>JAABUJ010001259.1_pt1 | contig 38627 bp, 29 predicted proteins | sample 5559131 | NCBI WGS metagenome assembly JAABUJ01 (sample SAMN10711875, study PRJNA513366) | rock metagenome | isolation source: Antarctica rocks | place: Antarctica: Victoria Land, Mt New Zealand nord | collected 2016-01-07 | reverse complement strand
CCATCGGTACCCTCTCCGGGCACGCTAAGGGCGTCTCTAGCGCCCGTGCCCGTCGTGAGGGTACCGCTTTTGTGCCGGCCTCAGCCACCCGCTGCCGCTGTCCACTATTTTAAGGTGCACCCGGCGCGAGGTCGGGCTATTGTGTTATGCGGCGCGGGCTGTCACACTGCAAGGGACGGGTTAAACCTACCGCTGTCGGTCTAGCAAGATGACAGAGACGACGGAGACGACGCCCGCCGCCCGCTGCCACCGAGGCAGCGGCGCCCCTTAATCAAGGAGTAAACGGTGCAGATGCCGTCGGTTATCCCTGGACCCTGGACGCGCGAGGCGAGAGCGCTCGCCGTGTCGCGCGAGGTCCGTCAAGCTTTTATTACCTATTTTCGCAAGGCCATGAAGGTCCGCAACTGGACGCCCTGGGACGATCTGCCCCTGGCGGAGATGCGTGAGTACGGCCACCTTCTCAGCGAAGATACCGTCACGATCATCGAGGGCTACCTCGGCGTCGAAGACTACGTGGGCGACTACGTCGAAGAAGGTCTGCGCGCCGTCGATGGTATGCGCGAGCGGCGCAACCTACAACTCGCCTGGGGCATGGAAGAGCTCAAGCACGCCGAGGCGTGGGAGTTGGTGCTGTTTCACTCGGGCCAGCGCACGGAAGAGTCATTGGCCGCCTACCGCGACCGCGTGGCCGCGCACAAATGGCGCATGGGCAAGGACCATCCCGGCCTCGACACGCCCCTGGGCACCGTCTGCTACGCGATGGTCCAGGAGCGCGCCACATATTTCAACTACGAAGAGATGCGCAAGCGTATCCGCAGCGACTATGGGCTGCCGGCCGACCTCACGCCTCAAGAGCGCGCGCGCGGCCAGCAAATCGGCGCGGCCGGCGCGTTCAAGACGGTCGCCAACGACGAGATCGCCCATCACGGCATCTTCCTCGAGGTCGTGCGCATCAACATGCGCTACTTCCCGCATGAGACACTGGACACCATCCTACAAGTCTACCGCGGCTTCCAGATGCCCGCCCTCGAGCTTATCCCCAACGGCAACGAGTTCGCGGCGGCGATGGAACGCACGCTCCTGCACACGCCCATCAAGCATGTGCGCTTCGTCAGCAACCCGATCCTGGACGCCCTGGGTCTGCGCAACAAGCGCGCGCTGGAGCGCGCCGTACAGCAATCCAAGCTGTTGCCGGCCGGGCTGGGCCCAGAGCATGTGGTGATGGGACGGGACGGCGAATTCGTGGTCTCGATGACGCCCGACCCGGAGCCGTTGCACGACCCGGTCCTCGCCGCCGAAGACCTCGTGTACGCGTAGCATGTGTCCCAGGGCCATGTAGCCTGTTCCGTTTCCCCTGACAGGGCTCGATATGATACTATCCCATCAGCGATAGGCGTTTCTAACGCCCAATCGCTCATTAAATAGTCAGGGGAGAACGATTCAATGCCACGGACTCATCACGCTACGATACGGCTACGGACAGGGGTATCCCTGTTGGCCGCGGGATCTATCATCGCCGCAGGCGTTTCCGTGCGGCCGGCGACATCCGCCAGGGCCGCGGGGGGAACGTTGCTCGTCGCCCGCGATATCTCGGACGGCAAGACGATGGACCCCGGCCGTTTCTATGAGTTCACCTCCTACGCGATGGCCGCGAACTGCTACGATACGCTCGTGACGTTCAAATGGCACGGATACCGCGCATCCACAGCCGGCCTTGGCGACGAGCTACAGTATCTCCCCCGACGCTAAGGTTTTCACCTTCCACCTGCGCCACGGCGTGCGCTTCAGCAGCGGCAACCCCATGACGGCCGCCGACGTGGTCTTCTCGTACCGGCGGCTCGAATACCTCAACGACAACCCGGCCTTCCTCATCGCCAGCGCGACCGACATCCGCGCGCTCGATACGTACACCGTGCGCATCACGCTCGGCGCGCCCGATGTCTCTTTCCTGGCCGCGCTCACCACCGACAACTTTGGCGTGCTCGACTCCAAGGTGGTCAAGGCGCACGGCGGCGACGATTCAACGCAGGCGAAAACGAAGGATAAGGCGACGAGTTTCCTCGACGCGCAGTCCGCCGGCACCGGCGCCTTCCAGTTGACGAACTGGACGCGCAACGTGCAGATCGTGTTGACGCACAACCCCTACTACTGGGGCGCCCGTGCGCCCATGGACAAGATCGTGTTCCAAAATCAGAGCGATAGCGCGACGCAGCGCCTACTGGTGCAACGCGGACAGGTCGACGTCGCCGAGAACATCGACCTGCAAGGGGCGCAATCGCTGCGGGGGACGCCCAGCGTTCAGGTGGTGACCGGCAATACCCTCGACCTTATCTACGTGGCCATGACGACCAGCGCCAAGATATCCAAACCGCTCTCGGACAAGCGCGTGCGCCAGGCCGTGCGCTACGCCATCGACTACAATGGCATCCTCAACGGCCTGCTGCACGGTATTGGCACGCGTCCGAACTCTATGGTTCCGGTGGGCATGCTCGGCAACAGCGCGTCGACCAACAACAGTCTACTCGTCCAACAGAATCTGACCAAGGCGCGCGCCCTGCTCAAGGCGGCCGGCTACCCCAATGGCTTCTCCCTCAAGTTGACCTACGATACGAAGCCGCCGACGTTCGACGGCGTGCTCTTCGAGCCGCTCGTCAACAAGGTGCAGAACGACCTGGCGCGGGTCGGGATCAAGGTAACGCTGGACCCGCGGGTAGACACCGTCCTGCTGCCCGCCTACCGCGCTCAGAAGCTACAGATGCTCCTCTACAACTGGGGCGTCGACTACCCTGACCCCAACGACTACGCCGGTCCCTTCTCGCCTGGCGGCGGACCGGCCAAGCGCATGTACTACACCAACGACAAGAATCTGGCGAGCATCGTCACACAAGCCGACAGTATCAGTGACAGCGCCCGCCGCGCCGCGCTCTACCGCACCGTTCAGCAAACCTGGCTCGATGAAAGCCCCTGGATCGGGCTCGTCCAGCCGCAGAACATCCTCGTACTTGGCAAGAACGTCAAGGGTTATGTCTACTCGCCGATCTTGCCCTCTAACTTCCGCACCGCTTATACGTAGAGCCTGCGACTGCCTCCCCACTGCGGTGGGGACCCCGATGGCAGACCACGAGCACTGCGGTGCTAGGGGTGATGTTTTGTAGGGGCGTATTGCATACGCCCTGGCATCAAGCGCCGGGCGTATGCAATACGCCCCTACGAACACGCCAACCGACCGCGGTCGGCGTTGGTCTGCCATGCGACTGCAGTCGCAGGCATTGGGCTTGCTACATGAACCTATTCACCTACATCATCCGCCGCTTGATCCTCACCGTGCCGGTCTTGATCGGGATTACGCTGGCTACGTTCGTGATCTCACACGCCGTGCCGGCCGACCCGGTCGTGGCCAGCCTGGGTCAGCGCGCGCAAGATGACCCGAGCATCGTGGCGCAGTACCGTCACCAGTGGGGCCTGGACAAGCCGCTGCCGGTGCAGTACGTGGTCTATGTGGGCAATCTGCTGCACGGCGACCTGGGCGTGTCGATCAGTTCGCGCCGCCCCGTTACACAGGACTTGCAACAGTACTTCCCGGCCACGCTCGAACTCAGCACCGCAGGCCTGCTGATCGCCCTGCTCATCGGCGTGCCGCTCGGCGTGCTCTCGGCCGTGCGCCGCGACCGCCTGACCGACCACCTAGCGCGCTTCGTCTCGCTCATCGGCGTCTCCACGCCCGTGTTCTGGCTAGGGCTGCTCCTCCTTATCTTGCTGTGGTATCATCTAGGCCTCTTGCCGGGCCCCACCGGCCAGCTAGACCGTGGCGTCACAGCGCCGCCCACGGTGACCGGCGCGGCTGTCGTCGACAGCATCCTGGCGGCCGATTGGCCGGCGCTCGGCAATGCCCTGGCGCACCTGGTGCTGCCCGCTATGGTGCTCGGCGCCTACACCATGGGCCTTATCACGCGCATGACGCGTGGGTCTATGCTCGAAGTGCTCGTGCAAGACTACATCCGCACCGCGCGCGCCAAGGGCCTGCGCGCCGGCGCCATCGTGCTACGCCACGGCCTGCGCAACGCCATCATCCCTACGCTGACGCTGGCGGGCCTGGCCTACGGCTCGCTGCTCTCCGGCGCCGTGCTCACCGAGACCGTCTTCGCCTGGCCGGGCATCGGCCTCTACGCCACACAGACGGCCGGCGCCGCCGACTTCCCGGCCATCATGGGTGTGGCGCTCCTCACGGCCGTGCTCTATCTCATCCTCAACCTCGTCGTCGATGTATTGTACGCCGTCTTGAATCCACAGGTGAGGTTAACGTAGCGTATGGGCGCCAATGTTATCGAGATCGTCGGGGGGACCGGCCCGATCGAGGCGGCCGAGGACATCACACCGCGCCAGCGGCGGCTGTGGCATGTCATCCTGCGCAACCGCCTGGCCGTGGCTGGGGGCGTCATCGTGCTCTTGTGGATCATCGCCGCCATCGCCGCGCCGATCCTCACGCGGTATGATCCCATCACCTGGCAGGACTCCTACCACACGCTGGCCCCACCGTCGACGGCGCATCTATTAGGGACCGACGACAACGGGCGCGACGTACTCAGCCGGCTGCTCTACGGTGGCCGCGCCTCACTCGGCATCGGTGTCACCGTCGTACTGTCAGGGGTCATCGTCGGGCTGCTCCTGGGCGGCGTCGCCGGGTTCGTCGGGCACGCCGTGGACGAGGTCATCATGCGCTTCGCCGACATCGTGCTATCATTCCCCATTCTCATCCTCGCCCTATCGGTGAGCGCGGCCCTTGGACCAAGCCTGCTCAACGCGGCGCTAGCGATGGTCGTGGTGTGGTGGCCGACCTACGCGCGCGTCGTACGCGGCCTGGTACTGGAAATCAAAGAACGCGAGTTCGTCACGGCGGCGCGCGCGGTCGGGGTGAGCGAGTGGCGGATCCTGTGGCAAACCGTGCTGCCCAACACGGTTGGTTCAGTGGTGATCCTGGCCACGCTCGACGTGGGCAACGCCATCCTGACCGTGGCCGGCCTCTCGTTCATCGGCTTCGGCGTGCCGCCCCCCAACCCCGAATGGGGCTCCATGATCAGCGCGGCGCAGCGTTACCCCGACCAATGGTGGCTCGCCGTCTTCCCCGGCATCGCCATCTTCACGGCCATCATCGGCTTCAATTTCTTCGGCGACGCCGTGCGCGACGCGCTCGATCCGCGCACGCGCTAAACTGGGTACATGCCACCTTTTCGCGCCGTCCCCCACGTAGTTGGCCCTTCTCTCCTCGCCCCCCCGCCCCCTCCGGGGGAGCCTGGGGAGATGCCTCCCCCCAGACCCCCGCCAAACGCTCATCGCGGGCGTCACAGGACCTGGAAATAGGGGACTGCCCGCGTCCCCCGCGTCCTCGTTATGCGCAGCGTCTGTTTGCCACACTGGCGATACCCGATACGCTGACTCGCTCACCAGTACCCACCCCACGATCGGCCACACGGTCTGTTTGGCGGGGGTCTGGGGGGAGGCATCTCCCCAGGCTCCCCCGGAGGGGGCGGGGGGAGGCATCTCCCCAGGCTCCCCCGGAGGGGGTGGGGGGGCGAGGAGGGCTACTACAGCGCCACACGGGGCAGGGGCGCGGGCTCCCGCCCACTACCGCGAAAAAGTCGCACATGGTTGCCCAGCGCGAAAATGGGCGCGCACGCGCTACACTGTAGGCGTAGCATGTGAGGAGGACCTTTGTTGAATACAACCTTGACGATCACGGACTCCGCTACCGCGCCCGCGCGCACGCTGCCCGGACGCTATTACTACGATCCCGCGATCTACGCGCGCGAGCAGGAGCGCATCTTCCGGCGCTCGTGGGTCTGCGGCGGCCGCGCCGACGCGATCCCAAGCGCGGGGGATTACCTGCGCGTGGACGTCGGCGGCGAGAGCGTGCTGGCGCTGCGTGACCGCGCGGGTACGGTCCGCGCCTACCTCAACGTGTGCCGCCACCGCGGCGCGCGCCTCTGTACGGCCGAGCGCGGCCGGCTCCACGCCACCGTGCAGTGCCACTACCACGCCTGGACCTACGGGCTGGACGGCCGCCTCGTCGGCGCGCCCAACATGAAGGAGGACCCCTCTTTCAACCCCGCGGACTACGGTCTCATCCCCGTCGCCCTTGAGGTATGGGAGGGCCTGATCTGGGTCAACCTCGCGGACGGCATAGGTGAGCCGCCGCCGCTGGCGGACCAACTGGGCGTCCTCTACGCGCGCTTCGCGCACTACCGCGTCGGCGCGCTCACAGTGGGCGCGACGGTTGAGTACGATGTGCGGTCGAACTGGAAGGTCGTGGTCGAGAACTTCAGCGAGTGCTACCACTGCGCCGTCATGCACCCCGAGCTTAGCGCCCAGGTACCCAGCTTCAAGGCGGGCGTCGTGACGGGGCACGACGGCGGCGGCGCCGCATTCGGCGCGGGCGTCGAGTCGCTGACCCTCTCCGGCCGCACCAGCCGCCCGCCCCTGCCCGGCCTACGGACCGAGGACGCGCGCCAGTACTACGGCGACGTCCTGCGGCCCAACGTGTTCCTCAACCTGCACCCCGACTACGTGGTGATCCACCACCTGCAGCCCCAGGGGCCGGACCGCACGCGTATTATATGCGACTGGCTCTTCGACGCCACGGTCGCGGCCCAACCCGACTTCGACCCGTCCGATGCGGTCGCGTTCTGGGACCTGGTCAACCGGCAGGACTGGGACGTCTGCGAACTCACGCAGCAGGGCGCGACGTCGATGGCCTTCCGTGACGGTGGCGTCTACGCACCGCCCGAACGCCACATTCGCCGCTTCGACGACTACATCCTGGACACGTTGGGCCGCGATGAGTAGTCCCGCGACGTTTCAGACGCGCTACGACGCCGTCATCGTCGGCGGCGGCCACAACGGGCTCGTCGCCGCCGCGTACCTCGCGCACGCCGGCCAGTCGGTGCTGCTGCTCGAACGCAACGACGAACTTGGCGGCGCGACCGCCTCGCACCGCGTCTTCCCGGGCATGGACGCGCGCCTATCGCGCTACTCGTATCTGATCAGCCTGCTGCCCAAGACAATCATCGACGAGTTGGGGCTGCGCTTCGCGCCGCGCCGCCGCCGCATCGCGTCCTGCACGCCGTACGACGACCACGGAGCCGGCCGCGCGTTGCTGCTCTCCAACGTCGACGCCGAGGCGTCGCACGCGTCGCTGCGCGCCGTCGCCGGCGAGGCCGACTGGCGCGGCTACGGGGCGCTCCTGGAACTGGAGCAAGCGTTCGCCGGTATGGTCTGGCCCAGCCTGCTGCAGCCGCTGCGCGCGCGCGCAGACTGGCGCGCCGCGTTGCGCACGCCGCGTGAGCGGGAGGCGTGGGACGCCTTCGTGGAGCGTCCGCTCGGGGATATCATGGAACGCGCGGTTGCGAACGACCTGTTGCGCGGCGTCCTCTTCACCGATGGCAAGATCGGGATTTTCACACACCCCCACGACGCGACGCTGCAGCAAAACCGCTGCTTCATCTTCCATATCATCGGTAATGGGACGGGCGAGTGGCAGGTGCCGGTCGGCGGCATGGGCGCCCTGGTCGACGCGCTCACGGGCGCGGCGCGCGCGGGCGGGGCCGAACTAACCACAAGCGCGATGGTCGAGGCCATCCATACAGGGACGGGCGCGCGCGACCACACCGTCGTCTTCCGCTACGAAGCCGACGGCGACGACGGCCGTGAGCACACCGTGGCGGCGACACGCGTGCTCGTGAACGCCGGCCCGCAGGTGTTCGCGCGGCTGCTCGACACATCATACACGCCGGGGCCGACCGACGAGGGCTCGGTCTGCAAGGTGAACATACTGCTGCGCCGCCTGCCCCGCCTCAAAGCCGCGGGGATCAACCCGCGCGACGCGTTCGCGGGAACGTTCCACATCGACGAGTCGTACAGCCAGATGCGGCTGAGCTACCAACAGGCGGACGCGGGGACGCTCCCGGAGCGCCCGCCCGCCGAGATCTACTGCCACACCCTGACCGACGACTCGATCCTCGGTCCCGACCTGCGCGCCGCCGGCTATCATACACTGACGCTGTTCGGCCTCGACGCGCCGTACCGCCTGTTCGAGGACGACCACGACGCGCGGAAAGCGGAGATGCTGCGCCGCTACCTGGAGGGCCTGAACCGCGTGCTGGCCGAGCCCATCAACGACTGCCTCGCCCTGGACGCGAACGGCGCCCCCTGCGTCGAGATCAAAACCCCGCAAGACCTCGAGCGTGAGCTGGCCCTCAATCAGGGCAATATCTTCCATGGCGCGCTCTCCTGGTTCTTCGCCGACGACGACGCGCAGGTTGGGACCTGGGGCGTGGAGACACCCTACGAGCGCATCTACCGCTGCGGCTCGTCGGCGCTGCGCGGCGGGGCCGTGAGCGGCATCCCTGGCCGCAACACGGCACAGCGCATCTTCGAGGAACTGCGCATCACATCCCCATCAGCGGGCGTCTGAAAGGAAAATTCTAGGCATGAACGCGGTCGCATTGTCGGTTGCCGTCCTTTTTTACCCCGCCAAGGCAGGCGCCGCTGTGCTAGCCGAACACATCGCCGCCGCGCTCCCGCGCATTGGGGCCGCGACGGCGCCGACGACGGCACGGGCGCTCTCGTTGAAAGGGCTAGAATCTGGCGCTCTGAGGGCCTACACGCACGCCATCGTCGTCGGGGGTGACGGCTCGATTCTGGGCGCGGCGCGCCTGTGCGCGCCGCTTGGCATCCCGCTGCTCCCGGTCCAGCTCGGCCAGTTAGGGCTGCTGGCCGAGGTCGAGGCGCAAGACATCGATGCGGCCCTGCACCACTACCTGCGCGGCGACTGTTGGCGCGACGCACGCCTCATGCTCACGGCGACGCTCGACACGCCGGAGGGCGGACAGGTCGCGGAGGCAGGGCAGGACGGGGGGATTCCGGCGCTCAACGAGATCGTCGTCGCGCGCGGCGTTAGCTCCGGCCCGATCCGCGTCGACATAGCGTTCGATGGCAGCCGCTACGGGACGGTCTGGGCCGACGCCTTGATCGTGGCTACACCGACCGGATCGAGCGCGTACACACGCTCCGCCGGCGGTCCCATTATCCACCCGGCGGTGGCGTCGCTCTCGCTGACGGCCGTGGCTCCGCAGTCGGGTCCGCCGCAACTCCTTGTGATCCCGGCCGACGAAACCGTAGAGTTGCGCGTCACCACCGACGCCCATGACTGGATCTTGCTCGCCGACGGGCTCGTGCACAGCCAGCTCCCGTCGGGGACGACGGTGACGGTGCGCCGCGCGCCTCACGACGCCATCTTCCTACGGCGCGGCGACCGCTACCGCTTGCAGCGCCGCCTGCGCGACCTCCTCGTCGGTAACCCGCGTCCACGCCTCGGCACCTCTGGCTAGCCTGCATTAGTCATGACCACCTGTGGCGCCACGGAGACACGGAGACACGGAGGCATGGAGAGGTGTACGGACGTGACGCGGCTCCGCCTCACGGCAGAGCAGGCGCATGTACCCCCTTGTCTCTCCCTCCGTGTCTCCGTGGTGAGTAATCACAGGCTAGGGGTTACGCCGCTTTTGGCGCCCCTTGAAAAACGAAGGAGCGCATATGACAATAGAAGATACAACGCGGCTTAATTGGGGCGTCCTCGGCACGGGCGGGATCGCCCATAAGTTCGCGACAGGCGTCGCCGCCTCGGAGACGGGGACGCTGCTCGCCGTGGGCAGCCGCACGCGGGAATCGGCCGAGCGCTTCGGCGGCCTGTGCGGCGCCGCGCGGCGCTATTCGTCCTACGACGCGGTGCTGGCTGACCCCGACGTGCAAGCGGTGTATATCGCGCTGCCCAACAGCATGCACGCCGCGTGGGCCATCAAGGCCGCGCAGGCGGGCAAGCACATCCTGTGCGAAAAGCCTCTCACTACCAACGCCGCCGAAGCCGAGCGCGTCATCGAGGCGGCGCGCCGCCATGACGTGTTCCTGCTGGAGGCGTCTCTGTACCGCTGCCATCCCCAGACAGCGCGCCTGGACGCGTTGCTCCGAGAGGGCGCGATCGGTGATGTGCGGCTGATCGAGTGCCGCTTCAGCTTCGACTTGAGGGCACAGGGGCCGGACGACAACATCCGCCTCTCCAATCGCCTTGCTGGCGGCGGCATCATGGATGTTGGCTGCTACGTGGCCTCCCTAGCCCTCCTGGTGGCCGGCGAAGCGCCGGTCGACGTGACGGGACTCGCGCACATCGGCGTGCACAGCCGCGTGGACGAGTGGGCGACGGCCAACCTGCATTTCCCCGGCGGGACGCTGGCCAGCCTGGTCTGTGGCACGCGGGTAGCGTCGGAGCGCGCCCTGTCAGTGTGGGGCGCGAAGGGCAGCATCCATGTGAGCGAGCCGTGGAAGCCCGCTGGCGCGGACAGCCGCATCGTGGTGCGCCGCAAGGGGATGGAGCCGGAAGAGATAACCGTCGACAAGGGCGGCGACATCTGGGCGCGCGCCGTCGACACGGTCGCGCGCTACATCCCCGACCGGCAGGTCCCGCGCCCCGGCATGACCTGGGCCGACAGCCTGGACACGATGCGCGTCCTCGACCGCTGGCGCCAGGCAGTGGGTCTGGTCTTCGAGGAGGAATAGCCTACACAGACTGCTGGAAATCTTAAGCGAACACCTTGATGTGCCGCGTATCCAGCAGCCGCATGATAGCCTCACGCTCGGGAACGCCGTCGAGGTTGACGCCGTGGCTGACACCTAAAAACTCGACCCCGACGGGGCGATGGTCCGCGTCGTAGTCGATGTACCGTGCATCGTCGAGATGTTTACCCGACGCGCGCGTGACATCGCTGAGATAGACATAAGCCGCGTCCGCCTCGGGATCGTATTCAAGTCTCATTTGCTCTGTCCTAGTCCCAAACTGTGATCACGCGGGGCGGGTGCGACCTGGCGGCGATGACAACTTCGATAAACCGGCCATCAACCGCGCCGGCATATATAGGGTTTCCGTCGCCATCACGTCGCGGCTTTTGCGGCAAGCGCAATACCGCCTCGATATCCGACTCCGATATGTCGCGCTGATCCATGCGACGCCGCGCGTGCAGCGTGTATATGAGGACCATCGCTACCTTTCTTCATATCGGCAAGATCATACTTAACACTAACACGAATGAGACGTAGCGGTCAATTTTGGACAGAGGTGCTGTTGGACGGGGGTGCGCCACTTTTTCGTCTCTACTGGGAGCGCCGGCGCTCCCAGTAGAGACGAAAAAGTGGCGCACCCTTTGGACGGGGTCCGTCCCGCCGCTTACCGAGCGGCGCTCGCCGTGCGTGCGCCTTCTATGCCCGTGAGCGATGTATGGGCGGGCGACGGCTGGACGCGCAGCAGGCGCGCCGGGAACGCCGGGAACGCCGGCAGCCACCAGTTCCAGCGCCCGAACAGCGCGACCAGCGCCGGGACCAGCAGCATACGCACCACCGTGGCGTCGAGCAGGATGCCCGCGGCCAAGCCCGTGGCCAGCATCTTGAGCTCCGTGCCGGGCGACGAGGCCAGGGACACGAAGGTCAGCATCAGGATCAGCGCCGCGCTGGTGACCAACCGCCCGGTGTGGCCGATGCCGCCAACCACCGCCGCGGACGTCGAGCCGGTGCGGTCGTACTCTTCGCGCATCCGGGAGAGGATGAACACCTCGTAGTCCATCGACAACCCGAACAGGAAAGCGAAGATCATCAGGGGTATCCAGGCGGTGATCGAGCCGGTCGCCGCGATACCCCAGATAGCCTTCGAGCCATAGCCGAGTTGCCACACCAACGTCATCACGCCCCAGGCCGCGCCGACCGAGACCACGTTGAGCAGCAGCGCTTTCAAGGGCAAGAGCAGCGAGCGGAAGGCGCGCGCCAACAGAACGAACGTGACGAGCGCGATCAGACCAACCATCGCCGGGAAATTGCCGTAGATCGCCGCGACGAAATCGGCGTCGCCGGCAGCCGCCCCCCCCACTCGCGCGGGGGCCAGCCCGAGGCCGGCGTGCGCTGCCTGCCTGACGTTGGCAAGCGCGGCGCGCCCAGTCGCCAATGTGCTATCGGCCGCGGGCAGCGCGTCGACCAGCGCCGTCCCCGCCCGCTGCCAGGTCGGGGTAGCCGGGGCCACGGCGCCGCGCACGCCATCCACACGCGACAGACGCGCCACGAGCGCGGCAGCGTCGCGCGGCGTGGACAGCACTTCGATGGGGTCGAGCGCGCCGGCGCCGATGCCGGAGGTCTCCAGCGCCCGCAGCCCCTGGTAGGCCGGACCCGCCGATGCCAACGCATTCGCGGAAGGGTTACCAAGCATGAGGCCGCTGAGGGGGAACAGCAGCGCGCCCAGGATAAGTGTCGCCACCCCGGCGGCAAGCCAGCGTCGCCGCACGACGCCGCGCGCCCAGGCCGCCCATACCCGGCTGGGCCGCTCGCTGTGGCCGTGGCGCGGCCAGTCCAGGCGCGGTCCCACCGCCGAGAGCAGCGCCGGCAAGAGCGTGCACACGACGAGGACCGTTACGAGTGGAATCAGTAGGCCGCCATAGCCGACGCTGCGCAGGAAGGGCAGGGGCAGCACGACGAGGGCGAGCAGGCTGATGCCTACAGTGGTACCGCTGAAGATGACGGAACGGCCGGCCGTGGCCATGGCGCGCCTTACGGCCTCATCGTTGGTATAGCCGCGAGCGCGCTCCTCGCGCCAACGCGTGACGATGAGCAGCGAGTAGTCGATGGCGATACCGAGGCCGATCAGCGCGATCAAGAACTCCACGATCGTGTTGACGCTGGTGACGGCGGTCAGCGCCCACACCAGCAGGAACGTGGTGGGGATCGACACGAGCGCGACCAGCAGGGGCACGACGGCCAGGAACGAGCCGAACACCAGGATGAGGATGAGCAGCGCGCCCAGGCTGGTGATCAGCGTTTCGACCAGCACGCTCGGCGAGCTGCCGCTGCTCTTAGCGGTGGACGCCTCCGCCGCCAGCACATCGCGGCCGGTGACCTGGACCCGCGCCCCCGCGATGGGATGCGCCGCCAGCGCCCGCTCGACGGTCCCGACGGGCGGCGGGGCCTGTGACCCCGGCAGCGCGAACGGGTAGACCAGGGCGAAGGTGGTCCGTCCATCCGCCGAGACGAAGGCGCGGGCGCCGGTCGAGGCGTAGGAGACGACGCGGGCGCGTGGCAGCGCCGCCCCCACGGCCGCGAAAGCGGCGGCGAGTTGTGCCCGAACGCCGGGAGTCGCCACGGTCACGCCACGAGGCAAGGTAATGACGGGGACGAGCGGGGACGCGCCGCCACCCGTGCCGTACGCGCGCAGAATGGCGGCGTTCGTCGCGACGCCTTCGTAACCCGCCGGGGCGGAGTATTGCTGTGAGAGGGCGTTGGTCGCCGACCCGGCCGATTTCAGGCCGGCGACGGCGACGAGGAGCCAGAACGCGGCGACGATGAGCCGATGCCGCAAGATCCAACGTGTGACTGTTTCCATAGTTGCTACCCTTTCCTTTCGTATCGTCTCTCGACGTGTGCTCTTGTCATCGGCCGCCGTTATCGACCGGCGCGCTCAGGTGACATCTCCCATGGTAGGAGCCAACCTTGAACAAACAGGGGGCTCTATCTTGAACGTTTCTTGAACAGATCCTGAACATCTCGCGCTATCTTGCCACATGCCCCTCGCCATGCGTCATAATAGGGACAAGGTTCGAGTCGACCATCGACCATCGACTAAAGGAGGCAAGACATGACACAGCGGCCCACTATCCTCGTTGTCGACGACGAGGACGGCATCGTCGAGTTGATGCGCGACTTCCTCGAAGTCGACGGCTTCACCGTACGCGTGGCGCGCGACGGCGCCGAGGCGCTGGCGGCCCTGGCGCGCGAGCGCGTGGACTGCGTGCTGCTCGACGTCATGATGCCGGGCGCCTCCGGCTTCGAGGTCTGCCGGCGCATGCGAGAAGCGCGCGACACGGCCGACACGCCCATCCTGTTTCTCTCCGCGAAAGACGGGGATAGCGATAAGATCCGCGGCCTGCGCCTCGGCGGCGACGACTACGTGGTCAAGTCGGCCACGCCCGACGAGGTGGTAGCGCGCGTCCATGCGGTGTTGCGTCGCTATCGGGCAAGCGCCCCGGCGCTGCGGAGCGCCGCCGACGAAACGCTGGATTTCGGGCGGCTGGTCATCGACGTGCGGGCGCACGAGGCGCGTGTCGATGGGGCCGTGACGCCGATGCCGGCGCGGGAGTTCGCGCTGCTGCGCCTGTTCGCCGAGCACCCCCGGCAGGTCTTCAGCCGCGATCGCCTCTTCGAGTTGGGCTGGGAGTCCTACGGCGACAAGAGCACGGTGACGACGCACATCCGCCGCCTGCGCGAGAAGATCGAGGAGGACTCCGCCAACCCGCGCTACCTCGTGACCGTGTGGGGCGTGGGCTACCGCTTCGAGGGAGTACGCCAATGAACAGGATGAAACGTCGCAGGAGAACTCTTCCCCTCAGTGTCTGGCTGATCCTGACCGTGGCCGCCGTCGTCGTCGGCATCACCGTTGCCGAGATAGCGCTCAGCTACGCTATGGGCTCGTGGCAGCAGCGCGCCGACCAGTCCAGGCTGGTCAGCGTACGCCGCATCATTGGAACGGACGCAACGCGTTGGCGGGACCCGGCGTGGCAGCGCCAGGCCGAGACGACACTCGCCGCGCTCGGCGTGGATGTGCGCCTGGTTCAACTGCACGCGGGGGGACAGGGCAGCCCCGTGTTTGTCACCACCGGAGCCCGTCTGCTCCTGGACACCACGACGCCAGCTACAAAGGGGCAGGCCGCGCCAGCGGCAATCGACAACAACCACATACCTCATCTGCCCACGGTGTCGCCCGCCTTCCAAAGGATCACCATCCCGGACTCCTCGACAGGGGGCGTGGCACAAGGGGTCGCGTTCCTCTGGTTCAATGGACCACCGTCTGGATCGCCCTCGTACTGGTTGTGGCCCTTGGCCGCCGCGGGGGCCATCCTGTTGGTCCTGGCCGTCGTGGTGTGGCTGCTGGGTCGCTCCGTCCTGCGGCCCCTGGCCGCGATGAACCGAGCCGTGGGAGGGATCGCCGGCGGTGACCTGGATGTCCGCCTGCCCTCGTCGGCGGCGCGCGAGGTGGCGGAAGTGGGCGCGGCGCTGGAGGGGATGAGCGCCGAGCTACGGGCGTCGCTGGAGCGGCAGGCCGCGCTCGAAGCGGAACGCCAACGGCTTGAGGAAGAACGCAAGCTGTTCATCGGCGCCGTCGCGCACGACCTGCGCACGCCCCTGTTCATGCTGCGCGGCTACCTGAAAGGGCTGGAGAGCGGGGTGGCCGCGACGCCCGAGAAGATGGCGCACTATATTAGCGCCTGTAGCACGAAGGCGGATGCCCTGGAACGGCTGATCGCCGACCTGTTCGACTATACGCGCCTGGAGTACCTGGAGCAGGAACCGGAGCGCGCGCCGCTGGAGTTGGGCGACTTGCTACGCGAGGCGGTCGAGGGCGCGCAGTCGCCGGCGGACGCCAAAGGCGTCGCCCTGGTATTGGAGGAGCCGGAGGGGCCATGCGCGCTGTTCGGCGATGGGCAGTTGCTCGCGCGCGTCGTCGGCAACCTGCTCGACAACGCGCTACGCCACACCCCGGACGGCGGCCGCATCGACGTGCGCCTGTGGCGCGAGGACGCCGCCCTCGTCTTCGCGGTCGAGGATAGCGGACCGGGCATCGCCGCGCACGACCTGCCACACCTGTTCACCCCGCTCTACCGCGGCGAGACCTCGCGCAACCGGCGGACCGGCGGCGCGGGCCTAGGACTCACCATCGCGCGGCGCATCCTGCGCGCGCACGGCGGCGACCTCGTCGCCGCCAACGCCAGCGCGGGCGGCGCCCTGTTCACCGCGACGCTCCCGGCCGCGCGCCAGGCCCTCCCAGTGGCGGAACTCGCCGCGGCGGCCGCCTCATAGCCGACCGACCTATAATCTATTGACCTTCATTACCACCCAAGCGTGGCTAGACGACTATCTTTTAGGTCGATGGGAACGCAAGCCCAAGGGTGACGACGCCGACGCCTAACACCAACAAGAGACACCCAATTTTCCCTCTACCTCTATCGCTCGCCTTCGTTTTTTGCTACACTACCTGCCGATGAAGCCGTATGCGGCTTTGCCTAACCAAAACTAGAAAGGCAGTAGAATCATATGGATGACCAAGATAATGCGGGTGACCAAGGAGCTTCTAATGATGCGCCGACGCAGGGTTTTGCCGCCTCATCGCAACAACCGACGCAGGTCTATCCGATAGGATCTCAGCAGAGCAGGCGGGGTATAGTTATTACCTCTGCCATCGCGGTTCTGCTACTGTTCGCAGTCGGGGGTGTGGGAGGCTACGTTGTCCATAATCTGCAAGAACAAAATCAGGCTCTCGCCACCACAATGAAGCGGAACCGTGCCACCGCAACGGCAGTCGTAGGCGTGATGGCAACTAACCTTATAGGTTGGCGCTCTAAGAGTATCACTGCGGCGAGCACAGCATCAGCCGAAAAGGTGATCATTGCCCGTGATGCCAAAGACCTACAAGCTATCGCGGCCACACAAACCGCTGAGGCAAAGCTGAGTAACGCGACACAAACGGCCATAGCGTTTGAGGCGACAGCGACACCAACCGCCACGCCCAGCACGCCCTATCTAACCGCTTGCTTTCAGGAGAATGTTTCTTCATCTGATGGGTCATGTTCACCTGAGTTGAACACGTTCTATCAAGATGGCTTCAACGATATCACGCTATCGTTCACCGTTCCCCAATCAAATCGCTTCCATTCTTCAAGTATCACATGGCGCGTTTTCCGCAGTTCGTCAAGTGGCAGCGGGTCAACGGAGATAGGTTCCTATTACGATAATACGGTCGATCCTCAAAATCCGGGGTTCACCTAGCAGGCAGCGTCACTTTTTGCACGCGCCGATGCGAGCGATTTCCCCTATGGCACAGCTATTCCAGCTCCAGGGTACTATAAGGTGGAAGTTCTTGACGATCACAACAACTTTGTGTGCGCGACGACAATTCAGATATTAGCATCATCTTATAGCCAAAACAGCATAGCAACGAGCACTCCCGGCGTATGAGGTATGATCAAGGAATGAGTGGTGTAGCAGTGTAGACGAGGCCACGGTTGCCATGGAGGCGCTAATGACGATAAGTCGGGTGCCTGACGGCGATGCCTGAGTGGGCCTGGGCGTTGATCGTAGGCGCAGTCGGTGGATTGCTCAATTCCGTTGTCCATCGAGACATCAACGGAATTAAGCCGTACGTTGACAAGGCAGGACATCGCCACCTTGATCCTGGCGCCCCCGGTTCCGTGTTCATTGGCGCGGTCGTCGGGTGGGGCGTTTGGGTCATGAACCACCCCGAATACACGGCGTCAACGCCTGTCACGACGTTTCTGCCGCTCCTGAGTTCCCTTCTGGCGGGCTTAGGCGGTGGTCGCGTACTCAGAAGCTATTTCACGCGTTCCCTACAAACGTCTGCCCTGTCTGAAACGGCCGAAATTGCCAAAGAGGTTGCCGAAGCGTTGCTCGGTGAGACCAGCGGGAATGGTGACGAAAATGGTGATAGAGAGCGTCGTGCGGAGCACCGTGACCAACGGTGAGTGTGCATAACGTGTTGGCATAGAATGTGCAGCCTATTGACAGTCCCACGCCCGTTGTTTAAGATAGCACCAAGATGGTGTCGGCCATCGCGGACGCGAGGGGGAGGGATGACCTATGGTACACATGGCACATGACGATGAGACGACCAACGCCCTGGAACAAATCAGGGACGTAGCGTCTGCATTGCAGGTTGAGTCCAATCCGCGGAAGCAATATGATCTCAGTCGCCGATTGAAAGAGGCCGGTCGCCGATTGAGCGACGCTCGCAAGCAGAAAGGGGACGCGTGCGCCACTTCGACGCCATGACGATCTTCCTGTCTTAATGACACGTTTCCGTAACTGACCATAACCCCCGCCAAGTATCACTTGGCGGGGGGTTCTCATTGCTCGCCCCCGTAACCCCGCCAGTTGTGCCGAGCGGGGTTTTATTTTGCCTAAAATCCCGCAAGGAGAATGGCCGTGCCAGAATTCAGCGACACCATCACTCCCTTAGACCAAGCCCACCTCGACGCATGAAGTCCCCTCACAAAATTACCTCTTACCCGATAGTGCGTTGCCGACGACCGCCGCCAGCCTGACGTTGGCGGCGCCACAGCAGTTGGTTGTCGTCAAGACTGACTTGTCACGAGGCGTCTATTTCGCGGTCGTTGCCCAAAACCTGACCATGACCGCATCGTCAATTGCTCATCAGCTCGCAGCAGACCGACCTGCTGTTTCGGCTCGCCGACGGCTCGATCCTGCATCTGGAGTTCCAGACCACACGCCGCTCCGGCGATATCCTGCGCTTCGCCGCCTACCACCTCGCCGTCTACGCGCGCTACAAGCGCCCCGTTCACACCGTCGTGCTCTACGGCGCGGGTATCAGGAGCGCCGCCGACACGCTGGACACGGGCGCGCTCGTCTTCCACGTCCACAACATCTTCCTCGGCCGCGAGGACGGCGACGCCACGCTGCGCCGGCTGCACGAGAAAGTCGCGCGCGACGAGCCCTTCACGGAAACGGACCGCATTGACCTGATCCTGGCGCCGCTGATGCGCCAGCGCCGCCCCATCGCCGTAGTGGCGCGCGACGCGGCGCTGCTCACCGTACACCTGCCGCAGGCGCAGCGTGAGATGACGGTAGGCGCGCTGCTCGGTTTGTCGTATCCTGATATCAGTGATGACGTCGCGATAGCCATATTGGGGGAGTTGGGCATGACAGCACTATCGCAGGCCCTTGAAGCGTGCGGCGAGGCGCGCGGCAAGCGCGAAGGCGAGATCACAGGCAAGCGTGAGGCGGTGCGGGCGTTTCTGGAAACGCGCTTCGGCACCCTGCCGGAGACCGTAGAGCGGCGCATCGACGCCGCGACCGCGGAGCAACTCGACGACCTAATCAACCGAGCGGCCACCATCGAGCAGCTTGACGCTTTCTAGCCGCGTCTCTGTTCACCACGCTCATGCCGCCGCCGACCCAGCCGGGGCGTCCCGCGCGCCGGACAGGGCCACGACCACGAGCCCGGCGAGCAGCAGCGCGAGCGCGATCAGCGCGGCCATATGGTCGGTCGCCGCCAGCGCCGGCCACGTCCACGGCGACGGCAGTTCACCGGGCCGCGGCGCCAGCAAAGAGAGAATGGCGTAGCCCAGGGGGACGACCCACGACAAGCCGGCGCCCAGGACGCGCGCGGTGAGCAGGGCCAGCCCTGTGAACCCGGCCAGGTTGCGCACGAGCGTCCAGGCTCCATCCGGCACGCCCCAGCGCAGCACGGCGAGGGCCAGCGCGGCCGCCGCCACGGCGACGAGCCCGAGCAGGTGGCCACCGCGCAACGGCCACAGCGGATGACCGCCCGTGGCCTCGCTCTCGCCGAACGGCGACCCCGCGCTGGACCCGACCATCATCGCGGCGGCGAGGGGTATGGCGATGGGCACGATTGTGACCGTGATCGCGGACGCGCTATCCCAGCGCAGCCACAACCACGCCACGACCGCGATGGCGGCGAGCACGGCGACGGTACGGCCAGCCTGCCGGGAGCGCATGTAAAGTAAGGCAAGTCTCATGGGAGATCCTCCAGGCGCACGCGGCCCGCGCGCAGCAGCATGTAGTGGGACAGGAGCCATCGGCGCCGCGTCCGTGGATCCAGCGCGCTGAAGCGCCGTTCCGCCGCGGTCACAGCGGAGCCTTGCTCGAACTCACGAGGGTTGTAGCGTGCTCCGGCCTGCTGCAGCACATACAATGCGACGACAGTCTGTGCTTTGTTGGTCGTCCAGAACTGTGATCCCGCTGAAAAGGTGTTCGCCACGAGACTGACCGCCAACTGCCCCGTCCATGACGCCGTGAGCCGGGGCGGATTGGTTGGATCGTGGAAGTCGATGGGAGTAAAGGCGAGCACACGCTGTGTCCCCCTGGTCACAACCCCGGTCGTCGACGGCCCCTGTGCGGCCCGCACCGGAGCGCCGGGCAAGCCGAGCACAGGTGCGGCGAGGCGGTTGACCAGCGCGGCGGTCTCATCAAGCTGCGCGCGATAGGCCGGATGCACGCAGACGGAGAGTGGGCCGGGCGCGCAGACAGGCGTGTAGGCGACCGGGACGTTGGCCGCGCTCCCGCCGAAGAGAGGGACGCGGACCATGCCTTGGTCGACCGTGCTGCCCATGACCAGGGCAACGCTGGCGACGACGAGCGCCAGACCAGCGGCGGTGAGGCTCACGGCGGCGCGCAGAGTGTCTGGGACAAGCATACGGCCACGGCCGCTAAAGCCGAGGCTGCCCAGGCTCGCGCCGATCAGGCCGAGCAGGAAGAGCGCCTGGACCAGGCCAAGATCCGGGCGGTCAGCGTACCAGAGCGAGTCGGCGGACGTGACGCTGGGGTAAATGGCCGCCAAATAGCCGGCTTTGTCCCCAAAATCCAGCAGCGTGAACCCGGCGAAGAAGCTGACGAACACGCCGACCGCCACGAACGGAGCCGTGAACCGGCTGGGGATATGGTAGCCCAGGGCGAAGCCGAGCGTGGAGAACGCGGTCATAGCCAGCAGCCCGACCAGCACGGGCCACGGGACCGGCGCGCCCCAGGTCGCCCGTAGCGCCGCGTCACCGAGGACGACGACGCCGACGAGCGCGTAGAAAAGCAATCCCCACAACGCGGTCGCCGCCCACGTCGTCAGCAGACGCGCCCACGTCGAGCGAGGTGTCGTAGTCAGCAGATCCGCCATGCGGCGTCGCCGCTCTCGCCCGGCCATCCACGCCGCTGCTCCGGCGAATAGGGGGCCAACTCCTTGCAGTGCGGTCTGCATGTCTATACTACGGTCCGGCCACAGCGCCAGCGCGCTTAGGTGGCGCTGCGTGGGTGAAAACCAGAACAACACCGCCATCGCCGGCAGCAACAACAAGACGGTGTTGCGCCGCAGTTCGATACGCAACATGGCAGTGTTCATGAGCGCGCCCCCACCAGCACGGCGCTGTAGCCGCGCTCCAGCGGCGAGTCCCCCGCCACGTCGTCGGTGTCGTCGCCGCGGTCCATCAGTTGCCCCGGTGTACCCTGGAAGACGATGCGGCCGCCCTGCATCAGGGCGACCTGCCCGCAGGCCGCCCCCACATCCTCGACGAGGTGCGTGCTCACGATCACCGTGCCGCGCGTCCCGACCTCACGCAGCAGCCGGCGGAACGTCACGCGCTGCTCGGGGTCGAGCCCCGCCGTGGGCTCGTCGAGCAGCAGCAGGTCGGGCTCGTTCACGATGGCTTGGGCGATGCCGACGCGGCGCAACATGCCGCCGGAGAGCGTCTTGAGCTTGGAGCGGGCGCGGTCGCCCAGCTCGACGCGCTCGATCGCCCGCGCCACGGCGGGGCGCACCCTATCGTGGGGCATTTCTTTGAGCAGTGCGAAGTACTCCACGAACTCGGCCACCGTGAAGTTGGGGTAGTAGCCGAGCGCCTGCGGCAGGTAGCCCAAACGGCGGCGCAACTCGCGCCGCTGCGCGTGGTCGCGCACGTCGTAGCCGAGCAGGCGCATCGAGCCGTTCGCAGGCGCGAGCGCCGTCGCCAGCGTGCGCAGCAGCGTCGTCTTGCCGGCGCCGTTGGGTCCGAGCAGCCCGAACACACCGCGCCCAATCTCCAAATCCACGCCCTTGAGTACTTGCGTGCGCCCAAAGGTTTGCGTCACATCCTGAACCTGTACGTTCATAACCATCCTCTCTTCTCATTTCTTTGTCCGCTCGTGGCGTACAGGGCCACGGCTACGCAGGCCAGCGTACACACTAGATAAGCCGGGGTCAGTAGGCCCGGCGCGACGGCCGCCGCCAGGTCGCGCGTATCGGTCAAAGCCGCGCTGCCCAGGACGACGATGCTCCAGCCGGCCAGCGCCGCCACGACGCCCACGTTGGCCGAGCGCGCCACGGTCGCCGCGGCCAAGCCCAGCGCCGCCACGGTGGTCATCGGCACGAGCCAGCCGAGCGTCAACCCGGCCGCGCCGGCCGAGGCGAACGAGGCTACGATCCCCAGCGCGGCGTTGACGCCGAAGACGGCTAGCGCGCGCGCCAGCAACACCATGCGGTCGGACACCGCCATGGTCTGGCTGAGTTCGAAGGCCGGGTCGATGCCCGGCCCGTAGGCGTAGGCGATGCCGGCGCCGGCCAGCGCGGGCGCGAGCAGCGGAACCCACGGCATGCCTGTACCCCGCGTGACCAGCACACCGACGGCCAGGATGATCGCGCTGGCGAGCAGCCAGGAGAGCAGCAGCGAGGGCGTCGTGACGAGGGCGCGCGCGAGGCCCGGCGAGCCGAGCAGCCGCGCGGCCACGCGCTCGATGAAGCCGGGACGCCGCGTCCACACCGCGGCGGCGACGCCCAGCCAGACCCGCTCCAGGTCGACGTCCAATCCGTCCATGCTAGCCCGCGCCTGGCAGTCGCCGCACGCCGCGACGTGCGCGGGGTCGTTGGGATGGTCGCACATCACACACCTCCTCCTCCATACTCGCCGTGACCGAGCGCCGCCCGCAACAGGCGGCGCACCTTGAATAGGCGGCTCTTGACCGTGCCCTCGGGGATGCCGAGGCGCGCCGCGACGTCGGCCAGCGGGCGGTCCTCGACGAACACCAGGCGCACCAACTCGCGCTGCTCAGTCCCCGCCGCCCCCGGCCCAAGGGTGGTGAGCGCCCGTTGCAGGTCGACGCTCCTGATCGCCGTCATAGCGGAGTCCGCGTCCCGACCGGCCACGGTTAGGGAGCCGGCCTCCAGGGCCACGTCGGGTCGCCCGTGGGTCCGCGCCCACAGCGCGGCCTGCCGCCGCGCGATGCCCCAGATCCACGCCCCCACCGCGCCCTCGCCGCTGTAGCGCGCGGCGCCCTTCCACACGGCGATGAACGACTCCTGCAGCACGTCCTCGACGGCGTCGACAGGCAGCGTGCGCCGCAACCGCGCGGCCAGCCAGGGGGCGTGCCGCGCGAATAGCTCACGCAGCGCGGCGGAATCGCCCCCCGCTACGGCCGCTAGCAGCCTGTCGTCGTCCATCGGCGCCCCTTCTACGAATTCGTGACAGTGATCCCGTCAACCAGTGTCCCACCCTCTCTGTTGCGCCGGCGGGCGATATGGTTCACACTATGTAAATCGTGCGCGGATACCGTGTCCGTGGCGACCGGCCCCATCGCCATAGCCCTGGACACGCAACGGGGACGCGCATACGTACTTGACCGCGGCATGGTTGATCCGGCGACAAACATCGCGGGTCCCAGTGCGGTCAGTGTCGTCGACATACGGAGCGCCCGCGTCGTGCGGACAGTAGCGGTCGGCTCCAACGCGCAGAGTCTGCTGTTCGACTCCACGGCAAGGCGCCTACTGGTCATGCACGCCGGTTCGTACCTGCCGGTGTCGCCGCCCGATCCGTGGGGCTGGCTGCCGGGGGGGGCTGCGCCAGCGGCTGGCCTTCCTCCCGCAAGGCGCGGCGCGCCAACTGTCGCCGAGCCTGACGATCCTCGATACATCCCGGCTGTAAAGACCTTGCCCCTATGGACGCGGCGCCTTTTCGCGCGGACGTATCCACTGGGACCGCCTCTACGGGCGCGCCTCGCTCTTCCCAGCGTCCGTCCCGCTCCGCGAACCCACGCGGCGCGCCGCTTCGAGCGCGGCGCGCTCCGGCGGCGTCACGGCCAAGGCGTCCGCGAGGAGGGCGACCGTTTCTTTCTGGGGCGCGCGATGCAGCCCGCGCTCGAGGTCGCTGATGGCGCGCGCGCTGAGCCTAGCGCGCTCGGCCAACTCCTCCTGCGTCAATCCTGCCGCCAGGCGATAACGCTTGAGCAGAGCGCCAAAGATGGGCGGCGGGTCACACGGCGGCGTTTCGACGGGACAGGTCGCGGCGGCCGGCGCGATAGGAGGAGGATTGGGCGTTTCGGGCAAACGCAGCGGCTCGACGTAGGCGGTGAGCCCGCGCACGGCGGCGATGCGCACGCGGCTCCCAATAGGGATCTGCTCCGTGGGTGAGGAAACGCGCGCGGTCCAGAACTCGGCCTTGCCGACCTGGATTGTGCCGCCGTCGCACGTCACCGGATCGGTCACCGTGGCGAAACGATCCACGAGCGCCGCGCCCTGCTCGATGGCAAGGCGCCCCTGCTCGTGCCGCGTCAGCGCCGCCAACAGGCGCGGCCGGATCAGGCCAATGAGCAGGACCGATAGGGCGATGAAGATGACCGCCTGTAGGGGCGCGGACAACGCCCCGAGCAGGACAAGCGCGGCGACGACGAACGCGGCGACCGCCACGTTGAGCAGGAACAGCGCCATTGACGCGGCCTCGCCCGCGAGCGCTACAACACCTACCAGAACCCACAGCCACCATGTCACGACGGTCTATCTCCTACAAATACGCTCCTGTTGTTCCATCATTGTACAGTTCCGCCGCATGTCCACGACGGTCTGCCTGCGACTGAAGTCGCATGGCAAACGACGACGACTAAAGTCGTAGGCTGCTACCACGACTTATGTGAGTGATTAGGTGGGCCGCACGGCCTTTTAGTGGTGGCCCGCGCCGTGCGGATAGCGCACACTAGATAGTGAAGCCACCGCCGATCGGCGGTGATCGTCGCGGTGAAAGGAGAATGGTATGGCGCGTTATAGAAATTGGACGTGTCGGAACAGGTCGTTCGACAGCCTGGGGAGGGTCAGATCATGCAGCCCACACTCTGGCTCCTGATCGGGGTCGTGGCGCTGCTGGGCGAGACGCTGCACCAGCGCTTGTTCTTGTTGAACGCGGCGGTCGCCGCGTTCGTCGTGGCGCCGCTGGCTCTCGTGATCGCGCCATCCATACAGGTCGTCGCCTTCGTGGTGATCTCCCTGTTGTTGCTCGTACTGGTGCGGCCGCGCCTGCTCCACGCCCTGGTCGGGAGCCATCCGCGCCGCGCGCTCACTAACCACGGACGGTTGATGGATCGCACGGCCACGGTGACACAAACCGTGACGGGTGATAGTGGGATGATCCGCGTCGGCGTCGCCGAGTTCTGGACCGCGCGCACGAGCGGTCCGCGTCCAACCATCGCGGCCGGCGCGACCGTGCGTATCGCCTACGTAGACGGCCTCACCGCCTACGTCGAACCTATACCGCCGTCGGGCGCCGAGGCGCTCCCGCCCCTCGACCCGCCGGCCCCTATGATACAAAAAGGAGAATAGACATGGCCACGACCACGCTCATCGTCATCATCGTCATCGTGGTGCTGGTGTTCGCCATGGGCGCGCGCACCGTACGCATCATCCCACAGGCGCGCGTCGGCATCATCCAGCGCCTCGGCAACTACCACACCAGCGCCCCCAGCGGCGTCGCCATCGTTATCCCGCTGATCGACCGCATCCTGCCGTTGATCGACCTGCGCGAGCAGGTGGTGTCGTTCCCGCCGCAGCCCGTCATCACCTCGGACAACGTGACCATCAACGTCACCTCGGTCGTCTACTACCAGATCATCGACCCCAAGAGTTCGGCCTACCAGGTCGTCAACCTGCTCGCCGCGATGGAGCAGTTGACGCAGACCACGCTGCGCAACGTCATGGGCGGCCTCTCCCTCGACGCTGCCCTCACCTCGCGCGACCAGGTCAACAGCCAACTGCGCATGGTGCTGGACGAGGTGACCGAGAAGTGGGGCGTGCGCGTCAACCGCGTCGAGTTGAAGGACATCTCGCCGCCCAAGGACATCCAGATCGCGATGGAGAAGCAGATGCAGGCCGAGCGCACCAAGCGCGCCACGATCCTGACGGCGGAGGGCGAAGCGCAGTCGTCGGTGCTGCGGGCGCAGGGGCAGAAGCAGGCGCTGGTGTTGCAGAGCGAGGGGCAGAAGCAGGCGGCGATCCTCAAGGCGGAGGGCGAGGCGCAGGCGTTGGTGACGGTGCAGACGGCGCAGGCCAAGGCGATTGAGCTGGTGTTCGACGCGGTGAACAACTCGAACCCGAGCACGGAGGCGCTGGCCTACCAGTACCTACAGATGCTGCCCAAGCTGGCCGAGAACCCGGCCAACAAGGTGCTCGTCGTGCCCACCGACTACGCGGGGCTGGCCGGGCTGGCCGCCACCCTCGGCAACGTCGGCCTCGACGGCGCCTCCGCGAGCAACGGCAATAGCAATGGCGCCCGGCCGCGCGCCGCGGGGGATAGCGCCACGCCCGCGCGTATCCCAACCATTCCGCAACAGCCGCAAGCCCTGCTACAGGGATCGCCGCAGGGGCAGGACAACTCCTGAACTGCCCTTCCGGTTGCCGTGACCTGCGACTAACAGGCAGCGGCCTGGCGTCGCATGGCAAACAAACGGACACTGAAGTGTCTCTGGGTGTGGCGCCCCGAGCGACTTTAGTCGCCGTGGTTTGCCATGCGACGCCAGGCCGCTGCCTGTCAGTCGCAGGTTTACGGAGCTCGCCATCACAATTAAGGCATCCGGTTGTTATGATTAAGTCGTAGGAGCAATTAGGACGAAACGATGACGCATATGAGTCGAGGCGCGTTACCCCCTGAGATCGCGGTGTTGCGCCAGCGTGACCGCGCGCGGACGACGCGCCTCTACCTCATCGGCGCGGGGGCGATCGGACTGATCATCGCCGCTATCTTCGTCGTCTACGACGTGTATGGGACGAGCCAGATCAGAGCGTCGCAACATCTGGCCGCAGCTATCTCCGACTACGAGCGACACGACGCGGCGGGGGCCTATCGCGCGACACGCGCGGCTATAGACGTCGGCATCCATGACTATGCCCTGCAATTTAACGTGGGGTTGCTCCTGCTGAAGCTCGGTCACAATGACGAGGCGTTGCGGCAACTGCGGCGCGCCGAGGCGATCCACGCCGTGCCCACGGCCTACCTCTACGCCGCCATCGCCGCGCTGGCCGAGCATGACCCGGCGACAGCGCGCGCCGAGGCCCAGCACGCCGCCGACCTGGCCGCCGGCGATCCGGACATCAACGCCGTGCTGGCCATGGCCGACGCGGGGCTGGGCCACAGCGCCCGCGCCGCGCGGGAATTCGCCACGGCGCGCGCCAACAGATACCAGGGCGAGAGCCTGGCGCAACTCATCGCCGATGCCGGGTTCGAGGGCGCCGATGCCGGGTCCGGGGGCTCCTAACAGCACTGTCTTGACGCCGCGCCGACCGGCTGCTAGGGTGTAATCAGTTCAGCGCTGCATTGCCGGAGGTATGTTTACGATGATCGCTACCGATGTCCTGACGCTTCGCTCGCTCGACGCGGTTTGGAACCGCGCGCGCTGGGAAGAAGAGCTCCCGGATGATGGCAACCGCTATGAAGTCATCGGAGGGGTTCTCTATATGTCGACCGCCCCCAGTCCCATCCACCAGTGGATTATCCACCAAATCTTTCTTACCTTTTATGAGCAAATCGAGACGCCGGGCATCGGCATCGCACTATGGTCGCCCATCGGGCTGTTCATGCCGGAGTGTGACCCCGTCCAACCCGATGTGCTGGTCATCCGCACGGAGGATATGGACATCGTCACGGCCAACGGCATCGAGGGCATCCCCGCGCTGCTGATCGAGATTCTCTCGCCGGGCAACCCCGATACTGACACCGATGTGAAGCGCAAGGCATACGCGCACGCGGGTGTCCCCGAGTATTGGATCGTGCGTCCCGCCACGCGCGATGTCCTGGTCCTGAGCGCGCCCGACCCCACGCTGGGAGACTACACGAGCAGCGCGCTCGTCGAGGCGGAGGCCGATCTCGTTTCGCCCACGCTGCCTATTAGTGTTTCGGTCGCCCGCTTCTTTGCCGGCGCGCCCATGGGCGCGCGACGGCGACGACGCGGAAGTAAGCGCGGCGAGAACGGCCACGAGGGTTCGTGAACCAGGCCGGCTAATCTCCCCACGTCAGCGAGGTATCGCCGATCCACACCTGGTCGCCGGTCTCGACGCCGGCGCGCTCCAGCGCCGTGGTGACGCCGAAGCGCCGCAGCAGCTCCTGCAGCCGGTCCATGCTCTCCTGCTCACTGGGGTCCGTCATGGCCACGGCGCGTTCGGCGCGCCGGCTACGCACGCGGAAACCACTCGGGATGCGCTCGACACCGACTTCTTCGACCGCGGCTACCTCCACCACGGGCGCCTCGCGCGGCCGCGCCGCCTCCTCGGCCCGCACATTCTCCAGGCGCGCCCACACGTCCTCCAGCAGAGGCCGAACGCCCTCGCCCGTCACCCCCGAGATGGCGTGCACGCGGTAGCCGCGCCGCTCCAGTCCACGCCGTATCGCGGGTAGATGCTCGACGGCCTCCGGCACATCCAGCTTGTTGACACCCACGATCATGGGCCGCCCCGAGAGGCCCTCCTGGTAGAGCTCGAGCTCGTTGTTGATCACGTCGAAGGCATGGAGTATCTCGTCGACGTCCCCCGCCGCGGCGTCGAGCAGGTGCAGGAACACCTTGGTGCGCTCGACGTGGCGCAGGAACTCGTGACCGAGGCCAGCGCCGCTGTGCGCGCCCTCGATCAGGCCGGGGATGTCGGCGGCGACGAAGGTACGCTCGTCGTCGAGTCCGACCACGCCGAGGTTGGGGCTCAGCGTAGTGAAGGGGTAGTCGGCGATCTTGGGCCGCGCCGCGCTGACGCGCGCGAGCAGGGTCGACTTACCGGCGTTGGGCAGGCCGACGATGCCAACATCAGCGATGAGCTTGAGCTCGAGCAGCACCCAACGCGCCTCACCCGGTTCACCCTTCTCGGCCACGCGCGGGGCCTGGCGCGTCGCCGTGACGAAGTGCGTGTTGCCGAGTCCCCCGCGCCCGCCGCGCGCGACCATCACGCGCGCGCCCGGCTCGTCGAGGTCGGCCAGGGGTTCGCCGCTCACTTCATCGATCACGACGGTGCCGACGGGGACATGCAGGATCAGGTCGTCCCCGGACTTACCGTGGCGCCGGTTGCTCGACCCAGCCGTGCCGCTCTCGGCCTTAAAGTGGCGGCTGCGGGTGTAGCGGTAGAGGGTATTGAGGCGCGGATCGGCCTCGGCGTAGACGGAACCGCCGCGCCCACCGTCGCCCCCATCGGGGCCGCCGCGCGGTACGAATTTCTCGCGCCGAAAATGGAGCATGCCCGCTCCGCCGGCGCCGGCCTGGACATTAATCTTTACATCATCACGAAGCACAGCGTATCGCGTCACCTATATCATGGGCCACCGAGCGGAGAGACTGGCGCGTCGCCCGCGGATCGTGCGCATCGCGGATCAGCGCGCCGAGCAGAGCGTTGGCCCCGGTTGGAAGTAGTAGGATCGCCCCGGTCGACTCATCGGCCAGACGCACGGGTTGTTCGACGTCGGCCAGGTTGCCCTGGCCCGACTCAGCCATCAGTGAGCGCAACTCGCCCGCCAGATCGGCGTCGGTCTCACCGGCCAACACACGGCCCGCGCCGTCGATGACCGAGAGCGCCATCACGTCGGGCGCCGACACGGTGGCGAGACACGCGCGCACGCGATCGAGACTGCCCGTGTCGCGCGCCGATGTACTCGCTTCGTCAGTATCCCACATCGCGCCCTTCGTAGCCGGCGGCAATGCATACAGCATCCCGGTGCGCCGCTCGGGAGCGTCCGCGCCATCCTCCTCTAGTTCGTCCGGCGCGAAAAAGCGCGTCTCCGAGGGGGGCAGGAAACCTGTGCCATCTGAGTCCTCCGTGGAGGGAGCCTCCACTAAGGGTCCCTCAACAGAGGGTTCGTCCGCGCCAAAGAAGCGCGTGGCGTCGTCGCGCTCGGCCGGCGCGGCGTGACTGGCGGGAGGCTCCTCCCCAAAGAAAGCCGTGGCGTCCGGCGGCGCGCCGTCCACATCGGCGCCAAAGAAGCGCGTCGCGTCGTCGCTAGGCGTCGGAGCATCCGGATCGCCGAAGAACGTCGTCGCGCCGGAGCCGTCCATACCATCGACACTATCCGCGCCATCACCGAAGAAACGTGTGGCGTCGTCGCCAGGCGTCGATACATCGACACGCGTCTCCAAGACGGGAGCCCCGTCCGGGCTCGTGGCACGAGGAGAGATTGCTATACCGGAGGCCGGACTAGCAGCGGAGTCGACCTGTATCCGGGTGGCGGCGGACGTACTGGCTGGCGCGGTGTCGCCGGCGCTGGACCCATTCGTGCCAGTGGTCAGGCGGCGCAACCGCTCCTGCATATCGGCCGGCCTGGTTGGGCCAGCCTGACGCGGCGGCGTCATCACCTGGGCGCGCGTGATCCGCGCCGGGGGAGCCTTACGCCGCGCGACGCGACGATTGATGACAACCGAGAGGATCGCCGCGAGCAACAGTGATACGACCAGCACGCCAACGGTTCCCATCACGACCGGCCCCAACGCGGTGAGCGCGGCGATTTTTTCCTGGACCATACGTTATTCTCTCCTCTAGTCCCATCGGCAATAGCTCATCCGGCACGCATGACTCTGGACGAGCAACCCCTTTGGAGACTAGAGTAGACGGCGCGCGGCGCGGGCGCTATAGCCTACGTGGGCTACTACAGGTGACATTACCTGGCCTTAAAAGACCATGGCAGGGGACGGACCTTGAAAGGTCTGTAGGGTAGTCGATCTTTCGCAAGACACTTTAGTGTCCGTTGTCTGCCATGCGCTGTCAGGCCGCTGCCTGTCAAGCGCAGGCCGCGGATGGTAGGGGTTAACCAGCCCTGGCCTGCAGCGGATCGGGGTCGGAGTGTGTGGCCAGGCGCACGCGAGGGAGGCGGCGCCGCAGCGTGGCGATGAAGGAGGCGATGCCCTGCTCGGGGCCAAGTGGCGCGGGGACCGCCTCGGCCAGCATCTCACGGTCGATATTGAGCGTGCGCAGTTGCACTTCGTTGGCGTCGGTGCGCGCCAAGAGGTCGATCAGCGCCTCGGTCTCGCCCATACAGTCGATGTAGCCGGGGAAGACGAGCAGATTGACGGCTACGGTGAGGCCGTAACGGCGCGCCACGCGCATCGACTCCTCGACGTTGGCGATGGAGTAGCCGCGCGGACGATAGTAGCCGTCGTAGCCGGCCGGGTGCGCCGAGAACAGGCTGACGCGGATGCGGCCGAGCCCGACCTTGCACATCTCCTCCAGGCCACGATAGTTCCAGCCATTGGTGTTGATGTTGATGACGCCGCGGTCGGTGCGCTCTCGAATCAGCTTGATAGCGGCGACGAGCGGGCGCGCGCGGTTGAGCGGGTCGCCTTCGCAGCCCTGCCCGAACGAGACCATCGTGCCGCCCTCGGTCAGGTGGCGCACCGCGAGATCGGCGATCTCCGCGGGCGTCGGCGCGAAGTCGAGCCGGATCTGCGGCGAGGGGACCGCGCCATCCTGCTCGGAGATGCAACCCACGCAGGCGGCGGCGCAGCGCGGCGAGACGGGGATGGCGCCCTCCCAGCGCTGGTAGAAGACGTTCTGCGCCGTGTAGCAGCCATAGTGCTCGGCGCACAGGGCCAACTGCTTGTAGAGGCGGTTTTCGGGATGCGCGCGCTCCAGCCGCTCCACGCGCCTGTGCAAGTCGGGCGTGCTGAAGCCGGCGGGGCGCCACGTCGCGGCATCGTCGACCGGCAGCGCGGCGGCGTAGAGGCGGCCCTCGCGCGCGGCCACGGCGGTGTAGCCGAACAGCGGCAGGTACGGCGCGGCGGGCTCTTTCTGGTAGGCGGGCAGGAACAGCCGCGCGTAGCCGGTGGGCAGCAGCGCGCCGACCGCGTAATTCTTACCCTGCTTCAGGGGAACGTGGCTGCCGTCGGCGGCGCGTCCCAACGGGGTGCAGCCGGGCAGCATGGTCAGGGTCGCGCCATCGGGCAGGGGCGTGAGGCGGCCCAGCGGGCGCGTGTCGCCAAACGTGCCGCCGAGCGGTCCCAGCGTGGGATGCTCACGCAGCTCGCCCGCCGCGTCGCTATAGACCAACCGCCAATCCGACATACTCTACGCGCCCCCTAATACTGCCCCGATATTCTTATGTCAGTATAGGGGTAATACGACAAGAAGACAGAGCCGGGTGTACCTCAACAAAGTGAAATGGGCGCCGTAGGCCTGGCCTTAAAAGACCATGGTAGGGACCGGACCTTAAAAGGTCTCCTGACGACAGCCGAGCCGCGGTGACCGCGCGCTCGACAGACGGCTCGCGCGTGACGCCCGCACAGACCTTTCAAGGTCCGTCGTCTGCCATGACCTTTCAAGGTCAGGCCGCGTTTCACAATGTCGAGGCGCGCCCACAAATCCTTATGGTAGAAACGAAGCGCGGCCCCCCTCTCCCACGGTTAGGGAGAGGAGGGGTGAGTGCCCTTGCGTCAGGGGCCTACATGATGCCGCGGGCAGGTGGGCAAGGAGCCGCGCACGCCGATGCAGTACGACCGCGCCGGCCCCTTGACCGGGGACGGGTTAGACGGCGGAGACGCGACCGGATCGACCTCGGCCACGACCGCCCGATTCGCGTTAGGGTCCGCCGAAGAATAAAGTAGTCAAATTTCGCCTCCGATGACGCGTAATACGGCGCGAAAAGCGAAGACGTTATTCGTGGACGGACCCTTAATGGCGACGGGGACACGCCCGCGCGGCCGCCTCCCTCCGAGCAACGCCCCGACCTCGGCGCGCGCCGACCCGTACGCGGGGAGCGTCAGCCGCAGCGTCCTGGTCGTGGTATGTCTACCGGGCAGACGGACGGATATGCTCACGCGCGCGGCGGACGCATTCGGATTGAACAGGTCGACCGTCGTGTGCGTCCCCGCCACGGTGTAGCGATAGGACTTGTGCGCGATGAACACGCCTCTCGTCGCGCCGATGATGACCGTCTTGGTCTTGCCGTTCCGCGTGGCCGCGATCCGCCGCGCCACACGCGTGGCGACCACGGGCGTATCGCTCCGCACGTCCACGCCGATGAGCGGGTAGCCCATCGCTAGCGCGCCGAGGCGCTCGGTCACGCTGTCGTACGGGCCCAGCGGCACGACGATGACGCGCGCCTGCGCCGCCTCGCCGGACCGCGCCGCCGTGTAAACGTAGACGCGTACGTGCGCCTCCACGGGCAGTGGGTTGCGCAGCACGAGGTCCTCGGAGACGGCCGGGCTGGCCGGCGTCGACCGCGTGGCCTGCTGGGCCGCCCGCCCTGCGCTGGCGGCGAACAACTGTCGCCTGCCGGCGCCGCGCGGCGTCGGCCCCAGATACAGCGTGCCGATCGCGGTACCGGCGTCCGCCGTGACCACTGGCGGCGTCCCCGCCACGTAGAGCAGCGTCGCGCGGACAATCCCGCCGGTCGTCCTGGCGTTGGCCGGCTGTAGCGCGCCGTCCGGCGCGTTGAAGGCGACCGCCGAGCCGTCTTTGACTGGCGCGCCCGACCGGTCACTCACCCGCGCGACGATTGGCACGCGCACGAGCCCGTCGGCCCCCTTGACGGCGCGCCCGGCCTGCATCGTCACGACGTTCGCCTCACCCGCGGTGATGACGAGGGTCGCGCGGGCCGTGCGCACCCGCCCGGTCAGGCCCTGGCGGGCCGTGACCACCACGGGGTAGGCGCCGGGCTTGAGATCGGAGTGCGTGAACACGTCCAGCGTCCCCGTCGTCGCGCTGGCGGCGAAGAGGTCCACGTCGGCGAGCGATGACCGCGCCAGCACACCCGCCGGAGCGGCGACGCTCAGCGTTACGTAGTCGCCTGGGCCGTTCGTAGCCCGCGCCGACTTCGCCGGGCGCACGGTCAGCGGAATGCGCACGAAGCCGCCGGCGACGCTGGCCGCCCGCCCCGCGCTCACGGCGAAGTCGGCCGGTTGCGCGCCCACCGCGGCGCCCGGCGCGCCGCCGGCCGCCACGAGGCGCGCGGGCGTGGCCGCGCTCTCGTGGTCGGACAGGTCGTAGTCGGACACGGTGGCCGCGTATGTGACGCCCTGCTCGGTCTCATTCAGGATGAAGCTGTTGGCCTCACCGAGGTCGAGCGTATAGTACGCGCCCGCGGGCATGGCGCTGGTGCGCCAGTGCAGGCGGTAGCCGGTCACGATACCCACGCGCACCGGCGGCGACCACATCAGCGCGAGTTGCCCAGGGGCCTGCGTGCCGATGACGTCGCGCGGCGCGGCGGGACGGACCGGCTGAGTCACCTGGACGACGCCCCGCGCGAAGCCGTTGACGGCTGCCCCGGCGCCGTTGTCCAGCGTGGCGTAGACGGAATAGGTCCCGGCGGGGATGGCGCTCGCGTCCCAGGTGTAGCGCCAGGCGCCGCCGCGTACCGATACCCCGGAGGCGATGAGTGTCCCGGCGTAGTTGGGCATCGTCTTGCCGTCGATGACCGTCGTCGGACTCGTGGTGTAGTAGAGCGACACGGTCTGGGACTGCCCGGCCGCAGCGGGGTCGGCGAGCGTGCCGGCGAGCTCGGCCGTGGGGGCGGCCTGCAGCGTCTGGCCCGCGGCGGGCGCCGTCACCGCCAGCGCCGCCGCGGGAGCCTTGCCTTGCACCAGCAGGCGGTAGCCCTCGCCGCCGCGCAGGTTGCCGACGGTGACGTGCCAGAGGCCCGACTGCAGCGTGGGCAGGTAGAGCATCTCGCCGCCGCTGTAGCCCGCTGGGAGGCCGCGCCCGTTGGAGGCCTCGTAGAGCTTGGTGCCGGCCCCTGGGTGGACGCGCGTGTAGGTCGTGCCGTCGGGCGCTGTCAGCGTCAGCGTGGGCGCGCCGCGGCGCCAGGTCAGGTTGAACAGGGTGGCCGTCTGGCCGGGCGCCACCGTCACCGGGACGCTCATCTCACCCGGCGCCTCGGGCGCGGCCAGGCCCTGCACACGCCGCACCGCCACCTGCCCATTGCCGGCGCGGGCCAGCAGGTAGGCCGTGCCGTTGCTCGCGTCGATGAGCGTGTAGTTGCTGCCCTCGTTGATATGGACGTTGCCCGAGTCGTCGACGAAGACATCCTCGCTAAGGTCGAACACCGAGCAGACATTCAGGTCGAGCGAGCCCTTGAACCCGCGGATCCTGTCGCTGCCGTGCGAGAACTTGCCGATCTGGAAACCCGCCGCCACGTAGATGCCGCAGGGCGGTATCTCCCAGGCGAAAGCGCTCTCGGGGATGTTGAGGCTGAGGTCGGCGCTGGCGGCCAACTCGGCGCCGTCGCTGTCGACCCAGATGTGCCCGTAGGCGTCGGCGTGGAAGCTGATGTCGTTGTTGATATGGATAGTGAAGTCGCTGGAGATCTCGGCGTAGAAGCCGGTCCCGCTGGACTGGTCGACCTGCAGGCCATGGTGGGTGAGGGTGTTGCCGCAGACGTGGTCGTTGAGCGGTTCGGTCACGTTGTTGCCGTCGACGAAGGTCGGCGCGACCAGGCGCACGCAGAAGCCGCCGGCGATGGGCAGGAAGCTGAAGAACTGGCCGCTGCCACCGATGCCGAAGTTGCCGTCCGTGGAGAAGGTGGCGTGGGCGGTACCATGGAACAGGTAGCCGCCGTCGTCGGTCTGGAAGTCGAGGCCCACCTGGAAGGTGTAGGTGGGCGCGCCGCGCTGGCCGGCGATGTAGATCTCGCCGTTGATGCCGTTGATTTCCAGGCCGGTCTCGTCGATGGGGATGCCCGCGCCGGACACCTGCACGTCGAGGGCGGCGTGGCGCAGCGGCGAGGGGTGCCCGAAGTCGTCCACCGTGCCGATCTCGACCAGTGCGTTGAGCGTACCGATCTTGGCCACGCCGATGCTGCCGCGCCCGATGATGTCGTACGTCTTGTGTCCGCTAGTGTCGGTACCGAACGAGAGGCAGCCGCTGCCGCTCAAGTTGAAGCCGCCGGCGCTGATCGGGGGCAGCGGCAGGAAGGTACCGCCGCCGGACTTGCAGCCGGCTTTGACCGATTCAATGGTCTGGCCGGAGGAGAGGCCGGGGATGCTGAAGTCGGTGGGCAGCGGCGGCAGACCGGCGAAGCTCACCGCGCTGCCGTCGTAGCCGATGGCCCCGATGGAGATCGTGCCCTGGAAGATGGGCAGCCCAAGCGCGACGTTGGTCACGGTGATACCGGTTTTACTGTCGAAGGTGAGCGAGTCGGCGCTGAGGCTGAAGTCGGCCAGCGAGAGCGACAGTGAGCTCCCGGTTACATTCCCGCTGACCTCGCCGGAGCGCGCGATGGTCAGGTTGTTCATGGTGATCGTCTTGCCGCCGAATAGATCGGGCAGCGTGAGCGCCACCGTCGCCGCGGAGATGCCGGCCGAGCCGATGGTCAGGGTCGAGAGCGAGAAGGAGGCGCCGTCCATGGAGAGGGTCAGCGTGGTAGTGCCGTCGCCGCTGACCACACCGCCGCTGACCACGAAGCTCGGCGACACATTGAGCCCACTGATGGAGAGCGTATGGTCGCCGAGCCCCAAGCCCGCCAGGTCGAGCGTGGCCGTACCGATCGAGAGGCCGTCCGTGCCCAGCCTGATGTTGCTGGCCGACAGGCCGAACCCATAGGCGGAGAAGCCGACGTTCGGCACCGCGATGTAGCCGTCCACGACGAACTTACCCGTGTTGTCCTTGACGATGGACAGCGCGCCGGTCAGCGTGATATCGCCGCCGCCCGCGCCCAGCCCCGGCAGGGTGAGACTGACGCCATTCGCCGCGATGCCGTTCTGGTCGAGCGTGAACTGGGCGACGCTCACGGTGAAGCCGTTGTACGAGAGGTTGAGCCCCGACACGACCAGCTGCCCCGTGACGTTGAACTGCCGCGAGATGGCGAGCGAGCCGCGGAAGGTCGGCGGCGTGACGCCCGACGGGAACAGGTAGGACGGCAAGGTCAGGCTGGCGTTCGTGATGGTCAGCCCACTGTTGTCGAGGGTGATCGCGTCCGCCCCCACGGTGAAGCCGTCCTCGGCGATCGAGATCGGCCCGGTCGTCAGCGAGCCGCCGATGCTGAAGTTGGGCAAGACCGAGAGTGAGCCGCGCAGCGTTGGCGCCGTGCTCCCCGCCGGGAACAGGCTTGCCGGCAGCGCCAGCGAGGCGTTGCTGATCGTGAGCCCACTGTTGTCCAGCGTGACGCCGTCCGCGGCCAGCGTGAACCCGGCCTCGGCGATCGAGATCGGCCCGGTCGTCAGCATGCCGCTGAAGGCGAAACTGGGCGAGATGGAGAGCGATCCGTGCAGCGTCCGCGCCGTGCTCCCCGCCGGGAACAGACTCGTCGGCAGCGCGAGGGTGGCGTTCGTCACCTTCATGCCGGTGTTGTCGAGGGTGATGGCGTCCGCGCCGAGCGAGAAGCCGGCGAAGGAGAGGGGCGGAGCGGTGACGCTGAGGCTGCCGCCGAAGGTACCGTCCCTGTGCAGGAACAGGTTGCTGCCGGTCAGGTCGATCGGCGCGCCGCTCGGCGGTACCACCGTGACCAGCGCCGAGGTGATCGTGATGCCGGACGTAGAGAGCGCGAGCCCGTAGACGCCGACGCTAAAGCCGGCCACGCCGAGCGTGGTGTCGGGTAGGCTGATGTTGCCGCCGAACGTGCCGTCCGCGCGCAACGCGATGGCGTGCGCGGTGAGCGTCGACCCCGACGGCAAGGTCAGGGAGAGCGTGTCCACACTGACGCCGTCGCGGCTCAGGGTGAGGCCGGTGGCGCTGACCGTGAACGCGCCCAGACTAAAGTTGATGGTGTGCGGCATCACCGCGATGCTGCCGCTGACCGTCCCGTCGGACGCTACATGGATGTCCGTCCCCGCGAGACCGGCGCCGCCGAAGACGCTCGGCAGGATCAGGCTGAGGGTTGAAATGGTGAGGCCGCCGCGGTCCAGTGTGATCGGGCCGGCCGCGACCGTGAAGCCGTCCACGCTCAACTGGGGTACCGACACGGTTAGGCTGCCGGTGAAAACGCTGTCGGCGCCAATGGTGATGTTCTTGCCGGTCAGGCTAATGGGCCCGCCGGAACTAGGCGTCAGGGCCGTGGGCAGGGTGGCGCTGGCGCTGTCCACGCTGATGGAGCGCGGAGAGAGGGCCAGCCCGTGCACGGCGACCGTGAAGCCAGCCACGGTCACGCTGCCGTCGGAGAGCACCGCCGGCAGGTGTGAGATGGCCGGGCGTGCCGCCCCAGCCGCGCTCACCATGGGCGCGACGTGGCGTTCAACCGTTTGTACCCCCCGCGTGGCCGTCAGCCAGGCGGGAGTCGGCGGTCCCACGAATGTCTGGCCGCTATGCGTGGCCCTCGCGCTCACGCCTGTGCAGCCGGTGGCGGACCCGCCGAACGTGCCGTCGAAGTTCAGGTAAATGTTGCAGCCGCTCAGAGTCTGGCCGCCGAGCGACGAGGGCAGGGTCAGCCCGAGGGAGCCGATCTCAATGCCCTGCTGGCTCAACGTCACGTTGGAGCCCGAGAAGGTGAAGCCGCCGATGTGGAAGGAGAGCGTGCCCTGGATGCTGACCGTGCCGCTGATGGTGCCGTCCGTCCCGATGTAGACGTTGTTCACGTCGATCGGCTGGATGTTGAACACCGTGGGCAGGCTCAACGTCAGGTGGTCGACCGACAGCCCGCTGGCGTCGAGGATGATGTCGCTCGTCTGTACCTCGAAACCGGCCAGGCTGATATCCTGCCCCGAGATCGTCAGTAGTTCATCTTAGCAATAAAGCCTGAGCGGGTATAGTGAAAGGAAAAGGGGAGGAGAGAGCCGCGATGATCCTGCGCTATGGCTACCTGTCGCGCCACCCGCGCGTGTTCTTGACCATGACC
>JAABUJ010001257.1_pt1 | contig 38659 bp, 33 predicted proteins | sample 5559131 | NCBI WGS metagenome assembly JAABUJ01 (sample SAMN10711875, study PRJNA513366) | rock metagenome | isolation source: Antarctica rocks | place: Antarctica: Victoria Land, Mt New Zealand nord | collected 2016-01-07 | reverse complement strand
TAACAAAGCATCATTTCTACAGTTTTAGTACTGTGCAGACTTTTTGAAATATATATACATTAAATATGAACATTTAAAAGTGTCAAGACTGCTAAAAGTCATTTGACTTTAAGCTTAATGACATGAACTATTGTAGAATATTAAATTATTTGCAAAGTATTATTTTAATTATTAAGTTACTCAATGATCTTGAAAACATTAAAAGATTAAAGAATATTTATATTTGATTTGTAAGAATTTATTATTGTTTAAAAGATAATAAATTAACATAATAAATATATTATCTTGAATGTTCTGAGAAAACTATTAAATTATAATGATAATTAATTATATTACAGACTGATCTGTGACTAAAGCTGTTCTAAATGCAATGAAAGCAATAGTTACAGATTTTCTGTATAATAAAATCTTTACAAATTATAGTTCACTGAGAGAATTACTATTTAATAACAATATAAACTTTCTTAATTATGTTGTAATTTACTATTTAAAAAAGCTCAGAACTTAGCATAAAACAATAACTCTTTATTATTTCTGTATAAATAAAAAGATAGAAAATCTAAATGAAATATTAAGCTTTATGTTTACAAAATATCTTATGAGTAAATTAACTCAATTATAAAACAAATACTTATTATAAATACTTTTTGCAGCTTAAATTCAAGCTTATAGTACAACTAAATAGAGCTCATTCTATCTACTGTATAAAATAAATTTATAATTATTAAGCAACTTAAACAATCTCTGACTGCTGAGAGAAACTGACTTTAAAGATTAGTTAAAATGAGTTGAGTAGATATAAATGATTTAAGTAACTATTAATAAAATTCTTTTATAAAAGACTATTGAATTGAAAATGATTTATGATGAAATAGTATGATTAAATATTATAAAGAAAGAAGACTGAGTGCTTATATGAAATGAAGAGTCTTAGAAGTTTAAAGTTAAATGATTTAAGTCTTATAAAATATTAAAAACTCATTTATTAGAAATTTATGCATTAAAAATGCTTACAGAATGTGTTTTACAAAATTTAATTTATAATAATTAGCTTGTAAAAGCACATATCTTTAATGTCAATAAATTTTGAGTTAATTTAGAGCTGCAAAGCAGTCTGAAATAAGCTAAACTATTTATGCAGTAATTAAATTCTAAAATTAATAAGATTTTTAAACAGAAAGAGTCACTGTTATCTTTTTATAAAGAACTCTTGATTATATCTTAGATCAAATGAGATTACAGATAAAAAAAAGAACTATATAAGCTTTTAGTAAAGAAGAGAGAAGATCTTTCTTAAAAGACAATTTATAAGATATAAAAACATTATGAATGAATAAATTTATCTGTATTCTCATTACAGAACATTTTAAAAATACATTAAAGTGTTGTTTTTTCTGAACTGATCTTGACTGAAGTAAGTAATGTGATGAATATATTATAGAAAATTATTAAAAGTCAAAAAGATGCTGATGACTTGACTTTAACACTTATGACAGAAAAGAGATGTAATTAAGAGAAAGTGAAAGTTTTAGCATTATATAATATTAGAAAAAAATTAAATGATTAAAAACAATTTAATAAAGACTTATAACAACAACATAATGAGTTAAAGTTAAAGTGAACAAGAAGTAAAGCTAAAAAAAAAGATTAAAAAGTCTTAACTTCAATAATGATTAATAGTGCTTTAATGATGATTTGTAAAAGAAATATGAACTTATATAATCTATATAAAAGACTTAAGAAAAAGATTCTCATAAATTAGAAGATGATAGTATCAGAAGCAAAGCAATTTTATTAACTATTTATTTATTAAAAAAAAAAAAAAAAAGAAGTTATAAGCTGAGCACAGATTATATTTAAAGCAAAACTACTATTTACTGTAATGATGTGACAGCAAGCAGAAACACAACTGATGTGAACAGAGTGACAGTGCAAGTAAAGTAATAAATATATTGATGTTAAGTTTTTCAGCTTAATGATAAAGAATTTTAACAGTCATCTTTAACTTATCTATAGTACTTAAAACATTCTTTATTGATGAGTAATTGTAGTTAGTGAGAAGCATAATGTCATTAATGATGACAATAAGAGTAGTGAACAGAGCAGTAACACAATGATGATAAGAAGTTATTAAGTTAATAAATAAAAAGAATTTGAATTCTGTATAATTTAGAACAATAAGTAGTCATCATATTAATATAAACTTATATTTATAAAAGCTGCACTAAATACTCTGCACATCTTAATAACAGTTTATACATAAACTGCAGAGAAGATAACAGTCATTAAACTTGATTTAAATATATATTATAAATAACTCATCTTTATGTATACAGTTGTTACAGATAGCTGACTCATGTTCTTTATAAATGTAGATAACAACAACTTCACAATATATTTAATGAATGCAAAAACAATCTAAATTTATATTAATGTACAAAATTAACTACTAAATTATTAACAACATCTTAAGCTCAGCTCTGAGTCAACTCTTTAACAGCAAATTAATTAAAACATTAAGTAATAAGAAGTTAAGCTGATCAATAGTTAATTTATTAAAGAGAAAAGAGAAAGCAATATTAAAAATAAAATGCTTAATTAATTTTATGTATTGTTAGTCTTTAAATTAAAATTGAGATGACAACATATTGAGAAAAGAGTTTTATAAACTTTTTTTAAAACAGAAATAATCAGTAGTCTTATAAGTATAATTAGAAGCAGATTTTTTTTAATTTAAATTGTTGTCATTTATATCTGATGATGAAATGACAGTGACACAATGTGAAACATAAATCTTAAGAGATAATCTATAAAACATTAATAATATATTGTAAACATATTATGAAAGTTTACATGATGATAAAGCAAATAAAAAATTGATAAGTTGATGAAGTAATAATTAAAAGTTGAAGTGTAATTGAAAATTAAAAAAAGAAGAAGAGAACTTCTTTTGAAAAATTGTAATTAATGATATAGACAGATAATGTAAACAGTGAATAATTTATCTTACTGTTATAATGACAACAATTTACATTTCTAGCTGCTTTTGAATGACAATAGTGACATGAAGTGAAGTAAAACAATGTGAATGCAAACTGCAGACAGAAATTTTACAGAATGTTAAGCAAATCTCTGTACTCACATCAGTGAACTGTTGTGACTGTGCAGTACAAAAGAATGTGATATCATTGCTTACTCATCTCTTATTAAGTGTCTCTATTTATGTCTTAGTCATCATTTTCTATATATACTCTACATAGTGTAAATGAATAGGAACAACTTTCTACAGACCGATTCACACAAGGCTTGGTGACTGAATAGGCTGCCGATATCTTGTAGTCTTGTACTATGAAGCTGTTTTCTAGTGACTCGGCGAATTATGGGTTGGAAGCATGGTGTTTCCACACATAACAACTGATCCCTACCAGATATATGTACTCATGCAGCCAACGAGTCAGAGTACTTATATTGATCAACGTAGCTCTGAGTTGAAGGTACTCCAGTGATTGGACGCTTAATTTATATCAGGCTAGGTACGGAGTATGGTGAGCTTATTTGATTGTGCCGTGTAACACCTGTATATCACTTATGGTCCGCCCGATCACTAAAAGGAAAGCTACATAGAATAGCCAAGACTTCAAGCACAGTATGAGGGAGTTTATACATGTACATATATGTTGTGAACACCTATCGTGAGCCAACAAACCGACACAAATGTACAATAGTCGCGATCCGAACATTCAAGAATACAACAAGCCGGCTTTTCCAAAGATGCCACTTCGATGAGAGGAGGTCACAAACTTGTGGCCACCATCGCCGGTGCCAGGACTGTGAGGACCACTTGGCCTTGTTCATCCGAGCCCAGGTGGCGTTGGCCAATCAGAATAGGTCAACTGTTCACCTGCCCACCTGAACCGAGTACTGCGGCTGTCTCGGCGAGTTTCCGCTCCTCAAGTTACTGGGCAACACATTGTGCGACTGCATGGCGCCCTCGGAATTCGAGACTTGGTACGTTTCTGCGTCTGGATGACCAAGCTGGGCGTGGGCAAGCTGACATCCGACTCGACGATGTGCTCCGTGCTGTCCGACGCCGTCACCGAGGACGCTTCCTTGCCAAGGTACGCCTTGCCTTTGCCGTGACGGCGGTAACCGCCGTCTGAATACTCATTACCGTCAGTCAGCTCGACCGGTGTTGATTGATAGATTTGATTTGATCCAGCGGTGTCGCTTCTTCTCTTATACCAAAGCTTTCTGAGTTGTGGGCCGATGATCATAGAATTGGTCACACAAAAGGCAATGAAGGTCTCGCGACATGACCAGATTGCAGGTAGTGTGGGGTCGACAGCCTTGCGGAGATATTAGCGGAGTGCTCATCGGTGTGCGTTGTGCGATCTGGGTTAGGTGTACCGTGAAGTAAAACACCACTCGAAGGGTTGCGGCAACCATGACAAAGACTCCGGCCGAGAACATGAGACAAACGACGATTTTGCGCGTCAGGGTAATCCTTGCTCGAATGATGATCTGTACATGATTAGTTTTGGGAAGCTGGGGCAGGCTGATCGAGTCCATCTCACCGGTATAGGCACAAGCATCAGAAGGATGTCCGAAGAAATATTGAGCACCAAGCCAAGAATAAAGGGCGTTCCATCCTCCCAGGTGCATTGCTCTGTAGATGGGGGCTTAACTTGGAAAGTTGCAGAATGAAAATGGATCAAACTGGTCGATCTTAATGCCTGGATTCGGATTCACTTGCCAGTAGGCGTGAAATGGTCGACAGTTGAACAACAGAAACAGGCTGATTGCGGCCCACGTCGCCAATACATAGCCCATTGCAATCTTGACGAATCGTTGCTGAGACAGACCTTCGGTGATGCGAAGGAAGAAGAAGCCCACACACAATTTCAATATCCACACCGTTCCAGCGTAGCACAACCAGCCAGTTATAAAACACTTGGACCCAAGTACTCTCGCCGCCAATGCTTTGCCGCTGACGTTTTGCCGCTGCATATCCGTCATGCCGGCATTGGTCCCTTTGGTGACGAGGATGATGACATAGGCCATGGGTATCTCGATGGTGTAAAGGGCCTGTCAGAGTGTGAGCGTTCAATTGCAGACGCATCGAGGAGCCATTCTCGGAGGCTTCTCATCTTCCGGGCATTGAACTGACCCAGGCCAAGGCAACCAGATAATCGTCCGGCTTCAAGCCCCGGAATCCCAATGCGCGCAACTGGAGACACAGGCGGGTCAGGACGATGGCTGAACCGATGGAGTATTCGGTCCATAACTCTATCAGAAAAGAACCCGAAGCCATGTTGGGTGAACAGAAGTCAGGGCGAGGTGAGGATGCTCGTTGAGTCTGCTAGGAACTGCGACTGAACTGGTAGTCGGGGTTATGGTCAAGAAAGGGCAAGCTATTTCTTCAATATATTCTCATTGACTTCGGTCAGACTTCCCGGTCGTTGTGATCCTTGGCCTGCTAAAATCGCCCTGACACCGTTCTCGCCATGACAGGCATGGATGGGCATGGAAATGAGCAGGCCTAGTCTCCTAGCCCTGCTCCTCTGCTACAGTACCTCATGGGATATAAGGTAACCGTTAATGGTGTGCAACAGGCGAGGGCCCAACTTTAGTGCCGATGACCTCTTCAAACCTCCCCTTTCCGAAACAACGATGTGGGCGAGTGAGAACAGTAATTCGTACTATGAGTACCGTAATGAGAAGCGTGAAGTTACCCAACTCCACCTCGGAAGCCAACCTCGGTAGCTTTTTGCCATCAAGCTCGCTCGGGCCTGGTCTTGAGGAGTTAGCCTCATTATGAATGATATTAGAGCGAACCTAGAATCAAGCCGTTGAGGATGCTAACGTCAACTTACCCAGGTAGGTGGGAACTTGTACCTGAGCGTGCACCTAAAGAGAAAAGAGAAAGAACTTACCTAAGGTAACTAAGTGGTAAAAGGGAATAAGATCTCGGGTAATGGAAAACTTTTCAGGAGGTTGGCACTATGCCTAATCAAGGTAAGCCAAGGCATAAGGTAAGGTACTGTCGAGTCCTCAGCACTAAGCCAAAATAGGCCTGAGTACCAACAGGTAGTTGGTCTGATGTGAAATTGGTAACTGGCCCATAGCTCAATCATCTGCTGCTTTACTTTGACTTAAGAACTCGCCCTTTCTTCAAGCAATTCATCATTCAAACATGGCAGGATTAGCCCAAGGATCAGCCCATAACTCACCGCCGGTCATCACTCCAGAGACAGCCCAGTTCTTTGAGAAAGAAGACTTGTTGACTCCGGTGATAAATAAAAAGCGAAAGATATCCGCCTCCATGATTTCACCTCCATCATCGCAACCATCATGTAGCCGATCTGCATCCTCGAACTCTGCCAGCAGAGTCTCGTCGGGGTCGTTTTCAGCTACCTTTGTCGGGCAGGCCACTGATGAAGTCGAGATACCAGCTGACCTCAGAAGCCAAGAGACTTATGAATTTCTCGGTTTCGACTACCACACCGCCGTAGCACTCTGGCAGCGCTTCCTCAGCCAGCCCGCAGACATGCAAGCAGAATTTTTCGACTTTGCGCAGTGGCATATCGAAGAACCAGAGCGCCCCGATGCGACTTCCGGACTTGATGATTGGGATGCTTGTATGATCACAATTGGTATCAACAACAAGCTACGCAATGCAATTCTGCTTTCTGAATACTCCGACATTTGCTGCACCGCGTCTTGCAAGTACTGGCTGATCGACACAATGGAGATGAAGTGGAGAGCTTTGCAAGTCCTGAACGCCGACCTGCGGATAGAACAAGCTCGAATACAGCATGGAAAAAAGACCCCAAAAAGTGGCCCAAAGCCTGGATCGACATCATCCATCCCACCTCAAATACATCCTCATAGCCATGATCCTGGCCTGCCTCCCAGCACGAAGCCTCCATCTACCCCACTTTTCTCTGAAGTAGAGATTGAAGACAAGCCTCGCCCGATAGTTGCCACACTATCTGATGCTCCTCTCAAAATGGATCACCACACCATGATTTGGCGCGCTGGAGACAAGGAAAAGCACAAGGATTTCTACAATGAGATCACCGGCGAGATTGATCTTGCGACGATTGCTACAGTACCTGGTGACTTCTCTGGTACCAGACGTGTTGCTTATTTCACACCACAAAAAGAGACCGCCGACAGATATGCGAAATGGACTAAGCACAAAACTGATATTGTGAAGGTAGTAATAGCCCAAGTTGCCGTGCCTTGGTCGCTGGTGGAGAAACTCTCCCCCCAATATCTCTGGTTTCAGGACAGTCAGAATGCGAATGACACCTGGAAAAAGCTAGTCTGGTATTGCCGACGTGGTAAAAGCCTACCAAAGGAGCTAAGGTATATTGAAGAAAAGGACTTGTTGATAGGACACATTGCATCGGGCACCAACGTCAAGTATGAACGCTTGAAGTCTCATGAGCAGATCAAAAGTAGTGATCTCCTGACGCTTCAAGTAGATGGTGAAGAAAAGAAGGCTTTGCAGTGGGTCTTTCAGACTCACAGGGCGACCGATGACTTTGAGACGGAATGCCGCGGCAAGATTTGGATCCATAGCCTGGGTGCTTTGAATATCCCAAAGCAATCTGAGTAACGCAGAAGATCTTGTGGGTGTCACAGTAACCCTATGTAATATAAAAAAATATTTGATTGTGAATTCTACTTCGAAATGTTGTGTTTAAGTGAATATTACTGTAATATCCAAAGAACCCTTAAGGTGTACTCCGTAAGAATGTTCTGAAATGCGTTTGGAGCCGACAATCTAGAAACAGCTGTGACTACTTGAGCTGAATCTGCCACAATATTGATTGGTGTCAGGCACAAAAGTCACCTGTCAACTCGAATCACTTTGGATATTTCCACCGCAACACACCGCGCAAACAAACCACGATACTATTCGCTCGAGACACCCTCACAGGTAATGGCGTCATTGGTAACCTCTCCGCCGGACCCTCTACTCTGTCTCCGCCATTCCATCGCTTCCAAACAACCTCCGATCCTCACGACTTCCGCCGACGCTACCGCAGCTTCAGACGCCGTCGACGACCTAGCTATAGCAACCCACCTCCACTTCACCGAGCCGAACCATCAGTACTTCCCCCTCGACACCCTCACGCGCTTCGTCTCATCCGGAAATGCAGTCGATCTGCGGAGCATCTACTTCGCGTGGCAGAAGAAGGATTCCGCCATCCCAGAGTACATAGCTTCGGCGCAGCAGCTGAACGAAGAGCTTGCCGCGCCTGGCGGTGCTGGCGGGAAGGTGCAGAATCTGGTGTTCGTGGAGAGATTGGACCTCATCACATGGCTGGAAACTGCGTCGGATGAGAGCGAATACATCAAGCCGTTGGAGTCGGATGGATTGGCTGCTTCTGCGGCGGGTTCGGCGCAAGTTGCCTCAGGAGCTGTGGGCGGCATTGTGACCATCCCGAGTGGAGTTGCTGGTGGAAGGCCCGGCAAGCCGGTCAATCCGCGACTGGCACGGATCTACAATGGAGAGAGGAGGATGGGCGACAGGAACAGTGTGTTGAGGGGCATCAAACCTACAGTCGGTGTCTTTGTCCATAGGATCTACGTAGCAGCGCTGACTGAACTAGGATTTTTCTCACATTCGCAAATCCGCCGAAGTCTTCCTGAACAAGAATCGCAACCGACCAGGTCATTCGTCCACGGCGCCCGCCAACCCACACACAAATCCTTCGCTAGTGGCATCACCCAAAAAGCCTGCTCGACGCCCAGATCCCATCATCTTGCTTTCGCCTTCCGCTTCGTCCCTGCTTCGCATGAGCAACATCAAGTCGTTTCTCGAATCGGGTGTCTACATCCCTCCGGACAGCGCTCTCGGGGGTTCCTCCAATACGGCGAATATCCTCCATATCTCACGCCTGTTGCCATCGATAGACCCGCAACGACCATTGCGATTCATCTTGGTGGATACGCCGGAGCAGTTCAAGCCGGACTACTGGTCTCGTGTCGTTGGCGTTTTCACAACCGGTCAGACCTGGCAGTTCAAGTCGTACAAGTGGCAATCCGCACCGGACTTGTTCAAAAACGCGCTTGGCATCTATATCGGATGGAGGGGTGAAGATGTGCCGAGCACGGTTAAGGGTTGGGGTCGAGGCGTGACGAGTGCGCAAATCGAGAAATGGAACAACAACACCGGCACGCAAGGAAGGTGGAGGGATAGAGAGGTCGTGGAGGGGATATGGGGTCAAATCGAAGAAGCCATGAGGAGCAGAGGATGGGGTAAGGACGGTGGTCCTATGGTGCGGTAAGGCGTCGTATGGGGTTTGACAGGCGTTATGTCGGCTGTTTCCGAATCACACAATCTTGCCTCTGCAGGGTCTACTAGTTACGGCGTTTAGGTTGTGCAGATACCCGAGGTACTGTAGAGGTGATACATTGGTTCGCAGCAATCAGGGAGTTTTCTTTGGCGTGAAGGTGTGCGGTGGCGGCGACAGAAATGGTTTGGTTTAGCGAACGAGGCTGTCCCTTTCCTGAAGCGGAAGCCAGGCCATGAGGCTGAATTGAATAACCATGCATTCTCAGACAGCTTTGATTTGTTGTACCAAGGCAGCCGCATCGCGCCGCCAATGCCGGAGCCATCGTACGAGGAGCGAAGCCACCTTGGCACTCAGTCGGACATCGGCGCCTGATGAGGCTCGAGCTGTACATCTGTACGAGTACAGCTGTGATTTCCACCATGCCTCGTTCTCGTTATTCATACTTCTCCAATTACTTCCACGGTAGCTTTGATCACTTTGAGCTTGGCTACGAATTCGTTACGTCGTTTTGATCGAGCTCCGAGGATGAGTTCATTCCTCAAACAGGCCGCTGGGGCAGCGTCTTCCGTCTTGCATCATGCTCAGCATCCGCAGCAGCACCCACAGCTTGCACAGCAGCATAGTCCGGGAACGGAGATGTCCCAATACCAGCCTCAACGTCCGCAACCGGCGCATCATTCCAGCAGCCAATTTTCGCAATCACATGCCTCTTATCAAACGTCGCCCACCTTACAACAGCAGCAAAGCTATCAGCAGTCTGCCCAATCACCATATGGAGGGTCCAACCAAAACACCAACGACCCCAGCTACCAGCAACAGCAACAGCAACAGCAAGGATATCAACAGCCAATTCAATCACCATATGGAGGGGCGAACCAATACACCAATGACCCCAGCTACCAGTACCAGCAACAGCAGCAGCAGCAGCAGCAGCAGCAGCAACAGCAAGGATACCAACAGTCATTTCAATCACCGTACGGAGGGACATCGAACCAATACAATCCCAACTTCAACTATCAACAACAACAGCAACAGCAGCGACAGCAGGATAATCAGAACGCTCAGATCGCAGCCGCAAACCAGCAAGCTGCCAACAACGCCTTAGTATCCGCCCAGATCGGTGCGGCAACCGCTCCCCAACCGGCGTACATTGTCCAGGGCACGCCCGACGATCAAGTTCCGCCCGTGGGCAGCTACACCGACCCGAATGCCGTTGTCGGTGATGATGGTGATGATCCATCAGGGGGAGGAACGGTGGGGCAGCCAGACTATGGCTCAGCAGCTGCATACCAGGCTTCGCCAACCATGGATCCTTCCATGGGCGCGATGTCAGGCGATCAGACCATGTCTTCTTATCAATCTCAGCCTCAGCCAACGACGGATACCTCAGCTGATGCTGTGCAAGTTGATGGTCCGACAGATGGGTACCAGCCTACCTCGGCAATGGATGCCACCACAACGTCGGCGCAACCGGATCAGACAATGAGTAATGATAACAGCGGCGACGATGCTGATGGAGGTTGTCTCGCGTGTTTGTGGCAGTGCTGTTGTGGAATGTGTTGCTCATGATTTGGGGTCCGGTACGTTGGTCAAAGGGTCTAAGTTGGGACGAAGTTATGCTGGCGGTTGGCTGGCTTTTATAATTGGGTACTGAGTTGACGGTCGTATTTGGATTGGGGAACTGAATATCGCGCTGTTTAGCTGACGCCTGAGATGGATAAGAAAGTATGCAAGGCCGAGTCGCTACTCCGCTTTTAATGACTGCAATTTACATACAGTGATACACCGGCAAGACATGGATAATTTGCTCAGCCCAACCAACGGGTGTCCATCGATGTTGTTTGGAATTGCGTCTCTGCGATCCTTATGTGCCTATGTGGCATGCTTCATCTCAACATGGCCCCAAAGGCGAGGGGTTTTGGCCAGTCTTCATCCGCAAAATTCGATACCTGCCGTCAATTGACCGGTGAAGAGTTAAGGAGTCCGCCGCATTATTGTATGATCATCACATTCTCGTAAATGGACAGCCCCCTCGTTGCGCTAGGGTTAGTTCTGACTGAGTTTCGGCCATACTTTTGGTACCCTTGCCCTCGAAAAGTTTTGGTCCAATAGTACTGACAGTAAACCCGTGAGGGATATACTTATCTCTATCATCACCGGGTAGTGGGCCCCCGACGAGCCAGGTGACCCAGGCCTCTAAACCCCAACGGTTTCTGACCGACGGCTTTACATACCACGGGTGCGACATGTACGTGGTCGCGTTGAAGCGACCCGTGCTCGGATCAGGGCCGCTTGGAGCCAGGGTAAAACGCATGAAGCTTGGGCGAGGTAATGCGAGATAACGGAGGCAAAGCTTGCGAAAACGTAGCACTGAATTGAAAAAGTGACGATAAATTGCGTTCGGTTCTGGATACCTTTTGCGGTAGAGATAAGTACATGTCGTGGAAGAGTGTATTGCGCCCAGAGGAACCTACATCATTGCTCTCCGCAGCCTGTCATCCATGAGCAGAGACGCAACAGCCCTGGCGGTCTCCATGAACCTAGTTGGCATATACCACATTAGAATATCCATGGTAGAATCAGCGAGCTGCTTGTTCGTAACGGCAGGAATCATGTGCGAAGTTTCGTATGCCAAACTCCATTCCCGGACTTCTTCCAGCCAATGCAGACCGTCTTTCCAGCCGGATTTCTGGGATGGCAATTCGTCGAAGGAAATCATCATCGCATCACCCATGCTCTTCCAGAAAGTTCCAAGAGCACACAACTCCATGTCTGACAACTCTCGCCATTCGTATTTCTTGACCCATCTTGGCGGTTCCAAGGCGAACAAGGACAGAGTATAAAGCATATCTGAGTCGAGTATCTTTCCCGATTTTTGATAGCCGCTGTGCAGGAAATTCATACGGGCGATAGCTTCAATAGCCCTTTCAGACGATGGAGAGTTGACCATAAATTCTGTGATAAGCGTACTTGTATCTGCGTAGCGCTTGGATGCCCTAGCTAGGCTTACTAGCTGACCGGTCTCAACCAGTAGGTGGGAAATACTTGGTATACCATAAGTCTGGAAAGTTATCCTGGTGAGCCAAGACGCCTTGAGAGTCGAGATGCAATAAGCAGCCGTCCACATACCTTGAACAGAGCAAAGGCTACCGAGTAGTAAAAGACTGTTGGAAATTCGAGCTCTGAGAGGTATATCATAATGGCTTGAGCATCAGCCGTAGTCATACGGGACAACGAAGCCCTGTCTTGATATCTAAGCTTCAATGTCATATTGTTAAGCCGTCGATATCGAAGCAATGAGACTGATAGCAGGTACAGCAATGCGATTGAAGACAAGATACTCTTCCATCGCTGCTGGTATAACTGGCCAATCCATGTGAGAGAATCTCTCACCTGTGGGCTCTCGCCGATATTAACATACTGGAACATGATGAGCGGCGATTCTCGGAGCTGGGAATGTTGAAGAGCAGTACAAAGGTTTGAGGTTGAGGCTTAAGGCTAGAGGGCAGAGTGGATTGCAGACCAAGCGAGCGCATACCCAACGTTTACATACCTTACTGTACTGTTCCGAAAATGTACACAGGGAAGACTTTAGCTATATAAATCAAGTTTCCATTGTGATGTAGTAAATGTCAAACATAGAAGGAGTGGCTAGTGGAATGAATGTGTAATCATAAGTGTCTAGCTACTCTATGGAAATGTGGCCCTATAAGAAGGCCTTCAATCAACAAAAGAAAAAACTTTTATTCATAGCAAACTGTTTATTCTAGCAAACTTCACATGTTTCTGAAATCTCTGCAGAACTTCAAATCACTAAGATAATGAAATGAGACATAACATTTTGACATACTCTCTCAGGCTGTTCTGACAACACTGAGATAAGATAAAAAACAAAATCTCATAGTGTCTCATCAACTTTAAAAGTCAATAAAACAATATTGAAACATCTTTAACTCAATTTAAATGAGTGTCTTTAAGATGTTGAAATCTCAATTATTTTATCATTAAATCATAGAATCTTTGTTAGTGATTGATTAAATTGATAAGATTGATAAAATAAGTAAATTTCAGTATTAGAAGTGACTTTGTAAGTCTGTTAACAATTATGTTGTTTATAAGAATGTAATTAAGATAAATAAGTCTGTGAGATTCAATTTCTCTTATAAAATAATAATATATATCAATGTGTTTTGTTCTAACATGAAACTCAGAATTCTTAATTAAAATAATAGCTCTTTAATTATTTATTTAAATCATAACTGTTTTAAATCTCTTTAGCTTTAACTCTTTAAGTAATTTCTTCATTTAAACTGCTTTCTTTGTAGTCTCTATTAAGATCATGTATTCTGCTTTATAAAAGAATAAGATGACAGTTTTCTGACATTTTAAATTTCAGAATACTAATTCATTAATTATCTTAAATACATATTTTAATGTAAATCTTCTTAATTTAAGATCTTCTTCTCAGTCTGAGTTCAAATACTTTAGTAATTTAAGTTGTTTATTCAATTTATATTTAAAAACAACATCTAAAGTTCTCTGCACATATTAAAATACTTATTTCAGAGTCTTTCAATGTGTGTTGTTAGAATTATGTGCAAATTGACTAAGAGTTGACATCATATATGTGATGTTGAGTCATATTTGTGTCATAATATACATAAAAGATTTTATAATCTTTTAATATTAAGTTATTAGCTCTGATTCAGCTGTTTCAGTAGTCTTTGTAAGATAGATCTTGAGTTTCATTAAAGTTATATCTATCTTGACATTCTATAGACTGAAGTCTTTAAATATCTTTATAAAATAGATTTTCTGTAATAAAATAAGAGTTTATAGAGTTCTATTTCATATAATTAGCATTTTTAAGTAATGCTTATAGACTCTGCAGTTAATCATTTTGAAATGATTACTCAATTTGATCTTAAGATCTAGAATTTTGTTCTTATTAAGTTTACATAAAAAAATATTATTAATATAAACAACAATAATTAAGATTTTCTTTCTAAACATATTATTGTCTGCATGAATCTGTGTGTATTCAAGATCAGTAAGAAAGTAATGTATTATCTTATATTACAGATAAGATAACTATTTTAATTCATATAGAGCTTTCTTTAATTTATATATCTTATCTTTCTCTTTTTCATATTTAGTAAGTTAAATCACATAGACTTTTTCTTTCAAATCATTGTGTAAGAAAGTCATTTTAACATTTATTTATTTTAATTTGTAGTTATAAAACACAGCTATGACAAAGATAACTTTATAAGTCATTGATTTAACAATCATTACAAAGATCTCTTTATAGTTAATTTTAAATTGTTATTTAAATTCTTTAACTATTCATTGAGTCTTATGCTATAAAATTAAGCTGTTAGGTTCTCTTTTGTAATAGTAGACTTATTTGTCTTTTAAAGCTCATCAATTAGATAATAATGTCTTTAAAGTTCATGTAAAGTTAATTATTAACAAGTTATACTTACTATTCATTACTTTCTTTCAGTCTTTTAACTTATAACTTGTAATTGTCTGTTTAAACATCTAAGATTCATCTTAAACTGAGTGTAAAGTCAGATTAAGTTAAAAAAAAGTGCACTTAATCTAAATCTGCACTAGAGTTCAGGTTAAGTTGAGTCAGGTTTGTGCATAGATTAACTTTACTTATATTTGCATAGATTAAATCTAAGAACTTTAAGCTAGTCATTATGAGTAAGGTTAGGGCTAAAGCTCAAAAATGTGAAAGCTTATTGATATATTAGTTATAATAAATTACACCTTAACTAGTCATATAGGGATAAATTACATAGTTGCAAGATATATTACTGAATAAGTTATGAAAATCATGACTTTTCACAAAGATGCACATTAGAAATACACATTAGTAAGCATGTGTATGTGCTTACTAAGACTATATATAACTCACAAAAAACTCATAACTCTATACAGATCAGGTTAGATTAATCTGCATCTGACTTAGCTAAATAAAAGTTAACTTAACTTAATTTAATATTTAAACTTAACTCTGATCTGTGTAATCTATAGACAACTTATATACTTAGTTTAATTCATCTTTAAAGTCTTCTTTCTTTTTTATAACATCAATGATTACATTAAACACAGTTAAATAGATTATGATTGCTTTAAGTCTTAACTTTATAGAAAGTTATCTTTCTTTTTTAAAGCATTAAAACTCAGCTAATACTGATCTGTCAATTGTGAAAGAAATATCTATAATATCTTTTTTTTCTTTTTTCATTTCTTCTAACTGATTTAACAATATCAGTATGAAAAAATATGATGATATGTACTCTAAAGACAGTAACAATGATAAAAATTAAAAAGAAAATAAAAAAAATAATTGTATATCTTCTTGTTCTACATTAATAGTGTGAGGTTGAGTGACTTTAAAAATTAAGACTACAACTTTAATATTATAAATTGATGAATCTTCATCAAACTACATATCTTTTACTTTAATTATTTAATCTATCTTTTTCTTTTCAGAAAATCATACTCTATATTGATTTCTTTCTTTATATTTAACAAAAATTTTCTTATTACTCTGAGATTCAAATTTAGTTCTTATTGTTTGAATCTTCTTTAAAATATGCACATATACTATGCATTTAAAACACTAAAAATATCTAAGATCAATGAGATCTGCTAATTTATTCTTATTAAAAGATTTAAACAATAGCTGAATCAGAATCTTATTATTCTTAAGAGTTAATATTAAGAGTTAATTAAGAAAATAGCATGCTATTTTGACAGTCTTTAATTATAAAGTTTTAGAGACTTCATTATTCAGAATTATAATTCTAATTTTTGCTATCAAAAATTCATTACTTCTTTCTGTCACTTTGTTCTGCTTTAATTCATAAGAAACTATTATTTCATAGATAATTTCTAGACTTCATAATCATTTAATGATGAGCTTATCTCTGAATTTCTTTTCATTGTCAAGTCATATCTATACAATTTGTAGATTCATCTAAGTAAAAAGTATATTAAGAAATTATTCAATTTTATCTTTTGCTTAATCTTTCATTTTTATATTATAAATATATCATTAGTGAGTAAGATCATCTGTAAAGACTATATATTACAAGAATTTATTATATGCTTTTGATGTAATGAGATTGACAATGTTGATGTAAATTAGTTTAATTATCTTTATAACTCAGTTTTATAATTTTCTTAAGATCTTCTTCTTTTAATTTGCTCTCATGCAGACATCACATAAGTGTAATAGTGTTTTTGTAAGTTCTTATAAGTTAAGCTTCACTATTTTAAGATTTTTTAACATGTTATTAAGACTTAAATTCTTTATATAATTAAGATATTGATGTTAAGTAGTTCTTAAGATCTTATTATCTTTAATAATTGATATAATCTTATTCTTATTTACAGAATTTCTTGTCATTAAAGTTTAAAGATAATATAACTTGTCTTTATATACTATATGATTAAGTATACTTTCTACTTTATTCTTTAAATATAATAATTCATTCTTAATTTTAATTAATATCTCTTTCTTTTCAGTCATTTCAATTGAGAAGAGATTGAGCTTTATATTAAACATAAAATAAACATTTATTAAAATAATATTTTAAGTCTTTTCATTACTGTTCTTTAATTATAAGTCAATCATTTCTATCTTTTAAGTATGTATCACTTCAGACACTTCTCTTATAAAGAGTTTATTATTGAACATTTTGATTGAGCTAAATGCAGAGAGATTACAGTATATATATTATATTGTGTTAAAGTTAATTATTTATAACATCTTATTAATTATAAGACTATAGCTCTCTATCACAGTTAAGATCACTGAGTTCTCATTATATTATTTATCTTTAAAACTTAAAAATTTCTTCTTCTCTTTTTCTTTCTTCTTTTTAGTTTCTTACTTCTTCTTTATTTCTTTAAACATCTTTTCTGAGTGTAATTTTCAATAATTGTTCTTAAAGTAAACTGCTTTCTTACAGTAAATGTACATTTTATTTTTATTCTTATTCTTATTAACATTTCTCTTCTTATTCTTTTTCTTCTTGTCTTTATAATTTCTCTTTTCACTCATTAAAACAAGCTTCTCATTTCTTTCTTTGAGACACTCTTCATTAATTAGTTTAGCAATCAAGTTATTAAGAATTAAGATCACATTATAGACTCTGAAGCATTTTGCTATTATTTATTGAGAATAAAAGAATTCTAAATTCAATAAAAAAATAATGATCTTCAGAGTTTCATCAATGACAAGACTGAAGACTGCAATTTCTCATAAGAGTGTCTTATACTTTAGAGCATAAGTATTGACAGAGAAGTATTGATTAAATTGATAAATATATAAATTATTGAATAGAATGTATTTAAGATTAAATTCATAAGATAAATAAAGATATACAAAATGATTTTACATTTCTTTTGCTGTTTTTATGTTGTTTATAATGACAGTGATCTTTAAGCTGACAATAAAAATAATAATAACTGTAATCTTATTGTTTTGTGTAATTTAATCAGCTTAAGTAATGTTAATTAAGATCATCAATGTAGTCATTATTATTTTAAATATAAATTCTTCAATCATTACTGACTAACTTAAAACATCTGACTTCAGTGAGAATTCAATGTCACTTTTTACTACTAAATCTCATAATTCAGTACTCATTAAGCTATATTTAATCAACATTCTTCATAATAAGTAGTTTGCTGACTTCTTAAGTTTCATAACTTTTGAAAATGTAAGATTATATGACATTGTAGTCATTTTATATGATGAGAACATCTAAATTAATGATGAAGTTATTTCTAATATAAAGATTTAACTTTAAAATGATTATGAAGATTGTTTTTAACTGTTTTATCTGTGAATTTATAACAGTTTAATGTGAATAACTTCTCATTATACATTGAATTCACTTTACTTCTTAAAGAGCTCTTTTTAGTATTCATAAAATAATAACAACAATAAGATGTTTTTCTTTCATCATTTTGAATAGAAACAAATGACTTAATGAATAAATAAATATTAATACATATCTGAGCTCATAATCTGTTAAACATAGAAGAAGTAACTAATAAAATGAATATGTAATCATAAGTGTCTAGCTACTCTATGAAAATGTGACTCTATAAGAAGATCTTTAATCAGTAAAAAAAAAAACTTTTATCTATAGCAAACTATTTATTCTAGCAAACTCTGCATGTTTCTGAAATCTCTGTAGAGCTTTAAATCACTAAGGTAATGAAATGAGACATGACATTTTAACAGTAAAGATACATTGCTAGAAGCAAATGATTCATGATTCTTCTACAGTAACAAATTTTCCTGCTACTTGAGCAACTCACTTATTTGAATCACCTCAAAAACCTATATAAATCACAACATTTCAATTTTCAATAACATCACAACATGAGATTGAAATTATCTAAGTTTTGAATATATAGTAAAAACTAATATATTCTGCTATGTAAAAATTTTTAAAGATGTAATGTCTATTATTTGAAGTAGTATACAAGATTTATTAAAAAATATAATAAAATACTGTGCTCTGTATTACTACTTCACTTTCTTAAAAATTGATAGCACTTCAAGTTAATATTTTGTTAAAAGATGTCTAATACAATGTTAATGCAGCTTAAATAATTAGAATTTATAAAGATGTGGTGATGTTATTGAAAATTGAAATGTTGTGATTTATATGGGTTTTTGAGGTGGTCCGAATAAGTGGGTTGCTCAAGTAGCAGGGAAACTCGTTATGGTTCTGCCCCGACCTCTGTCCTATAGCTTTTGGGTACTTATTAATTTATGATATCTCGATTCATCTCCAGTCCATGCTATTGTAGGTCTAAGAAGATAACAAACAGTAGGTGTTGATCAAAAGCTACGGAATGCCCCCCAACGAAAGTCGAAGTCGTTTAATGATTTGCGAGGACAATGTTGAGCCATGGTGAACGCTAGGGTTGACTTCGCCTCATGGCCGCTTCTTCCGCCTGAGATTAGTTAAGTATATGAACGGATTCAGGAGCAGCAACATCAATATCAAAAGAGGGATGGTTTTCGAATCAATACCTGTATCTACGCTATGTCGGTGGCTTCTGGGTCTTTAACGTAAACTGATCGTGCGAGAAGTATGTCCATTGACCCTCCGGAGGTTTCTCCTCGAGTTCCTCCCAGCTTAGTACGTCAGCATGATACCTGCGCTCGACCACGAGTCACTTACACCTTGGATCGCAACATCGTATCTGCAAGCTTCAACTCCCCTTCCGCAACTTGTACGACTTCCTCAATCAGTCCCGCGCCGATTTGGTTTTCGATCTCCGAGATCCTACAACGTCAGTTATGACAACGGCGCAGGTCATCCTACGTACTGGCTAGCCTCCAAGGGTGGCTCATGCTCCCATGTCACTGTCTTCTCGTCCGATCCGGGCCTCTTCATTCCCACCACTTTCTGACCCGCTCTCTCCTCCGTGGTTCTCGTACCCTCAAGCTCTGGCGCCCCGACCTCTTCCCCGTCCCACTCCTCCAGCCTCTCATCCGGCTCATCCTTCAGTCGCGTGCTCACAAACGATCGGCCGTGGCGGACGACCTGGATATGCTTTCCTTCTTCGTGAGCGACGCCTCCCTCTGGCGTGTTGAAAACCTCTGGGTGCTCCGCGATCTTTTTGTTCGCTCTTTCCGCCCATGCATCGTAGCCTTCAGCTTTGACGGCCTCAACAATCTTTAGCCGGTGTTGCGTCAATGCCTCCGCGGATTGTCGGTAAACTGATGTGTCAGGGAGAGCTTTGAGTTTTTCAAGGGTCGCGCTATAAAGGTAGATGAGTGTGGAGCGAGGTGCAGGATGGTTAAAGAGACCTGTAAGGCCGGTGGGACTGCCTGGCTCAAGGAATCGGCCAGGTTTGACGCTGGCGAGTAGTCGAAATGTTGAACGCATCTTAAGTCCGAGTTTATATCGCTCTCGGACCGTACGCAATGTTCCAGGCAGCTGCAGTCGTGGGACTCGACGCAGGGCACGGAGTTAGAAGTTGTCGTAGGATGCTGGACGTTCCGAAAGCGAGAGCAGTCAATAAGTTACTAAGATCGTAGTGTAGCTCGGCGCACGTGCCTATGACGCCAAAAGACGGACGGCTCAAAATAAGGTAACGTTAGGTCAAGTTCGAACAAGGCAAGTTCAGGGGACAGATCGATCAACGTAGTTCATCTTCAAGAACATCTTTCCTTCTTCCTTCCCTTCTTCCTTCACAACAACTCCACACGCGAAGAGGGAAATCTTGTTGCTGCTGCAGAAAAGTCACAACACAGTCTTTACAAACTCAGTGCGAAGCTCTCGCCTGGCAGAGGGGGCGCAGTCAGCGCATGGTGGCCACTCTGTGTTCAGCGTCCAGCAACTTCTCCTCTACCACAACAGCTTTGGCATCTCGCTTCCGACAATTGCCAGCTAGCGTCGCCGATTACTTTCAACATATCCACGCACCATGCGGTTCTCACTGACATCGGCCATTCTCGCATCTGCCCTACTCTCGCCTGTCTTGACTGCTCCATCACCGGAAGTAGCTATAACCCAAGGCGGAGATGCCGGGGCAACAGATGGAGAGGACGACTTGATTCAACCTACAATTTTCAATGGGGTGAGAGTGCCGCCGATGAAAGAACTGAGTGGCGAGCAATTTGACCAGGAGATCAAAGACGGTTATTGGTTCGTCAAGCACCACTCGCCACACTGTGTCCACTGTATTGCTATTGCCCCGGCATGGCAGACTCTATACGAATTCTACTACACCTCCACACCGGTGCCTTCAGCCCCTCAAACGGCGGATGATCAGACATCATTAAACTCATTTCATCGATACTATAGATTCAACTTCGCTTCTTTGAACTGTGTTGCATTCGGTACGGCTTGCACGGCTCACGGTGTGAACTCGTACCCGGTTTTCTTACTTTACAAGGACGGCAAGTTTGTCAAGAGGTTTGCGGGTAAAAAGGACCTCCAAGGTCTGAGTGGCTTTGTTGAAGAAACTCTTGAATCTATAAGACCGGGGTCGAGACCGAAAGATGGGGTCAAAGTTCCGGATGTCGGAGCCTCCGGTGTCGAAACCGGAGCTAAGCCCGAAGTCCTAGAAGAGAAGGATAAAGACACCCGGGCTGGTGCCGCCGCAGGTTCAGAACACAATATCCAGGCTGCAGAGATCGCCACCACGACAGAAGCATCTAAAGCAGACAGCCAAACTGCCCAAGTATCTGCGGTGAGCAATGCTTCCAAGGCCCAGAGACCCTCAAACCCTCTCGGAACATCTGTTCCCTTATCAGCGGAGCGGTTCCAGAAGCTGGTGACATTGACACCGGACCCTTGGTTCATCAAATTCTACGCACCGTGGTGTCATCATTGTCAGGATTTAGCCCCGAAGTGGTCGCAGATGGCCAAAGAGCTGCAAGGAAAACTTAATGTCGGAGAAGTCAACTGCGACGCCGAGTCTAGACTTTGTCGAGACGTCCGAGTTCAGGGATACCCGACGATACATTTCTTCCGGGGCGGCGAGCGCGTGGAATACGATGGGCTAAGGGGCTTGGGTGATCTGATCAGCTACGCAAAGAAAGCTCTTGATGTCGGTATGGGCCTCCAGTACGTCGATGCGGCGGCCTTCAAACAGATGGAGGAAACCGAAGAAGTCATCTTTCTGTATTTCTACGATCATGCAACGACGACCGAAGATTTTGCGGCTTTGGACCACCTCTGCCTGAGCTTGATCGGACGCGCCAGGATCGTCAAAACCGATAGCGCTGTGCTGGCTGACCGGTTCAAGATCTCCACCTGGCCTCGATTGTTGGTTTCCAGAGACGGAAGGCCGAGTTATTACAACGCGCTTGCCCCTAAAGATATGCGGGATTTCCGACGGGTGTTGAATTGGATGCAGACAGTGTGGCTTCCTATCGTTCCTGAACTTACAGCCTCCAACTCACACGAAATCCTGGATGGCAAGTTCGTGGTCCTAGGCGTCCTATCGCGAGATCGGGCAGAGGAGTTTGAGCGTGACAGAAAGGAAATCAAGAGCGCGGCGCTCGAGTGGATGGAGAAGCAGACTCACGCGTTTCAGCTGGAGCGACAAGAGATGCGCGATGCGAAACAGTTAAGGATCGAAGAAGCAGAAGACCGTAACGATCAAAGGGCACTACGAGCGGCAAAGAGCATCCGGATTCAGATCGGCGAAGACGATAAGAAGCAGGTTGGCTTCGCTTGGGTCGATGGCGTTCTGTGGCAACGCTGGATAAGAACCACATACGGCATCGACGTACGGAACGGAGAACGGGTTATCGTCAATGACCAAGATGTGAGTACTCTGATTTCCATCACCTCCATCTTCAGTAGCTAACCAGAATCCCGTGCAGAATCGAAGGTATTGGGATGCCGCACCGTCCGGGTCACCCATCGTCCCGTCACGGACATCTATACTCGAGACACTGCGGGACGTGGTTGCCAATCCACCGAAGATCAGTCCCAAATCGACGACTGGGAAACTGGAAAGTGCTTTCTTCCACGTGCGAGGAGCTTCGACCGGCCACCCGTGGATATCCCTGGGCCTCATGGTCGGCATCGTGGTGAGCATGGCGCTTTGGGGTAAGGGGAGGATACGGCGAGGCAAGGGCATTGGAGGTACTTCTGGGGGTCTATTTCCTCAGCTGGACAGCAAGGAGGGTTTATTGAGTGGAGGAGGCGCTAACGGCAAGGTCGACTGATTACACGGTACTTGTATACAGTTCTTTCTTTCCGTTTTCATTTCGATGTATACCGTACTTTGACATGTTTGGGACAAGGGGGCGTCGGCAGGAATTGCATAGACCAATGAGTCTTCTATACTAGGAATCACAAACCCTTTGAGTATGTTCAAATCTGGCACAGGTCGGGACATTGTAATGACAAAATTGTGGAAGTGGCAAGAACAGGCTGTAGACACGACGATCGGATGTAGTCTATTGCTGCAAATTGCCCTGATAGGGTACAAGCATTGACTTGAAGTATCGAGTAACGGTCCCCACCATCGGGATAGTCTTCTGCCACACTCTTCTTTCAACCTCTGTCATCGGGTCTAAAAGGGCTGCACACATCTCGAGTCAGGCCGGGTCCACAAGAGCCGATCAGGACAGACAAACGCCGAGGTAGGACTCACACTATCTGAAGGAGGGATGTCCCGGACATAGTGTTCGCCGATGAAGGGTATGTTCTACCGCGGCCACCGGTCATCAGTACCGTCCATCGCAACCAAACCCACCTGGCAGAGGAGGAGCCTCACCTGCATGATATCCTTCCTGACCTTGGGGACGTCCGAAAAGAAGAACAGGGCACCGATGCCCGCAACGGCACCGAACCCGCCGGCCGTGTATGCCCTACCACATCAGACGATCAGCCCCAGTGTTTCTCCGACCTCCCGTCGCTGTCTCGGACCCGTAGTGTCTGGTGTGGACCTCCGCCCTTGACTGGAAGGCGTAGGACGCGATGGCCGAGGCGTGGAAGGGAACACATACAGTCTCATCGCCATCCGAGCGTTTATGCCGTGGTAATTCGTTACCGTCTTGTAGCTGCAACTAGCTATCAGCGAAGTCGCAAGGTAGGGGGTCGTGGAACCATAGTTGGGTTCGTCGCGACGTACTTGGGTCCATAGGGGGATCTGTAGGTGTCGTAGCCGGGTCGTATCCTGACCGGCGTAATGCCGTGATGTCCTTGGACCTGCGGGAGGTGAATCCGAGTTAGCATCTGAGCCACAGCTGTGTGGGATGACGAACCATCTTGAAGAGTTGCTAGAGATCGCCGGCTATATTCGAAGTGCGTCGACCACGAGCGTTGAGGTGGTGTTGAATCGAAGAGATTGAGGCCGGTAGCCAATCGGAGAAGCTTGAGGCTCGGCGCAGATATGGTTATGTAAGCATCTGTTTTTATATCTCAATCAGTTTTCATGTCAATGAAAGGAACTGTGCACAATGGACCTGGTACTATCTTACTTCCTATACGCAGGGATATCCAGTGATAGTCTTTGGTGACAGTGACAATATTGTGCAGTATGTACGGTACACTCAGATTTGCTTACCTAGATCTATCTGAAGGCATCTAGATTACCTTATCCGTCATAATCGGTCACAATGACGTCTTGGTCAAGCTTACGGCAAAAACGAAGCAAAGCATGATAAGATGAGTATGCTTGGGGGATCTGCGCTGACTTTGCCAAAGCTGTTAGGTCCAGTCAATTTCACTACCTTCGTTGGCTCAGGAAAAAGTAAAGAGCAGCGTTGTGGAGGAGAGAGTGCTTCTTGAAATGGACGGCGCAACGGAGACAAAGAATTATATGTGAAGCGGGGAATTTATCTTCTTCCTCTTCTTCCCCCCTCATTCCCATGGCCAGCCTATGTTCGATTTCTCCATATCCTTCAATCTCAAATCTAGGTGGAATCTTGATCTTAGATCTGGATTCCATTCACCTTCCTGGAATATTCCTTTGTTGAAGCACAGGCCCGGTGGAGGTGGGTGACTAAGCTTACCTAAGCTTGACCATGCATTGCCGATCTCTTCCGAAATGTATGCGTCCTTTTCCGATGCACTTGATACTGCACTCCGTTCATATAAATCCGCCCTGACTCTTTTGTTGCTAGAAAACAATCTCAACCCCAGATCTAACCACTCTGATATCTCATAGATCTATTCCGGGACTCTGATAATTAGTGCCACCAATATCTATTGCGCCCTACTTCATTTACTCCCCCAACAACTTCAGCGGTCCGACCTCCGTACCCATTCCGTCACCCCGTCGTGCGTTTCTAAACAGCCGGGCAAAGGCAGCTTAGCTCCCCGGTATCTTCACCGACTTAAGCTCGGCGGTCAACAGCTATATTTGACTGCGACGCTCCACCGTGACGCTGTTGAACGGGAAGAGGAGGAGTGTACACACCCTACACAAGTCTCTCTCTCGCCGAATTCCCAAGGCGGGAGTGGACATCGAGCACTCGAAAGCAGACTTCCCAACCACTCCAACAAACATGCCTACCAACCGATCCTTCCTCGCCAACTTCCTCGCCGCCTTCCGCGCCCACTCGGCCATCCACAAAGGCACCTCGACCACCGCCTTGTCAAATACACCCACCGCAACACACGCCTCCTCCCACGTCCCCTCTGCCTCCACCGCCGCGCCCTCAACCGGCCCGTCAAATCCCCGCTCCATATCCACCAAAGCCACAGCAGCCGCCCAATCCTCCTCCTCTGCTAACCAAGGCGTCACCACAGCCGCCGTCCAAGCGGCCGGCCACCTGCAACACACCCGCCAGCACTCCGCTTCTCCTCTCTCCCGCTCGCCCGGCCCGGGCTCCAGCCCCTTCGGCACCTCGCCCATCGGTGGTGGCGGTGGCGGTGGTTCCTTCGGTGGCAGACAACAGGCACAGCGACGACGGAGCTCGGACAGTTCCTCCGGAAGCTCCGGCTTCCGTGACGTGCTGGGGCAAGAGAAATGGTATATCGGCGGGCGGACGGCGACAGGGGAGGAGAAGTTCTACCGGTTGGGCGTCGTGAAGCGCCATCGGAGCATTGATCGGTTGAGTATGGATCGGCTAAGTTTGTGAGTGTGAGGGTTCGGAGGCTTGGGAGGATTTTTTGCATGTGGTGTTTTGCGGATGGTGGGTGGGAGCTTTGTTGATGCTTTCCCTCTCTTGCTTGCTTTGGTATGTTGCCTGTGCGCTTTGCGATCGGAGGGAGGGAGAGGTCTTTCCAGAATTATGTATACTTTTTACTCCCAGTACATATCATCATTCAATCAAGTCAACAACTGCCAACTCACAATGGCAGTATCGCACAAGTCCGCAGTCACAAAGGAACAAACGCATCAGCCCAAAGGACGGCAGGGAATCCGAATCTTGTTTTCATTTCTTCTGCCCTTACAGACTCGGTTTACTCGATATAGCAAAGTAATGCCAGTCGCCAGAGCCAAAACCGAAACCGAAACCGAGAGGAGCGACTCGAGGCTCTTCAACCGACTTTGTCTCATTTCGGTCATCTCCTCATCATGGCTGGACAGCCATCGCCATCCCGCCATCGTCTATTTAATGCTTGCTTACGTGTTTTCCCTTTCCGTTCCCACGCCACCAGTCTATGAGCATCACGAATATACCCGATGAATCCAAGCGCTACGCTGGAGCTAGAAGAAAGACAATTGCCATCACCCCCAAACTCCAAGTTGAAGGACGGCAAAGGGACGTGTACAGAACCGGGACTTGGGAAACATGAGAAATCTATAACTTTTCGCTTGAATGGATCTATATCCCACCGACGTGCCAGCAAGGAAATGCGAGCCGATGACGGACCAGCGACCTTGACGTGTCCAAGAGGAAGTGAGATGTTGCTGGAATGAGATGGAGGCATGCATGCCGATTCTCATGAGAAACTCCCGTTCATAGTCGTCTGCAGACCTGGAACAGGAGAGTCGATCTGTTGGTTGATGGGCTTGAAGAGCAGTTTCATATCGAGCGCCAGGTCCTCCACGCCATAACTCTCGTCAATATCTCCGACCGAACCGATCTCCTCTCCTCTCTGGGCGTTGTCCGATGCCACCCAGGTCCTGACATTCTTCAAAAGCTTCATGACTTGCGTGAAGCGAGAGTCAGGCGGTGTCTGCCAGTCGACGGCACGATTGTTCCGAAGGAAGGCTCGTGCGAGCCAGTAGAAGTGAACGCCATCTCTGCAGAAGCCGAATCGGCGGTAGGCGGAGGCCGTGGGAGGATATTGCAGCGTCATGTCCTTGTCCCATATCCTCTTCCATTTCTGGAGAGCGTCCGTCGTGGCCTTCAACAATTGGTGAGCTCCGGGAGACTGCATCCCCGAGATACTAGTCGGTGTGGCTTGTCCACTGTTACTGTTACTGTTACTGTTACTCGCGGACCCATTTCCCCCGTCGGTTGTAATCCAGTCATTTTGCGCGATGGGTGTGCCGACGCCGTTGCTCATGGAGAGAATTTCATTGAAAGCAGTCATCACATTGTCCTGTGAAACCTGTCTCTGGACGTTCCAGATTTGCACGTGCAGGGCATGGACAAGGATGAATTTGGAGTAAACGTTGGTTGCTCCAGGTTGGAAATTGTAAGTCGGATGCATCAACGCCTTCATTGCATGGTGCATCTCCGGCTGTTTCTGGCGACGACTGCCGGTAGCGTTCCTAGACTGTGCGGCGGTACCATGGAGACCCAATGTGTCTGCACATTCGGACGAATTTCGCGCATCCCATGCAGCGTCGTCTGCAGGAAGCGGCAAGCGAATTTCCCACGGGTCGAATTGCGGAGAACAGTTAAAGAAGATGACCTGAGCGGCGTCAAGCAGGAAGAATATGAACATCAGCCTCGATCGTTTTTCCTGTTCCACCCAGGCAAGCCAATCAAAGCTACCGGAATCGTGCTGGTCCGAGGTCTGTCCGACTTGGTGTAACGCGCTGTAAGCGGACCCTCCTGGAGCAGCTGGTTGAAGAAGTCCTGCCTGGCGTGCAAGACTGGCAAACTCCGCAAAATCGCGTCTCGCCGAGTCCCGTTGGGGTCGAGTGCCATGCCAAGTAAACAGGATTTGTAGCATGGTCAGGGCTTGCAATCGTTCAATGCCAGCCGCTGTTGTCTCGGACGGAGCACTAGCCACACTTGTGCGGCCATGGCCATCCACCTCGAAGACCCGTGATGTTCGGTCGACTGCAGCCTTGGCGTGCTCCATGAGCTGACGGACCTGCGGCACGCTTATACGGTCCGAGTAGACTGCTCCGATGCAGATGATCGCCATTACTAAGCCGTCATAGGCTTCCAGGACGTTGAATGTGGGCATATGGATCAGCGGCCAATGACCTTGGAAGTTTGTGAAGAGCTCAACGAAGTGTTTGACATTATCCGCCGTCAAGGTCTGCCTGATCGTCTGGCTTGCAGCCGAATCGCCACCACCCTGATCTGGACTCTCGTGGAGGCAAAAAGCAATTAACCGATCAGCTTTGTTCTTCAGAGGATCGTCCTGGGACACTCCGAAGTTCCATGCCGGGAGTGCCCCGAAAATCCCAATGGAAGGGTTGTAAGTTTCACCGAATAGCCGATCGGAATTACTGTCAAGTATCGATGGATAGGATGTATTGACGAGTTGAGGTTCTGATTTAGGCATTCGACCCTGACCAAGGTCCAGCTGAAACGTTGGTTTTATGTATTCAGGATTTGTTGGAGTATTAAATAGGTGCGTCCAATCAATATCGGGGCCATGGCTACCGTTCGTCTTACCCAGCTGTGCCTGTTCTGTGCGACCGTAGGAGAACGGATCCGATTCTTTACTTATATCCTGATGTATCCCACCATCAGCTCCTCGGTGATGGAAATGGTCTGGCACGTAGTGGTCGGACGGCATTGAATGAGTCAGGGAGGATGTGGCAGGAATTTGGCTTAGATCCAGAGGTAAATTCATGGCCGCCATATGAGAAAGACCATCATCCAAGCTAGCACGACTCGACCCAGACGGACCTGGCCCCGTCAAACTTCTTCTATCTCTACCTCCACCGCTGCTCAGTCGTTTGATGCTAGTAGATTTCGACATCGAGTCTTGTGATGGGGGTGGCTCGTCTGGAAATGTGGGTGAATCGGACATCAATCCGGTTGCAGAACCCAGAGTGGTGTCTAGTGATTGATCATCGAACGTGGGGCCCAGGGTATCAAGATAAATGGAGCTCCCAGCACCTGAATCAAGTGACTTCTGCGGCCCCTGTCGGGACTTCTTCAGATAGGCTTGAGAGTGCGAAAGATGACTGGCTCCGGTAGGGTTGCCTCTTCGGAGCGAGCACTTCTGGAAATGCCTTTTGAGGATATCGCTGCGTGAAAACGTGTCTTTACAGAGAACGCACATGTATGGACGGTCTCCAGTATCTTGGCAAAATTAGCGAACGTACAGAATCTATGTTGCAACCGGACTCACGCCGAAGAAGATGGCGCTTTAGATGTTTGGCGTGGAGATAGGTCTTGCTACAGTATGGGCAGGGGAATTTCCCATCCGCATCTTTCGTCGGTACGGTGGTGCTTTTGCCGTTGCTCGCACTCGACCCGGCCACCGCAGCCGCCCTACCGGGAGCGCTTGGTAGTATTCCCCGACGGCCTTGAGATCCGACTACATGCGTCGGTGGTCGCTCCGGATCTCCCACCGGTGTTTGTTGTGGCAGCACCTGATCCGACAGCGAAAGCGACAGGGTCATCCCTTCTGGTGGCATCGGTCTTAAATCTGGCAATCGAACTTGTGATAAAGCCTGTGCGATTATCTGTGGGTGAGACTGAGAGCTCGAAACCGCTCCGGCGTAGAGTGGGGAATTCGGAAAGATAGGGCCGGGTTGCCTCGATGCCGATATCGAGGAGTGATCCCCCACCGGAGAAAAATGTGGGCCATTCCCGAAGATATCGTGAGGCGCGGCAGATCTGAGCAGACCCGCACTTTGCGGTGTGGATATGGCATCGGCAGTAATGTCAAAGGAGCTTCTGGGTATTGACGAGATGGAATGCCGACTTTGGAGAGGTGGTAATGTGTGAAGTGTAGGGTGATGTTGCAGCTGATGTTGTGCTTGCGACAAAGTGGACAACGGCGTCAATTGCGGCTGGTGAGTATTGCCCAGTTCATTGGAGAAATCGGATGTACCAAATCGAAAGTCCATAGCAAGATGGTAGCTAAAATAATCTCGCTCCTATCTATGTCGATGGACCACATTGGACCCCGCCACTCGCTTTGGGTTTGAATTGTGGAATCCTTCTATCAAGGATATGGTCATGTAGGTAGGTAGTGACCAATGTCGGACTTTCGAACTGCTTCCAATTCGTGACCGTGATTACCATTCAAGAGCGTTTGGTAGGTGACTTTCGTGGCGACACACAGGGATTGAAGAACAGAGGCGCTGGTTGGATCACCGAACACCGCGATCTTCGATCGATCAACGAGGTCAACCGGAAAAGAAAGGGCTTGCCTATGACGCCGGCGCCACAGCCTTGATGGAAGAAAGAAACAAGTCGCACGAGTGAGTATCCAACGTCGAAAACGGTAATAATTGATTAATGGCGGTTGTGCAGTATTGTGCGCTGTGGTGGAGGGTCACAGACATCAGATATAGGTGGAAGTATCCGATATCGATAAGAGCGGTCGTTTGTGGAACTTCTATGGAAGGCTTCTCGAAGTCGTAATGGAAGCGGAATGGAAGGGGGAGGGAAGGAACGCGGGCTGGCTGGTGGGAAGGTGGCTGCGTTTTTGGTGGGGGTTTCGTTGAAAGTTGAAACGGTCAAACAGAAATAAAATAGAATGAATTTAGATTAAAACAAGATATTACCTGAGTCAATATTAATTATTAATAAGAACAGCAGCGAACAGAGGACGGATGAAGACTCCTGCTGATTGGATGGTGAGGTACAAAATTGATTAGGTAAGATCAAGTTCACTCAAGAGAGAGGGAAACATGCTCCTACTTCGGCCGAGACGGGTACGTACCAGATGAAGAAGCTGAGTACCTAAGGTACGTAGGTGATAACCTTGCCCTATGAGTAGCTTATGTAAGGCACGTACGGAGTAAGCCGGAGAGGCTTTTTCCAACCCGATCTATAAGTCTTTAGTTATCTTATTCTTATCCAAAATTACATGACATCACATTACTGGTCTCTTGGAATGTCCCCAATTCAGCTTTTAACAGCTTCAAGTGTCTGCATCTGCACGAAGGTACGGTACATATAACGTTAACTTACATGATAACGTTAAGGTAGTGTGGTAGTACTTCTACTTGTACATAGTACTAGTATGGTAGTAAGGTACCTTAGTAACGTTACCTTAAGGTACACGCGATGCGAGAAATGCTGAATATCACGTGAGAGGATATAGTACGCTTCCACATATGATGTGATCTTCGCTTGTCAGTGTGCAAGCGTACCATATCCCTTCACGTGATATCCAGCATTTTTCGCATTGCGTGTAGTCAACACGACCTACCCCTTCTTGGTTAGCCCAATTTATCCACATGCGCCGCCCTTACCTAGTATGCATGTCTGATGTGCACGTCTCATCCCATGGCCTGGATGTGATAGATGCCTCTACGGCGGAGAGCAACGAAAAGAGGCCTTACAACTTGGGGTATGATAAGCAGTTGTACACACCTCCTCCGTCCGACCTAGTCCGACCTTCGATGCCCTTCATTGGTACGCTCGAGTGTATCAAAGTAAGCCGAGGATGAACATAAGAGCGACGATAGCCAAGGCGCCCTTGCGTGTTTCTAGCAACGCACTCAAGGGACGCGGCTACTGGAGTTCTTCACTTCCTTTAGGACACCGCGCAATTGCAAGGGCGGTGACTCCTAAAATATCGCCATTCCAACCCCACAGGCCTTCGTTTCGGTATGCTTCCACCACGACAGCGGCGGGCTTGGCAGAACGTCGATCTCTCGTCGCTCGCCTGAAGAACCTCTTCTATGGAACTTCAATCGCGGTGTTCCTCGTCTTCGGCTACTACTACGTGACTGATACCAGAGCGGGCGTACATCAATGGGTCGTGGTTCCGTCACTCAGGTGGTTCTATGATGATGCGGAGGATGCGCACGAAGCCGGGACGAGAGCGCTGAAAAGGCTGTACGAGTTTGGCATCCATCCGAGAGAACGAGGCGACCCGGACAAGGATGGGGTTCTGAAGGTGGAGGTGGGACATTCCCAGAAGCCACAGCCGGCAACATGGCCGTGACAGCAAGGGGCTAATGGTATGTGCGTTCTAGGTCTTCGGTCATGTCCTGTCCAACCCGATAGGGACATCCGCCGGCATAGACAAGCACGCGGAGATTCCCAGTGCGCTTCTTGCCATTGGCCCTGCCATCATCGAAGTCGGTGGTGCAACGCCATATCCCCAAGATGGCAACCCGAAACCACGCGTCTTCCGTCTGCCGTCACAAAAAGCACTCATCAACCGCTACGGCTTGAATTCCGAGGGCGCGGACAATGTTGCGATGCGCTTGCGGCAGCGCGTGCGGGAATTTGCGTATTCCGTCGGATTTGGCATCGATGAGGCCGCCGAACGGAGAGTTCTGGATGGAGAGGCAGGAGTTCCACCCGGGAGTCTGGTGGATGGGAAGTTGATGGCGGTGCAAGTCGCGAAGAACAAGTTTACGCCGGACTCGGACATCGAGGCCGTGAAGAGGGATTACGTCTACTGTGTCGATGCGCTGGCCAAGTATGCGGACATTGTGGTTGTAAACGTGTCAAGTCCGAATACACCGGGCCTGAGAGGTCTGCAGAACGAGGAGCCTCTGACACATATATTGAAGGGAGTGGTAGAGGCCGCGCAAAGAGCCGAAAGGAAAACCAGACCTGCGGTGATGGTCAAGGTCAGTCCAGATGAGGATTCGGATGCTCAGATCTCTGGAATCTGTGAGGCTATTCGGGCATCTGGTGTAGACGGGGTCATTGTAGGAAACACTACGAAGCGAAGACCAGATCCGTTACCGAAAGGATACACTCTTTCTGACAAGGAGTCTGCATTACTACTCGAGGAAGGAGGATACTCCGGTCCTCAGTTGTTTGAGCGGACTCTTGATTTGGTGAAGAGATATCGACGATTTTTGGACCAGGGGTCCCCTGGCCGGTCGTCAACACCTATCTCATCTAAGGGAGTCAAACCGGAGAGAGCGAGACCCGAAGAAGGCACACATGTAAAGGAAGCAGACCGGGGACGGTCTGGCCGGTCATCAATACCTATTGAACCCAAAGGAGTCATAACGGAGAGAGCAAGACCTGAGGAATTGATATATACAAAGGAGGCGCTTGAACCGGCCGTTGCGAGCAAGATCGAATCTACCGTTCAGAGGGACTTGGCTAACCTGAAGGAATCGTCTATGGCGAATGACGCCAATTCGAGGTCGCAACCGCTCATCCGACTCCCTGAACGCCATGACCCCTTTTCTTCGAAACCCGAGCAACCCATGAAAGCCCCTGCACTGTCAGCCTCAAACCACATAGACCAACTACCGCCAGTGAAAGACACCCCGCCATCTCCGTCCTCCTCCGTCGCTGTTTCACCACCAGCCGTAGACCAGCCCAAGGTTATATTCGCAACGGGAGGGATTACGGATGGACAACAGGCGTTGGAAATATTGAATGCCGGTGCGAGCGTTGCTCTAGTCTACACGGCTCTGGTCTATGGCGGGCTTGGTTTTATCAGTTCACTCAAAGGACAGTTGCGGGAAGAAATCAAACGAAAGAAGATTTGATCCTGTACCTGTATATAAGATACTATGAAGACCCACGACCCAGATAATTGATGAGTCCGGATGTGGGAGACTGAACATGAGCAGCCCATTATGCGACCTGTAGCCCTGGTGTACATTCTGCCACATCATGATATTCCTAGTCCCGACTGATCGACGCCATTCCACCCATAATACTAGGTGACTACACCTTGCCCTACATCCGTGATAACCTGCCTCAACGTCTCAATATCAGCCAACCTCCCTAAAATCAACCCATCGACGCCGTCCTTCAACGCCCGAAACCTCCCTGGCCCGACACCCCCACCATAAAGAATCCTCGTCACCCCCTTCCTCGTCGTCGTCAGATTCCTCAACTGCTGCGCCACGGCAACGACGTGATCCGCCGACACCGCCTCGCTCAGCCCGACGGCCCACACGGGCGCATACGCCAGCACGACCTCCACGTCCGCCGGCACGGCCGCCATAGCGGCCATCACCTGCGGGATACACTCCCGCAGCGCCAACCCGACCGCCTCGGACGCGACCGCGCTCCGGCCCTTCTCCCCGACGCACACCAGCGGCGTCAGGCCGTTCCGCACCGCCGCGCCGACCTTGCACGAGACCTGCTCGTCCGTCTCGCCGAAGACGCGTCTCCTCTCCGCGTGTCCGAGCTCGACGATCTGGCAGCCGGCTTGCTTCAGGGCCGAGGCGGAGGTCTCGCCCGTGTGCGCCCCGAAGTCTTCCCAGGAGCAGTCTTGGGCGCCGAGCAGGACGTTCGTCCCTTGTAGGGTCCGGCCGGCGTCGACGATGTTGAGGAAGTCGGGGATGACGAGGAGGTCGACGTTGTGGTCGGCTGCGTGCTGGGCGAGTGCCGCGACGTCTTGGATGTATTTCTGTGTCTTGGGGATGTCGAGGTACATTTCTAGGCTGACGCCGACGAGGCGACGGGGTCGGGAGGGCGGTGCCATGGTGGAATTTGTTCGGTTTGAGTGGGAAAGATGATCGCAGGTTGAATTTGGGGTCTACCACGTCGCTCTCCAGCAAGATCCGATGTGGTCGTGATGTGGCCGACCTACAGTCTCTGATGCTGTCCCCCAACCTTCAAAATAGCAACCCCGATTTCGCCTTCCGATTCAGCAGTTCAAGATTCTTCCAAGTGTTACAAGACGATGGTAAGTTCACCGAAGAGCATCGTTCCCCAATAACTTACCTCTCAGGGTGGGTTCAACTGAACATGGGCATAGCGTTATCTGGTACCTAAGGTGAGGTAGGTAAGGAGGTATCGATAGAACATAGCCCCACGTTTATCGATAAGGACAGAGACCCCTCTTCTCCAAGGCTCTACGCCTTGCGCTCAGGCGCCCCGAAATCTTACCACAACGCATAAAGGCCACGTCGAGGGTATATACGACAATGGCGAGCAAAGCGGTTGCCTTCAAGGAAGAAGGTAACAAGTGAGCATATTTCCGCGCAGCCAGTTTATTGCCATGCTAACAGCCTACCCAGATGTTTCCAAGTTGGTAACTACAAGGGCGCGGAAACCTTATATACCAGCGCGTATGGCCATCATCTTCATAATCCACGGGAACGAGCTGATTGCAAGCCGCCCATCATAGTATTCTGAAAGATCCCACGAATCCCAACATCTTTACCAACCGCGCCTTCAGCCGGATCAAACTACAGTCATGGGATGGGTGTATCAACGATTGCCTCAAGGCTATCGATCTACTTCCTTCAAACATGAAAGCCTACTACTACCTGGCTCAAGCGCAACTCGCCCTCCACCATCCGAACGAAGCGGCCAACTCTGCGCTTACGGCGTATGCCTTGTGTCTAACCACCAACAGCAGCAGCACTCGCAATGTATCTGAGCTGGTTCTCAAAGCCAAGAAGGAGAAGTGGATCGTCAGAGAGAGGGAAAGGCTGAGGACGAGGAATGCGATGCTGAGAGAGTTGGAAGAGAGACTGGACCTCAGCAAAGCCGAGGATCTGTCCGAGATCGATGAGAGTGTCAAGGCTGGCGAGACTTCCGCCCCGGAGGCGGAGGAGGAGAGAATCGCGACTGAAGACGTGGCGAGAAGAAAAGTAGAAGAGCTGCGGAGTCTGTTTGCTCTGGCGGACCCTCAATATTCGGAGAAGCGGGTGAGTCGCCGTTGAACCGGCAGCTCTTCCAAGAAGCAGGCTAAATTTCTGTGTAGGAGGTGCCGGACTATCTTATCGACGACATCTCCTTTTCGGTCATGCACGACCCCGTCGTCACTAAGACGGGACGTTCGTACGACAGGGCCACCATACTGGAACATCTCAAACGATCCGAGACGGACCCGCTTACGAGGGAACCACTCCACAAGGAAGATCTGCGACCCAATCTGGCACTGAAACAGGCCTGCGATGAATTTTGGGAGAAAAACGGGTGGGCGGTGGATTACTAGACGGCACAGTATCATGGAGATCAGGTTTGCACCTCTTGAAGGAAATTAATAGATATTGTCATAACCTTTGGGAGTTGGTTTGGGTCAGGGATAGGACAAGGGCACACAGCAAGCCTGTTCTTTCCTCGGGGGTATGCATAGCGTTGGTGTTTCAAGGAAGAACTATTACTTTGGCGCCATCCAGTGTAGTGCATGCAGTCGTAGCCCTAGTTAAATCGACGAAGATCTGTTTCCTCGGTTAAGTTGGCTTTGTTGATGAAGAGCAACAGGGTCGTTGGGATCTGGAAACAGGCGTTGTGTCAGGTAGGATACGCTGCGGACTCTGTAGTTGGCTTGGACACAAAGCTGACGGAGCCGTCTGAATCGAGGCTCCCACTAACCGCCAGTGCAAGGCGTCCAACCATCCCCGCAGCTATCAGTCCATCCAAGCTTGCAGTGTACCTCGAATCTGCTCATGCCTTGGGGTACTCCTGTCTCGAAAAACTCTCCTGGGAGATGACGGAAAACAATCCACAAGCTTTCCCACGGGAACCAGGTTTGGCATCCATAAACTGCGACATTTCGTGTCACGGCGGAGAACTGTGCGTTGAGACGCCCCAGGCATGCCCTACGGATGAGAAAGCTCATCTATCCCCTGTCTCGTGAGAGAGGGCCATTGAGGCCTTGGTAAGGGAGAGTAGCGTTAATAAGGGCATGTTCAGGAGTTGCAAGACCGGCAGGTAACTAAGGTAGCTGGAATAGATATAAAAGACCAATCCACTGCCAGAAGTACCTGGTGTGAATCGGTCCGTAGAAAGTTGTCCCTATTCGTTTACACTATGTAGAGTATATATAGGAAATGATGACTAAGACATAAATAGAGGCACTTAGTAAGAGATGAGTAAGCAATGATATCACATTCTTCCCTACTGCACAGTCACAACAGTTCACTGATGTGAATGCAGAGATTTGCTTGACATTCTGTAAAATTTCTGTCTGCAGTTCACATTCACATTGTGTTATCTCACTCCACATCACTATTGTCATTCAAAAGCAGCTAGAAATGCAGATTGTTGTTGTCATAACAATAAGATAAATTATTCACTGTTTACATCATCTGTCTATATCATTGATCACAATCTCTCAAAAGAAATTCTCTTTTTCTTTCTTTAGTTTTCAATCACACTTCAACTTTTAATCATTACTTCATCAACTTATCAATTTTTTATTTACTCTATCATCATGTGAGCTTTCATGATATGTTTGCAGTGTATTGCTAATGTTTCATAGATCATTTCTTAAGATCTGTATTTCATGTTGTGCTGCTGTCACTTCATCATCAGATACAGATAACAACAATTTAAACTGAAAAAAGTCTGCTTCTAATTGCATTCACAAGACTACTGATCATTTCTGTCTTAAGAAAAGCTTGCAAAACTCTTTTCTTAATATGTTGTTGTCTTGATTTCAGTTTGAAAACTAACAATACATAAAATTAGTTAAGCATTCTGCTTTTAATGCTGCTTTCTCTTTTCTCTTTAATGAATTAACTGTTAATCAGCTTGACTTCTTGTTACTTAATGTTCTGACTGATCTGTCATTGAAGAGTTGACTTAAGACTGAGCTTAAGATGTTGTCAATAATTTAGCAGTTAATTCTGCACATCAATATGAATCTAAATTGTTTTTGTACTCACTGAACATATTGTGAAGCTGCTGTCATTCATATTTATAAGAAATGTAAGCTGACTGTCTGTGACAATGTGAAGTCTAAAGAAATAAAAGGTTTATAAAAAGGTCTTGATTTCTAAGTTAACAGGTGACTACCTAAAAACCAAAGACTAAGGCTAAGAAAAGAACTCAACATTGTGAGAATATGACCTTCTATTTATATGCCAGCAGGGCCGGGTAAGTGAAGGTGCATTGGTGCGTTCCTCACGCTAAGTGTTAGTGAGAGTGTGAAGCGAAATGAAGTGCAAGATAAGTGAAATGAAGCAACATGTTAACAGTAAGAAAATCTTCATAGCAATTTGTCTAAGTTCTTTCAACTTACCTACCTGTAATCCTAACAGACAACTGTATGCATAAAGACAGATCATTTACAATGTATATTTAGATCAAATTCAATGATCATTATCTTCTCTGCAGTTCATGTACAAACTGTCATTGAGGTGTGCAGAGTATTTAATGCAGCTTTTGTAAGTATGAGTCTATACTAATATGATGACTACTTATTATTCTAGATCATGCAGAGTCTGAATTTTCTTTGTTTGCTGACTCAGCAACTTCTTATTATTGTTGTGTTATTGCTCTGTTCACTGTCTCTATCATCATCATTGATGATGTTACACTTCTTATCAGCTACAATTACTTGTTAACAGAGAATGTTTCAAGCACTGTAGATGAGTTAAAGATGACTGCTGAGATTCTTCATCATTAAGTTAAAAAACTTAATGTTAATGCATTTGTTGCTTTACTTGTGCTGCTGCTCTGTCTGTGCCAGTTATGTTCTCACTCATCATTGTATTATTGCAGTGAACAATAGTTTTGTCTTGAATATGATCTGTGCTCAGCTCATAACTTTTTTTTTTTTTTTTTAATAGATAGATAGTTAATGAAATTGCTTTGCTCCTGATACTATTATCTTTTAGTCTACAAGAACCTTTTTCTTAAGTCTTTTATGTAGATTATATAAGTCTGTATTTCT
>JAABUJ010001256.1_pt1 | contig 38679 bp, 38 predicted proteins | sample 5559131 | NCBI WGS metagenome assembly JAABUJ01 (sample SAMN10711875, study PRJNA513366) | rock metagenome | isolation source: Antarctica rocks | place: Antarctica: Victoria Land, Mt New Zealand nord | collected 2016-01-07 | reverse complement strand
GGACGTGCTCAACGGCGTCCTGCTGGGCGGGCATGACGGGGTGGGGCACTTCGCCCATATCGGCGGCTGCGCGGCGGGCTTCGGCATGGCGGTGGCTTTGCGCGTCCCGCGCGATGCCGAACACTATTCGCAGGCCCAGGCGACCCTTGCCACAATGTGCGACCATGCCGACCTCAATGTGTATGAGCTGGAAGCCCTCATGGAGGCGGCCAATCCGAGCCTCAAGCTGGTGCAGACGTACTGCCAAAAGCGGCTGATTTCAGGCCATCCCGCCGACGAGGCGAAATGCGTGCAGGCCCTGCAAAAGCACAGCCGCGTTTTGGTGGAGCAGGGCGATGCCGTGGCTTTGGCCTCGCTGGTCATGCAATTGCCCGATACGGCCATGCGCAGCCTGCCGCCTGCATTCTTTCTCCGGCTAGGCTCGCAGCTGGAGCGCCTCTTCGCCAATGATGTGGCGACGCGCGTGTACTACCGCATTTTGGAAGCCACCCCGCAGGCTTTGGAAGCCGAAGCCGCCTGGTTCCGCCTGGGCCGTTTGGCCGACAAGGTGTATCAAGACCCAGCCCAGGCCCGCTACTTCTACGGCGAGATGCTGCGCCTGTTCCCGTCGGGGCCGCTGGCTTTGGACGGACAGCGCGCGCTGGCGCAGGTGGGAAAAACGGCCTCCGAAGCCTCCGCCAAAACATCGCCCGCGTGAAAAGCCGAGGGCATCGCGTTGCACCCGCCTTTAGGGGCGGGTGAGGATTGAAACCCGCAGAAGTCGAAGGAAGGCACGGCCATGGCAATCGGAAAAATCAAGTGGTTCAGCGACACAAAAGGCTACGGATTTATTGAAGCCGGCGAGGGCAAAGACCTGTTTGTCCACTTCTCTGCTGTTCAGCAGGACGGCTACAAGACGCTGCAAGAAGAGCAGGAAGTGGAGTATGAAGTCGGCGACGGCCCCAAAGGCAAGCAGGCGGAGAATGTTGTGCCGCCGCCTGCCGCCCGCTAGCACGGCATCGGTTTATGAGCATCGGTTTGCGAGCGCGGCATCGGTTTGATTGGACAAAGCCCTGTCGGCAATCTTGCGGGTTTCGCAGGCCGATGGGGCTGTTTTTATCGGGAGGCGCGCAAAGAGGGAACAAACAGGGACGATTTGGCATCACTTCTGCTGTCTATGCCGTATTGCCATGGGCGTGTTTGCGCGGCAGGCCGCACGCATGGTATACTAGATTACTCTTCACACACGGAGAAACGAAATGATGTCCTATTCGTCACTGCTTCTTTCGGGGTTCCGCATTCGCCGTAGCCTGGCTCTTGCAGCCCTGCTGTGGGCGATTGCGCCGGGCGGTCCCATCGCCAGCCTGCCTGCGCAGGCACAAAATCAGGCACAGGAACAGATCGCGCCTGGGTCAGTCATTGATGCCGGTGCGAAAATCCATATCACAGTCGCCGGCGAGCCTGACCTCAGCAACGACTACACCGTGGACAACGCGGGCAATGTCACCCTGCTGTATGTCAATCAGGTGCATCTGGGCGGGCTGACACCCTCGCAGGCGTCGCAGGCTCTGGCCCGCGCGCTGGCAAAGTATTACCGCAACCCGCAGGTGGTGGTCACGCAGATCAGCGCTGGCGGCATCTCGGTGGAGCTGACCGGGGCTATCAGCGGGCAGGGCACGCGCGTGGTGCGCTCCGACTCGCGGCTTAACGATGTCTTGCAGCAGGCCGGGCCGGGCCTAGACGCCGACCTCGCCAAAGTGCAGGTGACGCACGGCCAGACCGGGCAGACGCACACGACTGATACCGTCAACTACCTGTCGTTTCTCAACACGCAGGACTTTGCGGGCAACCCGCTCCTGCGCAACGGCGACGTGGTTTATGTGCCGCGCCGGGATGCCGTGCCGATCCTGGTGGTGGTGCGCGGCGAGGTGGCAAAGCCCGGACGCGAGCAGGTTCCTGCCAAGTCTACAGTGTATGATGCGCTCCAGGCGGCGGGCGGGCTGGTGCAGGACGCCAACCGTCAGGGCATCTACCTTCAGCACGCCAACACGGCCCAGCAGTCCCTGCTCAACTACGACTCGGTGCTGCGCAACCAGACCGACCCGGCAATTAATCCGCAGCTTTTAGACGGCGACATCGTTGTGGTGAAGGCCGCCAATGTCCCCAACGTCTACACCATCACCGGCGCTGTCCGCAACCCGTCGCAGTACGCGCTCAACACGCCAAACTTCACCCTGGCGGATGCGATAGGGCAGGCGGGCGGTCTGGGCGACCGCCCGAAGCTCAAAGAAATCACCATTATTCGCAAGCCCGGCAACGGGCGCGTGCAGACGGTGAAACTGAACGCGACCGACCCCACCGTGCAGGGCAACACGATTATTCAGCCCGGCGACAATATCAATATCCCGCAGGGCACGCCCGGCACAAAGATTGACCCGCTGACGGGGATCGGGATACTGATCTCCATCTTCGGCATCCTGCACCGCTAAATCAGTGGGAGCTAAATGAGTGGGAATGGATAGCTTCTAAGCCGCTATATCAGGCTGACGGGCGCGCAAACCGGCAGGCTCTTTCTAGAAAGAGCCTGCCGGTTCTGCGTGTCCAAGGGGAGAAGAAAGAGAATGAAGGCGCGAAGTTTGGGGGCGCGGGTGGCAGCGACGGCTTAGTCGGGCCAGCTCGCGCAGGCGGGCAATCTCACGCGGCATATCCACGCGCGTGATGTCCTTGCTGTCCAGGGCATTGATGACACGCTCGGCAAGGCGGATCGCGCCCAGGGCCACGATTTCGTTGTCGTAATCAACGGTGACATAAAAGCGCCCGCGCGGGTCTACGGTCCAGTTCCACTGCGTTTCTCCAGCCAGCGGCCCGCCTGCTCCGCGCCGCACCTGGCCCTGGATTTCCAGGAGGAGATGCTCAAACACATGGGGGATTTCGGTGTTCTGCGCCTCGCGCCGGAATGAATAACCACCCTCGTTGCCGCAGCGCTGGAATGCCATGCGGGGGAACATCTTAAAGAGGCGGCGCGGAATGCGCGCCTTGCCATGCGTGGTATACGGCGCAGGGTCGGCGATTTCAACCACCAGCCGCACGCGGCAAGTGCTGAGAAAGACTATTTCCGTGACCTTCAAAGCGTCTCCTGAACTGCGAAGAAATCCTGCCTAAACCCTTGACAAGCCAGACATGTTTGGCCTATAATAACGCGTATCCGATCCCCGATAGCTCAATTGGCAGAGCGCCTCGCTGTTAACGAGGATGTCGTAGGTTCGAGTCCTACTCGGGGAGCCAGTTGTTTGCGCCGTGCTTATGTATAACGCTTGTAGTATAACATAAGTTTGGCGCAGTGTCTAGAAATTGTTGCCTAATATTTAGGTCAGAAGAAAGGCCGGGAAAGCATGTGCTTTCCCGGCCTTTTTCGGCACAGTACCCTTTAGCTGTCTTGCTCTGTCGGGCGAATCAGTATCTCGTTGACATTGACACGGGGCGGCTGCGTGACGGCATACACAATCGCATTGGCGATGTCTTCAGACTCTAACGGCGTCATGCTGCCAATCCACTCCTGCACCTGCTGCTTGGTTTCCTTGTGCGTGATATGCTCGGTCAGCTCGGTCTTCACCGCGCCTGGCTCAATGATAGTCACGCGAATTTTATCGGGGCTGACTTCTTTGCGCAGCGACTCGCTGAACGCGCCCACGCCCCACTTGGTGACATTGTACACGCCGCTGCCTTTGCTCACCGTCCGCCCTGCCACGCTGGAAACATTGACAATGTGCCCGCCGCCCTGCGCTTTCATCAAAGGCAGAACTGCATGAGTGGCATACATCAGGCCCATCACGTTGGTTTCCACCATGCGACGCCAGTCGCTCGTATCGGCCTGCGCGATAGGGCCAAGCAGCATCACGCCGGCATTGTTGACGAGTATGTCAATGCGCCCCAGGTGCTCATTGGCCGTCACCACCATATTGCGCGCCTGGTCTTCGTCGGCGACGTCCGCGACAACCGCATACGCCTTGCCGCCCATGCCCTCAATCTCCTTGACCAAAGCGTCTAGCCTATCCGCCCGCCGCGCGGATACTGCCACGCGCGCCCCCTCGCTCGCCAGTGCCTTTGCCGTCGCTTCCCCAATGCCGGACGATGCCCCGGTCACCAATGCCGTCTTGCCTTGCAGTTGTCCTGCCATAGTTCATGCCTCGCTTTCGCTTGTAAACGAGGTGTGTTTTCCCAAGCCCAGGCTTTGTCAATCAAAGGGGCTGTGTTTCAACACGCGGCAAAACGTGTAAATTAGAACAGAATACTCCGCACCCACCCGTGCAAGAAAGAAAACCAACCATGTCTGTCACCCAAAACATAGAAGCGCAAAAGAAAATGGGCGAATGCGTCTCTACCGGCAACTTAGAGGGCCTTCGCGATGTCTTTACCCTGGATACGATTGACCACGACCCCGCACCGACGCAAGGGCCGGGTGCGCAGGGCTACATTGACCTCTTTACGCAGATGCGCACCGCCTTTCCCGACCTCAAAGTGGAAGTCAACCACATGGTCACCGACGACAACAACGTATGTTTTGCCTACACAATCACCGGCACGCACCAGGGCAACTTCCAGGGCATCGCGCCCAGCGGCAAACGTATCAGCGCGCGGGGCATGCAGATTAGTTTGTTTCGCGACGGCAAGATCGCCGAGCGATGGGGCAGTTCAGACGAAATGGGTATTATGAAACAATTGCAAGCGTAAACTGTGATCTGCACGCGAAGGGCCACACTCATCAAACTTACTCGTCACACACTTCAGGCGGCTGCCATCCTTGCCGCCGCCAGTCTTTGTGCAGGTATGCCATCAGCCTGCGCCGACACCGCCGCTGATGCGCGGCAGGCGATCCAATTTGCCCACCGGAAGATTGACGTTGCCCTGGAGCGCAAGGACTTTGCCAATGTCACAGCGCCCTGCACGCCCGACTTTGTTTCTATCAACGACGAGGGCAAACGCTTCACGTCCGCCCAGGTGCGCAGCGGGCTGAGCCATGACCTTGCCCGCGCGCAAAGCATCCAGTCCACGACAATCGTCCAGACAACGGCGCTCACCCCCGGCGGGGCTACCGTGACTTTATTGCAGCACCTGGTCGTACTGACCCGCTATAAAGTGCTGGTCTTCGGCAGGCTCGCCCACACCACCCTGGACCAAACCCGGCGCGAAGAGTGGATTAAGGCCAATGGCACCTGGCGCCTCAAGCAAAGCCATACGCTGTCCAGCGATTCCCATACAAACTTGTAAACAATCCCCGCTTCCGCACCCCTGCGCCATAAGCCCGGTATAAGCCCTACATAAGCCCGGTTCAAGCCATGACCAACGACGGAACAAAATAGTGCGTCGTTGGAACGCGCTGGGAACGAGGGCCAAACGCCCAAACAATGCCAGGGCAGAGCCGACACTCGCCTCCTGCCTCCCGTGTTTCACGCTCGCCGCCATGTGCTATACTCTTGTATCATGGCCGACATCACACAACTTCTCACGCAGCGCATTCTCATCCTGGACGGCGCGATGGGCACAATGGTGCAGCGCCACAAGTTCACGGAAGAGCACTATCGCGGCGACCGTTTCCAGCAGCACCCCATTGACCTGAAGAACAGCAATGAAGCCTTGATGCTGGTTCGGCCCGATGTCATTGAAGACATTCATTACGAATACCTGATGGCGGGCGCGGACATTGTGGAAACCAACACATTCAGCGCCAACGCCATCTCGCAGGCCGACTTTGGCATGACCGACCTGGTGCGCGAGATGAACTTGGTCGCCTGCGAAGTCGCCCACCGTGCGATTGCCCGCGTCCACGCACACAGCCCCGAACGCCAGTGCTTTGTCGCCGGAGCGCTTGGCCCGCAGACACGCTCCGCCACTGTCATGGTCAATTCGGACAAGCCCGCCGAGCGCAATGTCACCTGGGATGAGCTTGTCGCCGGGTACTACGAGCAGGCCGAGGCTTTGCTGGACGGCAACGCAGATTTACTCCTGTGCGAAACCACGTTTGACACGCTCAATCTCAAGGCCGCGCTGTTCGCTATCCAAACGCTGTTTGAGAACACGGGCCGCTCGCTGCCTATCATGGCGTCGCTGACAATCACAGACCTGGCAGGCGGCAACCTTTCAGGCCAGAACTTAGAGGCGATGTGGAACTCCATCAGCCACGTCCCCCTGCTTTCGGTGGGCCTGAACTGCGCCCTCGGCCCCGACCTGATGCGTCCGTTTATTCAAGAGCTGTCGCAGATTGCCCCCGTCTATCTCAGCGCCTATCCCAATGCGGGCCTGCCCGACCCCATGTCTGAAACCGGGTTCCCCGAAACACCGGAAAGCCTTGCGCCCCAACTGGAAGAATGGGCAAAGAACGGCTGGCTCAACATTGTCGGCGGCTGCTGCGGCACCACCCCCGCGCATATCAAGGCCATTGCCGATGCCGTGCGCCCTTATGCCCCCCGCCCCATTCCAACCATTGAACCGCTCACGCGCTTGTGCGGCACGCAGGCATTCACCATTCGCCTCGAAACCAACTTTGTCAATGTCGGGGAGCGCACCAATATCACCGGCTCGCCTGCCTTCAAGAAGCTCATCTTGGCCGGAGACTACGAGGCGGCTTTGACTGTTGCCCAGCAGCAAGTGGACAACGGCGCGCAGATTATAGACATCAACATGGACGAGGGCATGCTTGATGGCGTCCAGGCCATGACCCACTTTCTCACTCTGATACAAGGCGAGCCAGGCATCAACCCCGTGCCCATCATGCTGGACTCATCCAAGTGGGACGTGCTGGAAGCGGGCCTCAAGTGCCTGCCGGGCAAGGGCATTGTCAACTCCATCAGCCTGAAGAACGGCGAAGACGACTTCATCGCAAAGGCAAAGCTCGTGCGCCGCTACGGAGCCGCCGTCGTGGTTATGGCCTTTGATGAGCAGGGCCAAGCCGACAGCACCCAGCGCAAAGTAGAGATATGCACCCGCGCCTACAACATACTGACCCAACAAGTCGGCTTCCCGCCCGACGACATCATCTTTGACCCCAACATCCTCACTATCGCCACCGGCATAGACGAGCACAACCCGTATGCCGTCAACTTCATTGAAGCCACGCGTAACATCAAACGAAGTTTGCCCGGTGCAAAGGTGTCAGGGGGCGTCAGCAATATCTCGTTCTCGTTCCGGGGCAACAGCGTGGTGCGCGAGGCCATGCACTCGGTCTTTTTGTACCACGCCATCCGTGCGGGCCTGGACATGGGCATTGTCAATGCGGGCATGCTCGCGGTCTACGAAGACATCCCCGCCGAACTCAAAGCCCTGGTGGAAGACGCCATACTCAATAGGCGCGAAGATGCCACCGACCGTTTATTAGCCTATGCCGAGACAGTCAAAGGCAGCAAAGGCAAAGCGAAGGCCATTGAAACAGACACCTGGCGCGATGCCCCTGTCCAGGAAAGGCTCTCGCACGCCCTGATTAAAGGCCTGACCGACTTCATTGAAGCCGACACCGAGGAAGCGCGCCTCTTGTACGACCGCCCCCTGCACGTCATAGAAGGCCCGCTGATGGACGGCATGAACATTGTGGGCGACCTGTTCGGCTCGGGCAAGATGTTCCTGCCCCAAGTCGTCAAAAGCGCCCGCGTAATGAAGCGCGCCGTGGCCGTCCTCTTGCCCTATATGGAAGCGGAGAAAGAGCTTTCGGGTGTACACCAAGCGCAGGGGAAAGTGCTGCTTGCCACCGTCAAAGGCGATGTGCATGACATCGGCAAGAACATTGTCGGCGTGGTCTTGGGCTGCAACAATTACGAAGTGATTGACATGGGAGTGATGGTCAGTGCCGACAGCATTCTGCGCACCGCCCGCGAGCGGAACGTAGACATTATTGGCCTTTCGGGGCTAATCACCCCATCCCTAGATGAGATGGCCCACGTCGCCCGCGAAATGCAGCGCGAAGGCTTTTCCATGCCTCTCTTGATTGGCGGCGCGACAACAAGCCGCGTGCACACAGCGGTCAAGATTGCCGAGCACTACAAGAACCCCGTCGTGCATGTCTTAGATGCCTCGCGTGCCGTCGGCGTCGTCAGCAGCCTGCTCAGCCATGACCACAAGCCCGCCTATGTTGCCGAGATCGCCCGCGAACAGCAAGCCGCCCGCGACACCCATGCGGGCAAGCGCTCCGAGCGCAAATCTGTCACTTTGGAAGATGCCCGCGCCAACCGCACGCCGATTGTGTGGGATACCCAAGACATCGCCGTGCCCTCGTTTCGCGGCGTCCGCACATTGCGCGACTTTCCCCTACGCGCGCTCGTCCCGTTTATTGACTGGTCGCCGTTCTTTCGCGCCTGGGAGCTGCACGGACGCTACCCCGACATCTTGAATGACCCCGTTGTCGGCGCGGAAGCCAGGATTTTGCACGATGACGCCCTCGCTCTTTTAGACAAACTTATCGCAGACAACGCCCTGATGGCGAACGGCACCTATGGCTTTTGGCCCGCAAACTCAGTCGGCGACGACATTGAGCTTTACACCGATGACACGCGCCAGGAAGTCCTGGCCGTCGTTCACACCTTGCGTCAGCAGGGCGAGAAGACCGGGGACAATGCCAACAAAGCACTGGCCGACTTTATTGCCCCCAAAGACAGCGGGCTGGCCGACTACCTAGGCGCATTCGCCGTCACGACCGGCCTGGGCGTAGACAACCTGACCACGACTTATAAACTAGAGCACGACGATTACAACGCCATCATGGTCTCCGCTCTCGCCGACCGATTAGCCGAAGCCTTCGCCGAATATCTCCACAAGCAGGCCCGCGATGAGTGGGGCTTCGGCTGCTGCGAAAACCTGAATAGCGAAGACTTGATTAAAGAGCGCTACCGAGGCATCCGCCCCGCGCCCGGCTACCCCGCCTGCCCCGACCACACTGAGAAGTGGGCCTTGTTCCATCTTCTGGATGCCGAACACAACGCAGGCATTCATCTCACCGAAAGCCTCGCGATGCACCCCGCCAGTTCCGTCTGCGGCTGGTACTTCGCGCACCCGCAGGCCAAATACTTCTCGCTGGGCAAGATTGAGCGAGACCAAGTCAAAGACTACGCCGCGCGCAAGGAAATGTCCACCTCCGAAACCGAGCGCTGGCTGTCCCCCGCTTTGGCGTATGACCCCGACTAGGAGGCTTTGTTCATGGCAACATCTCCGACACTCCCACTCGCCGCCCGCCTGACCTACGAAGAGTTCTTGACCCAATACGACGGCCTGCACGCCGAGTGGGAAGATGGAGAAGTCGTTGTTATGAGTCCTGTCTCCCGCCGCCACCAGGACATTGGCGCTTTCCTACTGAAGACGATTGGCCTTTATGTAGAGGCGCACTCTCTTGGCGAAGTCTTCTACGCCGAGTTCCAGATGCGCCTTCGCGCCCAAAAGACGGGCCGCGAACCCGATATTCTTTTTGTCGCCACCCAAAATCTCGACCGCGTCCAGCCAAACTACCTGGATGGCCCCGCCGACCTCGCGATTGAGATTATCAGCCCGGAGAGCATTCGCCGCGACCGCGACCTCAAGTTCCGCGAATATGAAGCCGCCGGGGTGGGCGAATACTGGCTCCTAGACCCTTTACAACAAACCGCCACGTTCTACCAGCGCACTTTAGAGGGCCGCTACCAAGAGGTTGCGCTTGACACCGGAGGCCGGTACTACAGCCCGGCTCTGCCCGGCTTGTGGCTGAAGCCCGACTGGCTTTGGCTGACACCCCTGCCGCCCACCCTCGGCATCGTAAAACAGTGGGGCCTGGTCTAGCCGCCCCGTCTTTGCCGCGCTGCAAGAGGGTTGTCTGGTTGTTGCAAGCCTGTGCCGAGCGCGTATCAACGACGGACGATTTTGTTCCGTCGTTGGTTATGGCTTAGCACACGCTTTCTCAGCCTTGGGGAAGCGTTGGGAACGGAGTCCCTCCCTAAGAGTCCCTCCCCCGCTCGCACGGCTCGCTTCCCCCTCCCCTGAAGGGGAGGGGTGCCTAGCGCAATTGGTTGATCTCTTCGGTTGTTGGCTGTGCATTCTTCAAAGTGAGGCAGAGTAGAAACGTCTGTTATCTAGATCAACTTCACGACACAGGCACCCCTCCTCTTTAGGGGAGGGGGAAGTGCGAGCCGTGCGAGCACGGGGGAGGGACTCCTGGGGACGGACTCCGTTCTCCATGCTATATCAGGCAAATCGCAGTTGACAAACACCGCACCTTGTGACATAATTCACATACTGCGACTTGGTCTCAAAGGAAGAAGCTCATGCCTCCTGCTCCTGTTCCGCCCGTGCCCACAATCGGCGATTACATTCCGCTGCTGGTTTTGCTCGTGGTCGCCGTGCTGCTGGCCGCCACATTGGTCGGGCTGTCCTGGATACTCGGCCCCAAAAAGCCTTCGGCGGCAAAGCTGGCTCCCTATGAGTGCGGCGTCACCCCGGTTGGCTCGGCGCGGGAGCGGTTCCCGGTCAAGTTCTACTTGATTGCCATGCTGTTCATCGTGTTTGACATTGAAACTGTCTTTCTGTACCCGTGGGCGGTGACATTTACCAAAGTGCCCCACGCGTTCCAGATATTTGAATTGTTTGAGATGATTACGTTCATCGTGATCCTATTCGTGGGATACATCTACGTGTGGAGAAAAGGGGCGTTTGAATGGGAATAGAACAAAGCGCAGGCGTGCTGACGGTTCCGCTGAACAAAGTGGTTAACTGGGCGCGCCGCAACTCGGTTTGGCCCGCGACATTCGGCCTTGCGTGCTGCGCCATTGAAATGATGGGCAGCACCAACTCGCGCAACGACCTCGCGCGCTTCGGCTCGGAGGCGTTCCGGGCGTCCCCGCGACAGGCGGATTTGATGATCGTCGCAGGCCGCGTGTCCAAGAAGATGGCCCCCGTGCTGCGCCAAATCTATGACCAGATGCCGGAACCCAAGTGGGTCATCTCCATGGGCGACTGCGCGTCGTGCGGCGGCGTGTTCAACAACTACGCCATTTTGCAGGGCGTGGATACGATTGTGCCGGTAGATATTTACGTGCCGGGCTGCCCGCCCAATCCCGACGCGCTCATCTACGGCATCATGCAATTGCAAAAGAAAATCGACCGCGAGCATTTCAGCGACCGGCGTTAGCCATTCGCAAGCACAGAAAGGCCGTGTAGCATGGTAGACATTGACGTTCGCTTGGGGCTGACCCCCGCCGACCTGCAATTGCGCGCGATCCAAACCAAGCGCGCCGACGAGTGGGTGAGCCTGAACCCCGATGACAGTGCCGAGCTGCGCCTGGTGCAGGAGCACTTTGGGGCGGATGTGGTGAGTTCGCGCCTGTTCCGTGGCGAAAAGACTATCACGGTCAAAAAGCAGAACATTGTCGCCCTCTGCACACTGCTGCGGGACAACGCCGAAACCAACTACAACTACCTGTCCGACATGACCTGCATTGACAGGCTGGAGTTTATGGAAGAAGGCGAAACCCGTTTTGAAGTGCTGTATAATATGTATTCCATGCGCACGTTTCAGCGCCTGCGCATTAAGGCGCAGGTAGACGAAGACGACGCCGTAATTGACACGGTGGAAGGCGTCTGGCCCTGCGCCAACTGGCTGGAGCGCGAGATATACGACATGTTCGGTATTTCGTTCAACAACCACTCCGACCAGCGGCGCATCCTAATGCCCGACGACTGGGTAGGCCATCCGTTGCGCAAAGACTTCCCGCTGGGCGGCGAGGAAGTGGAGTTCACCTACAACGTGCGCGACAAGCGATAATAAAGTGCGCGACAAGCGCTAGGCGTCTTTGGGTTAGTATCTAGAAAGAAGCACAGTCATGGCGATTATTGAGCGCGACTTGCAGACGCAGGCCAACGAGAAGTACATCCCCAAGCTCGGCGCAGGCGTGGACATCGAGCGCATTGAAACCGACGACGACAAAGACCTGATGATTGTCAACATGGGGCCGCAGCACCCGTCCACGCATGGGGTTCTGCGCCTGGTTGTTGAGCTAAACGGCGAGAACGTCATGAAGGCGACGCCCCACATCGGTTATCTCCACACGGGGATTGAAAAGACGATGGAGGCGATGACCTACTACAAGGCGCTGACTATCACCGACCGCGAAGACTACCTGTCCAACCTGATGAACAACCTGGCCTATTCGTTGGCCGTGGAAAAGCTGCTGGACATTGAAATCCCGCCGCGCGCCCAGCGCCTGCGCCTGATCCTGAACGAACTGGAACGAATTGCGTCCCACCTGCTCTGGCTTGGCACGCATGCCTTGGACATCGGGGCCATGACGCTGTTCTTCTACACGTGGCGCGAGCGCGACCAGATACTGGACATGAAAGAGCAATTGTCCGGCGTCCGCATGATGACATCGTGGATATGCCCCGGCGGTTTGCGCGGCGATGCCCCCGAAGGCTGGTTCCACAAAGTCAACAAGTTCGTCAAAGACTTTCCCAACAAGCTGGGCGAGTATAATAGGCTGATTGCTAAGAACCCCATTTGGGTGGAGCGCCTGTCAGGTGTTGGTGTTATCAGTGCGGAAGATGCGATTGCTTGGGGCCTGAGCGGGCCGTCACTGCGCGGGTCAGGCGTGGCGTGGGACATCCGCAAAGCCAATCCGTACACCGGGTATGATGAGTTTGAGTTTGACATCCCCACGGGCACCAAGGGCGACGTCTACGACCGCTTCCTGTGCCGCATGGAAGAATTGAACCAGTCGCACCGCATTCTGGTGCAGGCCCTCAAAGACGTGCCCGGCGGCCCGGTGATGACCTCCGACCGCAAGATTGCCCCGCCGCCCCGTGCCGAACTAGACACGTCCATGGAAAGCCTCATTCACCACTTCAAGCTGTTCACGGAGGGGTATCATCCGCCCGTTGGCGAAGTGTATGGGGTTGTGGAAAGCGCGCGCGGCGAGAAGGGCTACTATATCTACAGCGATGGCGGCAACAAGCCGTACCGCCTGAAGATCAAAGGCCCGTCATTTAATAACTTGCAGGCTCTGCCCAAGATGGCCGAGGGGCGCATGATCGCCGATGTGGTGGCGATAATCGGCTCCGTGGACATTGTGCTGGGCGATATTGACCGCTAAGAGTGATTTAAGAAGCGACAAGCCTATGCTTTCCGACAACGCAAAAGAGAAGATTGACGTACTTCTCACCAAGTACCCCACCAAGAAAGCGGCCCTGCTGCCTGCCTTGTGGGTGGCGCAAGCCGACAACCAGGGCTGGGTGCCGCGCCAGGCCATGAAAGACATCGCCGAGTACCTAGACCTGCCCGCCGCCGATGTGGAAGGCGTGGCAACATTCTACACAATGTACAACAAGGCTCCGGTCGGCAAGTACCATGTGGAAGTCTGCCACAACATTGTCTGCATGGCGGTGGGCGCGGATGCGCTCATTGACCACTTGGGCGAGAAGCTGGGCATCGACAAAGGCGAAACCACGCCCGACAAGAAGTTTACGCTCAACGGCGCGGAGTGTCTGGGAGCCTGCGCTAACGCCCCCTGCATGATGGTCGGCGATGTCTACTACGAAGACCTGGACTTTGCCAAAGCCGACGCCATTATTGATGACCTGGCGCGCAAGGCTTAACCTCCCATCATTAGAAACCAATTCCATTATGCCTACTGAACAAGTCAAGTTTCTGACTAAGTACCGCGATGTGCCGGGCTATGACAATATTGACGTGTACCTTGCGAATGAAGGCTACACAGCCCTGCGCAAAGCCTTGACAATGGACCAGGATGCCATTATCAATGAAGTGAAGGTATCCGGCCTGCGCGGGCGCGGCGGGGCGGGCTTTCCGACATTCATCAAGTGGAATGCCTTTGCTAAAAACTGGGATCAGCCGCATTATTTAGTGATTAATGCCGATGAAGGCGAGCCGGGGACTGCCAAAGACCGCGACCTGATGAACTTTATGCCGCATCTGCTGGTGGAAGGCTGCATCGTTTCGTCGTGGGCCATCCGCGCCAAAACGTGCTACATTTATGTGCGCGGCGAGTATATGGAGCCTGCCAAGCAGACCCAGAAAGCCATTGACCAGGCTTATGAGCGAGGCTTTCTAGGCAAGAACATATTGGGCAGCGGCTTTGATTTAGACATCTTTATCCACATGGGGGCCGGGTCGTATGAGTGCGGCGAAGAGTCGGCGCTGATGTCCAGCCTGATGGGCGAGCGCGGGATGCCCCGGCACAAGCCGCCGAGCGCGCCCCTGCCGATGGTGTCCGGCATTTGGGGCTGCCCGACAGTGGTCAACAATGTGGAGACCATTGCGACGGTTGTGCCGATTATCAATGTCGGCGGCGCGGAGTATTCCAAGTATGGCACCGGCACGCCGGGGCAGGGGCCTGCCTCGCGCGGCACTAAATTAATCACGGTGAGCGGGCATGTGAAGAAGCCCGGCAACTATGAGATTGTGCTGGGTACGCCTCTGCGCGAGATCATATATGATATGTGTGGCGGCATCAAAGATGACAAGAAACTCAAGTTTGTCATTCCCGGCGGGTCATCGGTGCCCCTGATTACGCCTGACCTGATTGATGTGCCGTATGACTATGAAGGCCTTGCCAAGATTGGGACGCTGCTGGGGTCGGGGGCCATTATGGTCTACGATGAAACGGTCAGCGTTCCCGCAATGATGACGCGCCTGATGCACTTCTACGCCCACGAGTCGTGCGGCAAGTGTACGCCCTGCCGCGAGGGGACTTCGTGGCTGGTCAAAATCCACGACCGCATCATGGCGGGCGGCGGGCGCTACGAGGACATTGACCTGCTGCTGGACATCAGCAACAACATCTTCGGCAGGAGCTTCTGCGCGCTCGGCGATGCCGCCGCGATGCCGCTGGCCGGGTTTATGACCGGCAAAGGCGCATTGCACTACTTCCGCCACGAGTACGAAGAACTAATTTCCAAAGGGAATGTCAACAAGAAAACGTTTGCGCCTTTGCAGATGGCCGCTGTGTAAGCAAGCCATTTGAATAAAAGCGTGCCCTTCAACTTGCCGGGAGTGTTTCCCACAACACCTGCCGAAATGGACGCTATTCTTGGGCTTGTTGGGTCGAGAGTGCCGGATTTGCCCCCGACGCCGGGGCGTGATAAGGTGGTATGGAGACCGGCGGCAGAAGTCAAGATCACCTACGAGCAGCACCCTTATCATCTTGGTGCGCCGGAGTTTCACCGACGCCCTCACTGGCATGTTGACACGCGAAACATTCGTCACGAACGATATATGCCGGGCGATCCATTTCCAAGTTGGCCGGGTGATTGAATGATGGAACAGATAAAACTTATCAATTTCGTGGATGCGGAATCGCATCAAGCCGGAGTCGCTATTCTCCGGGCCGGGCCGGGCGAAGTAGGAATAACACTGTCGCTTGAAGAAGACGGCGACACGGAAGCCTTTTTGACATTGCATGACAGCCAGCTTTTGCTGGAAGCACTTCAGCAGGCAATTGCCGCCGCGCAGGGGGCAGTTCTAGCGGCTTAAGGGATTGCTCCGGCGCAGCAATGGAGTTTAGACAGCGTACCGACGACGGAACAAAACCGTCCGTCGTTGATACGCGCTTGAGATACGTTAGCAAAGAATAAGAAACACGTTATGGCAGAAACTGCAACAACAGCGCCTGCGGCGGAAAAGCCGCCGGTGGAGATGGTCAACCTCAAGATTGACGGCAGGCCCGTGTCCGTGCCGAAGGGGACATTGGTGATTACGGCGGCATTTGAAGCGGGGGCAGACATCCCCTACTTCTGCCACCACCCACGTCTCAAACCGGCGGGGGCGTGCCGGCAGTGCCTGGTCAAAATTGAAAAGATGAACAAGATACAGACCGCCTGCACCGTGCCTGTCGCGGAAGGCATGTCTGTGGACACGATTTCGCCGGAAGTCAAGCAGGCGCAAAACGGCATTCTGGAGTTTTTGCTGATCAATCACCCGCTGGACTGCCCGGTCTGTGACCGGGGCGGCGAGTGCCCTTTGCAGAACATGGTGTTTCAGTATGGGCCGGGCGTAACGCGCTTTATTGACGAAAAGCGGCACTTCCCCAAGGCGGTGCCTATCTCGGATTACGTTGTGCTGGACCGGGAGCGGTGCATTCAGTGCGCGCGCTGCACGCGCTTTACCGAGGAGATTTCCGGGGACGGCGAGCTGGCGATTGAAAACCGGGGCAACGCGGCGATTATCTCGCCGTTCAGCGCGGACGGGCTGAAGTCCAAGTTTAGCGGCAACACGATTGAGCTTTGCCCGGTCGGGGCGCTGACCAGCCGCACGTACCGCTTTGCCGCGCGCCCGTGGGAGTTCCAATCGCAGGACTCAATCTGCTCCATGTGCGGGGTCGGCTGCAATGTCGCCGTGCAGACGCGCAACGGCGAGCTGATGCGTGTTAATGCGCGGCTGAACGAAGAAGTCAACGAGGAATGGACGTGCGACAAAGGCAAGTTTGAGCAGTACTGGGTCAACAGCACCGACCGTGTCAAGGAGCCGCAGATGCGGCTGGCCTCGCGCATGACACGGGTGACGTGGGACGATGCCCTCAAGTCGGCGGTGACGGGGCTGGGCGAAGCGTCTAAAGCGAACCCGAACAGCGTCGCGGGCATCGGGTCGCCCAAGTGCTCCAATGAAGATTTATATTTGTTCCAGCGTCTGATGCGCAGCGGGCTGGGCACAAACAACATTGACCATCGTCCGTTTCCGTTCCCGATTATGCCGATGCAGACGAGTATCGCCGAAGTCGCGCAGGCCAAGACGATTGTCGCGGTCGGCACGCAAATAGATGACGACCTGCCCGTGCTGTGGCTGCGCGTGTATGCGGCAATCTCCAAGGGCGGCGCGCACCATTTCCGCAACGACAATGCGCGCTCGTCCGAAGTGCTGGACGCGATTGGCAAGGGGTCGGGGACTGTCGTGCTGGCGTGGTACGGGCTGCCTGCCGAAGACCTGGGCTTTTTGCAGGCGGCGTGCGAGGACACGGGGACGAAGCTGAACGTGCTGCTGCCGGAAGCCAACTCGTGGGGAGCCATCCAAATGGGTGTCCTGCCGGATCGCCTGCCTGCAATGGGCCGGGTGGGCAACGGGGCATCGCCCACGTATGAAAAGATGTGGGGCGGCCCGCTGCCCGCTGAGCCGGGCCTGGACACCGAAGGCATCCTGCGCGGCTGCGTGGATGGCACCATCAAAGCCTTGTATGTGATGGGGCGCGACCCGCTGGGCGCTGTCGCTGACCAAGATTTGGTGCGCCGGGCGCTTGCCAAAGTGCCGTTCCTCGTCGTGCAGGACTTGTTTATGACCGACGCGGGCAAAGAAGCGGATGTGTTCCTGCCTGCCTGCTCGTTTATAGAGAAAGACGGCTCGTTCACCAACATAGAAGGCCGGGTGCAGAAGTTCAAGAAGGCTGTGGAGCCGCGCGGGCAGAGCAAGCCGGATTGGCAGATTGTTTCCGAGCTGCTGTCGCGACTGGGCAAGCAGGTCAACTATTTTTCGCCGCGCGACATTGCCCGCGAGATTGTCAAAGCCCAAGCATCGGTCGCCGAGGCCAAGCAGTAATCCTATGACCCCGAACCTCTTCTTTCACTACTTTCTCAACGTGCCGCCTGGTGCGCAGTATCCCGTGGCCGACTATCCGGTGATTACGTTCGTGCAGGTGGTCGTGCGCGTGCTGATTGGCGTGTTTGCCCTGCTGCTTGCCGTGCCGCCGCTGGTCTGGTGGGAGCGCAGGCTGCTGGGCTTCATGCAGCAGCGCCAGGGGCCGAACCGTGTCGGGCCATTCGGGCTATTGCAGACTATCGCGGACGGCATCAAGCTGCTGTTCAAGGAAGACATGAACCCCACCAACGTGGACAAAACATTGTTTGTGCTGGCTCCAATGGTGTTCCTAACGCCCGCCCTAGTGACATCGGGGGTTATTCCCTGGGGGCCAAGCCGCGTGTGGGGTGCGCCCGCGCCCAATGTCAATGTCGGCGTGCTGTATATGCTGGCGTGGTCGTCGCTGGGGGTCTATGGGGTGGTGCTGGCAGGCTGGTCATCCAACAATAAGTATTCGCTGCTGGGGGGCTTGCGGTCATCGGCGCAGCTGATTTCCTACGAGCTAGGCATGGGGCTAGCCATTATCAGCGTGGTATTGATTACCGGCAGCCTGGGCCTCCAAGACATTGTGGACAAGCAGGCCTTTGTGCCAATCAGCGCAACATTGACCCACTACGGCATTGCACTGCCCGCATGGAACGTGTTCAAGTTCTTCCCGATGGGGGCGCTGGCAACGCTGATTTATATGATCTGCATGCTGGCGGAAACAAACCGTGCGCCATTTGACCTGCCGGAAGCCGAAACCGAGCTGGTGGCGGGGTATCATACCGAATACACGTCCATGAAGTTTGCCACGTTCTTCTTGGGCGAGTATGCCAACATGATTGTGGTCAGCGCCATTTGGGCAACGCTGTTCTTAGGCGGCTACCATGCGCCTATTCCGTGGCTCGGCCAACTGCCCGCGTTCCTGACGCGCTTGTATGAGTATAATGCGAGCGGGGGACGGGACATCGCGCATTGGGGCATCCCGCTCTTCACGACCATCGTGAACATCGCTATCCCAATCATTTGGTTCAGCGTGAAGGTACTCGCCGGGCTGTACTTTTTCATCTGGATACGGGCGACCCTGCCGCGCCTGCGCTACGACATGCTGATGAAGTTCGGCTGGCAGGGCATTTTGCCTGTCGCTTTAGTCAATATCCTGCTGCTGTCGTTTGCGCTGGCCCTGGGCTATGTGCCCGCCGCGATTGCGTGGGTGTTGATCGCCGCCATTGCTCTGGTCGCGTTCGCCAAAAGCAAGCCGTCCCTGCTGTTCACGGCCAACTCGCGCCGCCAGCAAACGATTGTGCTGAACGCGGGAGCAGTGCCGTTCCAGGGTGTGCCGGAGCATTCGGGCTATGGCGGGCAGACCGTGCCTGCCGATGCGAAGATGGGCGGGCACGACATCCCGACCACGGAGCGTGAAACCAACGCCGTGGACGCCGCCATTCGGTAAGCCATCTAGAAAGAGAACCACCCATGAGCTTGTGGGATGACATAAAATCGCTCGGCAACGAGGCAAAGGCCCCCTTGACGGGCATGAAGATTACGCAGGGCTACGCGGGCAAAGAGCGCGTCACCATTCAGTACCCGGAAGTGCGCCGCCCTTTCTCGCGCCGCGCCCGGTGGCGTCATGTGCTGAACCGCTACGAGAATGGCCTGGAAAAGTGCATTGGTTGCTCGCTCTGCGCGGGAGCCTGCCCTGCCAACGCTATCTTGGTGGTCGCTGCCGAGAACACCGAAGAAGAGCGCCGCTCGCCGGGTGAGCGTTTCGCCGCGCAGTACGAGATTAACATGCTCCGCTGCATCTTCTGCGGCTACTGCGAGGAAGCCTGCCCGACGCAGGCCATCCAATTGAAAGACATCTGCGAGCTGGCCGACGACAACCGCGCTGATTTAATCTACACCAAAGAGATGATGCTGGTTGCTAATCCCAACCTGCCCTAGATGTTTGCACACGGCCCCGGCAAACACCAAGGCCTGCGAGAAACCATGACCGGACAACTGATATTATTTGGCATCCTGGCGGCTATTACGGTCGTCTGCGGGATTGCAATGGTGCTGAACGAGAACCCGGTGCGCTCCGCGCTGTACCTGGTCATTGTCTTGTTCAGCGTTGCCGTGCTGTTTCTAACACTGCACGCGACGTTTATTGCCGCCGTGCAGATTATCGTCTATGCCGGAGCAATCATGGTGCTGTTTATCTTCGTCATCATGCTGCTGAACTTAGGCACACCAGAACGCATTGTGGATAGGCTGCGCCCGCAGAAGATACTGTCGCCCATACTTGGCTTAATTGTTGTTGGCGTGCTGGCTGCAGTGATTGCCAGTGTGCCCGCGTCGGCGCAAAGCCTGCCTCGCGGCCTGACCGGGCCGTATGAGATCGGCCTGTCGCTGTTTTCCCAGGACTGGCTGTTTCCGTTTGAGGCTGTCTCCATCCTGCTGCTCGTCGCCGCCATTGGCGCGGTGATGCTTGCCAAAAAGAGAATCTAAGTTATGCCGCCCTCCACCGCCTCCGTGCCCTCCATTCCCCTAGACTACTATCTCATTCTCAGCGCCCTGCTGTTCACCATTGGCGTGGTGGGTGTGCTGGTCAAGCGCAACCCGATTGTTATCTTTATGTGCGTGGAGCTGATGCTGAACGCAGTAAACCTGACCTTTGTGGCGTTCTCGCGCTACCAGGGCAACATCAGCGGGCAGATGATGGTGATCTTTGTCATGGCGGTCGCCGCTGCTGAAGTCGCCGTGGGCCTAGGCATCTTGGTATCCATCTTCCGCAACCGAACGTCCATCAACGTGGACGAGATTGATTTAATGAAGGGCTAAAAAGCCCTCTTTTTTACGCCTCTTCTCTTTGGAGCGATCATGCCGCATTCCGATCCCACGCTGATGTACGCCTGGCTTATTCCCTTGTTTCCATTTGTTGGCTTTCTCATTAATGGATGGCGCGGCGGCAAGATGCCTCGCGCGATGTCCGGCGGACTAGCAACACTCGCGGTGTTTGCGTCGTTTGCCGTTGCCTGGGTGCTGTTCCTGCACGTCACGCACGCCGACGCCGCGCACAAGCAGGCGACGGTGTACCTTGCGCCGTGGCTGTTTGTGCCGACCGACCCACAGGGCATCCATGCATTCGCCGTCAACTTTGAGCTGTTGATTGACCCGCTGTCGGTGCTGATGATGCTGATTATCACGGGGATTGGCGGCCTAATTCACCTGTACTCCACGGCGTACATGGCGGCGGATAAGGGCTATTCGCGCTTCTTTACCTACCTCAATCTGTTCATATTCTTCATGCTGCTGCTGGTCATGAGCAACAACATGCTGCTGATGTTTGTCGGCTGGGAAGGCGTGGGGCTTTGCTCCTACCTGCTGATTGGCTACTTCTATGAGAAGAAGTCGGCGGGAGATGCGGCCAAGAAGGCGTTTATTGTCAACCGCATTGGCGATGTGGGCGTGCTGATTGCCATGTTCCTGATGTTCCACTACTTTGGCACGCTGGACTTCGTGACTGGGCACAGCCGCGTGATGGGCGTGCTGGAAGCCGCGCCGTCGCTGATGGGCCTGGCAAGCTCCACTGTGATTGCCACTCTCCTCTTAATGATATTCTTAGGCTGCACGGGCAAGTCTGCGCAAATCCCGCTCTACACGTGGTTGCCGGATGCGATGGAAGGCCCCACTCCTGTTTCCGCTCTCATTCATGCGGCGACAATGGTGACTGCAGGCGTGTACCTGGTCTCGCGCACGCATACTCTGTTTGTGCTGTCCGATGTGGCGATGACAACGGTGGCTGTGACTGGCATTGCGACCGCTTTGTTCGCCGCCACTATTGGGCTGATGCAGAACGACATCAAGCGCGTGCTGGCGTATTCTACTGTTTCGCAGCTTGGCTATATGTTTGCCGCCTGCGGCGCGGGCGTGTTTGCCGCCGGCATGTTCCATGTGATGACCCATGCGTTCTTTAAGGCGTGCTTGTTTCTGGGCTCGGGTTCGGTCATTCATGCCATTGAGCATGGCATGCACGCGCACGATGCGAAGGCAGGCGACACTGACCATGCGGATGCCGCCCACGCTGAACATGGCGATGCGCCCGGCGCGAACCTGGGCGTGATTGGCGGCCCCGACCCGCACGACCCGCAGGATATGCGCAACATGGGCGGCTTGCTCAAGCGTATTCCCTGGACCGGGTGGACAATGATCTTTGCCACTGCCGCAATTTGTGGTGTTTTTCCCTTCGCAGGCTACTGGAGCAAAGACCAAATCCTTTGGCGTACTTGGCAGACGGCATCAGGCGGCAACTGGCTGTTCTGGGGCGTTGGCGTCTTTACGGCCCTGCTGACTGCATTCTATATGACGAGGCTGGTATGGAAAACGTTCCTTGGCGCACCGCGCACGGAGGCGGCGCGTACTGCCCCTGAGTCCAGCTTCGCAATGACCTTTCCCCTCGTTGTTCTGGCTACGCTGTCTTTGTTCACCGGCTGGGCGGTGCTGAAGTTTGATACGTTTGCTGAGTATCTTGCACCTTCTGTTGGGCCGCTGCCGACTGCGCACAACATCAACATGGAGAAGCCGCTTGGCCTGGGCACATTGTTTGCCATTGTCCTGGTGATTGCTTATGCCATCGCCCGATATATTCGCACCAAGAACAACGAACTGATGACCCCCGAAGCGCGCAGCGCGGGCGGCGTCGGCAGCCCCGGCTGGACTTATCGCACTATCCTGAACAAGTATTATGTGGACGAAGCCTACAACTTCTGGTTCGTGAAGCTGGGCAAGCGTTTCTCCAACTGGCTGTGGCTGACCTTTGACGTGGGCGTCGTGGATGGCATTGTCAATGGGGTGGGGGCCTTAACGAATTGGTCGGGGCAGCGTGCGCGCCGGGCGCAGACGGGCTATGTGCGCAACTATGCGTTTTCAATGGTGATTGGTATTCTCCTTGTGCTGATTGGCTGCCTGGCCGGATTGGGCTATGTAAAGTAATATGATGCAACTTCCCTGGCTGACTATCGTCACGTTTCTGCCCGCCGTGTTTGCGCTGTTTGTCGCGTTTGTGCCCAAGGCCAATGTCAAAGCTATCCAAACTCTCGCGATGCTGGGCACACTGGCGACGCTTATCGTTTCCCTGGTCATCTACTCGCTGTACCATGCCAATACGCCCGGCTTTCAGTTGCAGGACAAGCTGAACTGGATTACGTTCGGCAAGACGACCATCCACTACCTGATGGGCTTAGACGGCATCTCGCTCTTGATGGTGCTAATGGCCACCATTATCTTCCCGTTTGTGGTGGGCGTGTCGTTCAAGGAAATCACCGAGCGGACGCGCGAATACTACTGCTGGACTTTGGTGATGGAGTCCGCCATTCTGGGCGTCTTCCTCTCGCTCAACCTGGTGCTGTATTACATCTTCTGGGAAGCCATGCTCATCCCGATGTACTTCATTATCGGCATCTGGGGCGGGCCTCGGCGCGTGTATGCGACTGTGAAGTTCTTCCTGTATACGATGGTCGGGTCCATGGTTATGCTGGTGTCTATCATGGCGCTGTACTTTTACTCGGGCCAGCAGACTTTGGACTTTCCCGAACTTCAGCGCATGGTGTCTACCGGGGCGATTGTCTTCAAGGGCGGCAGCGAGATGCTGCTGTTTTTAGGCTTCTTTCTCGCGTTTGGCATCAAAGCCCCCATTTGGCCGTTCCATTCGTGGGTGCCGGATGCCTACTCGCAGGCTCCGACCGGCGGCACCATTATTCTGGTTGCCCTCAAGATGGGCCTGTACGGCTTCCTGCGCTTCTGCCTGCCACTGTTCCCTAATGCTGTGAAAGTCGCCGCGCCGGTGATTATCGTGCTGGCGGTCATTGGCATCATTTATGCTGCGCTGATTGCCGCCATGCAGACCGACCTGAAGCGGCTGATTGCCTATTCGTCCGTGTCGCACATTGGCGTGATTATGCTTGCCATCTTTGGCCTGACCAGCATTGGCATCAGCGGCGCGGTCGTGCAGATGTTCAGCCACACCATGACAACCGGCGCGCTGTTTATCCTGCTAGGCATTCTGTATCAGCGGCGGCAGTCGTATCAGATTGGCGACTTCGGCGGCCTGACCCGGCCCATGCCCGCGTTCACCATTGTCTTTCTCATCGCTACGCTGTCGTCTGTGTCCCTGCCGGGCACATCGGGCTTTACCGGCGAGCTGCTGATGCTGATGGGGTCATTCCAGACGCACCCGTGGGCAACAGGCTTTGCCACTACCGCTGCCATTTGGTCGGTCGTGTATATGCTGTGGATGGTGCAGCGCGTCTTTTATGGCCCCGTTACCCATGACGAGAACCAGCGCCTGCCGGACTGGACTGCGGGCGAGAAGTGGGCTTTAGCGCCGCTTGTTCTGATTATCTTCTTCCAGGGCATCTACCCCCGGCCCATCCTGGACAAGCTAAATCCCAGTGTTAACACGACATTGGCACAGTCCCAGCCGAGCTACATTGATGCGTTTGCGCACCCCAGAGCCGCTGCCGCCGCCGTGCCCGTTTCCCGCACCGCCGAAAGATAACTCTTCATGCCCATGTTTTCCATAAACAGCCTGCTGACAATTGCGCCCTTGCTGACAGTGATTATCACCGGCATGATCGTGCTGATGGTCGACCTTGGCCTGCCCCGTGACCGCAAAAGCCCGCTGGTTGCCATCTCCGCGATTGGCCTGATTGTTGCGGCCTACTTCTGCGGTTCGGTCTTGTGGACACGCGGGCTAACGGGCTTCAACGGCACCATTGTCGCGGATGATTTTGCCGTGCTGTTTCAGTTTATTCTGATTGTCGTGGCGATGATCTCCATCTTCTTGTCGGAGCGCTACATTCAGCTTAAGGGCATCAACTACGGCGAGTATTACGCCCTGCTGCTGTTTTCTACGTCCGGGGCCATGCTGATGGCGGCCTCGCGCGAGCTGATCACCATCTTTGTTGGGCTGGAGATATTATCTATCGCGCTGTACATTCTGTCGGGTTTTGCGCGCACCGAAGCGAAGTCCGAAGAGTCGGCGATGAAGTATTTTCTGCTCGGCTCGTTCTCGTCGGCGTTCTTTTTGTACGGCATCGCTCTGGTCTACGGCGGCACGGGCACCACACGCCTGGACACATTGGCGCACATGCCTGTCGCGGCGCTTGCCACCAAATACACCGTTGCCGGCATCGCCCTGCTGATTGTGGGCTTGGGCTTCAAAGCCGCCATTGTGCCATTCCATTCGTGGACGCCGGATGTGTATGAAGGCGCGCCGACTTCGGTCACCGCCTTTATGTCGGCGGGCGCTAAGGCGGGAGCCTTCGCTGCCTTTATCCGTATCACTATCGCTTTGCTGCCGCTGTCTGTTGTTTTTCACAGCGTCCTGTGGGTGATGGCGATTGCGACTATGATTGTAGGCAACATCCTGGCTGTCGTGCAGACCAACATCAAGCGCATGCTGGCGTACTCGTCCATCGCCCACGCCGGGTACATCCTGGTCGGCCTGCTGTCGCAGAATACCGACGGCCATGCCGGGGTGCTGTTTTATGTGATGGCGTACACGTTTATGAACCTGGGCGCGTTCGGCGTGCTTATTCTTCTCGCGCGGCGCGGCGATGAGCTGAACACCATTGAAGACTTGCAGGGCCTCGCGTCCCGCCAGCCGGGGGCCGCCGCTCTGATGGCCTTGTTCATGCTGTCGCTGGGCGGCATCCCACCGACGGCGGGCTTTATGGGCAAGTTTTATTTGTTTATTGCCGCTGTCCATGCGCATCAGTACGCGCTCGCCGTGATCGGCCTTGTCGCCAGCGTCATCGGCGTGTTCTACTACCTGCGCGTGATTGCCTCCATGTACTTCCTGCCTGCCAAGCGCGACTTCCCCACCGGCAGCCCATTCCGCTTCGCGCCCGGTGCGGATGTGGCTGTGATCTTTTGCGCGCTGATGACCTTGATTTTAGGCATCTACTCCGGCGGCCTGATTAACATCGCCCGCATTGGGGCCGACTCGCTGGACCGGGGCGCAGTGGCTGTGCCGATGGCGTCCGCCCCGCCTCCTGTCCAGCGAGCCAGCGTGCGCTAGACACCTTTGTCGTCTCCCGGCACGTTAGGGAGCATTCTTCACCCTGTTCTATTCCCACGACCTAGGAGACACACCTATGCACCCTTTACTTGCTCAGATTGATGCCCGCATCGCCGCCCGCCGCGTGCTCACGCACCCGTTCTACCAAGCCTGGCAGCGCGGAGAACTGTCCTCCGCCGCCTTGCAGGACTACGCCGCGCAGTATTATCCGCACGTCGCCGCCTTTCCCCGCTACCTGTCCACGCTGCATGCCCATACCGAAAACGACCATACGCGCCGTGCCCTTCTGCAAAACTTGATTGACGAGGAAGCGGGCGCTCCCAACCACCCCGAATTGTGGCTGCAATTCGCGCAGGGCTTGGGTGTCTCCCCCCAGCGCGTGACCGATACGCCTGTCGCTTCCGAAACCCGGCACCTGGTTGACACGTTTCTCCGCGTGTGCAAAGACGGCTCGGTGGCGGCGGGCCTCGCGGCCCTTTACTCCTACGAGAGCCAAATCCCTCAAGTGGCCGACACCAAGATGGACGGCCTGCGCGCCTTTTACGGCATTAGCAGCCCTGAGACCCTCGCCTATTTCGCTGTCCACAAAGACGCCGATGTGGAGCATTCCCGCGTAGAGCGCGCGCTTTTGGCCCATCATCTGAGCGACCCCGATGCCGCCGATGCCCCCGCGTCCGCGCAGGCTGCCTTGGAGGCCGTCTGGGGCCTGCTGTCCGGCGTGTGCGCCCGGCATGGCATTGCGTGCTGATTTCGCCCCGGCGCGCTGTCCAAGCAAACGCCCTAGCTGCACAAAGCAGCCGGGGCGTTTCGTTGTTTGTCTCCAGGAATGCTTGTGAACAGGCAGGCCGTGCTGGGTGATGCCGCGTGTTGTTTCGGCGTTGCATAGGCGTTTCTAGGGCTGATCAAGCGCATACCAACGACGGACGGTTTTGTTCCGTCGCTGCAGCGCGCTCTAAACGCTGGGGAAAACCCAGCAAGCCGCCTTTACAAGCCGTGAAACGGGAACACATGCTCCCGCACCAGGCGCACGCTTTTGGCGGCGTAAGCGCGGACGTTGTCTTCTTCGGGCGTAGCCAGGGGCACGGGAGCGGCGTGGTCGCGCAGGGCGGCAGTCTGCCAGTCTTCGGCGAAGGGGGCAGGGACAGCGTCGGGGAAGTCTTGGCCGGACAAGGCCCCGTAGCACAACGTCCACAAACGGGCGACTGTGGGCAGATTGTAGCCGCCGCCGCCCAGCGCGATGGTGGGTAAGCCCAGGTTTAGCACGGAATGGACGGCGGACAGCCAGCCCCGGCTGGTCAAGTTGAGGTGGGCCAGACGGTCGGAAAAGTGGGCATCCGTGCCGACTTGCAGCAGCACGGCATCAGGGCGAAAGGCGCGCAGCAGGGGCAGAAACGCGTCCTCAAAGGCGGCTGCGTGGACAGCGTCCCCCGTGGCGCGGGCCAGAGGCAGGTTGGCATTAAAGCCTAAGCCCGCCCCTGTGCCAATCTCGTGGGCGAAGCCGGTCTTGCGCGGGAACAGCGACAGGGGGCTTTCGTGGATGGACAGGGTCAGCACGCGCGGGTCATCGTAGAACAAAGCCTGCACGCCGTCGCCGTGGTGGGCATCAATATCCACATACGCGATGCGGCGCGCGCCTCGGGCGAGCAGCCAGTGGGCGACAAGCGCGCAGTCGTTGACCGTGCAAAAGCCCGCCGCCCGGTTTGATTGGGCATGGTGCAGGCCGCCGGATGTGTTGAACGCGGCTTGGTACCCGCCCTCCCAAACCAGGCGGGCGCAGTCTAAAGACGCTCCGGCATACAGCAGGCTCGCTTCCCACATGCCGGGAAATGGCGGGGTGTCCCCGTTGCCGAAGCCGTAGCGTGCGCGGTCGGGAACGGCCTCGCCCCGGCTGAGAGTTCGCAGAGCGTGCAGGTAGTCGGGGGTGTGGACGCGCAAAAGGTCGTCCGGCGCGGCAGGCGTGGGAGTGACAAGAGAAGACGATGGGCTATGGAACGCGCCGTAAGCGTCTAGCAGGCGGTGGGTCATGCGCAGGCGCGTCTGCTGCAGCGGGTGGCGGTCGCCGAGATGGTATGTGGTGAAGGCGTCGGTGTAAACAAAGGCGGCGCGGGGCATGGGGAGGGTGCGGCAGTTTCTAAACCGTGCGCTGAGACTTCAGGCGCTGCGGACACTCGGCGCTTATGTTACGCAGGGTCTTCGGGCACGACCGGGGGCAGGCCGGGCCAGCGGGCGAGATTGACGATGTGGGCCACAAAAACAGGGCGGGCATAGAACGCGCGCGTCGTGCTGCCGTGCCCTGCGCCCTTAGTGCGCGGCTGTACGAGAACGCCCATGCGCCCGGTGAGCGCAGAAAAGCCAACTGTCCGCAGGGCTTCGCGCACCGTCTCATAGTCGGCTTTCACCTGGGCATAAATGTAGGGATTGTCCAAGTCAAAGGTGGTGGCGGCGTACAGGAGGGAGGTTGTCTCCTGCTGGCTGTCAAAGACGCGGCTAACGACAATCTGCTTGCGAAGTTTGGTAAAGAGGTCAATCCTCGTCAGCCTCGCTTTCTTCCAAAGCCTGCTTTTGCAGGGAAAGAAGTTGTGTAATAAAATCCATAACTTCGGGTGTGGGTTCGCCGTTGCCGTTTGTCGGTTGCGTAGCGACAACCGCCGCTTCGCCACAGCCGTTGTCTATGCAGAATACGTCAAGGTGCTTCCCTTGTGTCACCCAAAGCCCCTTATCTTGGTCTATCCATTGAATCTGTTGGGCCTGCGCCGCCTTCACAATAACGTCTTCATCAAACATGGCAGATGCTCTTCTACAATGGCAAAGTCAGCCAAAGCTGAAACTCAGGGTAGGAAACTTCATCCTCAAAGTCTAGTTCGTCATCGTCCCCTCGCACCAATTCCGTAAACATGTCGTCTTCATCGTTGTATCCCCTGCACATGACGAGCATGCGAGGAGAAGTATTGCTGAGCAGGATCGTGCGAGCCTGCTCGCGCGTCAGCGGCAATGCTACGGTAACAGGATCATCCTGTAGGTTGTTATCGGGGGCCATGTTTAGATACCTATGGACTGAGACATTGCAAAGGCTTTGCTTGTTGCGCTGTGCCACTCGGCGAGCCTGTCGTAATCCAAGAATTGCACACGTTCTCTAACGGCAATGACAGTGTCATCTAGGAGCTTAGTGTCATACTCCCGGCGACGCACCGAGTCGGCGACGATCCGCATGTCTACGCAGAAGTCCTGCAACGCCACATACTTGCCCAGCGAATTTAAGATGGGAGTGGTATGCTCCACCTCAAAGCAATGGCTTGGATAGCCTCGGCTATTAAACCACACAACATCTACGGTGTCCACTTTCCCCACAACTCGCTCATAGGTAAAGAGTGGAAACCTATCTAATGTCGTGATGTCACGGAGGGGCCTTTGCAAAAACAAGCGGTTCTTGTCTTGTGCAGGAACCCATGTTTCGTAGCCGCGCCAGTTCCCAATTTCTACCAACAACCCTTGATAATAGGTGTGGTTAAACAGTTCCACTTGTGCGGGCTTGGCGTCGGCGGCAAGCGCGAACTGCTTGGCGACGGCATCTCGCGCTTCTTCCAGTGCCCACAAGCCCGGCGTTATCTTGAAGAACTCCGGCCTAGAAAACACAATGCGCCGAATAGTCGCATAAGGTGTCTTTGTGCCCCAACCGGCAACAGGGACGTTCTGATTGAGCCAGCCTAGCGTTGCAAATCCGCCGTTCCGCTGCATCGCCTCCGCTACGGCTTCATATTGCTTCATGGTTAAACTCGTGCATCTCAGCAAGCGAAGGCGCTTTGTCCCACGCACCCTTGTTGACGCTCACCATGCGCCCGCCCACGCAAGTAATGCCGTCATTGGACAGGAAGTAGGGAGGGTCGGCGAACACCATGTCAAAGCAGGCATCGCGAACGGATTGCAGCAGCACAAGAGAGTCGCCGCAATACAGGCGCACACTGCGGGCGGCATCGGCAAACACGGGGCGCGGCCCGCGCAGGGAGGTGTGGGTCATGGAGTTAGGATACCTTAACCTGTGCGGACAAGATAGGGGGCCATTCGCGCAGGCAAAGCTAAAATCCTGCCTGCTGCGGGGACCCTGCGCCGCAATAACTTCTAAAGTGTGCGCAGAAGGTTCCAGGCAACCGTCAGCATGGTCAGGTAAATGATGTACACGAACAAGCCGCGCAGGCGGCGGCTGTCCATCCGGGCGGTCAGCTGCGCCCCAATTTGCGCGCCCAGGGACGAGCCGACCAGCAGCACCAAGGCCATGTCCAGGCGCACATGCCCCAGGCGCGCATGCAGGGCGGTTCCCGCGAGGCAGGTCGCCAGCAGCACCAGAATGCCCGTTCCTGCCGCGTTGCGAATGGGCATGCCGATGCCGTACAGTAGAATGGGCATCAGCGCAACACCCCCGCCGATGCCGAGCAGGCCAGACAGAAACCCCATGCTTAGGCCCAAATAACCGATGGCAGGGGCGGATACAACAACATTGGTGCGCGGCAGCCGGGTCGCACCGGGCAGGGATAGGGAAGTCAACGGGGCAAGCCGCGCTGTATCACTTGCGGACGCGCGCCCCGCATCCTGTCTCATCCAGGCGGCAACGCCCCCCAGCAGGGTCAGATAACCCAGGGACAGCCAGAGTTTGGCGGCAGGGACAGCATGCCCGGCCACGGAAACAACGCCCCCTTGTTCCAGAACCTGCACGGCCCGCGTGCCCAGGCCGACCCCAAGCAGGCTGCCTGCCAGCATCATCCAGTCCAGCTTAATCTCGCCCTGCCCCAGCTTTTGATGGCGCACCAGGGCGGCAGTGGCGACCCCGATCATCTGGCACAGGCCGGTTCCAATGGCAACCGGCAGCGGCAGTCGGAACAAGACTGCCAGCAGCGGAGTCAGCAGAAAGCCGCCCCCCACGCCGAACATCCCGGCGACCACGCCGACGCCCAGGCCGAGAACGGCCAAACTGCTCCACCAGAAGACGCCTGCCATTAAATGTGATACATGTCTATTGGATCGTCGTCCTGCATGGGCGCAGGCCGAGACGGATGGCGAGCCAGCCACCAGTCAAATGCCCGCGCCGAGGCCAGGCCCCACACGAGCGGCACAACAAGGCACAGGGACACATAAAACCAGGATTGCATGGCGAGTGGCTTTCGGCGCTTACGCATAGCCTTTTGCTTTGAGGTTGTTGTACGAAAGGGCCACAGACTCCAAGGGCGGGCGGCGGCAGATGTCCTGCTCCACGACGAGGTACCTGGTGCCGATGTCGTCGGCGGCCTGCACCAGGGCGTCCAGGGGCAGGTTGCCCGTGCCAATCTCGGCGAACGAGCCATCTTCGGGGTTGCGGTCTTTGATGTGCATCAGCGGCACGCGGCCTGTGTGCTTGCGGACATAGGCGACAGGGTCAAGCCCGGCCACCATGACCCAGTAGACGTCAATCTCGGCCTTCACCCACAGCGGGTCGGTCTGGGCAAGCAGAATATCCAGGCCCAGCTCGCCCGTATCCAGCGGCTTCATCTCAAAGTCGTGGTTGTGGTAGCACAAGGTGAGGTTGAAGGATTGCAGGGTTTCTCCAATGCCGTTCAATGTTTCGGCGGTCTGCTTCCACGCGTCCGCCGTGCCGCGCCGCTCTTCGGGAACAGAGGGAATGATGATGTAATTGTTGCCCAAAGTCAGGGCATCGTCCACGGCCTGCCGCACATCGGCTTCCAAAGCGTCCAAGCTGACATGGCTGCCGGACACAGACAAATGCAAGTCGTCCAGCACGGACTTCAGGGCGCGTGGGGTCAGCCCGCCGTGCCCGGCAAGCTCCACGGCGGCATAGCCGATGTCGGCGACCTGGCGCAGCGTGCCGGCGAAGTCCTGGGCGGCCTCGTCGCGCACCGTATACAATTGCAAAGAGAGGGGGATTTTCGGCATGAACTCGTTCCTTTCGGTCGTCAGGATGTGTTATATAGGGAAAAGCGTGTCGGGAGAATGTTACCTGTTTACCATTGCCATCATGGCTTCCGGGTAGCGTCCGCCGGCGGCGGAGTTTGGGGGCGCGGCGTCGTTGATGCGGGCCAGTTCGCTCGGCGTGAGCGTTACCGCCAAAGCCTGGGCGTTTTCTTCTAAATACGCGCGCCGCTTGGTGCCGGGAATGGGGACAATGTCCTCGCCCTGCGCCAGTGTCCACGCGAGGGCAAGCTGGCCGGGAGTGACGCCCTTTTCCTGGGCAATCTGCCTGATACGCGCCACCAGGTCCAGGTTGCGATGGAAGTTGTCGCCCTGAAAGCGCGGCGAGCTGCGCCGGTAGTCGGCGGGGTCTAAATCTTCAAACCTGGTAATCTGCCCGGTGAGAAAGCCGCGCCCCAGCGGGCTGTACGCGACAAAGCCAATGCCCAGCGCGCGGCAGGTGGGCAGGATTTCGTCTTCGGGGTCACGGCTCCACAGCGAATACTCGGTCTGCAAAGCCGCAATTGGGTGGACAGCGGAAGCGCGGCGAATGGTGGCAGGCGATGCCTCGGACAGCCCAAGATAGCGCACTTTGCCCTGCTCCACCAGGCCCGCCATCGCGCCCACGGTGTCTTCAATCGGGGTTTGCGGGTCTACCCGGTGCTGATAGTAGAGGTCGATGGTGTCCACGCCCAGGCGCTTGAGAGAGGCATCACAGGCCTGACGCACATAGTCGGGCTTGCCGCTGATGCCGCGCTTGGCGGGGTCTTCCGAGCGGATAATAGCGAACTTGGTGGCGAGCGTCACCTGGTCACGGCGGCCTTTCATCGCCTCACCAACAAGTTTCTCGTTGTCCCCCGAGCCGTACATGTCGGCGGTGTCCCAGAACGTAATGCCCAAATCCAGGGCGCGCTGAAGCGTGGCAATGCTTTCGGCATCATCGCGCGTGCCGTAAAAGTCGGACATGCCCATGCACCCGAGGCCTTCTGCCGAAACCGTTAGTCCCGTATGTCCTAAGTGTCGCTGCTGCATAATAATCTCCTCTGGCGTTGATATACCCGCTTAGCGTGGAACTTCTACGCTGTCCAGGGCGTCTTGAATAACCTGCTGCTGGGTGAGGCTCTCGGCCCGCGCCCGCGTATCCAAAGCGATGCGGTGGGCCAGTGTGGGAACCGCAAGCACGCGCACATCGTCGGGCAGGGCATAATCGCGGCCCAGGATTGCCGCCCGCGCCTGTGCCATGCGGTACAGCGTCAACGAGGCGCGCGGCGACAGGCCCAGGCGCAGGCGGCTGTCCGTGCGCGTTTGGGCGACAATGCGCAGCAGGTACTGCGCGACCGATGTGTCAAAGCGCACGGTCTTCACCTCGGTCTGCGCGTCCAGCAGCGCCTGCGTGGACAGCACGGCATCCAGTGTTTCAAAGGGAGACAGGGCGTGGCGGCTTTCCAGGATTGCCAGCTCATCGGCAAAGTCCGGGTAGCCTAGAGTGAGGCGCACGCTGAAACGGTCAAGCTGAGCTTCGGGCAGCGGGTACGTGCCGTGGAAGTCGGACGAGTTCTGCGTGGCAATCACAAAGAACGGCTGGGGCAGATCGCGCCGCTCGCCTTCCACGGTAATCTGGTTCTCGCTCATCACTTCCAGCAGGGCAGACTGGGTGCGCGGGGACGTGCGATTGATTTCATCCGCCAGCACGATGTTCGCGAAGATAGGGCCAGGCCGGAACCCGAAGACGCCTTCTTTGGGGTTGTAAAACGTGCTGCCGATAATATCGGCGGGCAGCAGGTCGGGCGTAAACTGAATGCGCCGGAAGAGGCCGTCCAGCGACCGGGCTAGGGACTTGGCAAGGGTTGTTTTGCCCGTGCCGGGCACGTCTTCCAGCAGAACATGGCCCCCGGCGAGCAGGGCGGTGACAACCAGGCGGATGGCCTCAGGCTTGCCTTGAATAACGCGGCCTAGATTGTCTTCCAAAGCCTGCACATGGGCGGTGAACGATGGGGTCATAGGGGCTTTCTACACGGTGCTTCGCGTGTGCAGCGCAGCGTCTTTGGTTTGCTCTAACAAGCGAAGGGCTTGCTCCAAATCCTGCACGGCGCGCGGGCTGATAATCAAGCCAAAGCGAACGGCGTTGTAATGCTGCACAAAGGGCAGCGCGTCCGCGAGGCCAACTGTGCGCACATGCTCTTCCCACGGAACAGCCAGCGGGCAGGGCAGGCCGATGCGCCGCAGCCAAAGCTCAAAGCGCCTGGCAAGGGCGTGCATATCGGCGGACTGCGCGTAGGCAAACCCCTGTGCATTGGCCGGGCCGCGCCGCAATCGACGCCAAAGCTGCTTGCCGCCCCAGTACAGCGCCCCCAGTGCGGCCAAGGCCCCCAGTATCTGCCCGGTCGTGAACTGCGCGAGCCATGCCCGCAAGGCAGCGATGCGGTCGCCCATCCACTCGGTCGCGCGCCGTGTCCACGGAACCGGCGCGGCGGTGGCGGGAGGGCGTCCATCGCCCGGCGTCGCGTCTAAAGTGGTCCAGCCCTGCGGGGTAAGCCACACTTCCGCCCATGCATGGGCATCCTGCTGGCGCACCAAAGTCGTGCCCGGCCCCTCGGCTTCATGGGCATAATACCCGGTCACATACCGCGCAGGCAGCCCAACGGCGCGCAGCATCAGCACCGCTCCCGACGCAAAAAACTCGCAGTGGGCGGCCTTGCGCCCCAGGACAAAGCTGGACACAGGGTCGCCTGCGCCGGGATGGATGGTGAGGCTGTAATGGAAGTTCTCCAAAAAGAAGCGCTGGACTGCCGCCGCCTTGGCCGCAGGCGTCGCGCTTCCCTGCGCAACCTGCCGGGCTAGGGCGAGCACACGCGGATCAATGTCAGAAGGCACGGCAAGGTCGCGCGTTCGCTCTTCGGGGCTGAGCGTGGCGCGGAGGAGCGGCGGACTGCCCCCCGTGCCGAACCCGACTGCATACGGCGGCGGCACGGTGGCGTGCAGATGAAACCCGCCACTGCCCAAATCCTGCTGCACGGCGAGGCCTGCTCCCGACGCAAAAGACAACCTGCTGGCCTGCAATGGCACAAACAGCACACCGCGAACGGGAGCCAGCGTTGTCACCTGCATTGCCTCGGGCTGCGCGGAAAGCTTCTCCTCTCCCCCAAGGTACGGCGTAAGGTGGCGCGTGTCAAATGCCGGCCCCCAGCGCCCCTGTGCATAAGTATCGTAGGCAATGCCGCGCAGGTAAACATGACCCCCGACGTTTTGCACGCGCAGCACGCGCTCCAGCGAGCCAGGCTGCCCAAAGGTTGCCTCTAAGACAGGCTGAGACGACAACCCCGTCGCTTCCGCTGTGGGCCGGTCGCGCAGGCTGCCTGCCCCAAGCTGCATCAGCGGCACCCGGTATATCCAAAACAGCGTGTACACGCAGGCCCCCAGGGTGAGCGCGGACACAATCGCAAGTCCCCGCCCCGCCGCGCCTCCGCTGTCCTGCCGCCGTTCTGCGCCAAAGCGGGGCAGCGACAGCACGGCCAGAGCGAAGTAGACAGGTGAGGCGAGACGGATCGGCCAGATTTGGTCGGTGGTGCAGGCCGCCAGGAACACATAGCCCGACAGCAGGCACAGCGCGCCGCTGCTGCTCCGCGCGGGCGTTCCAGGCGGCCCGAGTGGAAGAGTACGAGCCGCCTGCACCACGAACTCCGAGGCAGCCAGCATGCCGAACGCCCCCACCGCGGTTGTATCAAACAGCCACGACTGCGGGTCGTTGAACTTGTCCCAGTTCGCAAACACAATCACCGTCCCCAAAGCCAGCCGCAACGCCCAGTGCGCCGCCGAAGACAAAGGCAGGTGCCATCCGGTCACGCGCAGGGCAGCGAGCAGGAGCATCAGCCCTAACAAGATGATGCTGTCCGGCCCGCCCAGCGGCCCGTAGGTTGCCAGCAGCGTTGCAAACGCGGTCAGTGCCGCCAAAGTCGCCGCCCACGAAAGCGGCGCAGACGCGGTGGGCTGCTCGGCTGCCGGTACAAATTGCCGCCCTGCCGGTACAGCTTGCGGCCCTGCTGGTGAAAGGGATGCCATAAGTGTCAGCTACAAGTGGTCCAGGCCCGCTTCAATCTCTGCTAATGTGACCTGAAGTATGGGGCCGAAGCGCCTCGCGTCGGCGGCCAGACTCTGCGCCGGGCTGCCGTCGTGGACAAGCACCAGGCGCAGCGCGATCCCCAAAGAATGCAATTCTTCCACAAAGGCCCGCCGCGCATCGTCCCAGTCCAGCAGAAAGCAGACCGCCACAGACACGTCTTCCAAGCGTTCCGCCAGGCCAGGCACGGCGGCAAAGCGTGCCGGGGCAGGCGAAGGCGCGGCGACTGCCAGCATGTCCAGCGTCTGCTCGTGGCAGGCCCAGGGCTGCGTATTCTCAAACGCATGCAGTGTTTCCCCCAGCAGCAGCGCCCCCACCGGGTACTCCTGACGCGCCAGCCAGTCGCCTGCTGACGCGCACAGCGAGATCGCCCCCTCCCAAGCTTCCTCCGCGCCCGGTGCCTTGGGCACCGCTGTATCCAAAATCAGGGCGGCATGGTGCAGATATTCCTCGTGGAACTCGCGCACCACCAGCCGGTCCAGGCGGGCGGTCGCGCGCCAGTCCATATCCCGGATATTGTCCCCTTCGCGAAACTCCCGGTTGCCCATAAACTCCAGCGCCTCGCCGCGCGCCGTCGCCAGCGCCGCGCCGCCCGGCTGCTCGCTGCGGCGAAGGGGCAGGTCTAAGGTGCGCAGCGGCGTCCATTGCGGCGTCACCAGCACTGTTTTCCTCTCGGGAACCGCTGTGTATGCCCGCAGCAGGCCAAAAGGAAAGTCGGTTTGTACGCGATACCCCTGCAATGTGTACCAGCCCCGGCGGGTGCATAAGAGTTCCACCGTCACGGTCTGCGGCTCGTTCGGGCGCAGCGTGCCCAGGGAGATGCCGTCCAAATTGACCGCGTCAATGGCAGGCGGCAGGCGGCGCGGCAGCAGAACCGCATCAAAGACAGGCCGCTTCAGCGCCTGCACAGTCACGGTGACCGGCAGACGCCGCCCTGCCTCCACGCGCGCAGGCTGGCGCGTGCTCAAAGCCACGCGCGGGGGCCGCACGAAGGCCCACCCCAGCGCCAGCGCCCACACGCTGAGTGCATAAGTGAATGGCACAAACACCTGCAAGTCCAGCGAAGTCGTGCCGTACAGCGCAAACGCCAGGGTCATGCCCGCAAACCACAGGCTGGGCCGGGTCATTCGGTGCGTCCAAAGCCGCCATAGCCAGCGCGAAATGGCCCCTTGAAAGAATGGGTGGCCGCGAATCTCCTTGGTGGAATGCAGCGGGTGCGGGTTGAACGGAGTCCTCATCTCAGGCTTCTGCTTTGGGCACTTCAAAGTCCGCCTTGCGCTCTTCAAAGCCAGGCGGGGCGGCAAACGTTTCCGTCAGCGTTTCCCCCAATTCCCCGGCATGAGGATGAAGGCAGGGAAAGTCTTTTTCTACCAGAAAACGCACGGCGGGGACATCGGCTGTCGTAAAGTAAATGCCCTCCGCCGTGGGCACGGACAATTGGGCAACATCGTCGCTGGTCAGTGTCATGCGCAGCGTGCCCGCGTCCATGTGCAGCCCCGTTTGGGGAGCATGGGGAACGGCCCACGCCTGCCACTCGCCGCCGGGCAAGGCAAGCTGCGCGTGAATGGCCTGCCCGCTTTCCAGCAGGCCCAGTTCGGTCGGCGTGATTCGGTAGCGGAGGCTGTTGGTTGTCCAGCGTATCTTCATGGGATTTTCGTTCTTTGCATCGGGGTTCTTGTTTTTTGGAGGTAGGGTGGCGTTGTTTGTTTTTATACCCAGGACGGGGCTGTTCCAGCGCGTGCCAACGACGGAACAAAGTCTTCCGTCGTTGAAACGCGCTTGCCGCGAGAGGGGAACGCCTGCGAAACGCGCTGGCATCACCGGGGCAAAGCGGCCAGGTCGGCCGGGGTGTTGACATTCACCAGCTGCGCGCCCACCCAGGGCGGAGCCTCGGCAGCGGCAAAACCGCCACTGTCAATCAAGCGATGCAGCGAGCGCTGCCCCTGGGCAAGCCGCTCCCGCACCCGGGGCAGGCAGGCGGCACCATAGACCGAAAATAGCGGCTCCCATTGGCCGCTGTTTCGCACGGCAAGGCCTTCTGCGCCGGGCGCGGCCACGCTCGCCTGGGCCAGCAGCCAGCGCAGGGCGTCGGCGGAAAGCAGGGGCATATCGCAGGCAACTGCCAAAACGCCCGCGCGCCCGGCAAAATGGAGGGCCGCTTCCAGTCCGCGCAGGGGGCCTTCGCCGGGCTGCGCGTCGGGCAGGAACGGAACAAAATCCAAAGCCCCGCTGGCAGGCCGCGCGCGTCCCACGACAAGCACGCGCGGGGCGACTTGCTGCGCTGTCTGGACAATGCGCTCTAGGAGTGTTTGGCCCTGCCACATCAAAGCGGCTTTGTCCTGGCCCATGCGCCGGCTTTCCCCGCCTGCCAGGACGGCAATCGTAATCTCTTCCAGGGTTTGCTCTGCTGTCATGGGAAAACATGTCATGGGGGAACAGTCCGGCACAAGGAGATGGTTTTCCTGCTTTTAGGCACGCCAAGCGCGAGAGTGGGCGAGAAGAACTTCAACGCGCTGGGGGCGGCTTGACTTGACTGCCGCGCGGCGTCATACTAAGCAAAGTATGAAAAACCGCACGATTACCTGGCGTAAGTTTGCGCTAGGCCGGGTAACACTCTTGAAGCAGCCCGCACTGCGCGCCTGCACAGGAGACGAGGGATGGAACACGTGTTAGACGCTCGCCCGCCGCGCCCCAAGGCTGCCGCGTCGCCCGATGAAAAAGCGCTGCTGGAACGCTGCAAAAAAGGCGAGCTGGGGGCATTCAACGACCTGGTCAAGCGTTACGAAAAGCAGGTTTATAACTTCGCTTATCGCTTGACAGGCAACTATGACGACGCCAACGATGTGGCCCAGGAAGCGTTTTTGCGCGTCTACAATGCCATTGGGACGTTTCGGGGCGATGCGTCGTTTACCACATGGCTGTTTCGCATTACCACCAATGTCTTTTTGGATGACCGCAAGCGCGCCCGCGCCCACCCGCACACATCCCTAGACGAGCAGCTAGAGTTTGAGGAATCCAGCG
>JAABUJ010001255.1_pt1 | contig 38698 bp, 34 predicted proteins | sample 5559131 | NCBI WGS metagenome assembly JAABUJ01 (sample SAMN10711875, study PRJNA513366) | rock metagenome | isolation source: Antarctica rocks | place: Antarctica: Victoria Land, Mt New Zealand nord | collected 2016-01-07 | reverse complement strand
TTATGTTAGATATATAACTCATGATAGCTATGCTATTAGTGTGGTGCCACCTTTAACAGGTTATGAGCCTGAGTTAGTGTGTGATAACTTGTGTAAAATGGCGCCTAGGCCACCTCTGCTGGTGGTTCAAGTTCATGGTGAGAGAGTAAGTCCAAAAGGTCATGAGTTTGAACTGCTGTCTGTGTGCACCCTTTACACCTGTAGGTCAGTTGCGGGCCAATTGTGAGTTAGAGAAAGTGTTAGATATATAACTTATGATAGCTATGCTATTAGTGTGGTGCCACCTTTTAACACTTTATATGATTACTGCATCAACATATATTTTAATGAAAAGAATTAGATTAAGATTTATTAAGAAGCTGCACTGAAAAAGCTCACTGAAATGTTTATAGCTCTGTTATAAAATATAGATGTAACTTTTTTCAGATGTCACTTTGAAATTTAGAGTGCTCTATATAGTGTTATTATAATGAAATGATCTGATCATTTACATAGATGATAATGTAGATAAGATGATTCACAAATACAATGTTAATAAGTTATGTTGAGACTGTAAAGTATTAGACATCTACATAGATAACAGTGACATTGAAGATTAGATAAGAACAGTGACAGTAATATTAAAGTGAAATCTTGAATGCATAATATATATAAACATGAAGAAGACATTTACAGTATATATAACAGAGCTGCAAGATCTAATTATGACAACAAGCATGACAAATATGATAAAGAAGTCAGAGCTAAAACTATAAGTAATGAATATATATATTAACAATTAAGTGACAATCTAATTAGTCATTAAGTTCAGTACACAGTCAGAACAATACTTACTGCAGTGCATCACAAAGAAAATGAATGATCTGTATAGTTTAAAGATTTAGATACAGATACATTAAATATTAATGTATATAGAAGTACTGAGCAACAAGAAGATAAATAAGATGATTAAAGTGACAGCTTTAACAAGAAATATGTAAGTGAGAGCAGAGCAGATCACAGAGATTTAACATTTAATGATTATATGTAAAATGAGATTTTGCAGACAGATAGTCAGAGAATGAGTTAATGACTAAATAAATAAAAAAGCTGAACAAATTATATTCAGTATGAAACAGCAGTCAGATAGAAGAGTTCTGAATAAATATTTAAAACTATAATGATTTATAAGCTTTCTCATTACATAGCTATGCATCAGAAAGATTGACTTAGCTTATTATCTTTACATTATAGATAAAGTGAATTCACTGTGATGTCTTTATGACTTAAGCATTTAAACAGTCTGTTATGTACTAGTGAAATGTTCATAAACACAGAATCTATAGAAAGAGCTGCTTGAACAGATTAATGATATAAAGAAGATTTTATGAGACTCAGCATTAGTTAAAGTAATCACTATATTTATGTTATGAAGCAATCTTCTGAAACAATTTCAGACTGTAAATGAGACATTAAAAGATCTAAAGATCTTAAACATGATCTGAAATAGAAAATTCAACATTTACATGCTTTGAACTGCAGAAAAGACAATTAATTATTTACAGCAATGTTCATTCTTTATTGATGATGATGAAAGAAAGACATTAGCATTAGATTATAAGAAAAGAAGATTAATAAATATTAGAATCAAGAAAAACACAGAGAGCTAGAGAGCTACAGAGAGTAAAGTCAGAATTTGTATTAATTAGTTTAGAAGAAGTTAAGGTGAGATGACAGTGATGATGACAGCAAGATTGAGTAATGAAAGTAAGATCAGTATGTGCTAGCTGCTTGTAGTTATGTGATGTATGGCAGCCTAGGCAGCCTCAGTCACCTATGAATCAATCAATCAATCAATCAATCAATCAAGCATGTGTTCCGCAACCAACAATTTTCATTCTGGGCTACCATAAGTCCATGACATCGAGGAGGATGCACAACGCAGAGACACAACCAGAGCGGTTATCTACAGTATCCTGACAAATTTTCGGAAGGAAAAACACTCAGGAGAAATGAACCACGGTAAGTACAGATGACTTACCCTTCCTCCCTCTTACTGACCACCGATGATGACCTCTACTTCTAAACGATAACTTCTGATGTCCCATGAAGTAACAACAAAATATTCAAGCTCAACAGTCTGATCTTCCTCAAGCATCGCCTTCCTTCCCTAAGCGTACTTTGCTGTGCGCTGATGCTAACACTACGAAGTGCTTTAGGACGGGCTATAGGCGGAGAGGATTGGGCGGGATGGGCTCCTGATACTCTCGGGACAACATGATGATGGCGGTATCATTACTAGAACACATAGCTAGCCAAATGGGACTCTACAAGAGATTACAACGTCCGAAACGAATATCTTTCACTTCATCATAGACTGAAGCTCTGTTTGGTCTCTTTTGGAGTGACATTGTGGAGTCCATGCAACTGGTTACAATGTCTACATGCCATAATCATTCGCGGTTTCCGGATCTCCCCAAAGCTCCCAATTTCTTCTCCCATCCCTCGACGAGCTCCAGATTACACCTGGTTTAATTTACCTCCCGGAAGACCCGAGTAAGTAAGCTTTAGAGATAGTAAGAAAGCGCAGAGCGATCTCACACCGACCTCTTTGATATGACCTGACGATCTTGCATCTATCGTCTCGTCAATACTTCTGGGCCCATCTCAGTCTTAGCGTCGATGAGGGGCTTCGAGAGGATGTTCCGTTGGCAAGGACCCAGATCTACTTGCGCAGACGTCCGCTCGGCTCTGGTCAGCCCCATTGAGCTTGTAGTCACTTGTGAAGTCCTATGCTCCCGGAGATGAAAAGTATAAGGTAAGGTTGATCGAGGTTGTGTGGCGCTCGTCGGACGTGGAGCCACCAGGAAGCTGTCATCACCCCTTTCTCCGCAGCCCCAAAATCTCCGCGAGCTTGACCTCCCCCTTCCCACCCCAACCAGCAACGCCATTCTGAACTTCCGGTCGTACATGCACATACCACGACCACGCCCTGCGGTCTAGCTCATCTTTACTCAGGGCAAGCGCCCATGACGCGAAGAGGAGGTCTAGCGCACTGAGCAGCAAACCCAGGTTCTCTTCCCTTTGTTCCGAAACCGCCGTAGCTTGCTTCTTCCGAGGAGAGGTATTAGGTTCCTCAGCTGATGACTTTGGCGGGCTAGAGAAACTCTTCAAAAGATAGGCGCGTGCCGATTGCGCCGTGAAAATAGGCAGATTGGAAGAGGCTCTGGACGATGCACCAGACACCAAGGGCCCGTTTGACGACCGGAGGGCCTCCAGATCTAAGCCCCATAACGCTGGCTCTGTGGCTTCCTCATATGTTTGTACACTTTCATCCTCCTGTTGTACAGAAGAGTCTTCGGTCTTCACTGTGCCTTGATCCACGCCATTCCCGTCGTCATTCCAAGCGTACCCCCACCTCTTTAGAACCCGCACATCGCGCCCCATAACCTTGACGACCGGTTGACCCTTCCCCCAGCCTTCCTCTTCAGCGCCTCTGCCTTTCTCCAGCCCAAGACTCACTGCCTTGCTTCTGCTGTTGGCACTCACCACCGCCTGCGCCAAACTCAGTCGACTCGACAACGGCTGCTCCGGCATCGTATACTTTAGAAGCGTTACCGCGAAGGCCAGAACGAGTGGCGCTCGGTTGGTGATGATAATGATCCGAGCGAGTTCCTGCTCATCCCGAGTCGAGCTCGGAAGCGCCAGAGACTCTTCAATTGCCTTCGGCGTGACGGGCTCTTCGCCGGTCTGCTTCCTGGCCCGCTTTGGAGAGACAGCGACGCCTTCGTCCGTCGACTTCCGCTTCTTGCTTACGCGTTTTGCGGCATTGAGGACTTGTTTGGCTAGCTTTTCGTCCGGAAAGATGGCCTTTAAGGTCGGTAGATCGGATTGAGATAAGGTGGCAGGACTGGACATGTCAGCTTTCTCGATCTAGTCGAACAATTCATGGGTGGCCCCAACCTTGTGTGTCCCGCTTCAATCAGCTCCTTGACCTTGCTCATCGCTGTCGGTAATGGCACCTTGGCATCTTGAGAGAGGAAACGTAGCAGCGCTTGGATCCCCGCAGCGTTGGCCATGGCTGAGGTCACTCCTGGTGGGATATAACACGATATATTCCAAATCGCTGATGTGTGATGTTCGCTTCTACGTCAGTCGTATGAAGTTGCCGTAACTTAACAAAAATGCGCATCGCATACCTAGGGACCTTGCTTAGGGGCGTTGTTTGAGGAACCCCCTTCACCCAAGTAGGTAGATGAATTACTGCTGAACTCTTCGTTGTTGAGACTCATCCATTAAACTAATTTCATGAAAACCGAATAATCCATAACGATTTCCTTCCAACCTAGCTTCACAAATTGAACTTCGCCCCATGATGTGTGATAAATAGCTACTTTCATAGTTAAAATCGTCAACTGTTTTCTGTCTTCTGTATCAAAGCTCTATTCTCATCAACAATAAGACTCGGACAAGTTCAACAATTCTTTGTGACTGCTTCTTGCAGGTAGCTTCAGTTCTTTAACAGCTCCCGATTAACCTGCTGTGATACTTTTCAATTTATACACAAAGCAGTTTTCGAGCGCGCTTGGAATGGACAGCACGCCGATTCACACATACCTTTTTCTTGTCTCGAGAACCCTATGCTTCCAGAAAATGCTCTGCTTGCGCCACGGTTGGACGTTGTGACGAAGGTATAGTGATGTTTCCAAACATCCGGGTATCGCATAAGCTCAGGGTCACTCTACGATGCTTTTTGAGGATTCAGGATAGCATGATGACTGACACTCCCTTCCGCGCGAGACGTGTTCTGGGAACCCTGGGGATTCGGCGCACTGTTGCGACACAACCCACGCCCCCAATTTTCTCGCCTGATATCCCAATCGAGGAAGAGCTGACTCCCGGTTATGATTCTCGACATTTCTACCCAGTGAACCCTGGAGACCTCCTCCACAACAGATACGAAATGACGGCGAAGCTCGGATTCGGCAGTTGTTCTACAGTCTGGCTGGCCAGAGACACGCAACGGTACCTGTCGGAACCTCCTGATACGATTGCCCTAACATCGTTGTAGGCGGAAGTGGCAATCAGACCGTTATGTGACAGTCAAAGTCAATACCTGCGACTTTGCCAACGAGGATGCAGCTAATCATGAACTTAAGATTTCTCAGCGCGTTGCGGAAGCCAATCCACGACACAAGGGTTTTTCGTACGTTAGGACAATCATCGAGAGCTTTAAGATCATCGGGCCATATGGCACCCACCTGTGTTTGGTGTACGAGCCGATGAGAGAACCCCTATGGCTATTTGAGCGACGCTGCAAGAATCGAAGATTCACGTTAGGTCTTGTCAAAGGCTATTAAAGACTTCTTTTAACAGGGCTTGATTATCTACATTCCGAATGCCACATAATCCATACTGGTAGGTCTGGAGCTATGCGGGTCTTGACACATATTTGGGCTCACTCCACCGTTACAGACCTCAAGCTGGACAACATAATGGTTGGGTTTGAAGACCCATCGGTTCTCGAGGATTTTGCCCTTGCCCAACCCAATAGCCCCATGCCTCGGAAAATCCGGGACGGGCGTGCCGTATATCTGTCACATAGCGACTTCGGATCGCTCAGATCGACCTATGTACTGCCGAAGATCGCAGACTTTGGGCTAGCTCAGCATGGCTCAAATGAAGTTCAGAGACACCCGATCCAATCCGATCATTATCGCGCACCCGAAGCTATCTTGGGGGCAGGCTGGACATACAGTGTGGATATTTGGAGTCTAGGGGTTTTGGTTTGTCTTCAGTTCCACATACTTTGCCATGTACTAATACGTTCTTGATGAAGACTTGGAATTTAGTGGAGAAGACGGATTTATTCAGAGAGATTCAATCCGACTCTGGAAAGTACAGAAGCCAAAAATACGTTGCGGAGATGATTTCACTGCTGGGCTCGCCCCCGAAAGAACTGACTGATCGAGAAAGAGAAGGGCTAGGCTGGAGATTTAGACCCGAGGTTGAAAATTCGGAGGGTAAATTGTGTGGCAATGCGTGTGAGTTCTATGGGGGTCCCTTTTTCGATAGCGAAGGTAATGTCCCTTGGAGATTAACCCAGCATAAGACAAAGCAGCCACTGAGTCCGATTTTCCAGGTCAATATAGGCATCAGCACCTTATACCGAACACCCTTGACTTAGCGGACTCGGTACAATCCCTTGATGGAGGAGAGAAAGATGAGTTCGTCAATTTCGTGCGAAAGCTGCTCCAGTGGCTGCCAGAAAGTAGACCGACGGCCAGAGAACTACTTGATGATCCGTGGCTGAGTATGGAATCGATATTGAAACGAGTATGATTAGGATGGAATTGATCATAGCACTGTATGCTGAGAGTAATTGTACATATACAGACATCGCTGTGATGGGTGTAACAAGAGCCCTTGAGCAGAGACTGAACCTTAACAAAGACCCAATTGGGTGAATGTGTAATTTCCTGGTTGGTGGACAGCATACGACAAACTCGAATATTTGCTAAGAGTGCCGTAAAGGTCACTCCAGTCTTGCAAGAGCAATACCAGACTACAATAGCCTACGTCAGCGTCCACCACCGCCAAACAACCTATTCCGTCGCCTTTGCACCCCATCTCTCCTACCGGCCTCCTCATCTAGACTAGTCCCCAGCCCCGAGTCCGTCCTACCACCCCGCCTCTCCACGTAGTCATCCTCATCGTCCGCCTCCCCAATCAAAGGCTGAATCCCGACAGTCCGCTCCATCTGCTCTTCTTCAGTCTCCTCTCTCTTCACTCCCTCGCTGGCCCGGCCTGGGAACCTGAGTGGCATCTGCCTCCCCAACGTCGGGAACGTCCGTTGCGTATCAGACAGATCTTCCGTAGAGAAAGCGTCGAAGGACTCATCGTCCTCTTCCTCGGTCTTGATGGCGCCATTGGCTTGACCATCCGTGCTATCCACCTCCTGTTTGACGCGTCCTTGCTCATCGGAAGACGAGGAGAAATACGTGGAAAGCGCGAGCCAAGCGAGGAAGCTGGAGGTCATCGATACGGACCAGAAGGTACCGGTGAAGGCGAGAAAAGATAGGATGCGGTGGTTGTACATTATCCAGCTATGTCCATCTGCAGGTTAGTCGATGCCACTCGCCAAACACAAAAGGGTAAACCTGCCGTAACCCCGAAAACCTCGCAACGAATTTGACCGTAGCTTCGTAGATCTGCATCGGCTCGGCGCTATGAATCTCCAATTTCAGGGAGCTGGGTACATTGCGCCATCCCCGGGCAAACTTGACCCCCTCCATCATGCTGACTTCCAGCCTCTCCGCCTCTTTCCGCCAGCCCAGGAGATACCATGGTAGCTGAGAGACCTTGCTGGCGGTGTCGATGATCGGCGACGCATAGGTGAGGATGGCTGGCCGTAAGGAGTGCGCAAGGACCTCTGAGGGCGGACCGGTACTCAGGAGGCTGTTGGATGAAGGGGAGAGGAGGGACAGCTCGAGCATAAAGTTCCCCGCGGCGATGTTGGACGGTGTTCGGGGGAGGTTGAGGTTGACCGTTACGTCGTAGGGTTGTAATGACACCATACGTGTGCCCAGAGCGACCACCCCTTGAGGATTGCCATTGCTGGTGATTATGAGCACCTTCCGTGGGTCTAACGAATGAATGGGGGTTCCCTTACCCGTATTGTAGATGTATGACCCGCTCGAATCCCACTTGAGGCACGAAGTTCAGGTAGAACAAAACGTAAGCGACGGCAGCGATGCCAAGTAATATCGAGCTCGTCGCAGCGAAGACGAATGTCCCAAGGTAGGCGCGCTGCGCCGGCTTCGAGACGGCGGCGCGGACGGGAATTAATGCTGTTTCCTTTCACAATCAATTGGCGAGCCTTTACTGATTCCAAATGCGCCATACCAAAGTCTCTACGACGAGTGATCGCTCCTCTTCAGTGTCCGCCGTCATCATTGCGGCGAGGAAGATGTGCGGCAGAGATGACGTCGCGTTGCGGGAAGATTATAAACGCCATCACATGCCAACATCTGTTCATATGTTGTAACAATGCACTGTAAGCTACTCAAGCAGCATATCGTAGCGGTCATATTTCAAGGTCTATTTATTTTACAGATCACCAATTCAAGTGGGCCTTGGTCTGCAGCTTTCACGGCCTGGATCTTTCAGGCTGGACCTTACTCAAAAACAATGAGCTGATAAACAGATACTACTCAAACACGAGCGAATTCCCGACGGGCCGTCAGTTAGATGGGATGATAATAGGTCGAGGACTGACCTAGGGAAGGATGGTTATAAAGATCGAAGAGCAATGTCCCTGGGGATGTCAACAACGTAAGAAGAACCCAGGTCTTTGCCGGCAATATCACGGGTTTTTTTAAGGGCAGATGAAATTCGCCATCTAAGAGACTGCAGGTTAAGATACTTTGATAGAGAACATGGCTTCAATTAGGGCGCATTCTCAACCACCAGAACACGCTGGATCTGCTGATCGAGAAACTCCAAAAGTCCTGCATTCCTTGACTCACCAATATGATACAACTAAGTTTGATAATATCCACGCCTTTTGGTTCTTTTGCAATCATGTCTGGTGCTTCCTCATAAACAATGACCGTGAATAGGGCGCGACGAGAGGAGAGAACACGAAGCTTTACTCCGTCGCTGTTCCAATGCCGAGAACGTAGAGAAATGCAAACCACGAGTCGCAATGCAAGAACACTTATCGAAAACATCTAATCACCGACTCCGCGACCTCGATGTAGAAACCGATCGTCCAGGTTCCCGCCGATGGAAACATCCATGAACGACCATCGCGCTTTGATCATCACAAATGTCCGAACGTTTAAACAAGGCTTCTGGGACTCTGGTTGATGTGGTGAAACAAGGCCTTGAAAAGTCTCTCGATCTATAGAAAAGATGTCAGCCTCTCGCAGTACAATGAGCTTCACTGGTGCGCTGCCATTTCGAGAAGATGACGTACTTCAGGCGCAGCCTTGATGAAAGGTAGGTCCCAGAACATGTAATTCGGATTGTTGAGGAGCTCCAACAAGGTGATAATTAGTCCCCATGGATGAGGACGGTGCACGATCAATCTTTCCAACAACACTCGCGTAATCTGTTGTCGAACATCCGATTCCTGTTGATCTGCGTGGTCGGTCCCGAAGAGGTAGAGAAGGGCGTAACTGAAGTAATGAGTATGGCTGTTGGGATATCGAAGCTGATTTGCAATTGCGGATAGGAAGTAGTAGCGGGCCTCTGGTCGCAGCTCCTTGGCAAGCTTTTCCATCAGAGAAGCCTGTGGCGAGTCATTGGTGAAGGTAGGACCCCCCTTCTGACCGGCGGTGGATATAGCAGTATGGCAGATGTATAATACAAGGGCATTAAGAAGCACAGTGTCAACATTCACGGATGTGAACAACATGCCTGTTTCGGTTCGTGGCGGGTGATAAATAACTTCTGCAATCCCTGCAGCGCAATCCTCCGAGACATTATTACTGCGAAGGGCACGGTCGACCAAGTCTTTGATGTTGGCGCGGCGTAGAGGACCCATGATATCTCCGATGATGTTTGGTGCCTTCCGAACCTCCTCTAGCCGATCCACCTTCAGGCCCGAGGTGAATGGATCCGGCAATTCCGTGAAGGACGACGGGTACGCAGAGAGGATAAGATTTCGTAGCTGGGTGCAATGCGCAGGAATGACGTTGCAGAGACGGAAGTGGTTTTCGGCAAGGAATTCTGGAAAATCATGGTGTAGGATCAAAAGGATTCTCAGGACTCCGCGATAGATATCTTTCGTCACTCCTGTGACGTTGAGCGGTTTGAGGAGTTCGCATACATAAGACAGCATCGCCTCCATCAGCTTTGCGTAAGGTTCCCAGCCCTAGATCTCGTTAATTGACATCGTCCCGTTGAGGGTATCAGCGGGGTCACTTACGATTTCATCTGGTTTCTTCAGTAGGCCAGGCATGAAGACACGATGGGAGACCAGACTCAACCATCCATATACAAATCCAGGTATGTAGAGTGGCTGTAACACTAGGAATATGTTTGCGAAGACGAGCATCATCTCCTGGTCTTGATCGGGTCCTTGTCGTCCAATAGCATGGTACTCACACAAGACACTCGAGAAGAGTCTGAAAAACACTCGTTGATTGAATCGTTCCCCTCGCATCACATGGTGATGGTTCAGTACCAAGACTATCAGGGCAAGGATAGAGTTGAGGTAAGCAGGTTTGCTACCCTTGACCGCACCATTGGCTTCGCCTTGATATTTGACCAAGAGCACGATCAACTTGGCCAAAGCATCAATCCAGATATAAGCGTCGCTAGTATTTCCTGCCGGATCCATCTCCTCCCGTTCGAACATCCCAACCGATGCGTCGATACATAAGCGGAAGAACAGAGCCGACTCTTCCTGTGTGTTCATGATTTGCTTCTGATGCAACTGCGATATGAAAGCAGAGAATGTCCGGTCTGTTGAGCTGGAATGAGTGCAAAGTGCCACCCACTCGGAAAAGATATACTCCATCTGCTGACGCTTGGACCGCGACCGCTCGTCTGGCTCCCCGTTAATGTACGCAGGCACGCCAGACTCCTTGAGCTTTCGCATCAATTCTTGAGCAACATTGAGGGTTGGATCTTCGGCAAGCCACAAGCCCATAGCTTCCAGACTGCTTGCAAAGTCCGCTCGAAGACCGATCGGCCGCTCGTTGAGTAGCACTTCCTTCATCAGGTTAGACAAGAACTCTACAGCCACCACTTTTCGCTGTTGGATGGCTTTTGCAAGGATATTGTCCACACGCTGGATTTCCATGAGACCGCCGTTCAGGAGAGCAACTGTTACCGGCACATTAAGTGCACGTTCATCATCGGTATTGGCCATCCACAAGATAACTTCTTTTGCAGTACTCGATGAGATTTGGCAGAGCTTGCTAAGGAGCTGGACAAGAACCTCAATCTCCAGAGCTTGCTCGGTTTGACTGTAGAGTGTGACACAAATTCTCTGTGCTATAGCAAGCGCAATCTGCTCGATGTAAGGAGGTGCCGATACCAGGAGATACAACAGCTGATTAAATACATCCAAGGTTGCACTTTCTCGTGGGAGATCCTTGACATGCTGCTCTGGAGCTTCTTCGGATACTCGCTGTAATTCCGAGAGCAGATCTAAGATGCGGTCTTGGAGGGTACTGACATCCATGAAGCCATTAACTTGATGCTGATGTCCACTGACAGGTACTGAAGGCGGTGGCAACCGTGGCTGCTGCTTATGCTGTTGTGGTACCTGATGTGGAAGTGCTGGCGTTTCAGCAGGCGTAGGGAAGCTTGGCACGGATGGGAACGTCTCCTGGAGCACATCAGGAAGTTGACGCCCGCTATCTGTTGACCCTGTTTGAATGTGATTGACTGGTCCCCTTGACTGTCGGGTGAACTCCTCATATATCGCCATTTGCTCCTTGTTCAACCCACCGGGTGTCTGCCGGTAAGGCTCTGGAATGAAGAATGCCCAACGATTGATCATAGGATCTATATATGCTTCGTTAGGTCGATTGGCTCTGTGTCGCCTACGTGCGGCTAGTTGATCTTCGATGTTTGCCTCAATCTCCGGCATTGATCGTTGTTCTGCGGCTTTTTCGACCATACCGCAGGCGATTTCAAGGTTGTCATTCACGCACATCAGGATTGCGCCTTCGGGAAGAGCCTGGTCCGGTAAATCCTGTTGCATCACCCGAATATAGTTCGTCATGCTCATTCTCAATGGTTCTTTGCACGTGACCAATGCCAGGCTGCCAGCAAGCGACTTGACCATCGTCTGAGCGGATTGTCGAACTTTATTCTCATCGGCTTCCATTGCAAAATCTTTGTGGATTAGTTGCGCGGTTGCGATTGCGGCAATGGTCACGGATCGCTCCACCACAGGAGAGATGATCTCCAAGATGGCTCGCTGCACAGCAGTTCGTACAATCTGTCTCAGACGCTCGGGACTGATGAGAGCGTTAGGTAGAGGCGGGTAGCTGAGCAGAGGTTCGAGATCTGGAAGAGTCGACGCAATTGCAGCGGGAGAAAATCTCTCACTTCGAACCCCACGATTGAGAACGCCCAGGGAGAGGTCATCGAAGGCGTCTAATCCGTCTGGGAGGGTAGGACCAGAGATGTCGTCGTCCAACAGGGGTCGATCTCGGATCCCAGTGGACGGCTCAATGGTCTTATGATCGAGGTGGAGATCCTTGCAGAGCACTTCGATCTCGAACTTGAGGTTCAGCTTGAGCTCTGCAAAGTAGTAGAGTTCAATCAACAGGCGGAGGATGTCCATAAGCCAAGGATTCGGAGGTTTGAACACCGTGGACTTGGCCGCTTGTAGCAAGACTTTGCAAGTAAACGGGATCACGACAAGCAAGCGTTGAGTATCGTAGGCCTCGATCAGTAGATCCTTGAAGGAAATATTCTTGTGCTTGATTGGCTTATTCCGTGCGATGGTCAAAGAGCCCAACCATCCAGCGAGGTTCTTTAGATGTGTTCGTTCGATTGTAGAGTTCATCGTAGCTTCAGCATTCAACATGCGAATGACGCTAACGTATGTTTCTCGTAGAACCTCTGCCCATAGCGTTTTGTCTCCGAAAAGGTCCAAGAGATCGAAGTATAGTTGTTGGTAGTTTGGCTGCAACTTCGCGCGCTCTTCGACTAAGTAGCTGGCAAACCACTGGTAGTGCTTATCCTGCAAGGTGTCCTTTAGATCTTTCAGCTTGACTTCGATATTACGGTCAGACACGTTGTTGAGCGCGAAGAGGACTTTGTCTTGCACCTGTTCATTAGGCTCCTCATAGATGTCTGCTTGCAGCGGAGGGTCCACATGCAAGGATCGGAAGCGCTGCATGGCGCTATCTGGAGACAGAAAGTCGTCAATATTGCCGTTCGTCAAACCGAGACCGTCAGAAAAACCATTGATACCGTTCGTCTCAACTTCCTGGTTCAATTGACCGGCCCGTTCATGCATCACATCCTCAGCCTTCTTGTACACTTCGGTGCCGCGAAGATCGGGAATCTGGAGCAGGCGGCTACAAAAACCCGGCCATTCTGGAAGCCGCTCAATAAAATTAAGAAGGGCCTGTAAACCAAATTTATACATCTTGGACTCAGGCCCGTTGTCTCGAACAGCCTCTAGAATCATGCCCAAACTTACTCGCAATGAGATGCCGGAAAGAAGATCGTAGTTGATGATGGCGCCGAAGAGCACTGCTGTAGTGGCCAGAGCCTCCAAGGGATATCCATGATAACAGGAGTATTCCTCAAAAAGTCCCTGAATCATGCAGGCGAACAGGTCCTGGTCGGCTGGTTCACGGGAAGTTTTGAATTGCTGCATTACCTCAATAAGCTCCCTGACCTCCATCTGCCCGCTATACATCTGCTTGTAATAGTCTTGCATTTTCACATCCGCACTTTCCGGGAGGATGTTGCTTTCTTCCCCGTTGACATCGATGATGTCGTCGAATCCTTCTCCATAGTTGATGATCCGGGGGTACGAGCCAAGGCACAATCGTTGAACCATTGTCAGCTCGTCACGACGATCTGCAAGGTGATCTTCTAGAATTTCCAACAATGCACAGACGGTTCTAGTCGCAAGGCTTACCGTCCTTGGAGCTACTTGCTCTTTCCGTGCGGAACGCTGTTCGTCTTCAGCTTTGATGGTTAGAAACCTAGCAAGCGACCGGGCAAAGTCTTGAGGGCCCCTTTGCACGTTTCGTTGCGCCCATTGATCCAGGTCTAGTAAGCCTCGGCGGTGTGCCAATGCTGCCAGATCTATCCCGAAACCGTTCAGAAGATAAACCAAGTCGTCAAGCCAATGATGTTCGCGGGCGTGCGCGAGCAGAAAAGGCAATTGCATGGGATCCTGCGAATGTGACTCGACCAATCGCACGGCCACCCAGTTCTTGTCTTGCTTCCAAAGACCATGTAGAACAAATTCATAGTTCTCGCGTCGGCTGATAAGAAACGGGTAGAACAACTCTAGAATAATTCCTTCCTGTATCTCGTTCCAAGGCTTTGTTACGCCAAAGGCCGAACACAGGAAGACATCCATGTTAGCTTCAACCACCTCTTTGAATACTGCTTGACCTTCTGGAGTCATGAGCGATTCCCGAGATTGCAGAAGGATGTCAAATAACGCTGTCATAGCATCGCTTGAGACGAGTGTACTCTTTTGAGCCTGCTCTGCATACTGCGCAACGGCTTGAGCGGCATCGGAAAAGTCGGTACTGCTAAAGCCCTGCCGGAGTTGTGGGATGGTTGACGCATCCAGTTGATTTGGTGACAAAGTCAGAAAGGCCATGAGAAAAGATAATTGTGTATCGGCGTTTTTCCATCTTCCTCCCCACAAGGTCTGAATGTCGAAACTGGAGCCATCCACGGTGAGGGGTAGTAGAGCGCTGTACAGCACCATAAATTGCTCCTTGCTGACTATCAAGCCTTCCCGATCAAAGCCGCCGACTACATGCGACCATTTGAGACTCTTGAAACAACTGTGTTCTCGTGCTGTGGTCACGAAAACAGCTGGGGAGTACTGTGGCCAATCAGGGCTGAACGCCATATAGAGGAGGGCATCGGCGATCTGGTCTTCGTCAAGCCTATCGCCAAATGACGAGAGGAGATCTTTGGCCGCTTCTCCGCTGGAACTGCATTTTGGCCCGATCTGTTGTATCAAACGCACAAGTGCATGACCTGTACTAAGAAGCTCGATGAGCTGCAACGCCGTGTTGACCTCGGAGGGTAGAGGAACACCCTGTCTTTCGTATCGTAATCGAATGGCATAAGCCACCCGCGCTTTTCCTTCCTCGCCCAGGTTGCGAGGCGGATACTGCGCAAATCGGTCCACAAGTCTGGCGACAAACGATGGCGAGAAGTCCTGGTCGGCTGGGGAGGTCAAGGGAGGATTTGCAAGAGTTTGTAGAAAGTATTGAAAGTTGTTGGAAAGGATCGCATCCGCTAGTACAGTTAGTCATGAAAGCGTCAAAAGTGGCATGCATTGAGAGGAAATAGACATCCGGATCGTACCTTTCGTTTTGAGGTCCGGTTTCGATACTGCCTTGAAAGCCAGTGCTAGTGTAGTCTTTGCCAGTGGATCGAGTTTAAAGTGATCCATGAAAGTGGAAAGATCGAAGTCCCGAAAAATGTCGCCATCTGAAGTATCGATCGTTTCGGCTACCTTGTACGCTTGATCTGGGTCTCGAAAGACTCTCTGCATCTCTTGTACCAACAGCTGGTAAGTCGCCGGGTTCTCGGCATTCTGCTTGATGCCAGGGAATATTGTGGGCGAATTGCCCACAAGAAGGCGGCGGAAGTACTTTGAGAATACTTCCATGCCGTTGGAGTCGATCAACTAAGTGAACGTAAGCCTCATGACTGTAGAAGTACAGTAAAGGTGCAATCAAAGAGAATGAAGAGCAAGCTCCCTCAACGTACTTTCCGTACCTGGTCCGCCTGGGACTCCCACTTCGCTTTACCCTCCTTTTCTGTAATTGACCCAAGGAGTAAGAAAAGCTGGGCGATAACGATTTTGGCGACTGACGTGGAGTTGTTGTTGGTAATATTTAGAGATGATGATGATGCGGCAGTACGGTCGAATGCTGCGTTCGTTGGTGAATTCACGCTTGTTTGTGATAATGATGGCGAGAACGTAGCGTTTCTTGAGGCACCTCCGCCGCCGCCACTCCCACCTCCTCCTCCTTGAGATGCGGTGGTCGAAGCCGCGGCGGAAGACGCCAGGTGGGAAAAGGATGACGGCGTAATGGTTCTGGATTTCGGGGAGGACAGCAGCTGGCTTGGGGGAAGCTGCTGTGATCCAGATTGAAGGGTTAGGAAGGGTGAGGCAGAGGAGGAGCTCGAAGAGTTGTTCCGACTATTGGCAAGCCGGCTCGATGAAGTCAGAACAGACGAAAAGGTCGACGCGAATGGCGAGGTTGCAGAAGTATTGTCGGAAGGATTGAGCCTGCGCGAGGCGGAGGCAATCGATGGTGGTTGTGCAACGTTCGTCGACAGCGGAGCAAGGCCACGGCGAGCAGTCGGCGGTTGAGCAGAAGACCCCCAGGCAGGCTGCTGAGACCTTGCCAACCTTGCGCCTGGAGCTTTGTTGGTGCTAGAAGCAATCGAGTTCTGAGAAGAAGGGTGAGGGGGAGGGAAGGTCATCTAGGATGCGCAACCATTTGATATGACCCCGACGAGGATCGTTCAGTGAGTGGGATTGGGCGAACAGAGACCTAAGACGAGGCGGTGAGTTTTGGATGTTCCTAGATTGAAGCTGCGAGTGTGAAAGTGAGGTGAAGTGATGTTAAGATGGTGGTACAATTTGTGGCTCAGTGAGGTTGATGGGCACGCACACAAGACTCAGTAAGGTATCGTTAAGGTAAGGTAAGGTAGTCAGTCAGTTTGGAAGGAGGCTAGCGTTGTTTTAGCGACACTTACCTTAGCACCTCGAGGGGAGCAAGGGCAAGGTACAAATACTTTGCTCTGCACCTGTTCAGCACTGGTCACCATGTACTCTGTACTTTCACGAATTTTATCAGATTAATTAAATGCGAAAGCTGCAAGATGCGTGACCTGTAACGTTAACACTTCTCCAAGACCTCATAGATGGGCCCCATATCACTCACCAACAAGGTAGCTACAGGGGGTCCATCACCAAAAGTTTTCACAGTCTCAACTGTTCGTTTTATCGAGCTTACCTTAGGTACCTTATGCTACAATTTTCTTCACTGCACGTAAATGTATGTAGAAAGTACGAAGTACCAACCGATACCTACCTTACCGCAGCCATATACCTTATATCATCCATCGCGAGTGCTTGACCATGGGCTACAACTTCGAAGTACCTTCCATTATCTGCCAGAGAGACAATTGTGGCTCGGTCCACCGAAACGGAAGCTAGGCCGCTCCAGTGTACCTGCACAAAATCTTCAATCATTGGTGACGATCAGTATCGGGACCCGCGCGTTTAGTTCGGCGGCCGAAGTGCACTAACAACGAAAAGGAAGGATAGAGTTGCTCTTAGCAACCCTGCAGCTAGCTAAAACGTCAACAAATCCGGACCTCGCTTTCAAAACTTCATGCTCCGTGCTTTCCATTCTCAGAACCAACATTTCAACCCATCACAGAAGCTGCTTCCATTGCTATCTTGCTGCCGCTGTGAAAATATAGTGGTCACGACGAATATTTAGAGAAGGTTACTTAGTCCTGGACTCGGTCCTTCTATACTCGTGGGGTCGCCGGTAGCAGCTGCCGGGTTCAAGAGCAGAATGCCTGGAACGGTCTCCGATGCTCCTACTGTCTCCCTTTCTTGTCAGTGACAGATTCTGATTCCATGTGGAATGATGTACTGACAGTTGACAGTTGCGAACAATTTCTGGGGCAAGGAAGATGCCGGTGTTCATCCACTCCTGGATCGCATGCACAATGCCAAAGTCACTTGTGACGAACTCAAGTCTTTCTACAGCAGTATGTCTGCTTGTTATAATCTGAGAAACGCTGATCTGACAGTGATGCAGCACGTGCTTCAATCGAAGACGAGTACTCTCGAAAAATGTTGACGTTGTGTCGCAAACCCCTCGGCTCCTGCGAGGCTGGCACCCTCAGAGCATCGCTCGATGTTATGCGAGGAGAGGTTGAATCCATGGGTAAGGCGCACCAGGCCATTGCCGGACAGATGAAGAGCGAATTGGAGGAGCCGCTGGCGGCCTTTGCAGGAGGCATGAAGGAGCGGAGGAAGATTGTACAGTCGGGAATCGAGAAGCTTTTGAAAGTGAAAGTACAGCAGACACAAGTGGTCAACAAGGTGAAGAGCCTGAGATTAGAGTAGACGAGGGAGAGAGTTGCTGACACATTGGAAAGGCTCGTGATCGGTATGAGCAAGATTGTTTGCGTATCAAAGGCTATCTCGCCCAAGGGCACATGGTTATGGGACAAGAAGAGCGTAAAAACAAGGCGAAATTAGAAAAGACACAGATTCAGCTAGCGTCTACGAGCAATGACTACGAAGCGGCAGTAAAGGCACTGGAGGAGACGACTGGACGCTGGAATCGGGACTGGAAAGCAGCTTGTGATGTGGGTTTCTTGGACTTGCAGGAAGACCGCCAACTGATATCTCTGCACAGAAATTCCAAGATCTGGAAGAGGAGAGATTGGACTTTACCAAGAGCAGTCTGTGGAGCTTCGCCAACATCGCCTCAACCGTCTGTGTCAGTGATGATGCCGTAAGTCTCTGAATGCATTTGGCAAAGAAATCTACTGATGACTCGGCAAGTCTTGCGAGAAGATCCGTCTATCTTTGGAGGGCTGTGAGGTCGAGAAGGACATTACCAGCTTCATTCGCGAAAACGGCACTGGACAAGAGATCCCTGATCCACCCCGATACATCAACTTCTGTCGTGGAGATATCAATGACACCGCATCGGAAACATCTGAAGACGACAACTACTCCGTGGCGCAATTCCAGCGCACAATCAACCCAGCCTTCCGCAGCTCGTCACCGGCTCCTTCCACTTACGAGTCTCATCATGACCCACAGTCGGAACTAGCGATACGCTTAGGACACCATGCTCCAGAGACTCCACCGAGTCGGGAGACTACGATGACGCCACAGAAGTCCGCGCAACAGCCTTTGCCGCCACAAATCGATTACCGTCGACACGCGCAAGGCCAGAGTCTTTACCAGCAGGCGCAGCAAATTGACCTTGCACCCGTCCCGCACAATGAATACCCAACCGATGGTATGACCATGTTCTGTCGGACCGATGCACCATCAGAGCGAAGCTCTGCAACCAGTCCGGCGAGGCCGCGAAGCCGTGATTCACAGAGCGAATACTCAAATCCAACATCTTTCTCCAGCCAGGAACCGCCAAGTGGGAAGCAATCGCCAGTCAAACAGGGCAATCGTGCGATTGCCTCCTCGACCCCCGGTGAGAAACAACTCCAAAAGAGGAGAAGCGGCTTCTTTAGCAACAGCCCTTTTCGGAGAAAGAGTAAGCATGAGAGGGAAGATCGAGAACAGCAGAGTACGACACGACCCACTTCCCGTAACACCTGGGGTCCATCTGGCGGCCGTGGCGGGGTGAACAACTCAGCCCCAGGACGTAGCTACGGTCAACCCGACCAATCTATGATGCTAGGGTCCAAGTCTCGCAGTGGCAGCCCGGAACCAGTGGATCCTCGAGCAAATTTCCAGCTCAACATCGGAAATAACGTGTTTGACGTAGCGTCGCCAGAAAAGGGAAACAAAGCGGCACCCAAGTCTGCGAGCCACATACCAGACGAACTCGACCCCATCGCGCAAGCTCTTGCGGAGCTAAAGGGCGTGACCAAACAGTCGTCAGTCCGGATGTCCGCCGACCGTTACCACGGCCTAGCGACGCCCGCGCCAACCGGAACTCCAAGCCTACCATCCCCCATGCCGAACCGGCCACTCTCCGCCGCTCAACGAGGCACGCCCCCACCCTCCTACAACGACCAACCGATCAAACGTCTCGACCTACCCCAGCCGGCCTTCACGTCCGCGCAGATGCAGCAAACGACGCGGAAATACATCGGCCAAGCCCAAGACGTCTTCACCAGCTCCCCCTCCCGCCCCGGCACCCGAGGCAACAGCGACATCCCACGCGCCACCTCCCCGGCGCCCTTGCGCAGCACGAGCCCGCGCCCCGCCATCTACGGCGACCAGCACCAGCAGCGCCAGGTCCAATACAACCGCTCCGTCAGCCCCAACCCGTACGCAGGCCGCAACACCAACAACGTCCAAGCCCGGCCCCGCCAATCGCAGTCCGCGAGCCCGACCAAACGGGACCTCGACCAGGGCTTCGCCAACCAGTACTCGCGCCACACCTCGCCGAACGACATCCGTCGCGCCGCGTCCCCGCAGCCTCAGTACGCGCGGCAAGAGCGCCCAGGCAGCAGCGCCGGCATGCAGCTCCAGCTGGCGCCAGCGGGCCCATCCGACGATCCGTATGGCGGCGGGCAGACCCGGCGGCGCCCCGTCGCGAACGGTCTGACCCGCCCGATCAGCTACTACGGCGCGCCCAGCAGCAGCGGCGGCGGCGGCGGTGGCGGGGTGCCTGAGCCGCTTCAACAGAGCGGGGGCGGACCGGGTCAGGGCGCTCGAGTGCGGAGCCGAAGCGTTGTGGACGGACGACAGTATACGAGGGATGGGAGGCCGGTTATACACTACGGTAAGCACACACTCTCTCTCTCTCTCTCTCTCTCTTCCAATTCCGTGGCGGGTTTTCGTTATAGGCCAAGAACAATGGCTGATGAGTTCATTGTGTAGCCCGCGCTCTGTACATGTACCAAGCCGCCATCCCCGAGGAACTGAGTTTCGCCAAGGGCGACATCCTGGCCGTGCTGCGGCTGCAGGATGATGGGTGGTGGGAGGCGGAGGTGACGGGGAAGAAGGGGAGGGCGGGGCTGGTGCCGAGTAATTATTTGCAGAATTGCTAGGTCTGATGGGAAGGGGATGGGTAGGGGGGTGATTTACTTGAGATTTCGTTTTGGGGGACAGAATGATGAGTCGTTCGTTTGTCCTTGTTCAGCGATGTGGTTTGGACTTTGCGCGAGTTGGGCTTGTGAGGTTAGGTACAGATACCGTAGGTGTAAATGAAGGATTTGGATGAATATGTTCGGCTTTGATGGTGGAGAGTGAGCGAGGTGGTATGGGCTCCTGGCCTTCGAAGAAATGGAATGTCATGGGTACGGATATAATGGACAGACGGGTGAAGGGATTAGATATTGTCTGATGCGCCTCATGTAGTGGATGGATACTTAACATGGGGTTCGAAGTCCTGTCATTTCGAACGTCTCCTCTCAAACGAAATCTATCAACCACAATCACAGTCAGCATCCCCAAAATACATCCTGCCCCATAACGCTATCTTTGACTCCCGCATACATCGGCCCAGCCGAGTCCATTAACCACCCCTATCTCCATATCCATACATATAAATACAATCATCCCACAAGGGACCTGCCCCTCAGAACCTCCCTTAAGTACCCACCCAAAAGTCAAACGCCAGCCAATAATCCATCTAGTCAGTTACACTTATCGCCCAACGCACCCCCCGGACAACCCCACCCCACGCCCGACACACAACCGGACTGCATCTTCCAGTCGGGCGTCTTGCCGTTGGGGCCATAGCACGCCATGCAGCCGCTGACGCACGCGCCGGCGTTGTTCGCGAGGCTGCAGTTCAGAAGTCCTAGGGACGACAGTGTCAGTGAGTTACGAGGCGAGAGTTGAGGGTGTGGTGGATGGGGTGGTGGGCATAATGAAGAAGGAGGAGGGGGAGGAAGAGGAGGAGGAGGAGGAGGAGGAGGAGGGGAGAGGAGGAGGATTAAAGCTCACCGTTGTTGACGCGGTTGAGGTATACGTCGCAAGTGACGGAGGGACGGGTGACCCTGGCGACTGACGCGGCGCCATTGGCGGCTTGGGTGCCGGCGAAGGCGCCGGTCATGGGTTCGAGGCCCCAGGGCGAAGGGATCGGGGCGGAGAGAGAGAGGGTGAGGAGGGTGAGGAGGGCGAGTAGGGTGGAGGGCAGAGGGAGCATGGTTGCTGGTTGGTGTTGGTTGGGCGGGGTGGGGTGTTCTTCGAGGACGGATTTTGGTGTTCGTCAAGGGTTGGTGGATGGGGTACTCGATCGAGAGGAGTTGGATGGAGAACTTGTTGTGTGAAGCTGATGCTGAAAGTGTAGGTCTTGGTAGTATAGATGTAGATGAACATTCGCTGTGCGGTATAGAATGGTATAAGGATTAATCGTAAGTTACTGACTTCCTTGGCCTGCAATTCGTCGTTGATCTTCTCAGGGACAGAAAGAGGGACATAACTGACATAAAAGTCCAACGGAACGGACGAAAGAATGAAGAAATTAGATCAACGAGACAATGAAACGACGACTGCCAGGCCGTCGATGTTAGATCCCATCATGCCGTCTCACCACCGAACTTGACAGGTAGATATATCTTACTGCATGGATGATCCGGACAATAATGCATGGCGCAAGGCACGGCATGTGGACAGAAACAGTATCGCAGTGTATCAAATCCACAGCCGGAAACCCATCCTGATGGCCCAGGTTCCGGTGTGTGACTGATGACATGGGATGTTGGCCCGTGTTTGTGGTGCGTTTCAATCTTAGCTGAACGTTTTGTCTATACCCGCACCAGCCAGCTTCATCTCCTCTCCGAATATGGCCACCTCAGCCTCGACACGTTCTCGGGCAGAAACACGGGATACTACTGCTAGTTCCGACGCACTTCGTACTGCGATGCTGATCATTGTCGCTGGATTGTTGCACGCAGTAGCCCACGGGAAATGACTTTGCGGCCTCTATCGAGGCAGGAGCATAAGCAGCAGCAACCCGTTGGCTCCCTGAACCAGTAGGCAAGGACATGCTCTAGGGTTTTTGATATGATGACTTGCTGATGCACCGTTATACCATTGACGGTGCCTTGGGAGCGGCATTTGCTCCTTGGCTTTGTCAGGACTGGGTGAATCGCTAAGGTATGTTGTGCCTCTGTACGGATCACAGGTACCTTATCCTGGGACGAGTAGCGGTGCTTCAGATGGTGACCGAGTACCAAGCTGACTAAGCAGCCTGAACCTCTCGTCATAGCGCTGTTTATCACTATATTACTCGGTCAAGTCGGCATGGTGACAGCAATATCATCTCTGGAGCAAAGATCATCCCAAGCAACGCTCTAACTTTGAGAACATGGACTTCGCGCCCTACCAGGACACAGCTCCAGAGGCTGCCTCCCCAGGTTCCCCGCGCCCAGGCTCCCAGCAACACTCACGTTCGCCATCTCCCGCACGCTTTTCCAAACACACTTCGGCTCTCCCCGACCCCAATGACTTAGGTGATGATGGACAGGGACTTGCAGGCGCAGGTTACAGTGCAGGATCGTTAGAAGCAGGGAGGCTTGATGTCAATCTATTTGAGACAAGCTTGATCAGGGTGGACTATGAAGCTATGCTTGCATACTTGTTGTTGCCGCCTGCAGGATCGGTATTTCTATTGATTGTGGAGCATCGGAATGACTACGTACGGTATGTGGAATCTGGACATTGATCATACATCGCAGAGAAACAGCCCTACGACGGAAGGAAGGGTTATCAGCTGACGTATAAGCAGCTTTCATGCCTGGCAGTCATCGATGTTGTTTAGCGCCCTCTTTGTGAGTCCGAAGTTCGCCTAATGGCACAAATAGCTGATCGTAGTCAGGTCCTACATCTGATTCTCTCATGGTCAAGCGTCCTTTCCTGGCTTCTGTTCGCCGTGAACATGTGCTTGATTGGCTTTTTAGCTTTACGTGCCAATCGAAACGGTAAATCTCAGAGTTGCGGTCTGAAAGGGTATACGACTGACGAACATCATGTAGCCGTCACGCTTGAGAGATTCGAAGTTCCCTTCATCGGTCGTCTTGCAAGCTCCTTTGTCGATAGCGAGTAACTTCTTGAAATTATTTTCCTTTCATCCGAACGCTTTTCTTGATACTCCGTCAGGCCTTCGATTATACCTACAATCACTCCTTAAGCGATACCGTAACTGATTACTTGCTGGTTGGGATGGACATCAGCACATGAGCCCTTTACGCCCCAGAAGGTTTCCACCATGCATGAGAGTTTGCCTTTCTCATAGCGAGGCCACCCACATGGCTCCCTCCACACGTCATGGTCGGGTTGCTAATGCTGTTCGTGGATATCGGACATGCCTGGTCATCAATGTTAGTAGCCTCGAGCTTGGTACTACGATATATTCGCCTGCCAGAGCTGTCTGGCCCTCCACCGGCAGGCCGAGCCCTCGGAAGCGGCCAAAACGACGCTAACAAACATGGCGTACCCCATCATCACGGTTCAAACAGAAATAGGACGCATCCGTGTTTATCGTTATCAGGATCCGTTTTCATTTGAAGACTATGACTCCGTTCAGGGGTTCACTCGATCATGAAGGCTACGTACCTAGGGATGGAAGCAACGCCCATTAGCAAGGAAGTCACGATATGCTTGAACAAGGAACGAGAGCAACATGGGTCCACTATAAGGCCATGGCGGCTCTCTAATTGCTTTCCCTCTGTTATACTCGACATCATTCGAACAACAACAGCTTTTCATTTTTCGATCCCGGGCGTCTGATTCACTCTTGGCCCTTTATCGTTAAGGACATTCTAAAAAAGTCTATCATCACCTCACTTTACCCATTGGCCCGTCAGTATTTCTCGGTGAGACTCTCCACCTTCACTGACATATGTTGATCCGATTTCGTCCAGTCAGTCATCTTCATCTATCAACAGCGAAGACGGCTCTTCCAGTATACTCAGAGGCACGAGCATCCGAGATAGAATACACGCGAGGGATATAGAGAAAAGTCCATAGACCGTCCCTACGGAGAAGAACCTCAACAATCGAAAAGGGTCCTAAAATCACAAATCTTGGCACTCTTCAATTGCCTTCGACTACAAATCCTCTCCCATTCCACCAATACACCAAACCACTCGCACAGTCAAGAACTCAAAGCCATGTGCATAGTCGACCGCATTCACCACCCGACCTGTAACCATACAACCTACCACCTCCTGATGTCCTGCTCCCGGCCCAAAACCCCCAATTTACTCTCCGAATTCGAGTTCTGCGCCCAGCCCACGTACCGGCCTCTTATCTCCAGCACGGAGTTCAGCTGCGTCGTGTGCATAAAGACGAAAGCTACAAACATGATGGTGGCTGGGGCGCCTGCTGGGAAGGAGAATGTCAAGGCCGGTGGGCCCGTGGTTGGGGGTTCTAAGGGGACGGCAGTAGGAGAAGAGATGGGGTTCGGGACTGGGGAGATTAGGTGAGCGGGCCGAGTGCGGTGATGGTTGTGCTTGTGCTGGCGAGGGGTTTAATCGGATGGTGTTTAAGTTCTGGGTGCTGGGGTTTGGGGTTAAGGGGTAGAGACTATGGGGCTTAGAGTACGCTGTAGAGGGTTGGTGGATTTCGGTTCGTCCTCTAATGGGTCTTTGGCAGTTTTGATTGTTGGGTGAGCGATATGCTTCTCTTATGACCTTGCAGAGACTTCGGGCATTGGTACTGTCCAAGATAGGTATACCGCTGTGGCTGACTCACTATTACACTCTCTATAAATTGACAACTTTAGAGCTCCTACCTCTACAAGACCTTTCCTTACTTCGGGATCCATATGCTTCTCACACATTCGCCCAGTCAGGAAGTCGTACTATTCGGCGTTGCTGTCCTGCTTGGTCGCGGAGAATGGTATATACATTTAAGGTAACCTTCCTCTGTGCCAAGCTATCGATCTCCAAATAATTAATGCCCCAGCTCCCTCTCCAACTCCAACAACCTCCTCGCCGTATCCACAATACTCGTCTCCAAATCCACGAAACTCATTCCCAACTCCCTCTTCGCCTTCCCATTATCCACTCCATATACATCCGCACCAAGCCCAGTCCCCGGCTTGCCAACCGGCGTCCGGTCCTTCGCCTCCGGCACCTTCTCCCGAATGATATCGCAGATCATCTGATAACTATACGTGCCCGCAGTAACGAAATACCGCTGCCCAGCCGCGTCGGCCGACTCGTACGCCAACCGATGCGCCCTCGCCACATCCCGCACATCCACCCAGGCATAGAACTGCGTGGGCGGCACGTCCTTCTCGGACCCGTTCATCAGGCGATAGATATCGGCGCTGGAGGTATTCAGCTTCCCGAGGCTCGACACGGCGTGCACCGGCGGGCCGTAGACCATAGGCGGGCAGATCGTCGCGACGTCGAAGCCGGGCCGCTGCGTCTTGACGAAGTCAAAGGCGGCTTTCTCCGCGAAGGTCTTGCTGGCGCAGTAGGCGGTAGCGCCGTCGGCGCGCGTGGCCGTGTCGTACGTGACCGGGTTCCAGTCGGCTTCGGTGTAGGTGTGGCCGGGGCGGGGCCCCTTTTCCAGGTCGAGGATGGCGGCGAAGGAGGAGGTGATGACGACGCGCTGGACGGTGGGGTTGTGGGCGTGGATGGCTTTCAGGATCTCGGTGGTGCCGTGGATGGCGGGGTGCAGGAGGTCGCGCTCGTTGTTCTCGACTTGGGTTTGGAAGGGGGAGGCGGTGTGGATGACCTTTTTGGGGGCTGTTTAGCGGAGGGTGGGGTTGGGGAGGGCAGGGAGGGGAGGGAGGGGGCGTACGCCGTCGACGCCTTTGACGGCTTCGTCGAAGGATCCCGGTGCGGCGACGTCTTTGACGATGGCGAAGGAGAGCTTGTCGTTGTACTTGGGATGCGTTTTGCGGACGCCGTTGGCGCTCTCTTCCGATCTGACGGTACCGCGAACTTTGTAGCCGTGCTCGAGGAGCTCTTTGACTACATGAGCTGCCACGAAGCCGGAGGCTCCGGTCACGAGGATTGTTTGCCCAGCATGTGGTTGTGTCCCGTTGGTCAGGCCGTTGGTCAGGCCATTGACCTGGTCCAGGACCTGTTGAGCAGCATTCTTGATAGAGCCCATTTCAAAGGCTTATTGCAAATGTACTGTGCGGTTTGCAGTGGATAAGGAACGGCCATGGTGAAAATACATAGTCTCGTCCTCCGATATTCCCGACAACGCCATTGATGACGTTAAGCTTTGAAATCACATTGTCTCCTTCCTTACCTTACCTTATGTCAGGACCTCGGCGTAATGCGATCAGTAAAAATATTCAGGCCTGATGTATGATTTGTCACTGTGGGTCCGTCGAAGTAAAACTCTGTATTTTGCTGTACGGGAAGGGTAGGGCTTGATGTTATGGACCCAGTCTTTCTAACGGACGTTAACGGTCCGGTCGCGGTCGCGATTGCGGTTGCGGTTGCGGCTCCCTGATTACCTCAGCAAGCTTACCCACCTGCACCTCATGCTTAGGTATTTGTACCTTAGAACCATGACCTACTCCTACCGCCTGCAGCACTTCTTCGACATTTCCAACATTGTGTCTCTCTTGTGGCTCAAACGCAGTTACCTTTACCTGCAAGAGTGGATCGTTCCCGAGATCATCATTCAATGCCGGCCAGCGACGTTCTTCTATTATACTTCAAGATATATAATTCCCTAGGGCTTCTGTACGGTTTCTGTCTACCTTATACCCGCCAAGATTGTTCGCGCAACTCAAAACGACATGCAGCGTTAGCAGCTTCTCTATCAAATCTGCTAAGAAGTATGGTGTTAGTAAATCAGTCTTCAATGTATCTGAGAAGTCCCTCATGTGTGCAGCATAATGAATGATGGTGGTGCCGTCTGTTCATGTTTGAGGCGATCGGGCGGAGATGAATTGTACTCCATCACCATAGCCAATTCTTATACCTCATCAAGCCTTGTTCATTCTTTTTAGGGCTTGTAGCGTTCCTGCTGTTTTTAGCTTCTTCTGAATAGGTATGTTGATTGAGGTAGTTCTTTCTCGGTCAATTGTGTTTGGGTAGATTCGTGGCTTCTCCTTGAAATCAGTTCTCAGATTTACTTCAAACGGGGTGCTTCCTTCCCAAGTCGTTTGTTGTGTCGTTCTTCCCTCATCCAGTAGCCTCGCCTAATGTCAAGGCATTTACGTTGTCGAACGCTTCTGTTTTCTCTTCACTTTGTTTACCACTCATCACTCGACTTTCATACAGATCAAGCTTTCAATTGCTCTGCTCGCGTTTTTCCAATCACTTTCCCCATCCTACGAATCACCTCCTCAATCCTTCGAATCACTTCCCCAATCCCTTCACTCTCAATCACGCACTCCTCAAAATCACAAAGATGCAGCCTCTCTCGGATCATGAGGGCATCCGAAAGGTTCTGGAGGTCCTTTATCGTCTTGTTCCCCTGCTCGCCCTCCTGTTTTATGTCCTTGCTGCCGCCACAAGGGTGTGCACCCTTCGAACGACTGCCGTAAGAATCAGATATCAGAGAGTCTCACGACGACTCATCCTACGGCTGACGAATGGAGTAACCTTCACCTATGTAAGTTCTGTCTCCCAAGATTCTGGCTTGCCGTGCCAGTACTTACTAGCAACCTAACGAACTACTCATGCTAACGCACGTAAAGCTCGTCGACAGCGCGTTCAACATAACGATATTGCTTGACCGGGGTTGGCGAGACTCGCTCACGCACGACAGAAACGTAAGCACTCTCTCGATTGTCCCGTCCAAGCCTCAGAGACAAAGCTTCATGCCCGCCAAAGTGTTATCGCTCGATGGCTGACTTTGTTCGCTGACAGGTGTACACTTGCTCCTCGGTCCTCGTCTGGCTCATTCTTACCATGTCCTTGTTGGAGTCGGCCGACCCCGTGTGGTACCCGTACTACGGCTCGTGGCTGGTCGTCTTGGTTGGGGAGATTCTCCTCACTACCTTATCGGTTATCTACCATGGGCCCACAAACACTATTGCTTCCATCCAGTTGGGTGTTGTGGCATTTAGGATGTGTCTTCTCCTGTCAGTCTTGGTAGTTCTCTTTGGCGGAAAGTGCATCAGAGCACGGTACAACCAAGGGGATGAAGAGAACCAACCACTTCTGGTATCTCCTCACCTCGATGACTCTTCGGAGGACTCGAATACCACTCGGGGCAGCACACAATATGGTTCTTTCTCCCCAGGTGGATACAGTGTTGGAAACACTGACTGGGAGGCAAAACAAGAAGAAAGGGAGATGAAAGCTCGCAAACGCGTTGAAGATCGTCTGCCAGACAATGGGAACTGGTGGAGTTATGCTAAAGGGTTCTCTGTAAGTGCCCTCTTGTTTTGCTCTCGAGATCTGATTGGGGCTAATCCGGGCGTGGTAGGTCTTTCTACCGTTCGTGTGGCCGAGTGAAGACCAATTATTGCAACTGTACATGATTGGTGTTGGCTTGTGCTTGCTTGCCGGAAGAGTCCTTAACGTGCTCACACCCCGCCAGGTAGGAATCGTGACTGATGCATTGATAACCAGTGATGGTAAGTACGCTTGCATCTGATTGAATCATATGGGAGCTGACTTGTACCTCTAGGTCACGTTCCCTGGCTGGAAATATCCCTCTACATCCTTTACAGCTGGTTAAACTCCGGTGCTGGTGTTTCCGCGCTGAAAAACTATTTCTGGTTACCAGTCGAACAGTATGCATACAAGGCTATCAGTGCCGCATCCTACAATCATGTCATGAATCTGTCCAGCGAATTCCACGACAGCAAACGATCTGGCGAGTTGTATCAGACCAGAAACCTGGGACACTCCGTCATCAACCTCCTCGAGACGATAATGATCCAGATCATACCAACGCTCGTCGACCTCGCTGTTGCTTCTGCCTATCTCTACCATCTCTTCGGAGTATACATGGCGTTGATCGTTGCTGCCGTTGTGGTAGCTCACCTCTGGGCGTCCACATATTTCAACGCCCGGCAGATTCAGATCCGACGCGAACTCATTAGCAACTTGCACAAAGAGTGGCAGACCATGTATAACTCGATGGGAAGCTGGCAGACAGTATCTTACTTTAACCGCATCAAGCACGAGCAAGAGAGATACTCATCGGCTGTTGAAGCTCACATGCTGTCTCAGTGGGAGTATACAGCTCTGGCCTACCTTGCAAAGGCCTTGCAGAGCTCGGTGCTCACCGTGGGGCTGGTGGGAGCATGCTTTGTGGCAGCATATCAAGTGGTTTATGGCGATCAATCAGTCGGTAACTGTGTGATATTGTTGACGTACTGGGCACAACTCTCTGGACCTCTTACCTTTATTGGTCCGGCATTTCGTCAAATCTCGAAAGACTTCCTTGACGCGGAACAGCTCCTGCAGGTATTACAGTACAAGCCGAGCGTTGCAGAGCGGGCTGGGGCGAAACCCCTCGTACTCAGTCAAGGCGGGATCGAGTTCAACAACGTTCACTTCTCTTACGACTCGCGAAGACAGACCCTCAATGGAATCAGCTTTCGAGCACTTCCAGGTCAGACTGTCGCACTAGTCGGAGAATCTGGCGGCGGAAAGTCCACTATCCTCAAACTCCTGTTCCGATTCTATGATGTTGCGCAAGGTAACATCAAGATTGACGGTCAAGATATCAGAGACATCACACTTGAAAGTCTCAGGGAAAACCTTGGGATGGTACCACAGGACCCATCTCTGTTCAACGAAAATATCATAAGCAACATTCGTTACGCAAAGCTTAGTGCAACCGAAGAGGATGTTTACGATGCTTGCAAAGCCGCCGCAATACATGACAAGATTATGTCTTTTACGGATGGCTACCAGTCTATCGTCGGAGAGCGTGGCGTGAAGCTTTCTGGTGGCGAGCTACAGCGGATTGCAATCGCTCGTGCTATCCTCAAAAATCCGAACATCGTCCTACTAGACGAGGCCACGTGCAGTGTCGATACTGAAACCGCGAAGCATATTCAAAAAGGCCTTCGGAAACTAACCGCTGGTCGTACTACCTTTGTTGTCGCCCATCGCCGTTCCACTATCATGAAAGCAGATCACATCATTGTTATCAAGAACGGTGCGATTCTTGAACAAGGCACCCACAATGATCTTTTGTTCGCAAAAGGCAGTTACTACAATACTTGGTCGAAGAAAATACTCGTGGGCAAGAGTCAAGACCGTTCCAAGAACCCTAAGAAAAGCCCGCCAGTTACTATAGTGAACGACCTAGACGCCACTGCTGAGACACAAACCCCTTTGGAAGCTTTCAGCTCTACACCTGATGACCATGGACAAGAAAACACGCAGCCGGCTCGCTCGCAGTACCAGAAACAGAAAGGTTTCAATCATCAAGAGAATAAGCCAGCGGAGGACCAGACTCTGCCCGTTGTCAAACATGACAAAGCGGGTAAAGGAACACTGTCATCTTTGAGAGACAAGTTGTGGCGTCCAGATGTCCCTGAGTTCATCCCTCATTATCTCCGTACCACCTTTGGACTAAGAGGCCAGCCCTCTAATCAGCCCCAGGTTTCGTCTGACCAACTTAACCCGGACGGACAAGGAGACCGCCTTGCAGGAATTCCGGCAGAAGTAGGAAACAAGAGCACATGGAAGGGTGTCCCCACAACTTTCAAGGACGACAGCAATACAGGTAGACAAGAGACTCTGGCGGCGCAGGCCCCTGAGGATGGCACTACGAGTCTGAAGGTTGAGATGGAGAAAAAACGTCGCTGGCGCAAGCGGAAAAGCAGGGAACACGAGGAGTCTGTCCGCCAAACGCCCGCCGATGACAAGGGCGAGGACATTGGAACAAAAGCCAAGCGACAACGCACCCATCGTAGGTCCAAATCCAGGAGCGATCCAACTGGACAAAGACGTAAGAAGACGGATGAAGCGAGACAGACGGAACCAGCAATTGCCCGCTCACCGGACCGTCAACCAGCGAGCAATGTCCTTCGTCGTGTATCGGCGCCGAGTGACCCTCCATCAGGTGAGACGACTGCTGGCATGGAAAGCTCTGCAGGTCGTCGCCGCCGTGCTGTCCAGGGTACAAGAGATAGCGATGCTGCTCCTTCTAGGGGCACTGTGCGGTTCGCTGAAGGCTCTTGAAGTACAGCAAAGCCGGTACCGAACAGAACAGAAATGAAGAGGGAAGCACTGCTTTTAGTGTTAGGACTGTTACAGGTTATGGTCTCGTATGGGTATGTCAGAGGAAGTATGAGCATACACGTCCTTGGTCTTTCGATGCGTTAAGGTCTATTTCAATATTTCCTTTCGCAGATGTTGCGCTTTCTTTGGCATCGACACTTTGTTTTTCACCTTGGTAAGTTTATCATGGAAAGCAGTTGGTGACATTGGCAGACATGTTCAGCTTGGTCTTCGACAGTTATCTGTATTGGTATTAGACTGTGGAGGCTTGTCACTCATTTGGAAGGGAGAGGATATCCCACAAAGTTTAGATTAGACAATAGGATAGACATTCGACATTATCGAGTAGACCAACAATGACTGCATCTCTAATCAGTTCCCAAGAAGTCTGTATGCTGAGCAGGTGGCCACCACATGTTCGCTATGTCAAATCACGCTCACGATGAGGTTACCTTTCCGTGCCCGTGATGTGTCTGTCGTCATCTTGGCCGTTATCTGACTTACCTCAGCTGTTCATCGATACATGCCGCAGATGTCCAGCCTGGCTACAGTTTGGGTGCACATGATGAATGAGGGCAAAAGTCCCACGGAAATTCCGTACTATCGAACTAGGGCGTATCAATGAGAACCCTGGAAGACTTACCCGGAAACGGGCCGCAAAAGGCTCCCTTTCATTATATCCTTCAGCATAGACGCATTGATGGAATCCCACAGCTGAGGTCATCTTGGTGACTTTTTCCAACTGGTGTCAAAATGATCTGTTCGCATCGTTGGTTTAGTGACGGAGACTTTTACCCTCACACAATCCCTTCACCGAGTTCCCGAAATTCAACCACCCACGGCACCTCATGTGATGCCTCTCTCGTCCTCCCAAACGGCCAACACACCAGGAAGGCGGCAAGCGCACCGGCGGAGTCAGGCTACCCTGTACGCGGCCCCGTCGATCAATCATCGCCGCCGACACCACAGGGACGGCGCCGTATGGCCGTTTCGTCAAGGGCGTTGTGAATTAGCTGTGGGTGGCTTTGATTCTTGTTTTTGGGAGAGTGGGGGGGGGTTTATGGGACAGAAATGGGGCTTATTTGCGGGTGGTAATAGGCATCGATCATCGGTTAGATTGCAAGCAATCTAGTTGTCGGATTGGAATCCGCCTTTGGGACACAAGGGTGCCTGCCTGAGCGGCTGCCATGATGATGAGGAGGCGAGCGTCTGTCAGGCAGCGTGTGTAGAGATGGGTGGACTCTGTGAACTGGGGTGGGTGGGGGTTACACATGTGCGAGTGATGGCAGCTGGTGGATGGTAAGACGGGGCTGATGATGTCTGCTGTGATAATGAGAGCCGCCGAGGCTGGTGGTTGTCGGTTGAAGTCGGAAGCTTCCTCGCTCTAGTCATTCATTACAAAATGCCCTCGTCTTCCAGGGCACAGCCAAGTCATCACAAGGTACCCAATGTAGCACTTTTCATAACGATTTTCGAAAACATTCTTTACTGATGATATGCTCTAATTCATATAGCATGAGTGTTTCCACATGATATCAAAGTCAACCGTGTCTGCTATTTCAGATGTTGTTGGGAAGTACTGTGGATGAGGATTGGATGGCGTTGGGGGTTCTCTTCGAGTGCAACGGAGTCGCTCCGCCCAGAACGTGTCTTTCACTTACTCCTACAAATAGCGACTTTACTTAACATTGCTTTGGTGTGCTGAAGACGCAAGCGGCCTAACGGTCAACAGAATGCTGTTTTGCTCTGATGGCGAGAGATTGTTCTTTGTTCTTTACTCAATCGCTTTCAATTATCTAATCGACCTGTCTTCGAGGTGCCCTTCCACGACGTGAGGATCTACGACTCCTCGATAAATAATCGCATCAACGTCTCATTACACGGAAGAAAGCAAGGGATCTGCAACATGAACCAATTACCACAAGGACTACCGCGCGATTGGCGCCGAACGGTCCGCTACCTCAAGAGAGACCCTCGCCATGGCGGACCCCCAGCCAGCAACGTAGGCTACGGCCCCGACACCTCCCCACGCCATCCTCTCGGATTGCCGCTTCCGAATTTCAGGGGCCAACATCGCGATGGCATGCCGTGCCACGTCAACTACAACACCATTCACGAGTACTGGCTTGACAAGCAAGCGAACCCACAGAACTTCACCGGCCCAGGTCGCGGTCTGCAGCTGTCGACAATGGATATGGCCCACTTGAAGAGGATGCAACCAATGCAGCTGTTTGCCAGCTGCCAGCCCTTAACTGTGCAACCGTTGCCGGACGGGAGTAACATCTACAGCGCCGAAGTGGGGAGTATCGAGCAGGATTTCCAGGACGCGTTCACGTGGTACAAGCGCTGGCTGGAGTTTCTCCATTACGACGACTACAATGAGCCGCAATTTGAGCGGTTGTCGACCTTGGCCAGGACGGTGAACCATTTGAAGCTCGCGCAGACCCTGTTCCCGCCGGCGGAGGAGAGTGCGGAAAATGGGTTGTTCCCTGTTCCCCCGCCTATGCAAGAGTGGGTGTGGCCGTGGTATTTCTGGGACGTGTGGCAGATCCGGAGGGACTTGAGGGGTTGGCCGGACCAGTGGCAACGTCGAGATCTCAGCATAGAAATACTTAACGATTGTATCCAGAAAGAGTTGGCTACTGAGAACGCTCTGTTTGCTTCAGACTGGTTGGAAGACAGGCAACATCATTTGCCCGAAGCCCTTCGTACTATATTCGACCCGTACACCGCCGAATGCGTTATGAACGATCTGCGCGCCGTTGTGGCTGCCCAGCGGGACGTTTTCCAAACACATGCTCTGAAAAACTGGAGCTTCAAGAGGCCCTGGAAGAAGCTCTGGCTGATCATGGACTCGGATGACAGCTCACAAGACATAATCCACAAGGTGAGGGAGTGCCAGCGTTTTTTGAACGCTGATGTACATGGATCACAGCTGCTCGGGGTTCATCCGATTCTTCTCAGGCAGGTGAGAGAGAAGACTGACGAATGCGTCATAACTGGGTCAGCAAGCTGTTCCGGCAAATGGGCGCAAGGGGACACTGTGGCGGAAACCTGGTGTGGCCATATCACATGTTTGCCTTGCTTGCAGCATTATTGGGCGCGGCATCAAGTTGATGTAGACTACGGCGAGGTTCCGAATCCTGCGGTGATCGGCGATTGGCCCTGTGTGTTTTGCAGGAGAAGTCCTGGTCGATTGCGGAGCAAATTGGAGATCGCGCAAACCCATCTTCTCGGTCCAGAAGGCGACGCGGCGGCGGATGAGATTATCTTAGATCTAGCACATGAGCCGATACCGCATTATCGATAGGGCACGGTGGAGAAAGCTCGAATCATTTGCTTTTCTTCTTGCTGCCAGCAGCTCCTTTCCCGAAGAAGTCACTTAGTTTCTTCATGCCGGTTGTATCAACTTTTTTCAAGTCTTTGACACCCCTCGACTCGCCAGCTTTCTTTCTCTTTTCGTCCTCTTCTTTCTTACGCTTCTTTTCCGCCCTGCTCTCTATTGCTTCGTCATCGTCGTTCATGCCTCGCTTGCGACTGAAGTCTGAGAGAGAGCGAGAAGTCAGAGCTTCAGTACGAAGGCTTGACAGAGTTGTAAGGTGCTTTTCGAGAGATGTGAAGTCAACAGGACTGCATGGAGATGAGAGTAATTGATTGAGACAAGTCGACAGATGAAGGGGGACGTAAGATGAGAGAAGATATGACAGAGCCGAGCGTACTCGAAGCAGCTCTGGTATGCCTTCTGGAGCAGAGATGGGAGCAATTTCTGGAATGATCGAAATGGAAGTTAACGAGGAGGCATGTGACTCCATGGTTGAGGAAGTTGTAATACTTGTCTGGGAATCTGTACCCTCCGATGGTGTCTGTATGACATTCTGGGAATCGCGGCATTCTTCCTTCAGGGCGAGATTGGCGTCCACCGAAAGCGAGCTCTCCTCCCGTTTCACAGCCATGATAGGAACCTCGAGGGCCTTGCGCACGAATCTAGCCTCGAGGGTTTCCGGAAAAGCTCCGCCAACCATTCTCCGTGCCTTCCCTACCAGTTCCTGAAGCAGCTTATCATTGCTAAGCCGGTACATTGTCTCGTCTCCTGCGGCTACCGAGTCACAGACAGCCACTATCCTCCTTTGAACCGACTCGCGAGTTGGGTCGTGACTGACAACATGGCGAAATTGTTCGGACATATCGCAGAGACTATCGAGAAGATCGTCTGCGGAGAGGAAGACTTGTTTTGGGTGCTGGACCTTTTTCGACGATGGTTTGGGAGAAAGCACAGGCAGTACGAGAAACAGCGGGTCTATAGGCGTTGCGACAAGGAACTCGGCGGACTCGATGATATATCCGTCGGCAACTGGAGGGGAGGGGGAGGTTCCGTGAGTATGATCCGGCTCTCTGCTCTCACAAACTGAGTCCGTACCGCCTAGAGGCAATGCATCTTGACATGACTGTTTGTCAAGAATTGGCGCTATCAAACAACTTTTCGGTGCTGTCTTTGGCGCCGTAAGTCTAGTGAATTCGTAAAGCCCTTGTTCTGGACAGAATAAGTAACGCTTCGATGTCAAAGTTCGAGGATTGCACAAGCTTAAGACTCGCGCATGCTGTGAAGCGCCTTCGGGCAAGATTAGGAGTTTGGGAACGTCTGACGCCTTTGAACTTGGCGCCATTGTCGACTGCTGGTCCCTTGGACCCCTAGGCTGAGTATCTTATCTTCAACAGCAGACAAGACAGTAGGAGGCAGGAGCAGCTGTAAAGCGTTTCCTCAGCAACAAGATTGGTTGGTCTTTCATTCGCAGTGCAATGCTCTTGCTCTTCCGGGAGAAATTGAGCGGAAGTGGAAAACGCGACCGGACGCGATGTGATTATGTCAGCTAATTGATCGCGTCCACCTCAAAAGCTCGAGCTCATGATCGAGATCCTTGCCGTTTCTCCACTCATTACCGGATCATCCGGAGTCCCTCCGCGTTGCAAGTTGTTGGTGGGGTATCATCTTGAGCGATCGATCATACCAGTCGCAATGGCATTGAGTGAGTCAGCCGAGCTGTTGTTCTAGGTATTACTGACTCGGATGAAAGCATTCAAAGAAACCAATTGGCCTCCGCGCTCTCCTCACGAAGCCCTGCTGAGCTCCCCGAGCGGCCGTAAGAAGCTTTCACAGCGATACGCTCGAAGATCAGTATCACCATCACCTTTCAAGCGCCAGCCTACACTTGGTCTTCCTGAGGTCGAAGAGGACGAGGAAACCTTGAAACTTCAGCTCAAGCGGATCGAAGCCAAACTCAAGTTGAAGAGACTTCAGGCTCAGTCTCAGAGCATTGGCTATAGCGGAAGTCTCAGTCGTAATGGCGCCGCCCCTTCTCAACCACGACCAAAAGCCAATTCTGGTGAACCTTTGACAGCGAACACGATTCGACTTGAAGGACGCGATAGAACCCGAGCCCTATCAAACAAACTTCAGACCCAGTGTCAGACCGTTGGCGATAGCGGGAGTCTTAACCATCCTGGCGTCGAGCTTTCTCAGTCACGAACAAGAGCGACCTCGAATGGCTCCTCGACAGCAAATTCGAACCGACTCGAACGACACGATAGATCACACCCCCAACCAAAGTCGACTACATCGTTACAAGTACCAGTCTCTCCGCCGCGTAAGCACATTGCTACCGAGCAACCTCGATCACCTGGCAGAGTTCTACTAGGTATAGACAAGGGACTCAAAGGGAAAGATGTATCCTTACGTAGAGCACCGTATCTGAACTCAAAGCAACAGTCACCACGGTCGAGCAATCATAACCATCGTCGTACGCGCTATACTACAGCACCAGAGACGGAAACGAAAACTCAAGCGAAGACTTTCAGCGAAAGGATGACAGAACTCAGAGCGAATACCAGCGCCGAGAAGAGACGCGTCGATGAGACCCACACAAACAGAAGCAAAGGCTTCAATGTCGATCGAAAGGAAGTAGAAGAGCTTAAGAAGAAAGCTGATAAACAACCCGCTACACCTACGTCACAACCACCTAGACACACTCGAACGAACGAACGGGGATTCTCGCGAGAAGAGATCTTAAAGTCATACAACAAGCCCACTGGCGGTCTCCTACATAGAGAGACGACAGCATCGGGGGTCCGAAACACTCGAGAAACACACATGAAGGTTGAAATATCATCAAGAACTACATCCAGACGCACATCACCAACATCACCCGAACCATCATACCGTCGTTCGACAATGGCATCGGACGCACGGAAGTCTCCGCCAAGGCCTACCTCCTCAAGGGCAGCCAAGCAACCATCAGCCGAACCGGCTGAAGGGTTCGACAAGCACTCTGGCCTCCACCTCTCCAGGAGGGTCCTCCCAGAGGCCTTCCTGGCCCGCACTCTTCGGGGCAAGAAGATACTCCGCGTGCCCGACCTCCTCCGAGGCGATGACGCCCATGACGTCGACGGCGACATCGTCGTCATGGGCGTCATCGCCTCCAAGTCGGCCCCACGCGACCACAAAGAGTCGCATAAGACGACCGCCTCCCGCCCCGCCTCCCCCACCGCCACCACCACCGACGCCCCACGGGGCAAATACATGGCCATGACCCTCACCGACCTCAAGTGGGACGTCACCCTCTTCCTCTTCGCCTCCGCCTTCCGCCGCTTCTGGAAACTCACCCCCGGAACCGTCGTCGCCATCCTCAACCCCACCATCATGCCCCCCCGCCCCTCCGACCCCGCCGGCACCACCCTCTCCCTCTCCTCCCCCGACGACACCCTCCTCGAGCTCGGCACGGCCCGCGACCTCGGCTATTGCGCCAGCATCCGCCGCGATGGCCGCCCCTGCGCCGCCTGGCTCGACGCCCGCCACACGGCGCACTGCGCCTTCCACGTCGACTGCCAGCTCGACCGCACCCGCGCCGCCCGCATGGAGCTCCACTCCGTCCCGACGGCGGCGCCGGGCGCGGCTCGTGGCGGGCGGGGCGGGGCGAGGGCGTCCTCCGGGCGGGGGCGGGGGCAGACTGGTCTCCTGCGGGAAGGCCCGCAGTACGATCGCGGGTCCGCGTCCCGCTACTTCGTCGCCGGCCGCAGCGCCGCCGCCCTTCTGGACGAGGAGGAGGGTGGACGGGCGGGCGGGGCCGAGAGGCTCCGGCTGCGGCTCGCGGCCCGCGAGAAGGAGCGGGACGTGGCGAGGCGG
>JAABUJ010001252.1_pt1 | contig 38743 bp, 41 predicted proteins | sample 5559131 | NCBI WGS metagenome assembly JAABUJ01 (sample SAMN10711875, study PRJNA513366) | rock metagenome | isolation source: Antarctica rocks | place: Antarctica: Victoria Land, Mt New Zealand nord | collected 2016-01-07 | reverse complement strand
GATTCGAGAGTATCTCGCGTATCATAATACGGCAGCCAAGCCGTTCGTTTGGACTGCTACGGCCGACGCCATATTCTCGAAAATCGTCGGCCTTTCTTTAACGAACTCGTGAATCATCACACTAGCTGTGCGAATGCACAATCGGAACGGGAGTGTCACGCTTACACAAATCCGCCAAACTTTCGGTCTGAGCGAAGCCGAGCTAGCCAGCCTGTTTAACGTCCGGCGAACTTCGGTGAGCGGCTGGCGTGAACGCGGCATTCCCCAATCTCGGCGAGCCAGCGTTGAGCGCGTGCGCGATCTCGCTCTGGTTATGCAGCGGGAAGTAATCGCGTCGAGAATTCCCGAGATCGTTCGGACTCCCGACGCATGGCTCGACAACCGAACGATTCTTCAAACGATCCGTAATGAAGGCGCTGAGGCGATCTACGCATATCTGCACCGCCTCTTTGCGTACGAGGGATGATGCAAGCCGTCGTGTGCCATGCGACGCACCTTCGCTGCAAAGAAGCCTGAATGTATCGATCCCTCGATATATTCAGGCTTTCAGCCGTTTTATAGGCTGATTAAGCCGCCGGATCCAACACGATCTTTTGCACATCGTCGGACTTGTCGACGAACATTTTATACGCTTCCGCAGCTTCGGTGAGGCCGAAGCGGTGCGTGATGATGTCTTGCGGCTTGATCTTGCCCTTCGCTATGTAGTCGAGCAACGTCGGAAGGTAGCGCTGAACGTTTGTCTGACCGGTGCGCAGGCGGAGTCCCTTCGCGAACAGTGTCCCGAGCGGAAACATGTCGACGAAGCCGATGTACACACCGGGAATCGAGACGGCGCCCCCCTTGGCGCACGTGTAGATCGCCTGCCGCACGACGTGCGTGCGGTCGAGCGTCAACTTTGCAACCTGCTTCACTTTGTCGAGCAGCGCATCGACTGTAGCGGCGTGCGCCTCCATGCCGACGCAGTCGATCACGGCATCGGGACCGCGTCCGGCTGTTCTCCGGTTGAGCTCCTTTAAGACATCGTCCTTCTCGAAGTGAACGGGTTCGGCGCCGTAACCCTGCGCGCGCTCCAGTCGGTCCGGCAAGCGATCGATCGCGATCACCTTGGAAGCGCCCAGCAAAAACGCGCTTTGGATTGCGAACAAGCCGACGGGTCCGCAACCCCAAATCGCGACGACGTCGCCCGGCTTGATGTCGCACTGTTCGACAGCCTGGTAGCCAGTCGGGAAGATGTCGGTCAAAAACAACACTTGCTCGTCGGTCAGATTGTCTGGAACCTTGAAGACGTTCGCGTCGGCAAACACTACTCGCACGCGCTGTGCCTGACCACCGGGATAACCGCCGAAGGCATGAGAGTAACCGTAGAGCCCGGCCGGTGAATGTCCGGTAACGAGGTTGCCTGTGTCCTGATTGGGATTGGAATTATCGCAAAGTGACGTGAAGCCGGCTATACAGTTGTTGCAGCCGCCGCACGCGATCGTGAACGGCACGACCACCCGATCTCCGACGCGCACCTTTCTCACCGCATCGCCAACGGACTCGATGACGCCCATGAACTCGTGTCCCAGGATGTCGCCGTGCTTGACGGTCGGGATGTAACCGTTGTAGAGGTGCAAGTCCGAACCGCAAATTGCAGTCGACGTGACGCGCACGATAGCGTCGGACGGGGCAAGGATCGTCGGCTCTGCGACGTCGTCGACGCTCACATTGCGTGGGCCGTGGTACACCAAAGCGTTCATTGCGTTACATCCGTTCCGTTGAGTGCGACATCGCCTGCTTCCATGACCGACTTGAAGCGGCGTAGATCGAGTGCGACGAAGTGTTGCGATGAGATGCGCGCGGCCTTGACGCCGAAGACGCCGAGAAATCCCGCCGGCGGCAAGTATTCGATTTCGACGCGAAGTTCGGTTCCGCGACCGCCGGGCGCCGGAATGAAGCGTACGGTTCCAGCGTGCTTGACCGGCGCGCGATCCGCTCGCCAGGCAATGCGCTCGTTCGGAACGTCTTCAAAGATTTCGGCGTCCCACGAGATCGACTTACCACCGGGGCCCGTGACCGTCCAGCGCGAGTGCGCTTGACCGTCCGTGGACTCGACACGTTGGACGTTGGGCATGACGAGCGGCAAGCTCTCGAGGTCGCGCCACGCGGCATAGACCTCGGCCGGCGAACGCGCGATCGTCACGTACTCTTCGATCCGGGCACCGCGTTTATACGGAACGACTCTCGTCGAAGAATCTCCGCCGAACGTGCGGCGCGCCGTTCGGCCGAGCATCACTCCGCCCGTCGCGAGCGCAGCTCCGGCGACCGAGGCGGTTACCATCCGTTGTTTCATGGGGAGAGCCTTCCCGAAACGAAGCCGTCTACAACGACGCTTGGCCGCTAGACCAGCCCTAGTCGTATGTTCCGCTCACGTACCACCGGCCGCGTTCGTCGACGATGTGATAGAGCGCTCCGTCGGCGAGCAAGACGTCGTAAGCATCGTGCATTATTCGGCCGCCGCCGAGCGCCGAGGCCCGGCCGATGGCGCCGAGCGCCGAGGTCCGGCCGATGGCGAGCGCCGAGGTCCACCATGCTTCGTCGACGCGCCACGGGCCCGCGCATTCGATAACCGCTAGCGAGCCGACGAATGCCGGCCGCCCGTGCCGTATGCGAACTTCGACGTTGCGCGACGGTACGATGCGATACCCGAGCGTTCCGGTCTCGGAAGCGAGCGATGCCGGTGTAGCGAGCGCGGCGCGGGTCGTACGTGCCACTCTTTGGGCGGTGAACGGTTCGTAGACGACCCGCGCTCGGTCGTGATTGCCCGGCACGATGCGCGCGCGCAATGCCGCCTCGGCGCCAAGCGCGGCTGCCAGACGCGCAAGCGCTATTCCGACGATTTCGGGATTCGGGTCGCGCCCCGCGAAGAGCGACAGTTCCGTGCCGCCCTCTTCCAGTCGCTCGGCGCGCAAACGCAAAGCGCTGACCGGCGAACGCAGCACCGTGCCTTCGAGTCGTGCGCGCAGGAGATCGAACATCGTCGTGCTTTGCGCCGTCGGTTGCGCAAGCGACGTCTCCAGTGCGTGCATCTCGCCGTCTTCGCACTCCAATTGCAGGCGTAGCGCGCCGCAGCGCTTCCCCAAGAACGCAATGTCTTCGGCGACGCGCGCCACGAGCGAGCGCAGCGCGAACAGCAACTGGTCCTCACGCTCCGCACTCCCTTCACCTGCAAGCGCGTGCTCGACCGCGATGCGGCGTGCGCGCGGAACGAGCGGTGCGTCGTCCCGCCCGCAAGCGCGCGCGTGCCAATGCGCGGCGGCGGCTCCGAAGCGGCGCACGAAAGGACCGTGCGGAAGCCCGGCAAGTTCGCCGAGCGTCCTGATACCGAAGAGTTCAAGCCGTTCAAGCGTGTCGCGGTCGAGTTCGAGAAACCGCAGCGGCAAGGGAGCGACGAACGCGCGCTCTTCGCCCTCGCGCACGACGGTGTCGTCGCGTACCCGCGCAGCGGCGCGCGCGACGAACGGGTTCGGCCCGAGGGCGACGTGTAACGGCAGTGTGCGCAGTTCGTCGTCGTGAGCGAAGGCTTCACGCACGCTGCACAGCCATGCCCGTTCGTTGCCCGCGATGCCGCGCATCTCGAGGAGCGCCGTGCCGTCGCCGGCGTCCCCGACGAGCGGTGATGCCGCATCGAGCGCGTCGAGCGCGCGTTCCCAGAGCCGCCGGTTCGCCGCGGGGACATCGACGACGACGGCGGCCTCGCGCGCGCAGGCGGCGGCCTGGACGAGCGTCATCCCACTCCTTGCGCCGAGCGCATAAGCACCTTCATTGAGAGCAACCACGTGGCCACGTTCGAGTCGATCCACGACGATTGTCGGGCGCCCATGCAGCGCTCGGTCTCCTAATTGCGCGACTGCGATTCGGTAGGCGGGGACGAACGCACAGGCAATCGGCACGGTTCGGATATGGTATGCGAACGTGTGTTCGTAGTCAACACAGGCTTTGCGCCTATGATTTTTCGTAGTTTGGACCGAGGGAATCATATGGACACGCTTGGCATATCGCGCGCTATGGTGCGATCCGATCGCGCGCTGCCATGGCTCGATCGTCTTAAAGCCCTCGCCCTAGCGGGGTCGTTCTCAATCACGTCGTCGAGCATCTGGCGGGTGGGGCCGCAGCCGGAAATCCAAGCGTCCCGTGGCCACCGCTTTCCGCTCGGATCGCTCAGTTTGGACCCGTGCACGGCATGGGAGTGCTAACTTGGCCGCTGACCGCCATTCGCGACTTCGGCTGGTTCGGCGATCAAGGCGTCACGTTATTTCTCATGCTCAGCGGATTCGGGCTGACGTACGGCTTGCTCGCGCGCACAGCTCCGGCCGTCCTCGGCGTGCCGGAGTTTTACCGGCGTCGCGCCTTTCGCATCATGCCGCTGTGGTGGGGCGCGCACGTGCTGTTCTTGCCGCTCGGAATTTTAGCCGGAACGATGACACCCGGAAACTGGCAGTTTTATGCCAGCCTCGCGGGGCTGCGTTTCTTGCCGAGCGTCTTCTATTTCTTTTCGCCCGCGTGGTGGTACATCGGACTGCTGCTTCAACTCTATCTCGTCTATCCGTTCTTATGGCGTCTGCTGCGCGCCCGCGGCGCGGCGACGCTGCTGGGCACGGGTTGCGCGATTGGGTTCGGCGCGATCGCCCTGGGACCGCACCTCTTTCACAACGGCTACCTCGACGCATGGCAGCGCGGCGCATTCTTCGTTACCCGCTTGCCGGAGTTCACGCTTGGAATTGCGCTCGGCGCGTGGTGGTTCCGGCGCCCTCAGCAAGCCCAAGCGTTTTTCCGTACGCCCGTTACGCCGCTCGCCGGCGTGCTCGTCTATTGCGTGGGGACGGCTCTCTCGTTCACGCTTTCCGGCATGATCGTCGCGCCGCTGTTGCTGGGCGCCGGCGCATTTGCGATCTTTTTCCCGGTGGTCGCTCGGCCGGCGCGCGGCGACGATCCCATGCAGCGCGTGGGGCGGCATTCATATTCGCTGTATCTAGTGCACGATCCACTGATTACGGTGCTCGTCCCCGCTTCGCTCGTCGTTGCGAAAAGTGCGCTCGGAATCGCGGCCGCGCTCATTGCAACGCTCGTGGCGGCTTGGATCCTGGAACGCGGAACGGCCGCAGTCGAGAGTTTCATCGGACGCTCAGCGGCGCGCTACGGAGGCGTCGTTACGGCCGGCGGCATCACGCTTTTGGCGGCGCTCGCGCTGGGAGGGGCGGTCGCAGCGGATCTTGCGGTGCAGCGTTTCGCGCCGCAGGAAGTGCTCGGCTGGGGAGAACGCGCCTCGCTCGAGCCGAGCGCGCAGTTCGGGTGGAAACTTATTCCCTCGCGCACGACGCGTCTGCGCTGGGAGTTCTACGATTATCGCGTTACGGCCAATGCACTCGGTTTTCCCGGCCCGCAATTCGCAGCATCGAAACCACCGAATACGCTGCGCATCCTCGTTACGGGCGACGCCTATAGCAGCGCGGAAGGCGTCGATACCGATCGGGCCTGGCCGCGCCTCCTACAGGCCGATCTCGCCGGCTCCGGTGATCATCGAAACGTTCAAGTTATGAACTTCTCGATCACGGGTTACGGGCCGAGCCAGGAAGCGGCCGTCGTTGCAGCGTTTGCGCCGCGCTTCCATCCCGACGTCGTTTTGATCGAAATGTTCGCAAACGACGTCCAGGATGCGCGCACCTCCGACGCCGCATTTCGAGAGAGCATCGGTTTCGGAAATCCGCCGGGAACGGGCCTCCGCGCGATCCTCGAATTGCGCCAGTTGAGCGCGTATATGCGGGTGAGGATCGCCGAGCCGGTCCGTTCGCGCCTCCGGCATAAGCCTGAGGATGAAGGTTATTTCCTGGGCAACTTTGCCTTCTTAGAGCGCGGACATCCTGAGTGGGATCGCGACGGAGTGCGCCGCTCGAGCGTGCGCTACGATGCGATCGCCCGTGCGGCACGGTCGGTCGGCGCGAAAGCCATTGTCGCCTTCGTGCCGGCGCCCGCTGAGGTCTGCGACCGGCGTTCGCTTGCGTACTATCCGCGCTTCACGGACGTCGGCGACGCGGCCAAATACGACCTCACCTTACCGGAGAAGCGCGGTCGCGCGATCGCGGCGGCGGCCGGAATGCCGTTCTGGGATCTTTTGCCGGGACTGCGGGCACTTTCCCCGTGTCCATACATGCCGCGTAACATGCACTTCACTGTCCAAGGAAATAGCGCCGTCGCCGAGTTGGTGGCGAAGCGTTTGAGCAAACGTTTGGCCCAACTTCGATGAGCGTGAATCGGCGAACGGCGCTCGTTACGTTTCTTGCACTGGTCGCCGGCTTCACATTGATCGTCGTCTATCAACATCGATGGAGCGGCGAAGCGTTTTCCGCATTTTACTGCGGTGGTGAGGCAGTCGCGCACGGCGCGAATCCGTACCGCATCGAGCCGCTGCGGAGCTGCGAACACCGCGTCGCTCCGCAGACCAATCCGCCCGACGTCGTCGAGCCCGCACCGCTGCCCGGGTATGCGCTCGTCGCCTTCGCCGCACTCGCGCGGCTGCCGTATCGGCCCGCGGCGCTCGTATTCGTCGCCGCGTCGCTTGCGTCGGTCGCGATCGCCGCCGTGGCCTTATCGGAGTTGACCGGACTGCCGCTGGTGGCACCGCTCGGCGCGCTGCTCGTCGTCGACGGGTTCGTCAACGTCAGTTACGGTGAGATACCGCCGCTCGCCATTGCAGCGCTATGCGTTGCGGGAGTCTACGCGGCCCGGGGGCGCGATCGGCTCGCGGCACTTGCGGCGTCCGCGGCAATGATCGAACCACATTTAGGCTTGGCCGCGTGCTTGTCGCTCATGTGGCGGCCGCGCGCGCGTATCGTTCTCGCGGGTGCCGCGATTCTGTTCGGGGCTCTTTGGATCGTGTTTCTCTCGCTGCCGAACCTGCCGGAATATTTCACGCAGGTCATACCGCTGCAGTCTAGGGCCGAGGTGCCTGCGGCCGATCAATACAGTCTGACGTGGCTTGCGCATCTCGCCGGTGCCGACGATGTGCTCGCCTCACAACTGGGCTCGCTTAGTTACATCGCCTTGCTCTTCTTCGGTGTGCTCGCGGCTCCGCGCGTGGCGCGCAAGCTGCATGCGCCGGCGCTGCTCGTGTTCTTTCCCGTTGCCGCCACGACGCTCTTCGGCGTCTTCATTCACGATCTTCAACTGCCGGCCGCGGTACCGGCAGCGTTGGTCATCGCCGTTGCACTTGGAGCTTCCGGCCGCGGGGTGTGGTTTGCGATGGTCGTGGTGTCGCTCGAATGGGTCACGTGGTGGGAGACCGATCGCGTCGTCGTCGTGCTGTCGATCTTCTCCGTTGCCGCCATTGCCTGGGCTGCCATGCGCGAACGTGCGCCACGAGAGCGCCTCACGCTGGCGTGCCTTGCGCCCATCGCATACCTACTCGTGCTCGCCGTCTACGTGCATCTGCCGCACACCGCCATCCTGACCGGAGCGGAGCCCTGGCCGTCACGCGCTGCTCTCGTACCAAGCGCGCAGGCGGCCCTAAACTGGGGAGCCCTCATCCGCGGTAGTTCCGAAGCGTCCGATGCGACCGTGCAACTTCTAATCGGGAAGCTCATCGTGTGGGCAGCCCTTGCGAGCGTGCTCGTGCAAGGTATCCGCACGAGCCGAATCTCGCGGCCGCCCGCGCCGTCGCGATTGGCTGCGTCGTTACGGTAGCTTACGGTTGTTCGACCGGTGCTTTCGCTGACCGACTCTACGAACGGCTTTTCAGAGCGCGAGCTGCCGTTCCGTGTGTCCGGACTCGTGCACGACTGCAATGCTTGCACGTTCCCGCACGCTGCCGAGCGGCGCTCCCGCTTCAAACGTCGTGCATACGAAACGAGCGTGTTTGCCGGGGACGGCGCGCTTGTGTTTGAGGACGATTGCCTCGCTACCGATGCCCGCAAGGGTGCAAAAGAGCCCCTGGCTTCCCGCAAAGTGCACGCTCGCCGCACGGACGCGCACGCGCAGCGACGCAAAATAGCGCAGTTCGTCCGAGGCCGCTTCGCCGAGCACAATCAAGACCGCATTCGCGTGATGCGTTAGACTTCCCAGGCGCGTCCAGGCCGTTGCCCGCAGTGTAATCATGGGGATGACGACGACCCCAAAGGCGGCCGAGCGCAGTACGATATCAGCCGCCCTTGCGACTGCCATTGCATCGTTCGCATGCACGATCAGCAGCCGGTCGAGATCAACGCCCGCCGCTGCCAGCGCCGGCGGATAGAACGCGCCTTCCGAGCCGGCAGGCGTTTCAATGAGCGCACCGAGGCCGCCGTTCGCGGTCGCCGTAGCGAGTAGCCGAGCCGCCACGGCCGACCGCCCCGACCCGGTCGCGCCCTCGAGCGTGACGATCGCGCTCCGCGGGAAGCCTCCTCCGAGCACGACATCGAGGTCGCCGAGCCCCGAACGTACGATGCTCTCTTCGGCGAGCGTAAACGCCTCGGGCGCAGTGCTCCGCTGCTCGGCCGACAACGCCGCTCGCAGTCCGGCAAAGGCGACCCGGCGTGAATCGAGGGGAGGAACGGCCGACATGGGAACGCTATGATAATCGAACATGTGTTCGTAAAACAAGAGTGGCTTGCGTAATGCTTCCGTACGTACTAAAATGCGTACATGGCTACGATAGCGCGGTATGAGGGTACCGTGACGACAAGCGGAAACTCCGAAGCGATTCGCTTGTCCAAGTCGCTTTTTCGCGCCCATCCGGAATTCCGGCAGGGGCATGCAGTCACCGCAACCGTTATTGCGCCGGGTCAAATGCTAGTTTCGATTGCCGATGAGTCGGTCACCGGAACGGACGAAGATCCCATCATCGACGCCTTTTTAGGCTTCTTGGCAAACGATATGGAGCGCCACCCCGAACGCCTTGAACGTTTGTCTACCGACTCCATGGTGCACGCGGCCGAACTCACCGCCGGCATCGTCGTTGATGACGACGAGATATTTCCGAACGACGTCACGATTTGAGTCCTCGGCCGTTCGATACGCGCAACGGCTGGGAACTCTACTGGCACCCCGCGTTTCAGGAGCAATTCGACGCGCTTGTTGCAGAGGTGGAGCATCTCTTTCAAACGCTGCGACGCATCGAGTACGAGAAGCACCCTAAGGTGCGATTCCTGGCTCGAGTTCGGAAGATTATCCTCGACGATGTCCCGAACGATCCGGCTTCAAAGTCGTATGAACAAGGGAACACGCTGGGACCGGAGCGGCGTCACTGGCGCCGAGTAAAATTCAACCAGCGCTTCCGACTTTTCTTTCGCTTTCACTCGAAGGCGCGAATAATCGTGTATGCTTGGATGAACGACGAGAACACATTGCGCACTCGCGGGGCTCGGAACGATGTCTATACGATGTTTGAACAGAAACTGAAGTCTGGGAATCCCCCCGACGGCTGGGATGATCTGCTTGCGGCGTGCAGATGACGACTATCAAACTTCGGCGCAGGATTACGCCGTCCACGCCCCGCGTTCGGCGTTCACCGGTCGATTGAAATAAGCGTGCAATGCTTCGACGGCAAGGGGTCGCGCGAAGTAATAACCTTGCAACCGTTCGCAGCCGATCTGCCGCAGATAGGTCGCCTGTTCGAGCGTCTCGACGCCTTCGGCGACCGTGCGTAATCCGAGGTTTTGGGCGACGGCGATGATCGCGCGCACGATGGCTTGATCGGCTATGTCGACGAGGATGTCCGCCACGAACGAGCGGTCGATCTTCAGCGTGTCGACGGGCAGCCGTTTGAGATAACCTAGTGACGAGTAACCCGTGCCGAAGTCGTCGATCGAAAGCCCGACGCCCAGACTCGCGAGTGCCTTCAGGTTCTCCACCGCGGCGTCGGCCCCGACATACGCGCTCTCGGTGATCTCAAGCTGTAAGTGATGCGGTTCGAGACCCGTGCTCTCTAACGCCTCGCGCACGCTCTCGATGAAGTTTGCATCGCGAATTTGCCGCGCGGAAATGTTGACGCACATCGAAACTGTGCCGTGGCCCGAGAGCACAAGGCGCTTGGCTTCGGCGCAGGCGCGTGAGAGAACGTACTCACCGAGCGGAACGATCAGTCCGGTCGCTTCGGCGAGGGGGACGAACTCGGCCGGTGAAATCGCGCGGCCGTCGCTTTCGAAACGCAAGAGCGCTTCGCATCCGATCGGCAAGCAGGTTTCTGCATCGACGATCGGTTGGTAGATGATGCCGATCGCTTCGCGCTCGATCTCGCGTCGCAAGGTTCGCTCCAGTTCGACTTCGTGCAGCGCACGCGTGTGTAATTCGGGAACGTACACGGCGACGGCGTTACCGCCGCGCGCTTTGGCCGCGTACATCGCCGCGTCGGCGCTGCGCAAGAGTTCGCCGGGCGTCGCGCCGTCGCGCGGATAGAGCGCGAGACCGATGCTGCCCGAGACGCAGAGTACAGAATCACGATAGGCGACGGGCTGCGCGAGCGTGGCACACAAGCGGTCCGCGAGCGCCAGCGCGTCGTCTTCGTTGCCGTCAAAGACGATCGCGAATTCGTCGCCGCCGGGACGCGCCACCATCGCGTCCTCGCGCACCGTGCCCGCAAGGCGCGCAGCCAATTCACGCAAGACATGGTCGCCCGCCGCGTGCGAGATCGTGTCGTTGATCGCCTTGAAGCGATCGACATCGATAAAGAAGACGACGAGCGGTTCGCCGCTCGCTGCGGCGCGCGTGACGGCGGCCACGAGTCGTTCGCTGAGCAGCGTGCGGTTGGGCAATCCCGTGAGAACGTCATGATGTGCGAGAAAGCGCAGCCGTTCTTCGGCGCGCTTGCGTTCGGTGATGTCCAGGACCGCGCCGATGACGCGGCGCGGCTCACCGCTCTCATGGCAAAACTGGCCGCGTTCGTAAACGTAGCGCTCGCGACCGTCGCGCGTGCAAATGCGGTGTTCGGTCGTATACGGGCCGCCTTCGCGGCGCGCGCGGTCGACCTCACGTGCGATGTCGGCTGCGTCGTCGGGATGATCGAATTGATAAAGCAGCGTCGGCCGCTCGATGGCGGGATCGGCGCCGACGATCCGATAGAGTTCCGTCGACCAGCGCATCTCACCCGATAGCAGATTGGTTTCGAAGCTTCCGAGATGTGCGAGTTCTTGCGCTTCGGCAAGCGCAGCACGGCTTTCGCCAAGCGCGCGCGAGACGGCAAGCCGGGGCGTCGCGTCGAGCGCGAGCACGATTCGCGAATTCTTGCCGCGAAAGGTAATGCCGTTGGACATGACGTCGGCATAGAAGACGCTGCCGTCGGCGCGACGGTGACGCCACAGCGTCTGCTCCGTCGTTGGCAATGCGGCGCGGCGAAGTTCGTTCAAGTGTTCCGCCAGCCGCTCGTCATCGGCGCGCGGGCGGATGTCGCTGATGGTCATCGTCAGGAAGCGGCGGCGCGGATAGCCGTACGCTTGGCATGCGGCCTCATTGACATCGAGAAAACGCAACGTCGCGAGTTCGAAAATCCACATGGGTAGAGGATGACCGACGAAGATTGTACGGTAGTCGTCCGTCGGGCGCGGCCTCGGCATTAAGTCGCGCGTCGTCCTTGCACGACCCGTGTGCGCGACAGCCGGTCGTGCGGATGTACGCGGAAGAAGCAGCCGAGCAGCGCGGCTGTCGTGAGCGCGGATCCGAGGCCGACGGCGGATCGCCAAGCGCTCTGCGCAAGCGACGGGTGCGCGAAGCGCGTCGTCACGACGCGTAGCTCGAAAATCATCATGCCGAGCGTCTGGCCCGCTACCCCGACCAGCACCGCGCTGTAAAAGAAATAGACAAACAGGCTCGCGACCACGGCGGTACCGGCTTGAACGAGCGGCAGATGATGCAGCACCCAGTGTAGTATCGGCGTTGCACTGGCGGCGGACACCCCTTTGGCGTTATTTGTGATGGCCTCGCCCGTCGGCGTTTTGAGAATCGCGGCGATCACGATCAGGTCGATGGCTAGCGCAATGCTGCGCCGCCAGAAGCCCGCGCAATCACGGCGCTTGACGGTCGCGGCCGCGTGGGCTTGCATCGCGACGACCGGACGGCGGTGGGGCGCGTCGAGCTTGGCGCGCCAAGTCGCCGCCGGCGGGGAGGTAGCGAAGGCGCGAAGCGCGGTCAAGCGGTTGGTCGCGTAAGGGACCGCCGCGATCCATTCACCCATGCGCAAGGTCGGTTCGGCCTCGAGTTCGCGCCGCTGTTCCGCAAGCGCGTTCATGTCGACCCGCCGGCCGATCGCGTGAAAGGTCGCGATCGAGATCCCGCCGAGTGCGTCGTCGAGGCCGTCGCAACACAGGAAGCCGACCCGATCCGCCGTGTATTCGGTGCGGCGTAGCCAGGCCCCGAAGACCAGCGCCACCACGGGATTTTCGCGTCCGGACGCGGATAGGAGCGACGCGAGTCGCGTGTGCCCTGCGGCGATGTGCGCCAGCTCGCGCGCAATGAGAAAGGCGAGCTCGCCGCGCCGCAGGTGGTCCACGTACTGGCTCGAGAGAACGAGCGCGTACGGTTCACCGATGCCGACGGCCGTGGTCGCCAGAAACAGGTCGTCGCGTACGAATATCTGCGGCGGCTCGACGCCCAACCGGGCCGCAAGCGTATGCACGAGTTCGTCGATTTCCGGCATCTGACGACCGTCGATGCGGATGCTCGAGCCGAGCAGTCGGCCGCGTCCGACCGACACGAACACCATGCCCGCGACGACCAGGAGCACGAAGCCCGACACCGAGACGCTTTCTAGGAACGCGCCGACGAGCGCGATCGTCAGCGGAGCAGCCAGCGCGCACAACCACAGGGCCTTGCCTTCCCCGCGCACGCGCAGGCTGTCGCGACCCGTGAAGAGGTCCTCGGGTCCGATCGCAGGACCGGTCGGGTCCGCTGACGGCAGGCGCGTCGACGCGACGGTGCCGGTCCCTTCCGCGTAGTGCTCGGCCATCGTTGCAGGGGGCTTTCGCGGGATTATCTTTCTCGCCCGCTGAGGGTTGACACCGTGACTTTATTGCGCTATTGTACTAATACGCTAGTGCGACAGCACGATAGGATATTAGGATGAACCTGCAGCACCGTAACCCCGACCAGGACACAAACCACCTCTTCGGTCGCCCGACCGTTATCCCGACGCCGCGTACGCCCGAGCGCCTGTTCAACGGCTGGGGTGTCCGGCTCTAAGCCGGCGCCCGCACCGAAGCCGCCGAGCGCCACCGAGCGAACGAACGTGTCCATGATCTTCCGCGTCGACCCGCGTAGCGGGGTTCCGATCTACCTGCAAGTCATCGAACAGGTGAAGCGGGCGATTGCCCTCGGAACCCTCGCGCCGGGCGAACAACTGCCGACCGTCAAGGCGCTCGCTCTCGGACTGACCGTCAACCCCAATACCGTTGCGCGCGCCTACCGCGATCTCGAACGCGAGCGCGTCATTGAAACCAGTCCCGGTCGCGGCTCCTTCGTTCCCGCCGGAGACGCGCAGACCGACGCCCGGCGCGCGGCGCACGACGTCGCCGAAAAAGGACTGGCCGACGCGGTGCGTGCGGCGCGCAGCTTCGGACTCGACCGGCGAACCGTCACCGCGCTCATCGAGCGCGCACTCGACCACTGGTTTCCTCACGATGAACAGGAGCGAGCGTGACCGCCCTTTCAATTAACGACCTTACCAAACGCTACGGAGCGTTTACCGCCGTCGACGGACTAACCGTCGACGTCGAGCCTGCGAGCGTCTGCGGGTTGCTCGGCCCCAACGGCTCCGGCAAGTCGACCACGTTCAAGTGCGTGCTCGGACTTGCGCGGCCGACATCAGGCAGCATAACGATCGAAGGCGCGCCGCTGCGGCCCGAGACGTTCGACTATCTCGCATACGTGCCGGAGAAGAGCGCACTCTACGAGTGGATGACGGTCGAGCAGCATCTCGAGATGGCACGCCGCGCGTACCGTCGCTACGATGTTGCACGGGGCCGCGAGCTGCTCGCGCTTTTCAAGCTGCCGCCGAAGAAGCTCGTGAGGCGGCTTTCGAAAGGCCAACAGACCGCAGTCGCCCTCGTGATTGCCTTTGCGATTCGGCCGCGCGTGCTGGTGTTAGACGAACCCGCGAGTGGCCTGGATCCGATCTTCCAGCGCACCGTACTCGATCTCATCATCGACGCGGCGGCCGGCGGCGCCGGAGTCTTGTTTTCATCGCATCAGATCGGGCAGGTCGAACGCGCGGCGGATCGGATCGCGGTGTTGCGTGACGGCAAGCTCGTGCTTGCAGGCGACATCGACACGCTCAAAGGCGACGAGAAAGTGGTCGTCGCCGCGTTCGACGCGATGGTGCCCGACATGCCCGACCTTGCGCATGACCCGAACGTGCGCCGCATCGAACGCGGCGGCCGCATCGTGCGGCTCTACACCGACGGCGAGAGCGATCGGATCGCCGGCAAGGTCGCGCAATTTGCGCCGCGTTCACTGGACGTGGTCGACCTCACCCTCGAAGACATTTTCCTCGGCGCTGTCGGCGACGGCGTCGTACCGCCGATCGGAGTTGAATCGTGATCTACGTTGAATGGCTGCGGGCGCGCAAGCGGCTCGTAATCTTCGCGGGCGTATTGGCGACGTTGGTCGTGCTCGCCATCCTGTGCGTAGAGTTCGGATACGTTCATTCGGATGTCAACGCACACGGCCCCAACCATTACTTCTACTTGTCCTCGGGCAGCGAAAAGAGTCCGACCGATCAGCCGGCGCGTGTCGCCGTTCACGACATGCTGCAACAGTCGACGATTCCGCTCGACCCCTTTCTCATGACCGCGTCAATAATCGCGTTCATCTTCACCATTAGCCTTTACACGAGCTTGTACGCTCAACGTGAATCGTTGCACTTGGCGTTTACGAAGCCGCTTTCGCGGACACGTTTGGCGCTGAACTTTTTCGCCGTCGACCTGGCTTCCATCGCTGTGCTCTATGCGTTAGTCATCGCCCTTGGACTCTTCACGATCGCAGCCTTCGGAGCCCTCAATCGCATCGTAGCACCGAATCCAGGCGCTATCGTGCCGCTCGCCGGCGTGCTGCTGCTCTACGGTTTGATGCAGGCGTCAACGGCTTGGCTGCGCCGCGGCGCAGGCGGCATGGTTGCGGCACTGTGGGTAGCTTTCGTCGCGGTGCCCAGCCTTATGAACACGTCGCTCGTGCAGCTCAACACTATCGCGCGATCGCTATGGCCGCTCGATCCAATGCGGTATCTGTCAATGAACGCGAGCCATGGCGTCTATACGTGGGGATCGACCGCCGCGTACGGCGCCCAGACGGCGGTGTGGGGCGTCGGCGGAACGTACGAAGCGACGGCGCTGCTCGGCTTCAGTCTCGGCATCGCCGCGTGCGCCATCGCCATCGTCAACTGGAACCGCGTGGAGGTTTAACTCGGATGCGCTACCTCGGATCGAACTTCTCACTCGTACTCGGCGCATGGCGCCTACGCATTTCCTTCGCGCTCGAAGACGACGTCGAGGATGCGCCCGAGCCGCTCACTTCACGACGTAACTGCTCGGATACGCAGACCCGACGTATTTCCATGCACCGTTCATGACCTTGTAAAAGTACACGTTGGGATTCTGGGGGTCACCGTTGTTGGCAAACGTGACCGGGCCGATGACCGTATCGTAGGTGGAAGTCGTATTGAGGGCGCGTTCGACGGCAAGCCGATCGTTCGCGCCGGTGCGCCGGACGATCTCGATTACGATCTGCGCTGCGGCGTAGGAGAACGTCGAGATGGGGGTCATGGGACCGTACTTGCGCTCGAAGTCGTTCTTGATGCGAAACGCACCCGGCGCCAAGGTCAGCGGCGGCATCGACGTCGAGATCGTCAACCCGTTAACGTTCGTGCCGTACTTGTCGATCGTCGGTGCATCGAAAAAGCCCTGCGAAGCAAACAGCGGCCCGGCATAGCCGGCGGCGCGTAGCCGCGGTACGATCGGGCCCATGTCCTTCGTCAGACCTGCGAGGAAAACGACGTCGGGCGTCGCGGCCAGCGTCGCCTTCGTGACCCCCGCGAAGTCCGGTTTCTCCCAACCGAACTGCAGCTCGGTCGACTTGATCTTATCGCCGAGCATTTCTTCCTGGAACCCGTCGGCGACGTCGGGCCCGTAATCGCCGTCCTGCGTCAGCACGACGGCCGTTTTTGGTTTTACCAGGTCACGCACGTAGTGCGCCGCTAGGCGCCCTTCGACCGTATCCTTGGCGGTGAGCCGCACGATGTTCCCGTAGCCGTGCGCGGTGAGTCGATCGTACGTCGAGACGGGACAGATCACGGGCATCTTATTGTTGACGTACGTCTGCAGCGCGCCTTCGGTGATGCGTCCGCTCAGATGCCCGATCACGGAAACGATCGTGGGATCGTCGCAGGCGAATTCGGCATTCACTAAGCCCGACGCCAGCAGATTCTGATCGTCGAACGTGCGCACGGAGTACAGGCGGTCGAGCGCGCCGCGCCGGGCGTTCGTGTCGTCGGTCGCCGCCCGCACGCCGTTGCCGATCTGTTCGCCGAACCGCGTGTCGTCGCCGGTGAACGGCGCGACGATGCCGAGCGTGATGGTTCCGCCGAGCGGCGTGTCGCCGTACACGGCGAGTGCCGGCCGCGTCGTAGCTGCTGCGCCGAGCAGTGCGCCGGCGGCGGCGAGTACGTCACGTCGCGTTAGCGCCATGCGAAGCCGCCGTACGTGGTCACCATAAAGGCGATTGAAAAAACCATATTGCTCACGAAGACGTATTCGTTGAGCACGAAGAGGTTCTTTGCCGAATCAAACAGGCGATTTTCGTAGGCGGTGAGGCCGAGCGCCGCGATCACGCCTGCGTAGTAAAGCGGACCGACCCCGCTCAGCCGGCCGGCGCCTGCCAGGAGTGCCGCCATCAAAAGATGCAGGGCGAGCGGTAGCACGCGGCCGCTGCGCATGCCGAAACGCGCCGGAATGGAGCGCAGGTTCTGCGCCATGTCGATATCGCGGTCCATGAGCGCGTAGATGATGTCGAAGCCCGCGACCCAGACGGTCACCGCCAGAAACATCAAAGCCGCCGGCCAAGCGACCGTTCCGGTGACGGCGATGTAGGCGCCCAGGGGCGCGAGCCCGTCGACGGCCCCGAGCACGAAGTGGACGCTCCACGTGTAGCGCTTGCACAAGGGATACGCGATGATGCCGACCGCCGCAAGCGGCAGCAGCCGCAGGCAAAGCGGATTGAGGGCCGCCGCTGCAACGACGAGTAACCCGAGCCCGAGTACCGTTGTAACGAGCATCGCAGCGGGGGCGAGCGACCCGTTTGCAAGCGCGCGCCGCGCGGTACGCGGATTGCGCGCATCGATCTGGCGATCGAAATAGCGATTGGCCGCCATCGCGGCCGTGCGGGCGCCGAGGACGGCAACCGTGATCCAAAAGACTTGGTACAGCGTCGGCACGCCGCGCGCCGCGAGCACCGCACCGGCGTACGCGAAGGGCAGCGCGAAGAGCGTGTGCGCGACGCGAATCTCGTGCAGCACGAGCGCGAGCGGCGCCGTCCAAGAGCGCGGGCGGCTAGCGCTCATCGTGCTTGCCGCGTATGGCCGGCGTCCGGCTTCCCGCGCTGCGCTCCGCAACGGACCCCAGAAGCGTCGCGAGCGCACGTTCGCCCTGCCCGGACCACGCGTCACTCCGCGTGGCCATACGTGCCAGGCCGTACTCGTTCCAGCGCCGGCTCACGAGTTCGCGGGTCGGCGCGTCCATGACGATGTCGGGCGGCCACGTCCGTTCGTAACCTTCGTCCGCACGTTTGCGCGTCGCATCGATGCCCAGTTTGTGCCCGAGCGAGACGAGGTGCGAGCCGCTGTGGTCCAGGTCGTCGACGGGTCCGGGCATCACGACGAGGTCGCGCGACGCATCGACGTTGTTGAGCGCAAACCAGGCGACTGCGCGGACGTCGTGCACGTCGACGTCGTCGTCGACCACGAGTAACGTGCGGGTCAGCATCAGCATGTGTCCGAGACCCCACAGCGCGTTCATCACCTTTTTGGCTTGCCCGGGATACGACTTTTTGACCGACACGATGCACAGGTTATGAAAACCGCCTTCGACCGGCAAGTTGTAATCGACGATCTCCGGTACGACCATCTGCAAGAGAGGCAAGAAAAGGCGTTCCGTCGCCTTGCCGAGCCACGCGTCTTCCATCGGCGGCTTGCCGACGACGGTCGCCGCATAGATCGGATCCCGCCGGTGCGTGATGCACTGCACGTGGAAGGTCGGATACTGGTCGGCGAGGCTGTACACGCCCGTATGGTCGCCGAAGGGTCCCTCCACGCGCATGTCGTCGTTGTCGACGTAACCTTCCAGAACGAACTCGGCGCCGGCCGGGACCTTCATGTCGATCGTTTTGCAGCGCACCATCGGAACGTTGCGCCCACGCAAGAACCCGGCGAGCGCGATCTCGTCGACGATCGGCGGCAGCGGTGCAGTGGCGGCGTACGTGATCGCGGGATCGGCGCCGATTGCGACTGCGACCGGAACGCGGCGTCCCCACTTCGCCGCGTGGGCGCGGCCCTGTTTGTGTTTCTGCCAGTGCATCCCGGTCGTCGTCGCATCATAACGCTGCAAACGGTACATGCCGACGTTCTGCTGTCCCGTGTCGGGATCTTTGGTAAACACGAGCGGCAAGGTGATGAACGGCCCCGCATCGAGTGGCCAGGTCGTGAGGACCGGCAGTTTCATCAGATCGACGTCCGGCTCGACGACCTCTTGGCACGCCGCGCTCTTGACCGTGCGCGGCACCGCAAACGCCGCGGAACCGACGGAAAACAACTTTGCAACCTTACCGTTAACAGTCGTCGGCACGTTGAGTCGAACGGCGTTGCGGACACGACGCGCAACCTCGCCGAGGTTCGCCGCTCCGAATGCGAGCGCCATCCGCTTCTCGCTGCCGAACTGGTTCATCAAGACCGGATACGCCGACCCCTCGACGTTCGTAAACAGCAACGCCGGGCCGCCGGCTTTCACGACGCGATCGCTGATCTCCGCAATCTCCAGATGCGGACTGACGCGCGCCCGAATCTCAACCAACTCTCCCGCCCGCCGCAGCGCCGCCACGAACTGCCCAAGCGAATCGAAAGCCACGCTATGCCAGGCCTTCGCCCTGCGCCGCGAGTCTGAGGCGGGCGTCAAAGGAGAGGAGGCGGAGTTCCGGCAGGTCTTCCTGCAGGTGTTTCGCCGCCGCCAGATGCCAAAGGTCCGCTCCCTTCAGCTTCCAGGCAGCGGCCAGGCCGCGGACGACTTCCCATCGTGGTGCAGCGGTGACCGGTCGCCATGGCGCCCGTGATAACGTCTTATGGGCGCTCTCGCTCGAGGTGCTCGAAAGCATACCTTCACGCTGCATTCGCGCCAGGACGGCGAGCGTTTCGACCCACGCGAGTGACGACACCACATGCGTCCCACCTTTCTTCGCATGCGTGCGAGCTTCGTCGCTATGGGCGTCTGGAATCAACGCCGAAAGGATCGCCGAAGCGTCCCAATACGTGGCGGCCCCAACCGTCGCGGGCACGCCCTATCCGTCACGGTCCTCTTGCAGCATACGTTGAGCGAGGCCGAACTCAACGGGAAGCAGAGGTGGAAGTTCGTAACCTCCCAGCGGTTCAGGCCCGATGATTCCGGCTTGTTCCAGCCGACGCAGCCGCTCATCGAACGACAGCGATTCCTCCCCAGCAGGCACTAACTTAGCAACGGGCTTGCCGCGCTCCGTTATGATCCACTCACGGCCGCGCTTCACATCACGCAGCAATTGACTGAGACGCGCCTTTGCCTCACGCACGCCTGCGCTCTTGCGAACCATATCAGGTAGTTCTTGTAGTCACAAACGTTTCGTTCCTGCCGGGCGGGTCGCGGCGGTGCAGTTAGCGGGACGCTCATCGGTTCGTGGTGCGAATTAAATCCGTTGCCGGCGGGATGTGGCTTCTCAGTCTCAACGCGAGCACGATCAGTGCGACGCCGCCGATAATCGCGTAGATTGCCACAAGATACACGAGCGCAACGAGCGCCGCGATCGGCCGGACGACGAGCCACAGTCCCACGACGAACGACAGCAGGCCGGCGATGAACAGAAATATCTCGCCGGACACGTCGCGCCGCAAACGGAAGGCGGCGACGACCTCGAGCACGCCGGTGACGATCGCCCAGATGCGACCAAGTATCCGAGCGTCACCGCCGTGAGGCCCGGCCAGAAGAACGTGACCAAGCCGATCGCAATCCCGACGATTCCTTGGAGCAGAATCGCCCACCAGTGCCCGGTGTCGGATGCGCGAAGCGCAGCGCGGTAACGATGTTCAGGATGCCGTCGACGAACATGAAGGCGCCGAAGAGCACCACGAGCACGAACACCGATGAGATCGGATACAACAAGATTACGACCCCGAAGATGACCGCGACGATGCCGCGCAAGAGCGGCACCCACCAGTGCGAGGTGATACGCGAAAGGCCGAGCGGATTGGTAAGCGACGAAACCATGCTACCGTCGTACCCGAGCTGCCGACGTTTCTCTCTGCCGGTGGCACTTGGCAATCGGTTGCGAATCAGCCTCCGGCGAACGAAGAATGGCTAGCGCGCAACGGCTCGATGTTGCCGTCTTCGAGTGCGCGGGCGACAGCGCGGCGCAGTGCGGCCGTCTGCAACGTGTCGAACGCCGTCCCCGCATTGTGCGCTAGTTCGGTGAGGACGGCGCGTTCGTCGGGCGCGTAACGCTCCGCGCTGCGTTTAGCGCCGCAGGTGAGCAATCCGACGAGATCGCCCCGCACGATCATGGGAAAGGCGAGCACGCCGGGCAGTGCGCTTGGCGCGACCTCGGTCGCAAGCTCATCGAGCTCGACCGGCTCGCCTCCGGAGCGCGCTCGCACGATGGCGGCATCGTCCTCGTCAACCCTCATCGCGGCCGACGCCAAATGTTTCGGGGCAGCGCATCGTAGAGTGAATCCGCCGCGATCATCGTGCAGGTAAAGGGCCGCTGAATTTGCCTCCGCGTGCCGCTCGAGGGCTGCGACGATTCGCTCCGCCAGTGTTTGGGGATCGTTGATGTATGCGGCTTCGCGGGCGAGCCGGCGGAGCGCTCGTTCGGCGCGATGCCGTTCCCGGAAGAAGACGTTATCTACGAACGCGTCCGCGCGATCGTGAATGCCGCGCAGCGATGCCCCGATCGCTAGTGCCGCGAGCGCTTCAAGAACGAAACTCTGGACGTGGCCGAGTGTCGTTACGGATTTGCCGATAAGGAATTCGAGCAAGGTGAAAAGCGCGACGATCAGCGCCGACGCGGCCCCGAAGACGAGCGCGCGATTGATGACAAATCCGACGTCGAGCATGTGATGCCGCAGGATCGCGTAGCCGGTTCCGAGCGGAATCGCTCCGACCAAGAGAATCAGCGGCAGCACGTATGCCGCCTGCACGCTCAATAACTGGAGGATGGCGACCGGAATGAGACCGCCGAGCCCGACCGCGATCGAGAGCGCGACCCAACGCAGACGCGGACGATCCTGGGGCGTCGCTTCCCTCGCGCCGAGGACGAATCCGACGGCCAGTGCGATCAAAATGATGATGATTGCCGCCAGCGATATGACCGAAGCGACCGCGTTGACCGCATCACCCGGAGCCCTGACGTTCACGAGGCTCGCAAGATTGGTGCCGCCGGCTGCGACCATACCGACGGCGGCAATCCAGGTTATCGTGTGCTCGATGAAGCGCCGGAGGCCGCGCTCGCTACGACTCGGGAAGAGCGCCGCGAACCGCGCCGCTTGAGCCAGGGCAAACGTCAGAACGACGGTACGCAGCACGAAAAGCAGCGCGGTAATGGGAGTCGGATACCAGGGTGACGTCTGCAGAACGGCCGCCGCGAAGGCAATGAAAAAGGTCGCGAGCGCCCGAGCATCGGCGCGTTCGGGACGGCGCAGAACGATGATGCTTGCGACAAGGATGAACACGAATCGGATGACTTCGAATGCGGCAAGGACGGCAATCGATTCCGCCGTCGGGATACCAGCCGTCGATGGGCGCGCGATTAAAACTGTTGTGCGCGAACGTCCCAGGTGTTCGATCCCAAGCGTGAGGCGCGATCCCACCGCCACGGCGTTCGCGTTGTAATTGAGCCGATCGGCAAGGGTGTTGTCGACGAGCGAGATTCGATCTCCGCGCACGATGCCGGCATGGGCGGCCGCCGAACCCCGCGTGACCGCACCGACCTTGCCGGCCGCGTCTGCCTGAAAGCCAAAATTCGTCGGGTTTGCGGGGTGTAGAGCATCGCCCGCGATCAGCGCGAGCGACGCCGCAATTCCGAGCAGCGCCAAGGTCTGCCACAACCACGCCGGCAGTCCGCTCTTCATTGAATGAGCGGCCGTTCGAACGCGGTCGCGATGCGCAGCAGCGGCTCTAGGTCTCGCTCGGCAACAGCGCGTGCTGCCGCGTCGCGCAGCGCATTCGTCTGCATGGTGTCGAACGCGATTCCCGCGGCGTGCGTCAGTTCGGCCAGTGTCGCGCGTTCGTCGGGCGCGTAGTCTTCCAGGTTTCGTTTGGGGCCGCAGCACAGCATGCCGACGAGAGTACCGCGTACGGCCATCGGAAACGCGATCTTGCCCGGTATGGCCGGCTTCTCGACTTCACGTGAGAGTTCATCGAGATCGACGGGTTCGCCGGAGGCGCGCATGCGCACGATTGCGGCGTCGTTGCGCTCGAGCGCCGTCGGCGCGCCGGCGAGCGTCGTGAGCCGTTGCCGAAACGAGTTGTTTCCGTCCTGAAGGTAGAGCGCTGTTCCGCTCGCACCGGCATGCCGGTCCACGCCGACCACGATGCGCTCAGCGAGCACCGCGGGATCATCCACATACGACGCTTCGCGCGAGAGGCGGTGCAGCGCCGCTTCCGCGCGATGCCGCTCGCGAAAGAACACGGTATCGACGATGTGATTGACGCGCTCGTGAATGCGCGCGAGCGATACACCGATGCCAAGCGCGAGCAGTGCTTCAAGAAGCGCGCTCTGCACGTGCCCCAGAGACGTGAGATACTTGCCGAGCAAAAACTCGAGCAGGCTGAACGCCGCCACGACCAGTGCCGAGATGATGCCGAAGACGAGCGCGCGATTGACGACGAACGCGATGTCGAGCATGCGATGACGCAGGATCGCGTACGCCGTTCCTAGTGGAATCGCCACGATCAGAAGGGCGAAAGGCGCCGTTACTATGTCCGAGAGCCCCAGCGCCTCGAGGACGAGTACGACGAGGAAGCCGGTGACGCCGATACCGATCGATATCGCGACCCAGCGCAACCGTGGGCGCTCGCTCGGGGGCCCTCCCGTGCGCTGATGACGAAGCCGACCGCGAGGCCGGCGACCGCGTAAGCCGGGAAGAAAAACGACACCGCGGACGCGGCGAGGATGCCGAGTGGCGTCGCGCGGTCGAGAACGAGTGTCGCGAACGGCTCATACAGGACGGAGAAAACGGCGCAGGCGGTTATCAGGGGGTTGAGGCGCACGATGAAGCGCCGGATGCCGCACCGACTGGGCTCGGGAAAGATCGCCGCGAATCGGACCGCCTGCATGATGCCGAAGATGACGATCATCGGGCGGCCGATCTGCAGAATAGTGGCGACGTTCAGTCCGTACCAGGGCCAGCGCGTAAACGCGAAGGCGAATGCGATGAGAAAGGTCGCCAGCGCACGCGCCTCGGCGCGGTCGGCGCGACGCAGCACGATCAGCCCCGCTACAAGAACGAAGACGATGCGAATTACCTGGAACGTCGCGGCGATGCCGTAAACCGCCACGAGCAGCCCATGGGTCGCCTCAAACCGCGAAGCGCGCAAGAGAACGCGCCGGCGCTCGTGAGGCTTCGCGATGATGAGCGCAAGCGTACCGTTCGGTGCCGGTGCTTCGAAGGAGATATTTTCGCGCTGCGTGATGCGATCCTCGGGTAACGCAACCAGGTCGCCGACCGCGATCCCGGCACGGCGTGCCGGAGAATCGCGGTCGACGCGAACGATGCGATAGCTGCCGTGTCCGAGCGGCGCTGTCGCTATGCCGAACTGACCCGATGGGCCGAGGTGGAGCAGATCGCCGACGATGAGAGCGAGCGCGAGCCCGCTGGCAGCAAGCGCAAGCATCCGCCACAACGGGGTCGGCAGCGTGGTATGCGGCGTTACTTCAGTGATGCAACAAACTTCTCCACGGCGGCATAGAACGCTGCCGGCTGGTCCAGCATGGCGAAGTGCCGCGCATCGGGGATCGGCACGACCTGTGCCTGCGGGGCGCCCGTCAGCAGCGATTGATAAAATGCGAGCGTTTCAGCTTGCGTGTACTTGAGCGGCGGGTGCGTGTGGTCGGGTGCGTAGTACGGCATAATCTCGAGCAGCGGAATCGTGATCTTCGCGAGATCGGGGCGCAGATCGCTTGTGATATCTTCTTGGAACCATGCGGCGACTGCTTTCGCATCACTCTTGGCTTCAAGGGCAGCGGTCGGGTCAACGAGCGCGGGATCGTTCGTGCCGAACGTGCTCATTAACCGCTTTTCATAAGCGAGCCCGGTCGCGGGATCCGCTGACGCGATCGGCGCGGCAGCTTGTGCGCCCGCAGCTTTGCGCTGTTCGGGCGTCATGTTCGCCGTGAGCGGATAGACGGGCAGGCCGTCGACGGCGATGATTGCCTTCAGGCGACTCGCTTGTTGTTCGCCGAGCATGATTGCGAGCGTCCCGCCGAGGCTGTGTCCCATGACGATCGGCTTGTCGATCTTACGCTGATCGAGCAACGCGCTGAAATCGCTTGCAAACGTTGCGAAGAGCGGTGTCTTGGCCGTCGGCGGGAGCCCATCGAATCCGGGCAGCGTAAGCGCGTAGACCGTGTATTGCGGCTCGAAGTGCGCAATCGTTCCGTACCAACTCCACGGTCCGCTGCCAAGACCCGGGATGAGAACCATTGCCTGCTTTGCGGTGCCGTAGCGGTCGACGTGCAGCGTACCGACGTTGAACGATTCGGCTACGGCGGGCGCCGGCGGGAGCGGTGCCGCACTTGCCGGCATCGCAAAAGCGAAGGCGCAGACCGTCATGGAAATCGTGGTCCCCAAACCGCGACATAGACCTATCATGGAAAGCCCTTTCCTCCGGCAATTCCGGCGTTTACGTGCAGTGGTATCCGGGACGGCGCGTCTCTTGGAAAGGACGGCAGCGCGGATAACTCGCCCCTCGATCCGAGCCTTCCTCTCGCGTTCCGAATCGCGCGACTATTCGACTGCGCGATCGAAGATGTTCTCGCCGACGAGCCGCAATCGTAAGGCTTGAACAAGAGATCTACCGTCTCATGCCGCGACGATGCCGATGAAGCGCGTCGATTGCCCGTAGCGAAGAAGGCGCTTGTCTCGGGTCGCGAGAGGGCACCCGAGCTTCGCGGCCGTGGCGGTGATGATCCGATCAGCCGGATCCCCGTGGAATGCGCTTGGTAAGCGCGCCGCAAGTTCGGCGATCTCGGCGGAGACAGGTGCCTCCAAAATATCGGCCCGCGCGAACAGCGCTCGCACGTAAGCCTCAGGCGATTCTTCAACTGATATCCGGCCTTTGTTTACGAGCATCCCGATTTCCCACGCGCTGATTGCCGAGACAGCGATGGCGCGTTCACGCGACGCACGCTCAATTGCACGCATCGCTTCGGATCGTAGGGTGACGCCGGAGCGAAACCACAAGACCACGTGCGTATCGAGTAAGATCAGCGCTGCGACTCCCACTCCTCATCGATTGGTGCAATGATATCACCGAGGATGGTCACCGGGCCCGAGCCGAAGAGCGGTGGAAGCTCATCGTCGAACGGCACAAGACGCGCAACGGGCTTCCCACGTTTCGTGATCGTAACCGTTAGGCGCTCTTGCTGAACGCGATCCATTAATTCAAGGCACGTAGCCTTGAAACGGGCCGCCGGGATCATCTGTCTCCTGTTGACGTCACCTGAAGGTCTCATGGTCACCTTTCGTGACCAGTATATCCTGTACGCCGTGCCGGCGCAACCCGAGCACAGGAATCGTCACTCCCGCCGGCGTCGAGGTGGGCCGCTTGGGCGACCGGCCGCACCGCGAAACTCGCCGTTGCCCCGCGAAGGCCGCGACACGTACTCTTCCTCGGGTTCGGTTCCGCCACCGAGAACCGCCTTGCGGCTAAGATTGATGCGGCCTTGCGAGTCAATCTCCATGACCTTCACCATGATCTCGTCGCCGATCTTCACGACATCTTCGACCTTCTCGACGCGTTGTGGCGCGAGTTGGCTGATGTGCACGAGACCTTCCTTGCCCGGCAGCACCGCGACGAAGGCGCCGAAGTTCATCAGTCGCGTGACGGTGCCCATGTAGGTTTCGCCGACGACGACGTCCTTGGTCAGCGCCTCGACCATTTTCTTCGCCTTGTCCGCGCCCTCGCCGTCGGGCGACGCGATGAAGACGCGGCCGTCGTTTTCGATGTCGATCTTGACGCCGGTGTCGGCGATGATCTTGTTGATCACTTTGCCGCCGGGTCCGATCACGTCTTTGATCTTATCGGGATTGATCGTCAACACGATCATGCGCGGCGCAAACTGCGAGAGTTCGGTGCGCGGTCCCGCGATCGTTTCTTTGAGCTTGTCGATGATGAACAGACGTGACTTCTTCGCTTCGGTCATCGCTTCGCGCATGATGTCGATCGTGATGCCCGCAACCTTGATGTCCATCTGAATCGCGGTGATTCCGTCGACCGTTCCCGCGACTTTGAAGTCCATCTCTCCGAGCGAATCTTCAAGACCCTGAATATCCGTGAGAATTGCGTGCTTCTTACCGGCAAGGACGAGGCCCATCGCGACGCCGGCGACGTGCTTTGTAATCGGCACGCCCGCGTCCATGAGCGCTAACGTCGAACCGCACACCGACGCCATCGACGAGGAGCCGTTGGACTCGAGCACTTCGCTGATCACGCGCAGCGTGTAGGGAAAATCGTCGACCGCCGGCAGGACCGGCACGAGCGCGCGTTCGGCAAGGTGGCCGTGACCGATCTCGCGGCGTCCCGGCGCGCGCATCGGTTTCGTCTCGCCGGTCGAGTAGGGCGGGAAGTTGTAGTAGTGCATGTAGCGCTTGTTCGAAATCGCCATGATCCCGTCGAGCCGCTGTTCATCGCTGATGCTGCCGAGCGTAGCGGCCGAGAACACTTGCGTTTGTCCGCGGGTGAACACGCCCGAGCCGTGCACGCGCGGCACGTAGTGAACCTTCGACCAAATCGGCCGAATGTCGCCCGGTTTGCGGCCGTCGGGACGAATCTTGTCATTGACGACCATGACGCGGAGCTCTTCCTCCTCCATCGACTTGATGATCTTCTCGAAGTCTTTGCTGCTGGGATCTTCGAGCTTGACCCGGACCGCGTCGTCCTTCTTCGAACAACGCGCGATCGCTTCGGCGCGCGTCAGCTTTGCGAAAGCGGCGTTACGCTCGCCCTTTTCCGTGACGCGCATCGCGACGGCGACGTCTTTCTTGAAGTTCTTCTCCGTCCACGCTTTGAGCTCGGGATCGTGCCCCAGCAACGGAAAGGAACGCTTTGCTTTGCCGACTTTCTTCGCAAGCTCGTCGATCGCCGTCACGATCTCTTTGATGGCGTCGTGCGCGAACGCAACGGCGCCGAGGAAATCGTCCTCGGAGATTTCGTGTCCGCCGCCTTCGACCATCATGACGGCATCGGCGGTGCCGGCGACCACGATGTCCATACCGCCCGTTTCGTACTGCGGCAAGGTCGGATTGACGATGTAATTCTTGCCATCGTCGCGGCCAATGCGTACGGCGGCGACCGTTTTCTCAAACGGAATGTCGGACACGGCCAGTGCCGCGCCGGCCGCGCACACGGCGAGCACGTCAGCGTCGAGTTCGGAGTCGATCGACAGCACCGTCGTGATGATCTGTACGTCGTTGCGGAAGCCGTCGGGAAACAGCGGCCGAATAGGACGATCGATCTGCCGCGCGGACAGCACGCCGTGTTCGGACGGGCGGCCTTCGCGCTTGATGTAGCCGCCCGGTATCTTGCCGGCCGCGTACATTTTCTCTTCGAAGTCGCAGGTCAGCGGAAAAAAATCGATGCCTTCGCGAGGTTTTTCGGAGGCGGTGACGGCGGCGAGCACGACATTTTGATCGCCGTAGCGAACGAGGGCGCTGCCGTTGGCTTGTTTCGCCAACTCACCGGTCTCAATGACCAGCGTCCGCCCACCGATCTCGAGAGAGACGGTTTCTGGCACGTATACTCCTGATTCTTTTGTTCTTATCGTATATTTGTAAGCCTGGGAGGTTCGCCACAGATGAGCAACCGGCCTTTACCATCGTCGGTCGGCGGCACGTTGCTTCGGCGCGCCACGCTCGCCGATGCGCCGATGCTCGGCGCACTCCGCGCCATGATGCGGGCGGAAGCCGGCACGCATGCGCCCGAAATCGTTGAAGCATTCGAACGATCGTGCGCAGCGTATTTCACGCGCGATCTCTCACGCGCCGAGCCGAATCTTCGCGCGTGGGTTGCAAGCGACGCCGAGCGTATCGTCGCAACCGCAGTGCTGATGATCCTGCCCACGTTACCACGGCTGGGCGGCGAGGGCGCGGTCGACGGTCGCGTGCGCGACGTCTACGTGCTTCCGACGCATCGCCGTCGCGGAATCGCGCGGGCTTTGCTGGCGCTCGTGCTCGACGAAGCGCTCGGCCTGCGCATGGACCGCCTCTCGCTTGGCGCGTCGGCAATGGGACGTCCTCTGTACGAGTCGCTCGGCTTCGTCACCAAACGCGACGAGATGCTTTACGAGCCGCAAGCTTAGATCGGCTAATGCAGCGTTCTGCTAAAAGAGCGCACCGTGCTAGCGTGCTCGGCATCACGGTCAACGCGCTAGCCCATCGATGAAGGTGCGCAGGTCGCCTGAGAGCTTGCGGCGGGATGCGGGGTCTTCATAGATGAGATGTCCACTGTCGTAGTAGTGGAACTCGACATGGCCGAGTAAGGTCGAGTCGAGACTCAGATGCCCGATCGTGTATTCGGTTCCGGCGAAGGGCGTTGCGAGATCGAAATAGCTGTTGCCGGTAAACACGCGCAGCGACGCATTTTGCGAGAGCGCCTGGCGCAAGTCTTCGGTCACGGCCGGCGCCAGTACTTTCCCCTCAAAGCCGCCGTTCTCGCGTCGGAAATCCCAGATCTTGAAGACCTCGTCGTAGTCGTTGGTCCGGTACGGCATCGGCGGATTCCAGCGCAGTTCCGTACGGCTGTACGAGTTGAAGAGCGCCGTATAGATCGGCGTAAGTGCGCTGTCGGTGGGATCGTATTCGGGCTGCGCGTCGTTTGGATTGGCGTCGATGCCGACGAAGCGCGCGTCGAGCCGGCCGATCGTGCGGCGCCGGTCCCGCAGCAATTCCTTTTCGAAGTAGTCCGGCCCGACGCGCAAGTTCGCAAGATCGATGTAGCGTTCGCTCAAACCGATGTCCGCATGCAGTGTCGTGATGATGCGGCGGCGCTCGGTAGGATCGAGCCGGTCGCCCTGCGCCAGCGCCATCGTGTATTCGCCGAGCGCGAAACGGCGGACGTCATCGAGAAACGCCGGCAGACTCGGATGCGCCGTCGGCAGCGCGTGATGATACCAAGCGGCGGCGGCTTCCGAAGGAAGGAAGAGCACGAAAGGCAGATCGTTGTCGGGGGCGGGAACGATCGTCTTATAGTCGAGCGCCGTCGAAAGCAGGACGACGCCGTTGCAATCGATGCCGCGCTGGTGCAGCAGGTTGACGAGGTTTGCCGAGCGCGTGGTTCCGTAGCTTTCGCCGATCAAGAACTTGGGACTATTCCAGCGCTCGTAGCGCGTGATGTACCGCTGTATGAAGTCGGCGAAGGCCGCCGCGTCCTGATCGATCCCGAAGACATCCTTCGCGTGGCCGTCGAGGACGCGCCCGTAACCGGTTCCCGGCGCGTCGATGAAGACGAGGTCGCTTGCGTCGAGCAAAGTCGATTCGTTGTCGACGAGCCGGTACGGCGGGGGCGGGGTCGTCATCCCGTTTGCCGTCACCACGCGCTTAGGTCCGAACGCCCCCATGTGCAGAAAGAACGTCGATGAGCCGGGACCGCCGTTGTAGACGAAGCTGACGGCGCGGTGCGCCGGATCGCGAACGTGATCCATCGTGTAGGCGACGTACGACATCGAACTGAGCGGCTTGTCCTCGGCATTGCGAACGACGAGAACGCCCGCCGTCGCGGTGTACGCGATTCGACTTGCGCCGAGTTGCATCGCGTGATGCGTGACGACCGGCTTCTGCGAAGGCAACGGCGGTGCCGAGGGAACCGGCGTCGGCAATACCTGCACTTCGGCGGCGCGGGCGGTTGTGAGCAGCGCGCACACGCAAACGAGCGTAGCAATCAAGGTTCGAACGACGATCATGCAGTGCCGCTTGCGGGCGCGTGCCGGCCCCGACCTGCCGAAAAGGTCGGGCCGCAACGCTTTCCGCCGCTCGCGCGTTCACACACCCGGAGGAAAGCCGATGCAAAAACGCACGAAGCGCCTTCTGCCGGCTGACGTGCCGCGGCTCGGGCCGCCCACGAACCTCCGGCCGGGAGGCGCGCACACCGACAAGCGCCGCAAGCCACGCGCGCAAGAGAAGGCCGCCTTACGCAAGGCGGCCTTCGACGCGCATGGGACCTCGCGCTAAGCGGCCTCGATCATCGTTACGATGGTATGGGGCTCGGGAATTGATTGCCCCGTCTCGCGCAGTACTTTAATGTAGTCTCCGAGAGCGATGGGAAACTCGCGGAATACTTCGTCGCGTGTTTCAGCCGCGACGATCAGCCCCGGCATATCCGGCGCATGCGCACCCCAACCGCCGTCATGCCCTTGTTCGATGATAACCGCGTATTTCACGGCTTCTCTCCTCGGATGATTTTCATAGCAGTTTCGAGCGTCCCGACCGGGATGTCCTTCGAACCGTGATAGCTGATATAGACGACCCCGGGAAGCGTCGGATGAGTGAAGGCCTTATGGCTGCCCTTCGCTTCGCGTAGCAAACGCCAGCCATGGTGGCGCGCCAGCTGCTCTAATTTGCGTGCTGTCATGCCTACATATCGCGACATACGTTGCAGCATCAAGACGCACAAGAGGTTCCTGTGCGTAGTTTATCGCGTGTTCGGTCCGGCCGCCATCACGACATAGCGTATCGCCGTAACGACGTCCTCGACTGTTAATGCCATCGCGGCATCACCGACGACGAATTCCCATTTTTGTTGCAGTGGCAAGATCGTGGCAGCGAGCCGGGCGAATACGAATGTTCCGTGCTCGCGTGCATAGGCGTGCGCGCGTGCCTCAAGACCTTCGCGACTACCGCGCAAGAAGATATGGAACGTGTTCGTATGCGGTGGATCCGGCATGATTTCGACGCCGTCGAGCGCACGGAGTGCCGATGCGATCTCCCGCGTGCGGATGCGGTAGGCGGCCATCTTCGGCAGGTTGCGCTCGAAGGCGAACTGCGCCGATAGCGCGAGCGGAGCGATCGTGACCAAGCGTCCGCCCTGGCGGTGCTGCCAGACGCGCGCTTCGTCGATGAAATCGCGTTCGCCCGCGAGCACCGCACCGGCGAGCGCGCCGAGGCCTTCGTAGAACGACACGTAGACGCTGTCGAAGGGCGCCGCGATTTCTGCGTGGGAGCGTCCGTAATGCGGGGCCGCTTCCCACAGTCGTGCGCCGTCGAGATGAAGCGCGGCGCCTTTTGCGCGCCCCGCTTCGAGCAGCGTGATCAGATCGTCCCACGCCGGAAGCTGGGCTCCGATTTCGCGTTGCGGCAGTTCCACTAGAAGCGCGCCGAGCGGATCGGCAACGGCTCCGACATCGCCCGGCGTCATCAAGCGCGACGGCGCGCCGACGAGCATCGCGCGCAGGCCGTGCAGGAACGCATACGCGCGCGATTCGTGAATCTCAAGGTGACACGTCGGATGAAATGCGACGTTGGGACAAGCACGGCGCTGCGACCATATCCGCAGCGCGATCGTTTGCGCCATCGTACCGGACGGCATGAACACGGCTGCCGGTTTACCAAGTTCCGAAGCGACGCGCGCTTCGAATGCAGCGAGCCACTCCGCGGAGCCGTATTTGTCTGCGACGAGATGGGGCGGCGTAGCAGCCGCAAGGGCTTCGAACGCCGCGCGCGGCGATTGCGGACGATGATGGGTCAGTGCGCGCGGACAAGCGGCCCGTAGACGGCCCAGCGCGTCATCGTTCATGCTGCCGGCAGTATCGCAATTCGGGCCGACCGACGCCTTCGGCGCAGCGTCGGCCATCGCGGCTTTACCGAGCGAGCCGCCTAACGGCACGAGCGGCTAGCGGCGCAACCCGAGGTCGGCGATCAATTTACGGTAACGCTCGACGTCCTTTTTTTGCAGATAGCCGAGGAGCCGGCGGCGTTGGCCGACCTGCATCAAAAGGCCGCGGCGGCTATGGTGGTCCTTCTTGTGGACCCGCAGGTGCTCCGTCAGCTGATTGATCGAGGCCGTCAGGACGGCGACCTGTACGTCGGCCGAACCGGTGTCGTTCGCGCCACGGCCGTATTTGACCGAGAGGTCTTGCTTTTGCTCTTTGGAGATGGGCACGAGGTAGGCTCCTTGCACAGGATGGTCTCGCTTCGGCTCCAGATCGCAACGCTTTCCGGGCCGGCGACCGCCGGATCATAGCATGCCGGACTGCAGAGCGCAAAACGAGCGTAGGCCCAGGCTCCTTTTGCGCGAACCCGCCGCAACAAGAAGTCGGAGAACTGTGATGCCGACGACCAGACGGCGAGCGAGCCAAACCGAGTGACCGCTATATCCGTCATACCATCGGCATGCTTCGCATTTACCGGACTTCAGCAGCAGTACAGGAGGATATTGGAATGACAGATGAGCCTCAAGCGGCCGCGGGCCAACCCCGCACGACGCGCAAACAGGTATTAGGAACGCTCGCGGTCGGAACCGTGCTCGGGACGGCGTTTGCCGCGCTCGGCACGAAGCCCGCAATCGTCAACGCACAAAATGTAACCGATACGGACATCCTCAATTTCGCATTGAACTTGGAATATCTCGAAGCCGAGTTCTACAACTACGCCGTCAACGGAAAAGGCATCGGCGAGCTTGGGGTGGCCGTTACGGGCTCGGGTTCAGGCGGTCAGACGGCGGGCGGCAAGAAAGTTAGCCTCAGTGGGAAGCTGGTGACCGAGACGGCGCAACAGCTCGCCCACGATGAGTTGACCCACGTGCAATTACTGCGCCAAGCGCTCGGCAAAGACGCCGTCGCAAAACCGGCGATCAATCTTGCCGCACTCGGCGTGGGCTTCGACAACTTGATGCAATTCTTGTTGTTGGCGCGCGCCTTCGAAGACACGGGCGTCAGCGCGTACGGCGGAGCCGCGCCGCTCATTAAGTCCAAAGACGTCTTGGGCACTGCGGCCCGCATTCTCGCGGCGGAAGCCCAACACGCCGGCAACATTCGGCTCTTGGTCGGCCTCAAAGGCGTTCAGACGAAGGCGTTGGATTCCAAGGACGTTCTTCCGCCGCCGTCGGGAAACAATCTCTTCTCACTCGACGACAATGCCCTCGCGATCGTGCGAACGCCGGCAGAGGTTCTTGCGATCGTAAAGCCGTTTTTCCCGAACGGCCTCAACGGGACCATCAAGTAGTGAACTAATGGCGCGGCTGTCGAGCTCCATCGAAAGAAGCTCGGCGGCCGAGCCGGCCGATGCGGCGAGACCACACGATGTCCGCGTTCACAGATGAGATATCGTTGGAGTCAAGCGCGACGTTCGGCAAGCATGAAAGACCGGTCGCCTGCGTCGAACTCGGGCGGCTGCCATGCCGCGCTTCGTAGCGGTTGCCTCGACCGCCGACATCCCGCCCGGCCAAGCCAAAGCGTTCGTCGTCGGCGACCGTGAGATCGGCATCTTCAACGTCGACGGCACGTTCTATGCGATCGAAAACACCTGTCCGCATCAGGGCGGCCCGCTGGCCGACGGGTGGATCGAGGGGTGCGTCGTCACGTGTCCCTGGCACAGTTGGTCCTTCGATGTTCGAACGGGTCAGATGGCCGTGATGGCGGGGTTCTCATCCGTCGACGCGTTCGACGTTCAAATCGACGGCTCGGTGATTACGGTTGCCGTGGAGCCACGCGACTGAAGCGCGCCCGGTAAGTCTTCCACGCCCCGGCAACCACTCGCGAATAGTGCGATGCGAAAGCCTCGTACGAAGTTCTCGAGCGTCGTGGTGACGGCGTCCGCCGAGCGCGTCGCAGGCTCGAGAAACGGCAGTGCGGCACCCGCGACGTTCGCGCCGAGCGCAAGCGCCTTGGCTACGTCGACGCCGCTGCGGACGCCGCCGCTTGCGACTAGCGTCGCGTCGCGGAAAGCAGCGCGCAGGGCAACGGTCGCCTCGAGCGTCGGATAGCCCCAGCCGGCGAAGGTTTCCGCGAGGGCTTCGTGCTCGCCCGATCCCGCGCGCCGGCCCTCCACGCGCGCCCACGACGTACCGCCGGCGCCCGCGACGTCGAGCGCCGCGACGCCGGCCTCCAGCAGCCGTCGCGCGGTTCGAACCGAGATCCCCGACCCGACGCTCTTGACGGCGACCGGCACGTCGAGCGCACGAACCAGTGCGGCGATCTGCGGCAGCAGATCGCGAAAATTCGTATCGCCGCGCGGTTGCAGCGCTTCTTGCAACGGATTGAGGTGCAGGTAGAGGCCGTTTGCGCCGATCTCGTCGACGGCGCGGCGCGCGTCGTCGAGCGTCACGCCGTAGTTGAATTGCACGGCGCCCAGATTCGCAAAGAGCACGACGTCGGGCGCTACCTCGCGCACGCGATAGGTGGAAAGCAGCGCGGGGTCCGCGAGTGCGGCGCGTTGACTTCCAAGCGCCAGTGCGACGCCGCTGCGTTCCGCTGCGACGGCGAGATTGCGGTTGATGGCGCCGGCCCGTTCGGTGCCCCCCGTCATCGATGAGATCAAAATCGGGGCGACGAGGCGATGACCGAGAAACGAACATGATGAATCGACGTCCTCGAGCGCGATCTCGGGAAGCGCTTCATGCCGCAGCCGCACCGCGCCGAAGCCGGCATCGAGCGGCGATGCGACGTCGTCTTCGAGACAGATGTCGAGGTGGCGCGATTTGCGCGCTTCGATTGCGCGCGCCGCGGGCGTGTCGTTACGCATCGGCGAAACCCTCCGAGCCATCATGCCGCTTTTCCTATGACGACCTCGTGACGACCTCGGACGTTCCCGCCTGGGACGGCCGTGCCGGAAAGGCCGGCGGCCCCGCATTCGGCGCTGCGTTGCGCGCCCTTGCGCTCGAACGCGAACTCGACGAGACGGCGTTCGCGACCGCTACTGAACTCGACCAGCGGCGTTGTGCGCGCATTTTCGAGGGCGAGGAGCGCGTGACCGTCGCGGAGCTTGCGCGCATGGCGCAGGCGCTGCGCGTACGCGCCATCGAGTTCATGCAGCGCACGAACTTGCTGTCGCTCGAAGTGTACGCGCTAGGGCTCGATCCGCTCTATTTCTTGCCGCTCGGCGGCGTGCGCAAAGACGCGCGCATCTACATGCGCGAGATCAATCCGCGGCACCGCGTTCCCGAACGCGATATGCTCGTGCGCAACCCGACGCTCAAGGAACTCGCCGCCGACACGGTACTCGATCCGCTCGGAAAACTCGAAATCGAACTCGCCTATCTCCTACGAGCCGCGGTGCAATCAACCGGAGGGACCCTCTAGCCTACAAAAGCACTCGTTACACGAGGGTGAATCACCGGTAAGCCTCTTTCCTGTCGTCGATGGCCGTTGGCGATTCTCCACCTGCAAAGGCTTCGAGCGCGGAAATGATCGTCGCGCGATCGCGTGCGGCGAGTTTTTTAATTCGCGCTCCGCGCGGGGCTCATAACGAAGGTGCATGGCGAAACCGTAGTCGAGCGCCATCTCGGCCCGTGGCAGTTCTTTGCAGCCGGAATGATGCGCCCGTCCTTACCGCCGAGGGACTCGACAGTTTGGTCGCGCCTCCTTAGGGCGTTGGGGAACGACGTGATTAAAATGACACCCTAACCCAAACGTCACGGTCCGAAGCGTGCGCGAACTTCTTCGGCCGACAACGTACGCCGATTGGGTTCACGCTCGAGCTCCGCAAGCGCTGCGACCTCGTCGGGCGTCGCGACGTCTTCTTCCGCGAAATATGACTGTACGGCAACGAGATTTCCGTCGCGAGCCGCGCAGAACGGCGTCGTCGATTGTGACCGCGTGCCCCACCGGCAACACAGAGGCAATCGTAGCCGCCGCCTCGTGCGCCTCTTCTTCCGCCGCGCCGACGGCTCGCAGCCGCTCGATAACGGTCACTCTTAATCTCCCATCTCAAGTGTTTTCGATTGGCGTCGTGCCATTACTGAGCCGCCACCAGGTTTCGCAGCGTTCGCGGCCGCCTTAGCGCCCGCATTCCACCGCGTCGTGCCCTGCGCTCAAGCCCGTTGCATGCTCATGTTGCGCCGGTGGGGAGGGCGCTACGGGGATGTGGCCTCGCGCCCTCGACCTGGCCAGCGGTGCATCCCTTCGGCGGGAAAGCCTGGCCGCCCGGCCGCCCTACGTCCCGGCATTCTCTTAGCGCAGAGGCGCCGGAGAGGAAACGGACCAGCGCTTGCCGACATCGATTCACGCGTGAACGGCGCTCCATGTTGCCACGGTTGCGCACGTAACAGCGCTCTGAGTTCCGAGAATGAACGGCTCGACGAAGAAGAAGCGCCCCTTTCAGTTCTGACGGCAGAGACGGCGGCGGGCACGAAAGACCTCGAACATGCCGCGGACTCTGCAATCGACTTCGCAAATCAAGCAGATTGAAAGCTCGAACATTTATCACGCAGATCGTCGCCGGCGACGTGCGCGGCGGGCAGCTCGGCGAGCGGGATTCCGCGTTCCCATTTCCGGATACGCTTTCGGGACGCGCCAAGCCGCTTCGTACTTAGGTCGTCAGATCGTCCTGACGACAGCCGACGGTGTTGATGCAGTGTAAGCTATAATCATCGCAACAAGCGACGCTGCGGAGGCCAACGCAACGCGATGATGGGTAGTCGATTACAGACGACCGCGATGTTCCAGTATTTCTGTCTCGATGATTGGGTCTCAGCGGATCATCTGCTGCGCGCCATCGATCGTCACATCGATCTTCGACCGATCCGCGAGCAGCTGCGTCCTTTGTATAGTGAGATCGGCCGGCCGTCGATCGATCCGGAAATCTTGCTGCGCATTCTGCTGATCGGGTATCTTTACGGCATCACGAGCGAACGGCGATTGCTTGACGAAGTCGGTATGAACCTCGCGTACCGGTGGTTTACCGGTCTGGGCTTCGGACGCGGCAAAATGCCGAATTCTTAACGCGCGACGACTTCGTCTTCGAGCCCAAGATCAACGTGTATCGCTGCCCGACTGGCAAGCTGCTGACATACCGCGGCATCGGCCGAGCATCGAGAGTGAATACGTATAACGCTTCGCCAAAAGACTGCGCAGCGTGCCCGTTCAAATCACGTTGCACGGCGGTCGCGGCCGACGTCTCGTTGTGAACTTTGACGAACCCGCTCGCCAGCGTGCTAAGGAGCTGGGCCAAACCGAAGCATACTGGCGGTCATGGCGGGAGCGCAAGAAAGTCGAGGTGCTCTTCGCGGAGCTCAAAACCGTGATCAAGTTGCGCCGATTCCGCTTACGAAGACTCTGGAACGTGACTGAACGGACGTTGATGGCAGCTATGGCGCGAAACATTCGATTGATCCCCTTACTCGCTACGCCGGCCCCTGAGCTGGCGTAGCAGCCGCGGTCAACCTGCATAGCGGCTCACCAAGTTTTCCACTGGCTTTCGCAACCCGCTCATCTCAAAAGCGCCGATCGCGGCTTTTTCACAGCGTCGGTCGTTTACGAGACGACGGGCAAACGAAACCTTTGAGGCTTTGAGGCGTACGGAACGTGACGAGATGCTTCAGCGATCCGCGTGCCCAGCTGTTTCCTCTCTATGGTGTCAGGAGAAATCGAATGACCTCAGTTCTACTGACCGGTTCTAGAGCCGCCGACTTGACCGAAAAGACCTCGCCACGTATTCGGGCCCGAGTCGCCGGAAGTTTTTACGCGGTCACCGTGCTGACATCCCTGTACGCGTATTTTCCCGGTCGCGGAACTCACCTTGGTCACGCGGCAGGTCTCATAGCAGGCGGGGCTTATCTCGCCGTAACGCTCCTTCTCTACGAATTGTTCAAACCGGTGAGTCGAACTCTCTCATCGCTAGCGGCGCTCTTCAGCGTTGTGGGGGTGGCTCGCACCGATAACAGCATCTTTTTCTTCGGGTTTTATTGCATTCTGCTTGGATGTCTTATCTATCGGTCGACGTTTATTCCGCGAGCGTTAGGTGTGCTCATGGCGCTCGCGGGCTTGGGCCTGTTGGTTAACAATCTCTCGAATCTGCTTCCGTCCGGTATGATGCATGTTGTTTCGACTATCGGCTTTAGCCTCGATGGCATCGGAGAAACCTTGTTTACGCTGTGGCTTCTGATAATTGGCGTCAACGTGCAGAAGTGGGAAGCCGAGGCGACTCACATTGGTGGGGCGTCGTCCTAAGATGGTCTCGAAAAAGGTCCGACGGTGACCGTCTTTGTCAACCCTTAGGCGGCGATCGGCACGTTCGTGTGCTCGATTCGTGTTTGGCAGAGACGTAAACGATAGTAGACGATGGTTGCCAAGGTGCGTTTGAGTGCCCGAAGTG
>JAABUJ010001251.1_pt1 | contig 38744 bp, 53 predicted proteins | sample 5559131 | NCBI WGS metagenome assembly JAABUJ01 (sample SAMN10711875, study PRJNA513366) | rock metagenome | isolation source: Antarctica rocks | place: Antarctica: Victoria Land, Mt New Zealand nord | collected 2016-01-07 | reverse complement strand
GGAGATGGGGCCCATGTGGAAACATGCGTTTGGGGACCTTCGATATGGAACTAATGTGCTAGACAGGGACATTCCTGTATCGGCCGGTCTTGCATGGGGCGAGGGCAGAGCTACGTACAAATACCTGATGTCGGCGAGCATCGAGGTCGGCGACCTTTTGTTAGCTCGCCGACTTCACTAGCGCCCCGGGATTAGGCTCTTTCACGATGAAATTTCCGCGGTGGGCAGCAGATGCTGTCCAGCATTTTTCATGTTAGGGACAAAGGGGGACGGAACGGAACAGTGGTCTATTGCTCACCTGGATAGAGAAGGGCGCACTAAGGCCTGAAACTTGGTTGAGAAAGGGGTACGCCCGAAGTCGTCAGGCCTAGGGTTCGGGCTTTGACTGAGACCTAGATTTTTGGCTTTCGGGGTTGAAAAAACAGAAAGAACAAAAGTTGATGTTCTGCCTGGTTACCTCTTCGAACATCTCAATCAAATTCGTTCATCTTAACCAATCTTCAAAACACCACGAAGCAAGGGGCCAACACCCCTCCCTTTCCGGTAAAACAGAAACCATATATACACACCAAAGATGCAGCGACGGCGAACCCCCACCCAACGCCTCCTAGCCTACCTCACCGCCTCCATCCAAATCAACATCGTCGTCGAAGCCGAACTGCTCCTCCTCGCCTTCGCCACCGGCATGCAAGACGCCACCACCTTCCCAGATTACCACTGCTTCGCCTCCAACCAAACGGGCAACACCGTCCTGCTAGCCGTCGGCGCCGCCGGCATCGCCGGCTCGCTCTTCTCGCTGCCCAACATCGGCGTCAGCCTCGGCCTGTTCGTGGCGGGTGCGCTGATAATGGGCCAGCTGGGGCACGTCGTCGGCGGCCGCCGCCGCGTCTGGCTGCTCGTCAGCAACGCCGTGCAGACGGCGCTCGTCTTCGCCGCCGCGGGCTTGCAGTATCGCGGCGGGAGTGTCGTCGAGGCCGAGGGCGCGACAGCCAAGGGCGTCATTGCGATGCTGGCGTTCTCGGCGGGGGCGCAGGTGGCGATGGCGCGGTCGACGAAGATTGCCGAGATCACGACGGCGATGGCGACGGCGGCGTGGGTGGATTTGCTGGTGGATGAGAGGTTGTTGGCGGGGAGGAATCGGGGCCGGAATCGGAGGGCGTTGTTTTTGTTGTCGTTGTTTGCGGGGAGTTTTGCGGGTGCGTTTGTGTATCAGAGGGTTGGGTCGGCGTTTGCGTTGGTCATTTCGGGGGTGGGGAAGGGGGTTGTTTTGTTGGCTTTTTGTTTCAATGTGGAGGCTGGGAGTGAAGGGGTAGAAGGGGCGAGCCGGGATGGTAAGAGGGAAACTACCGGCGTAGTAGCAGTATAGCGGGTGGGATTCAATATAGATTCTGTGCTTCGTGGAGATATGGTTATCTTCTACCGTTCCTGTTCGGCATGGCAGGAAATCGAGAGACCCGATGAGCACGCAGATGGTGTTGCAACGGACTGCCCTAAACCCATCACGATGCCTGAAGTGATGACTGATACTATACTATTACTCCGTAGGCTTGGCTGCTTGAATCGAGCTGAGACCTGGAGGTTCAAACCCGTATTGGTATCCTGACTGATTCAGGAAAGGGGAATGCGCAGATTCATCTCAATATCAACAAGTGCCCATAATCGTACATCCGATGACGATCACACATGATTGAATAACTTATGCCGAATCTTACAACCGTAACACCACTCTTGGAAATATCCCTCGCCATCAACCCCGCATACTATCCTCAACCCCATTCTCCTCCACCACCCACGGCTCCGCCACCTTCAACGGCACCATCAAAAACCGATACCCATCCTTCCCCACCGCCGGCAACCTCCCCCCCCTCACATTCACCTGCAGCGCCTGATGTATAAGCCTCGGCTCCGGCAACTCCCCATCCCTCTCGCGCCTCCAATTCACAAACTTCTCCTCCTTCGTCCCCTCCTTGACATGTTTATTCCTTTCCCGCTGCCCCGCCACCGTCGTATGCGGCACGCTCCCCTCCCCCCCTTCGCGCTCGGGCGGCGGATAGTCGTGGCCCGTGTAGAGGCGATAGTGCGCCGGCAGGGCGAGCAGGGCGGTGATGGAGCGGTAGAGGGCGTTGGCGTCGCCGCCGGGGAAGTCGCAGCGGGCGGAGCCGACGTCGGGCTCGAAGAGGGAGTCGCCGGTGAAGACGTTGGGGCCGATGAGGTAGCCGATGTGGTCCGGGGTGTGGCCGGGGAGGTGCAGGATGCGGGCGGTGAGGGCGCCGAGGGTGAAGGACTCGTCGTCGTCGAAGAGGTGGTCGAAGGCGTCGCGGGTCTCGGAGGGGTCGATGCCGTAGCGGTGGGCGAAGCGGGCTTGGATGGCGGTGATGCGCTTGCCGATGCAGATGTCCGGGCGAGGGTGGTGTTGGCGCACGAGCTGGTGTTGCAGGTAGCTGGAGGCGGTCAGGTGGTCGGCGTGCACGTGGGTTTCGAGCAGGCGCCGGACGGTGTAGTTGTGTTTGGCGACGAGGGCGAGGAGGGCGTCGGCGGTGGTGGTGGTGATTTTGCTGCTGGCGGGGTCGAAGTCGAGGACGGGGTCGATGATGACCGCGTCACGTGTCGATGGGTCGGCGATGACGTATTGCCGGGTGCCGGTCTTAGGCTCGAAACAGACGTGGACGAGGGGCTTTTGTTCTTCGCTCATGGTGATGTTCTGGTGGGTGTTTGTGTTGATCGGGATGAGTTGGGACTGAATGCAGAGAAGTCTGTCAACGGGCCTCTTTATAGCTGACATTCTTCGTGCTGGAGTGATGTAGGCCGTTCGTCATGTATCCAATATCACAGCCGTGTAGTCGCCGTCTAATTTTTAATCGGCGAACTACCTACCAGGTAACACCCAAAGTTAATCGGCGACCTTATGTCGATGGGATAAGGTCTAGGAACTGACTTCTTGCTTTTTGTTCCTTTGATTTTACACTTTCACTGCTCTCGATTGGAACCCTTCGTCGAAATGACAACAAACGTGGATAAACCAAAGCCCTCGCTCTCGGCCAGTGTCATGGACAAGTCTTCAAAGTCTTCCTCCCCCGCGATCAAAACGCTGGCCACCGTTGGAGCTGGTGGACTCTTCGGCGCAGCTCTGGCTTCGTCAGGAGTGTATCTGCCATCGGTCATCGTCTCGCAGATGGAGATGAAGGACTGGCACATGCTCAAAGTTTTCCTGACCGCCAGCGGTAGCAGTGCGTAAGTGTCTCGCATGCTTCTGTTCGGTCGTTGCTCAGAACCCTGGCTGACGGTCCGTAGTGCGGTGATGGCGATCATGGAGGGACTCAAAGTCGCCCACTGTCCACCTCGGAAAGCATCCACCATCGGCTGGTTCAGTAACTACGACGCGAACATCATCGGTGGCGCTATGGTGGGTGCCGGTATGACCCTCACCGGGGCTTGTCCGGGTACCGTCCTCGTGCAGCTCTCGAGCGGCGTTCGGTCAGGATGGCTCGTCCTGCTCGGTGGTGTTCTTGGGGGCATCTTGTGGACGAGAATGTCTCCATATATACGCAAAGACGTGCCGAGCAACAGCGCCACCTCCGCCAGCCACACCATATACAGTAAATTCAATCTGAGTCAAAACTCTGTCATCCTGGCCTACGAGGCGGCATGTCTAGGGATGATCACTCTCGCGACGTCGCTAGGGCCCAAGGGTGCTTATGTTCCTCTGCACCCAGTCCTGGGGGGTCTCCTGATCGGTGGTGCTCAGGCTGCGTCGCTGATGATGACGGGCTCACCCCTGGGTGTATCAACAGCGTATGAAGAGATCGGGCAGAGTTTCTGGCGGATGTGGGATTCCTTGTTCGGGTCTAAGCCGGTACAAACGCCGCCACCGTCCACGAGGGCGATCAAGTTCGCATTAGGAATACTCGTGGGAAGCTACGCTCTGCTTCAGTCAACTGCGTCGGCAAGGGTAGCGACAAACATGCAGGTCCCAGCTGTTCCTGCGGTCCTTGGTGGCTGCATAATGGTAGTTGGTGCCAGGCTTGCTGGTGGATGCACTTCGGGTCACGGGATTACCGGCATGGCTCTGCTCTCGATTTCCAGCATCATCACTGTTGCGTCGATGTTTGCTGGCGGTATTGCATTGGCTCAGGTGCTTGCGTGATGAATAGCCTCTACTTTTTGACAAGTATAGCGGGCATGAAAAAACGCAATATCTTTTCATATCAGCGAATCAATCTCTCGTCCTCAATATTCATGTTAGAGATTAGGCCGTTTGTACCTTTCTAGAATTTCATTCCTTCCAGTCCTTCCAGGCGTCAATCGTTGATAGCAGCGTTAGGGAATGGACATGATGAACCTCTTCCTCACTTTTTCAACCAAGCACCTTGATACAAGCGCCGGACAGTCTACCCTAGTGCAAGTACCTTTACTACTATAGCAACCTTAGACCTAGCTAGGTACCGACTCACTGGCCCATGTACAGGTGACTACCTGAAGCCTGGCTTCACCCGAACCCTAAGCTTATCTCATCCGTTGAGAGTTCAGGCATCCGTATACAAGCACCATAGCATAGACAGACTACGGTCTTTCCGAGTGAACACATACTATCGAACAAGACCTCTTCTACAAAGGAGCCATCTGACATTTGGCATTGACAAGCAAGAAGCAGCCACCTTCCAACCAGTATCAAGTCCACAAGCGGCTACCTATGGTCACAAAGAGACAAAATGCAAAACATACAACAGCGGGTATTCGCTGGTCGTCACCGACTCAACTACTAATGCGCCGATCTAAGGTTTATGTATGGCAGAGCGGACGGGATGCCCAGTTCTCCTTAGTCTGTGGTCGTATGTGGAAGGGAGACGCTCGCTGCGATATATAACTGGGTTCGGGGCCTGCGATCAAGAGGAAGACCAAGATGCGCGGGGTATCTTTGAATGTTGTGATATAGACGTGCACTATGCGGAGACCGCAGCTAATGTTGTACAGAGCAACAACGTCGTGATGTATTAGAGTATCGTCCCGGCGTACTGTAGCCTGCTTTGTAGTACGAAGTAACAGCTACGCCCTCAAGCAAACCGCCCGGGTGAAGCCGTAACCTCACTAAAAGCGCCCTTCCTTGATTCTACCCAAGATGCCCAAGTTCTGCCGTCTCTGCGCCTCTAAACGCTGCCTCTCTTTGCGCTCAGACTTCAACCATTCTCCCCCGGCGATCCCAGTCGCGTAACCGCCCAGGTGCGCCCAGTGGTCGAGCCGGTGCCATCCTCTGGAGGCGCCTACGAGTTCGACGGATATGAGGAAAGTCAAGATGACGGTCCACGAAAAGGCGGGAAGGAAATCCGGAGGGAGGAAGATGAACGAGAAACGCTTGCTATGGTTGACTGTCAGCGTGGTGTCTTCTTGAAGGCTGGGGTGAGGTTATATACTCGGAGTTAATAATACACCAGGCTCCAACGACGCCGGCCATGGCGCCGCTAGCCCCTAGCGACGATACGTGGAACCCACTCCTTAATACACAGTAGCTGAGGGATGCGAATGATCCCAGGACTCCGCTGCAGAGGTATATTGCGAGAAAGTTACCACGACCGACGTCGTCGTGTACTACGCAAATCTCAGCATAAACCGTAGATTGACTTTCGGGAATGAAGACAGCCTACGTTTCGTGCCAATAAACCACAGCACCACCATGTTAGCAAGGAAATGTTTCACTTGCTGGTGAGAGAACACGTTTCCCAAGATACTCATGGCGCTTGGATAAACGGGAGTGCTCAGGAAATGCTTGTTGAGGAACCGCCACGCTGGCGGAATCCTCCACATAACGAGTATGACTGAATTCGCAAGGATCAGACCGATGACGGTGGCAGCTGCAGGAGGCATGTCCGGCCATAGCCGTGCGGATTTGGGAGGTGGAATGTCATTCTGTGCGAATAGGAATGCCAGGCCTACGACGACAAGTGTCACGACGGCGGAGGGCCCGAGGCGTTGCCACTACGACAGCGTAAGTTCTGATCTCAGGCACAAGGTGCAAGTTGTGGCTTACTATGGTCATCTTGGGTACTTCTTCACCGGGATATATAAGCGCTCGTTCCGACCAGTACTTCCGTCTTGTGGCACGAGCAACTTCAAAAGTCAGCCCACGCACCGCCCTGTCGTGCCAAATAGACGATCACCGTGTATAGGTGAGTACATACGGAGTTCCCTCTTCTCAAGAACAGGCTCTAGTTTGCCCGGCTCACCACCGTTCCCCCCCACCTTCGACTTCGCCTCCGCGACCGGCTGACTTTCATAATGTTCCCGAATAGCATCCAGTCCGCTGACGCCGTATAACTTGCTCTTATCCGTGGTCTGCTGGGGTAATATGCCCAGTCTACTCGCGTCCTCCAGCAATTCCTTCTCTTCCTCCGCTTGCTCCCGTTCTATTCGCGCCACGATCGCAGCATCCTCGTCCACAGGATAACGCGCACGGAGCCATATCAACCCCGTGGCGATTAGACTCTGAGCGTAGGCACTGGCGTGTGGCACTTCGAGGCCTTGATCGAGAGTACCGGATAGGCGTTGGCCGTGAAGGATGCGTAGTATCCTATTGCCTTCATATTTGTCGATATATGGCCCAAATATAGACGTGATTTCCTTCTCGGACAGATCCTCACTGCGGAAGCGTACACCTTTGTCGGGATCGATATCCTCTGATTCCGCTGGTCTTCTAGCTTGCGGGATTTTGGCCTTCGGTGGTTTGGCTGTTGGATGTTTGGGATGTAATCGACGTTTCGATGAGAATGCGCTGCTCGAATGATATTGGGCTCTGAGCCAGCTCTGTGCTGTTATACTTGTTGTACGGTTCTTCGCCCACAATGAGCTCCCACTGTTGAAACATCTTGTCTGTAGCTGTAAAGATCGAATTGAGGCTAGATACTCTCTTGAAACCCGTCCTGGTGATCTTGGTAATCCTCCGCCCATTCGGATCCCGAACAGGGCTTTCGGGACATCCAGGAGGGTTGACTGAACACTTCGTAGGCCGGTGCAAGAAGACCGCCACGGAAGTGTCCAGACATAATTCATCGAACAAGCTGGTCGTTTGTCTGGATGGGGAGATACATGACACCTGCGCGTTGTTCAGATGCACCGAGTCAAAGCCCACCACTTTACCTACGGAAGACTAAATTACCGGAACACTATTTCAATGTCATCGACAATCAAACCAAAGACAGACTGATCTATGTTTTTTTTGATGATACTTATTCGCCCGGAATTATATGTCTAGTAGACTTATGATGAAATGCGATACAGTGAGATCTCCTTGCAGTGAGATCTGACTCTGAGCCGAATCTCTGAGCAGGATCTCTACAATACCTTAACAAACATATCTTAGTCTACAAAGCAACAAGCACTTTCACACATCACATCGGAGCCTATATACCAAGTCAAAACAACTGTGTTTCGTTCATATTTACTAGACATCCTGGAGTCTAACAGTATCATCACTCAACTGACAAAGAATCCAACGATATCATGAAGATGGTGAACTCTTATCGGATTAGTGAAAATCACAGAGCCTGGTTAGAGTCATACGCCCAGCTCATGAGTCCCTTCATGGCTGCTATGAGAATACTTCATGCGTTCATCAATGGTGTGCATGGTGCTGTTGACCTCAGGTTCACCATCCGTGGACTTGTTCGTCAGCACCGCCCAGCCACCAGTATCAGGCTCGTTCCTCCACCGGCCCAGTCGTCCAGTAGTAGTGATGTTGCCGAGAGTCAGCGGACTGTTATCTTTTAGGCGTGGTTTGTCAATGGATTGGTGGGGGTCAGGTGAAGACTCCTTGAAGCCAGGAGTCGACGGATCCCTGATTCGAGAGAGGAGGCGGGAGCCATAGGATCTGAGGGAAGAGAGAGAAAATGACGCCGGACGGTGATGTTGGAAGAATAGGGGTGCAGTAGACATGCAACCGACAATGATACCAGTGTTGATTTCGACGCAGGTCATGAGCGTCGTCGGCGTGGCGGTCCAGGTGATGTCGGCGCTACGGATATGCTCGGCGGAGAGAGCCAGGCGGACTACACTCACAACACAGGCCCTCGTTGCACGTGTCAGCTTTAAGGATGGCAGACAGCTCAGGTGGTCTTGACTTACAGAAGTCCGGTCAGAAAAATACCAACGATACCAACCTTGCGCCGGAGCGGGAGTTGCAATTTCCACACTCTCGCCGCGGGTAGGCATAAGACATAGAAGTCGGTTACGACGTTGACGCTCCCTTGAAGAAGCAGTAGAATGTAGGACGAACGGCAGTATGCAGAGGAGAGATAGTTCGCGGAGGTACACTTAAATTCGTAGACGATCTCATCCGCGGTGTAGAATGTGTAAAAGACGAACTGAAAGATGATCCCAGCCCATATCAGGTACTTCATAATCTGATGGCAAGAGAAGATTCGATAATAGAGGAGGAGGATTGATAATTTCGTCAGAAATATAACGACAGGGTAAATGATGCTCAAAGCATTGATTTCCTAGGTTCAGACATTAGACAAGATGGTGATGGGTGATTTCTTGTCTGACCAATATAGTAGACTTACCCGGACGAATTTCTGCGTCACTTTGGTGACAGGCATGTCCCACATATGATTTCCTAATCCTTGGTGTAGTACTATGACGCAGTCAGTATTCATCGAGCGGAGATGCTAAAATGGATCGTCACTCACAATCGAGCACAACAGCTGTATGGCATATCGATCCTATCTGTGTAGACTGTGTTAGGGCACATCTGAGGGACGTGTGTACTGAGCGGTGTTTACTGCTGCCAACACACAAGTATCTGAGATCTATCAGCCAACCTGCTCTGACTCGAGTCAGGAAGAGAAAATGGTTTACAGTCATCCCAGCCCAAGTTCCGAAGAATACGACCTTTGGTATATATCCTCATCACAACGAAGCAGAGCATGAGAGTGATCCATACGACATTGATAACAATGACGGTTGGCGCCTGGGAGACTGGGTCAACGAATTCGGGTACAACGCCAGGCGGAGGCTTCAAGAACGGTGTATGGGAAAGATCCATGTGAGAGGGATCCATTAGTGCGAGAGAAGATTGACTTATGTGAACGTCGAGCAGGGCGTTTGAATGCAATGACACCAGAATCCTTATTGTGCCTCACAGTCCAAATTGGAGATGAACGGTAAACCACTGGACGGAAAGATGGGGAAGAAGCGGGGACAGCATCCAGATGAAGGTGGCCATCATCAAGGCTATGTGCCACATGGGGTCGGGAAAGATCGCAAGCAGCGGGAGTAGCACCCAGGTGGGGGTGGAAATGATCAAGGCTGTCGTGCCACATGGGGTCCAAAGTATGAATCCGTGCCACAAGTGCTGTTGAGACGGTGGTGCATGATGGGCCGCAGTGAAGGAACGGATAGGGTATCCTCGTCTTTCGGCTTGGAGTGTTCTGATTTGCACATGGAGCGAATATAGGTCAGCAATATGATTAGGGATCAAGACATGTACTCAGCGTTTTCTCTTTCTCTACGTCCCTAAGCTACCTGATATGTAAGGTTAGGGATCTGCGGGCTGACTTTTGGCGTGTTCCAGGCTCAGCCTTGCAATGCACACGCTACCGTATTCAGCGCCTACAGTACCTAGGTACCTAAGGTAGGTAGCTCAGATGCTTGACAAGTACCTAAGGTAGGTACCTAGCGATTATTATACTCCGTAATATATACTGCTGCTTTGCATTCACACTGCATCGTACATGCACCTTATATGCTGAAATGTGGCACAGCGTACAGGATACAGGCTGTATACCTTACTCTGCTGTGCCGATGCTTTGCAGGTACAAAACAGTAGTGGCACATACTTTGATCCGTTGAAGCCTACTTGTAGGATCACCGCTCAATTAGGTGCGGTCTTGTCTGTCAGATTGTGCGCTATCGTTTCTTCTTTGTAGTAAACACTACTTCACCTTTACTGTTCGACTGCAGGAGATAGCAAGATTGATGCTTTTGGCACCATGGTATACATCACAGTGCTCCTCATCTTACCTCTGCTTGCGCTACTACAACATGTCATCAGTCTTGTTACCAATCGCAACAATGCCCTCAAGACGGGCCTTCCCTTCGTCGTTAGCCCTGTTGATCCTATGCATCCTCTGTGGGTCATCTCTCAAAAACTGTTGCTCCCCCTCCTCAAACGTTTGCCGTTTGGGCTTGGTGGTTTTACTAGGTATAGTGTGAGAGGGTGGGTTTACTACGACAAGTACAAGATGCATGCTGAGCTTGGTGATGCGTGGATCAACGTGAGTCCAGGGGAAAATATGCTGTTCATTGCAGACCCCAATGTTGCAAATGATATTTTCTCCCGACGGAACGATTTCATCAAACCACTTCGTCTCTACAGTGAGTTTTCTATCTGTCAGGCGTGCGAGGTATCACAGCTCACAACGAGATGGCTGATGATTGCGTGCACAACTGCAGAGATGCTCGAGCTGTTTGGTCCAAATGTTGATACAGTATGTCTGCTGTCTGCTGTCTGCAAGACCCCGCTGAAAAGACTGCAATAGCTCGAGGGCCCGGAGTGGCAACGACACCGAAAGATCACCTCCCCTCCTTTCAACGAGCGTAATAGCCGCCTTGTCTGGGACGAGTCTCTACGCCAAGCCAAAGGTATGCTCGAATGGTGGACTAATCAACACACAAATGGCTTCAACAGCACAGATAAGGATACCAGAATATTGTCAATGCATGTCTTGACCTGCGCTGGATTGGGCACGTCCTATTCATACGAAAGTGCCATGGAACCCGCCGACCCAAACTCAACCATGATGGACTATCGAGATGCGCTCTTTATGATTCTGGATCAAACGTTGCTTGCGGTCGGTTTGCCTCACCGACTGTTGACACTGCCATTGGTTCCGAAGAAGTGGGCCAAAGTGGCTCAAGCCGTGAACGACTTCAAAAGTCATATGACCACCATGCTTGAAAAGGAGCGACGCATGATATCTATTCAACAAGTGGGATCTGGAAACCTTATGAACTCTCTGGTCCGTGGATCAGAGGAAGCATGCATAGTGACGCACAATAGCAACAATAGAAGTACCAGCCATCAGGGAGGTCTGAGGGATGACGAGATTCTCGGGAACTTATTCATCTACAACTTTGCGGGCCACGAGACAACGGGCAACATACTCTCCTACAGCATTTACCTCCTGACCGCTCATCCCGAGGTCCAAGATTGGATAGGAGAAGAGATCGAGCACTATGCTGCCACGCACCAAAGCAGTTCGACCTGGACATACGAGGAGCTCTTCCCAAAATTCAAGCGTTGTCTCGCAATCATGGTAAGCTCAATCTCTTATCCTCACCACGTACCCATTAGACCACACCACCTTTTCCCCACTCGGACATCAACAACTCACTCACTTCGCTTCACTTCCAGCACGAAACCCTCCGTCTCTACCCTCCGGTAACCGGCATCCCCAAATATACCGCCCAGACACCACAACCCCTCACCATCTCATCCAGAAAGCACCTCATTCCACCCCACACCATGGTCATCCCACAAGTCCTGGCTCTGCACACCCACCCCTCCTACTGGTCTCCTGACCCTCTCGTGTGGCGGCCTGCCCGCTGGATCGTGCCCCAATCATCTCGCGGACATGACCGCATACCCACAAACGAGTTCGAACACGAGACCCTCCAGGAGCCGCAGCGGGGCACCTTCCTCCCCTGGTCCGACGGGGCCCATGTCTGCCCCGGCCGGAAGTTCTCTCAGGTCGAATTCGTCGCCGTCATGGCCGCCTTGTTCCGGACGCACCGCGTGCGGCCGATCCTCCGAGAAGGCGAGACAGAGTCGCGGGCGCGGGAGAGGGTCCAGAGCGTGGTGGAGGATAGTGCGGTTCGGATGACGCTGCGGATGACGGACCCGGGCCGGGTGAGGGTTCGTTGGGTGTTGAAGGGAGACGTCTAGGGCGCATGTTTTAGGCCACTGATGCAGTGGGGTTTATACATACCTAGCCTACACCGCTTCGACACACTTCTTAGTTTTGTTCGAGGCTTCGTTCGTCTCTAGAGTACTCCGTGACTAGTTTTATTCCTATGCATCTATGTTTTGTGTTGTATTACGATACCCATCAAACGTGTTCGAGGTGAAAAGGGAGGGCAAAACATATATAATAGATACTGGGGATTGAGATTGAAAGATGAGAGACTATGTACCCATAACTTGCAGGAAACATTGTTACTTGGTACAAAGAAAGCCAAGATATCCTACAATCACAGTATCGACGGTCGTCAGTTCTAGAGCTGAAAATCTCTGCAGAAACATCAAGTCGCGATAGAAGACTCGCTGCACCTGGGGTCGCTTGCCCGTTTCATTGCCCGCGCCCGCTCGGTGTTGGAAACACCCCCGAGTTGGACCCAAAATGCACAACAAGGCATGGACCAGCCCTGGATCTGAACGATACAGCTAGATGTGGACCGGTCATGTAAAAGAGCTCCAGTCACCAACAGCCGCGGCTCATGCCTGCACGAAGAAACGGAAAAGCTATCTTCGTTCGTCAGGGCGCACTCCCCCTCCTCCGCACCATGAGTCTGACTCCCTGCCTCGGCACGACAGCACTACGCCACGTAAACGACAGCGGCCGTTCTCCGTCGCCCGCCGCGGTCGGGAGGCGGAAATCTTACTGCAGCAACAGCCGGGCGAGCGTGACTTTCAAGAGCGCGGAAGCGTAGAACCGGCCCGGACACGCCCTCTTGCCCAGGCCCCAGAACGGAAACTTCCAGTCCACGTCGGTGAACTTGCTGCCCCTCTCCTTCCGACTCCCGCCAGCGGTGTCGTTCTTCGTTTCGGTTCCCATCCGGCCTGCCGGCGTCGTCGCCTCGCCGGCGCACACGAACCGAAACCCGTCGAATGTCTCGGCGTGTTGGTAGTGCGCGGAGTCGAGCATTAGTGCCGATTGCGGGACACAGATCCAGTTGCCGGCGGGGATGTGGGTGTGGGGCGTGCTGGAGATGGTGTATGGGGTGAGGGTTTTGCGGCGGACGGAGAGGGCGTCGAGAGGGTTGAGGCGCGCGGATTCGCGCAGGAAACTGTCGAGTCGGGGCGTTTGGGTCAAGTTAAGGGTGGTGCCGTCGGCAGCAGCTGGAGAGCTTTTTGAGAAGCTTTCGAGCTCTTCGCGGAGGGGGGCGATATATTCTGGGTACTTGCAAAGATCATGGAGGGCGTAGAAGAGGGTCTAAGGTCAGGGTGTGTTAGTGATGTTGTCTTCGAGTTCAGGGCAGGCAGCTCGGTGAGGAGAACAGGTTTGCGTACCATGGGAAGCTGATGGACGCTGCCCACCCAGAGACCAAGCGTCTCCTGAACGATCCTTTTAACCGTACGGTGACTCGTTCGGTGTGAGGAGTCGATGACCCATTGCACGCAGTCGAGCTTCGAGGAGGTCAATTCAGTTCTGGTACTGCTCACAAGGATTGCAGTATATACCGGTTTGGGGTGCAATTGATAGTAGTTGGTGTCATCCCTCCTCAACCGTTCTTCGACCAACTGAGTCAAAGCCTTCACCAGCGTCCTTGACGCACCGGTAGATCGAAGGGTTATGGAGGCGACGTATCTGTGTACATTGGATGAGCATAAGTGTTGAATTTTCGGCTTTCCAAGGTCTTACGGGATCAAGGGTCTAGGCGTAAAGCGGCAAAGTTCGCCTGCGATGACGACGTCGTGCGCATACTGTATCGCTGCATTGAGATAGTCCGGATTACTTGCTGTGGATAGTCACTCATCGTTCTCTTGATGGCAGTGGAAAGCTTACTGAAGTGCTCTCCAAACCAGATATAAGCATTGGTCTTCCCACAAACCCGTTTGGCCATAGAAAACGTGGAGATGCTGGTCCATCCTGTGAAGGTTTAGAAGATCATTAAGACGCATTAATGTCACGCAGTACTAGAGAGAGATCTACCGTCCACGTTCTTTTTCCCTTCTAGCTCGCTTGCTAAGTAAGAAGCCACTTTCAGTTGCATTTTTGACTGTAGGACCCGAAGATTCGAGGTCAGGTGGTTCCGTAAAACTTGACCCGGAATGCTGCTGTTTGCGTCCCCTTCGTTATGGAACTCAAAGCCATGAATAGTATGCTTGACTTGAAGGTACTATTGATCATCAGTTATCGGTATCAGAGACTAGACGTGAGTATAGTAACATCATTGACGACAGCATGAAGAGAGAGTCTTCGCTCTGGGGCCTTGCTCAACTCTTGAATGTGCTCCTTAGAGGAAACAAAGATCTGATAGTTCTCGGTGGTGGCTATTGCATAGGGAGCGCCTTTTGCCTGCACTAGAACGTCAGATCGGAGTAGAGTAGATAGGGAGCGTCACACTGGCCTTGTCGTAAGCTCTCGCAATCAAAGTCGGCGCTCGAAAGTAGTACTGGATGCCTTGGAGCAAATCTGCAACGAAGGCAGGGTAGAGCTTGCTTTCGGAAATCTTCGGGAATAGCTCTGCATTAGACTCCTGACAATAGGGCATGGAGCTGAAAGCAGATAAAAGGTGATAAAGATTCCAACGTACAGAAACGCAGGGAATTTTCATTAAAATCCTCCGCACTCTCCATAACCAGAATACGAGGAAGAAGAGTTTGGCAATGACAAAGCAGTTGGAACGTTGCTGGTCAGAGAAATATTCATGGGAAAGCATCGTCATTTCAGAGTCTGAGGAAAGCTCGAGAAAAGATATAAACCTGAAATCTAGACCTGATTAAGGGCAGGAACAATATCTTCGAAGATTCTTGAAAATCAAGAAAGTATCGCAGTCTCCCACAACGAGTTGGGCTCCAGCAGCATCTCGTACCGCCATCAAGTACACGGCCCCCACACTCTCCATCATGTATATTTGACCGTCAGTACAGCTGATCCAAAAGCTGGCTGAGGCGTAGAAAACCATCCAGGGACGTTTGTGCTAATCTATTATTGATGAGGTGTGACGACTGAGGTCCTCTAAGTACATTAGCACAATAATACCCAAGAAAAGTTACCGATGGCCGCAAGGCTGAGGGTTAACCACACAAATAATGGACCTGCACAGCATTATCATTAACGATTGGTTGCGTAGAAGTAAGCCTTGCATACCTTGCCGTCGGAACAAGCACCCTTACCGTAAAATATCTATGCCAAACTGAACTTTAAGCTGCGCTTTACACATAGAGTGAGTCTTAGAAGCCTAGAGAGCGGGAGAGAGTACCAGTACAAGTCTTTTGTTCCCGCCAAACTTTCTCAAGGATCATCCCAATCAGCAGGGATCCAGAGTATGCTTTTTCGAAACCTGACAGTTGTCCCTGTAGCGTGCACATACAGTGCGCAATAATGTACATAATACTTCGATAACGATCTCTTGGGGTCCAACTATGGGAGAGGTCGAATCTACCCAGACACCCACCAGTGGCTCCCAAGATATACTCAGGGCTATGCACATGACGCATGACCGGCATCTTTTGAGACCTTGCCTTCTTGTTGCCTCTTTTTCGCTTCTCGCGTCACATTTTTCCATTCCATGAATAATGCACACGGGATAGCCACACACGCAGCTGCAAGAGAAAATCTGAGGGTGTTCGTCACAGCCTTCGCGTATGCGCTCCGAAGCATCTGCAAGACCGTGGCGGAGTCTGTCAGCGTAGTGAGGTTCGTCGCCCCAGCATAGATGACCGCTTGTGCCGAGACTGCCGTCGTTCGTTGGGGAACCTCCCGTTGGAGGCTGTTCACGAAGATACTCTGTCCCACGGATATCGCTAGGGCTCTGTTCGACAAGTCAGTAGTTGCTGGATAATCGTTGCCCACTAGCAGCTCTTTACCCCCCAAGCTGTGAAGAGAAAACCGCTATGGCTTCGCAAATTAGTGGTAGCCTTTTGACATCCATCAGAACTAGGGAACACGAACCATTCCCCGTAGGCACGTCATTCTCACTGGAAAGGGTCATCGTTATATCCAAAAGGCAAATGGAGAACGGCGTGCCTTAGAACTACTTGCAAAGCAGTGTACGGCAGCTGCATTCCAATGCCAAGCCCTAACCCAGAGATCACCAAAAATGTCGCCCATTCTACTGTAGATGTCGCTAACCCGATACGAGTGAGGAGGCCGGTGCCAACGACGCAAATGACTTCCCCCAAGATCATGAAAGGAACCTAATCTTATCAGCAGATGGTCTATACATGACGAGCGATATGCGCACTAACATAATGTCCAGACTTGCTAACTATAGCGCCTGTAATGATCACAGCGAACATTTGGGGAGCGGCTAATGCTATGAACCTGATTCCACTGGTAGTTGCTGAGACACCCTGGACCGCTTGGAAATAGAAAGGGATGTAGTAGCTGTCCTAGGTCGGGGAGTCAGCTGTCGGCAAGCCTTATTCTCCTTCCAACTTTTGTGAGACACACCGTATAACTTGACATTTGAAGGAAGAACAAGAACCAAGCTCCCATGAGAACCGATCGTTGCCGCAAAACCCGCAATGGTATCGTCGCATTTTCGCCAAGTCTCCACTGTACAAAGCCAAACGCAACTGTAAGTAGGCCAAAGCCAACGAATAGACCTATAATCTGTGAAGATCCCCATGGCTTTTTGGTTCCACCCCACTGCAGCGCAAGAAGCAAGCAGCACACAGCTGCTAATAACAGTCCGGCACCCACAAAGTCCATATGTTGTAATTTCTCCCTCAGCGGCAAGCTTCTAGCGGTAGTCTTGTCATTCTTGAGCTTCAAGAAGAGAAAAATCAGGATCAGAACGACGACCCCGATAGGAGCATTTCTAGTGAAGTCAGCGTCAGTTCCAACAGTAGTTACTAAGAAAGCGTACATCCAAAAGCACCATCTCCAGCTTGCATGATCTGTAAGTGCCCCACCCAGAATGGGACCAAAGCAAACGGCAAAACCAAAGGAGCTGACCACAATTCCCATGTACAGCGGTCTCTTGTCCAGTGGCACTGAGAAGCCAATGATCCCCAGAGCTCCCTGAAACAATCCTGCTGCGCCAACTCCAGCTATGGCTCGGCCGAGGATGAAAACAGATGACTTTGGAGCAGCGGCGCATAAGATAGAACCCACTAGCGCAACGTGTTAGAATCCTGCACGCGTGCGTTACTCCGGGAGGGCAAAAGCAGGCAAGTACGACGAGGAACGTCACCTTCGAACACAAGGATGGATATCATGTAGGTTATCTTGACGTCGAAGAACTTGTAGATGTTACCGAACGTGGGCTGGAAGGCTGTCACTGTGAGTAAGTAGGCAGAGCCATACCAGCCGATTTCATCCAGCGCCTTGAACACGGTGGAGATCTTCGGGATGGCGACCCCAATGATGGTGGTATCGATGGCGACCAGCAACGTCCCCAGAATCAAACTGAGGATAACAACTGCCAATCGCCATGAGGTGAGGTATCGTTCAGGGTCACGAGACACAATTGCTTCTTCTGCCGGTGCATTACCCTTCGAGCTCTTGCTGTTTGTTGACGCCGATACTTCCTCTGAGATGGCAGCAGTTGGCTCTGCGATCGTTTCCTTGCTCTCGGGCATAGCACTCACGAATGACCGTATTAGTCCTGCGTGTCGTGTGTTGAAGTGACTGACAGTGTGTTGAGCTGGATGCATGGTCGTAAGAGATCCAAACTCCAGGCATCCAGATTTCGTAAGCCAGATTGCTACGAGTAAATGGTCCTCCCTACCTCGATCGCCCCACCCGAATTGATATGTGAGTCCGACTCATTGTTTCGAGGGGGGGCGGTATGCAATGCAGTCAAAGGAGCTGCGCCGTTGTACATGTACTGTATGCACCTGAGATCTCCCAAGGTAAGGTACAAGTACCTAAGGTACTGTATGTACCTTTACTGTGCCTCATAAGGTACCTGGTAGTTCTAGCTTGGGAGCTAAGGTACGAAGGAGTCGACCGAATGCCTTGCATTAGCGGCCGTGCAGCCTACCTAGGTAGAAGTCAGGCTGAGTTACCTGTAGGTAAGGTAAGGTAGACTTCGCATGGACCAGGTTAGTACCCGTATCTACCTAGGTAGGTACCTTGTTCTTCTATTAATTTCTGTCCTGCCGTATCATACCTAGGTACTGGCATCGATTTTGGGTCTGAATCATCAGGTACTATCATGCTGTCGGATCTGGATCTGCTGACAATTTACGGAGTACAGTATGAGATGTATTCCTTCCCTCAACATACACCATGGATTCGACACCCGCTCCTCTGGCTATTTGCACGCTTCAGTCAGTCTGTCATAGAGCAGGCTTGCTTGCGGTCGCTGATTAGCACAATACAAATCAACACCTTTCTAGTCATCTCGTTTAATTTCTCATATCATTGCCAAGTATGATTTTCAACGCGGTGCAACTGCTCGTTGAGAGACTGCTCTCCTATTCTACCACACTGTCCATAAGTCTCGCACTTCTCGCCGTGTTGCTACTGTGGCGTATATGGACCTTCACGATACTTCCCATATTGCACCCGGATGAGCCAAAGGAGCTGCCGTATTGGACACCAGGTACGTAGAGAAGTGCCATATCAGCTTTTCTTTGTGGATGCTGACCAGACGATAACCACAGTGCTAGGTGAGCGTCTGCACTTCATTAATAACAAACGAACAAGGATGAGAGTAACATTGTTTATCACAGGTCACACGGTAGCTTTCTTCAGGGATGCTCATGGAACTTTAACATCTGGACGGTAAGAATACGACAGTCTTGACCTTGCGGTCTTACGAGAGGCGCTTCATATTCCCAACCAGCTCTCATACACTGGAGAAGGCTGATAGAAGTAAAGGGAGTACTTTCACAACAATCTCGAACCTTATACGCTCACGGTAGCCGGAGAGAAGCTTTATGTCCTGACTCTCCCTGAAGATGTATCTGCCGCCTACAAAAACACCACAACTCTTCGATTTGATGTATGTGTGCGCGACCTTATGATTAGCATTGGAGTCTCATCTTCAGCGATGGACAAAATGTGGCAAGCCCCCGCCGAAGGCGGCTCAACGAATCCACTGCACAAGCCTCTTGTTCACCTAGTCTCAGACCTGTACATCAAGCAGCTACTTCCGGGAGAAGAACTTGATACCTTCACCGCCACATTTACTGGATACATTGACAAGTGTCTGCGTTGGGAGACAATGACCGGCAACTACGTGCTAGCGTCCACTGCGAATGAGATGAGGCTTTCACTTCTGAGCTGGTGCGGAGAGACTCTTGTGACCGCCGTTACGCACGCTCTATTCGGCGAGAAGCTGCTTGAACTTGAGCCGGAGATCGTCCAAGCATACTTCGACTTCAACGATGACGGCTGGATGATGTTCTACAAATACCCTCGCTTTGCAGCAAAGAAAATGTATGCCGCAAGAGCCAAAGTCATAGATGCGCTAACCTCCTATCTGCAGCTACCAAGGGAGCTGCGACAAGGAGCATCGTGGTTGGTCCAGTCAATTGAAGATGAGCAGAGAAAGCTCGGTGTCAACGAAAAGGATATGGCGCGCTTGCTCATGATGGTTTATTGGGCGTAAGCGCCCCGTAAACCTCCCGTTCCTGGGGCATCGCCACTGACTCCACCCCTTTCCTTTAGCGCGAACTCAAACGCGTATAAACTGTGCTTCTGGATGTTAGCCTATCTCCTCCACGACCACTCTCTCCTCTCGAGCATTCGTGCTGAAACAGCCCCCGCCCTGAACACGACTTCTACCACTCCAATTGATATCTCCTACCTTCTAACCACATGTCCACGCCTCGAAGCACTTTTCCACGAAGTCCTACGCATCAGCAACTCCTCTGCATCCGTCCGTGCCGTCGTCGCCCCGACTCGCCTCGGCAGCAAGGTCCTGCGCGCCGGGAGGAAAGTGCTGATCCCACACCGCCAGCTTCACAACAACCAGTCCGTATTCGGACCGAACGCGTCCAGCTTCGACGCCGAGCGCTTTCTGCGCCAAAAGGATCTCAGCCGCAATCCGAGCTATCGACCATTTGGGGGCGGGAGCACATACTGTCCCGGCCGGATCGTTGCCCGGCAAGAGATCTTTGCATTCGTGGCCTTGGCGCTGCAGAGGTTTGAGGTGGGATTGACTGAGGCTCCGGGAGATGGAGAGGGGACGGGGGAAGGCACGCAAGCGTTCCCGAGATTGGATGAGATGACGCCGAGTTTGGGTGTCATGGCGCCACAGAAAGGGGATGATGTCTTTGTTAGCGTGAAGGTGAAGGCCTGTGAGAAGGGACTGGAAGTGAAGGGACTTGATGTGTCATGAATTTTAGCAGCGTCACGCCTTGTGTGATCGCTTTCTTGGGCAAGGTGATTTTACCAAGGACATCGTCAATACTCGTTCTTGGAGGACACCATGAGACTGAACAGTAAGGTAGTAAGAGAGAAAGTTTTAAGAATCAAGATTGCTAGGTGGATGACGCATGAGAGTAAGGACTGAGGGTGAAGCTTGTAATGAAACATTTCGATTGCGCTAACACTCTCTTATGGTTCTCAACAGTCAACTATACCCCGTCAGAACTGTCTCGGGCAACCAGCGCACCATTTCTCTTCTCTGCTTTGCTCCTGTATTGCCATCATCCGATTCACATGTCGCTCCTCCCATTGCTTCATTGGCTGTAATGATAATGCCATAGGTTGGTCAAGACCTTGCTCTGCCCCCTGGGTTGATTTGTAGCGCAGACGCTGTTGCTAAGCACCCTGCCGCCTTCGTTGTAGATGCAGTATCTCTTCACAAGAGCGCCTTATTCTCTAAGTCAAGCCCTAAGCGTGGTCAGGGTCGACCGGGTGCGCCAGGAGCCGTTCCCGCCACACAATCCATCTCTTCGATTTGTCTTTTGTTGCTTCTCGTTCTCATTCATGCTTCTTCTCTGTGGATAGGCGTAATCACAGGGCTACGTTGAGTTGTCATTCGATAACGTCAGGATTTTCTTCCTTCATACCTAAGATAAGTCGTGTCAGTACGTTCGTGACGCGGATTTTTCCTGATTCAAGCAAAGCCATCTCTAGTCTTCTTCCCTGGAGTACGCCCTCGGTGAAAATATCATCATCGCGTGTCAACTGAATGCTGCACCGACCTTTAATAATGTTTCTATCTCTGTTGCAAAAACTCTCTAGGGAAATGGATCCTCTCATTTCATACCACCAGGGGGTGTCAGAATTCGTAAGCCACTCCGAAACAAAGCAGAGCGGAGAAGATCATCGACACCAAAACCACCCACTTTGTCACATAGAGCGAGCCGTCCATGCATCAGCCGCTTTAGGAATTATAATCCAGTAAAGGCCTCGTCTATTCAACCACGGATCTTCCAGTAGATCTTTTGCCGACTTTCTCTCCTCTGGGAGCCATCTCAGCATGGATCTGATAAATTGGAGGAAGAGCATCTTGTCGCTCCCTTCAAGCCGGGTCTCCACGTCTTCTAACGACACCGAAGGAATCTTTGCATGCTTTTCAGCGACCCAGTTTCCTGATGCCACACAAGTCAACAATGTGGATGACTTCGCTCTCGCAGAACATCCCAACGTACCTTCTGTGTCGAAACATTGCGCTGCTGTCTCGCTCCGTCGTACAAATTCTTTGGGCGGAAGACCGATGAATCCTATTATTTGGGCCATGTGCTTGAAGGGGTCATAAATGTCGTCCTTGTTTAGTAGATGGTGAAACAGATGTTTGCCTTCGAAGAGGTCCCAAATCTGGCATATCGTGAGAAAAGCTTTGCACGTTGATTCAAGCATTAAAGGCTTACCAAGGCAGCTACATTCCAGATATCTACCGGAGAACCCCACGGCATTTCGAATACGATTTCTGGTGACCGATATATATGCGGTTGCACAAAAGGACCGGTCTCTTGTATCTTTCCAATTCTCGCCTCTCCAAAATCACAAAGCACTGGCAGTCCCCATCTTCCGTTCCTTGGCTTAGGCAGACTGCGAGACTGATATATTGACCGCGTTTCGTCGATTATTTTTCGCGGGCTTGGATCCTCCTCCTCTTCCTTTTCGAAAGATTCGAACATGGATTCATCTTCCACTGAGAGCATGAGATTATCTGCCTTCAGGTCTAGACATCGATGTTGATTTGAGGTCACGTTACTTGGAGTAGATAACCCGTACCTGTGTGTATGACATGGGCTTCTGTGTGAAGAAAGTCGAGAGCCGTCAGCAGTCGTTTCAGCACCAGTTTCAAAAGGGGTACAGTAAGCGGTTCAGGATGTGTTTCCATCATATCATCGATACTCATATGCATTGGTGGCTGCACAAGACATTGATGAGACCCATGCGGTCCAGAAATCTCGAAAGTTTTGTAGAGGTCACGGATTAGAGAGCGGCCTGGATGTGCTACATTGACCTTATTGAGGTGTTCGTAAATGCGTAGCTCTCGGTATTTTGAATCAGGGAATCTTTTCACAAAGGTGGACACTTTCAAGGCCACATGTCGATGACCGCTATACAACGTGAAAATTGTGCACAATGTAGACGAGTAGAACGGACAAACTTACCTCAAGTCACGTATAATTTGCTAACATCTTGAGCGGAGGCGGTAATGAGATTGACTCAATGTCAGATGATATCCGCATCGACCCGTGGAATCAGGTCGAAGTCTTTGCGCCAGTGGTGGCTGCAGCTTGGCACAGCAAGGGTAAGTTGCACCAAGGAAAGTCGAGGTGGTGGCCATTCGCTGATGGTAGGTAGCGGCGAGAAAGTCCGCGACGGCGTGGCAATGTATACCCGTCATTCCTTACGCCTACGAGCGGGTTGAGAGACATCCAAGGCAGTCCAAATCTCATCGACAGGGTAGCAACGTCCGCGAACGCAAAAGTCAGAGCTTGCGACCAAGTGGCCAGCCCAATTTTGATGAAGCGCCCATCAGATCCGTGCCTGAAAGATCCGGACGGAGCTCAAGATCAGACCTGTCGCGTGTTAGCCCCCAACAACGCAGAACACAGCGTTCGGGAGTTACGCGGGAACGTAACGTTGGTGATGCATCTCAGCTCTTTGTATCCAAAGACCACACCGGTGGGCTAGAAGAGCGAAGTCCAAGAAAGAAGATCAAAAGCAACGAACAAGCCCTCCGCGAAGCGCGCGAGATCCTAAAGAAGAGAGAAGAAGATCGCAGGAAAGCGGCCGAAGAGGACGCTCTCGAAGCTACCCTCTTCCGCGCAAATGCGCCTCCCCCCAAGTTGTTCGCTGCACCTAGCAAACTCCGCGAGCAGGGGCTCGAGGAGATAGCAAGGAGCGAGAGGGGGCGAGTTGATAGGACCTTTGATCCTGCTCTGACTAACCCGATAGACCGGCATCAGAGGACAATCAATAGGACTAATACGGTGAGCAATTGGGACTATGGAAGGAAGGTGCCGACTTGGGAAGAGCGAATGGACTATCTGCGTAGACAAAGCCCTCCGCGCGGAAGTGGCCCAACTTTGGACTTTGGCGACAACGGTTTCGATATTGGTCGTGCTAACACACCCACCATAGACCCATACCGTGGTCAACAGAACCAGCGAGTTCGCATACAGGAGTCGTCTCCATTCAGCACAAGCAATTCCAGACCACAAAGTGGAGGTAGGCGGTTTCCGAGAGACAGCGAAGAACAGGGCAGTGGTGGCTCTAGACACGTTGACACACTAGCCGAGAGGCAGCAACCTCATTCCCTACCGCAGTCTCAACCTCGCCACTCGACTGGACCAGCACCGCCAGCACCGCCAACACCACGTCCAAATCCATTGCCACGGGGCGCGAGTGGGTTCGGAGGTATCAGGCCTGCAGAAGCACCAATCTCCCGAGTCCCAGCGTCAGCTCCGAGGACGGACTGGCGAAACAGCGAGTGGATGGCCCAGTATCAAGCCCAAGCCGAGGATGACCCGCTGGCTAAGTTCTACGGCAAATGAGCAATGCTGATCCATAAATAAGGCAAGTATGGAGCAAGTCTTAGATATCCACTCTGATCGATAGCATGCTTGGAGTCTTCGTCGTACATTCATGGCGCCCAACCTAGCATCGAGAACATAGGGCAAGGCTTACTAGTCGCTCCAATTGAGCATCATGAGACAACGCACATGGTAGACAGCCAGCCCAGGAGACCTGTATTTTCCTGACCATCAACCGCCCTCCGACTGTTGGCCGTCTCTTTCTCATCCTTGCCACCCGCAAAGCCCAAAACCCCCTCTTTCGACAATCGACTTTCGCAAGCCTCCTTCCCGGTCCCTTTGACAGCCGAAATCGACCTCACCACGAGCTCAAACTCCCCTTCCTGCGTTCCAAAGAAGCTACCCTCACCACACCGCAATCAGTCTCCAGCACAACGCCTCCCTCCTCTCCACCAAAAAACCCAGTCACTCAACAAAAACTTACCTCCTCATCATCAAACTAAACCTCCTCACACTCTTCAACTCAAGCGGCGCCGCATCCCCCTTCTCCTTCCCCCGATACGTCGCCTTCAACTCCCCCCACGGAATCCACACCCTCTTCCCCCCCTCTCCCTCCCCCTCAACCCGAAACTCAAACTCCCAACTAACAGTCGACTGCTCCCTCCCATCCCCTCCAGGCGGCAATATCTCATCCTTCACGATAAACGTATACACCTTCCCGTCCCCGCTCTCGATATCGAGCAGTATCCCATCGTAGCCCGACAGGTCCCACGTCCGGGTTGAGGTGGCGGTGCGTTGCGATGCGAAGCCCGCGCCGCCGAGGGTCGTGATGTCGAGCGAGCCGTGGAAGCGGGCGGTATTGCCGTGGGTGGTGGCGGAGGGGGGGGTGATGGTGAGGTGAGACTGTGGGTTGAGAAGGGTTAGTGGCGTTCGGTTGGGTGGAGGAGAGCGGCGGGGGACGGGGGACGTGGACCGGGGAGGGTACTTGGGAGGAGCCGCCGCGGACGCGGTCGTCGCTTGCGGTCCAGTCGGAGGCGGTCCAGGGGCTGTGGGGGTGGAGGGTTAGTGGGCGGGGGTGGAGCGGGGTGGGGTGGGGTGTATGTACCTGTCACCGCCGAATAGGAAGTGTTGATGGGGTGTCATGGCGTTGGTGCCGCCAATCAACGTTGGATGCACGTATGGAAGAGTGAGTTTGGAGGATGGAAGATGGAAGATGGAAGATGAAGACGGAAGATGGAAGATGATTCTATTAGACTCTGGTTGTTGTCGAGGGATATAGTCAATGGTGACGTAAACACTCAACAGTCAAGCGATTTTGTGAGACTTGAAAGTAACCATAACATTAAAAGTAGGTAAGGTATGGGTCTCTGATTGATAATGAAGTCGCTCTGATGCACCTGTAACAGTAACTCTCTGTGTAGCTCATAATTATTTGAAGTACCAGGTCGTTATTAGTATCCGGCTGTCGAAACGGTGTCTTGCTCAGTACTCATATTCTTACAATCAATGTGGGACACAAAAATATGATGAAGAAGTTTACCAGTACATTCCGATATATAATATTGCTGTTATGGTTTCTCTGCCTCCCAGAAGGCTGCCTGTGCATACCTACCAGGTAGGTCGAGGCGACAATACCTAGTCAGATGGAAGTAAGGTAGATCAAGGTCCGTACATGGCAAATCGGATGAGACCATCTCAGTTGTTCTAGAACCCAAGCGTTCGTGCCCTTATCGGTTCCTGTTGGAAGCCTGTCAAGTTGGATACCTTAGGTATAGGACTCTCGACTTACCACGTCAAGGCCCTAGCCAATCCGAAGGCTCCCTTTGACGAGGTCGATGGCTGCCTAAAAGACACAGTACATGTCCGCCTTTTGACTGTGATTAGGTTGGGAAGGGAATGGAAAGAAATGTCATTCTGTTCCGATGACGCCTCATTCCTGGCAAAAGTGAAGCAAGGTCCAGTAATCCACGGAGCACTTCAGCGGCTAAACGTCGAAAGGAGCTCCTCAACCGGACGGTTCCCAGCAAGAGGAAAGATCTTCGCGTCAAGCGGGCCACCGACCAGAAGGCTTTTCTGCGATGCCATACCTGTAGATCTTCCATGTCATGTCATGTCTATTATCTCCGAACTCTCCTTACGCCGCACCAACAGCCTCATTTACTTTCCGAAACCCAACGCCACGGCCTCCAAGCTTGTCCAAATCTGCGGCTGCCCCCTCATTTCAAAGGAGTCCTTCCTGTGTCGAGGTGAGCACTATATCCACGATCGGAAACCAGCGGCGCCTTACTTGTCGGGCCCGGCTCACGACCGAAGCCAACCGCCAACCCTGAAGTCGACATCAAACGAGACGCGCCAGTGCGGATCCATTCCACGATCGCCGATCGTACATGACTGTTGTAGAATGTTGTAGCATGTAGGTGCTCCTCGAGGCGTGTGAGGCGCCAAGTGCCCAAACACGAACTCGCCACAGCGCAGTACGGTGTGGTGTAGGTAATGCTGGAGAGTTGCGTAGCGCTTTCCTGATCGGGATTCCGACGGCTCTCCAGGAGATTGGTGGGGTTAGGTCAGCGATGACGGTGAACCTTTCTGAGCACTGACCACCACGGCTGAGTGCATTGATGACAGGAGAAAGAAAGACGAAAAGAGAACATCTCCCATGGGTCGGCAGGAAGCGCCAGTCGAGGTTTCTTGCAGGTTTTGATAGTTGGATGAGACAGTTCTGGAAGGCATACGAAGTAGTGTGATGTACAGTAGGGTTGGTCATCGACTAACCTTATCGTTGAGCCTCATGTGGTGGCTTACCTTACAGGGTACCTATAGGTAGGGTAGGTATCAAGGCGCCTGTAGAGAAGGTATGCCGAAGCCGAAGTATCTCATGCCTCATGTCTCATGCCTCATGTCTCATGCGAGCTATGCACGCTACAACGCACAGCAATTATTCATTGGTAAGGAACTACCTTACCTTACCTAGGTAAGGAAGGCAAGCCCAAGGTTTGATCCAGTACCTTACCTGGTAGCTGAGTACTCCGTACCTCGCAACTTACGAGGGGAAGGTACCGGTAGTTTGGGATATCTGCTGCGATCAAGGTGGAGATTGCCGGTGGCTTGTCAGCTGTAGCTCCACTCAGCATATTAGTATGCCTCCATCCCACCACTGCTCATGAGTGGCCGGCTCCAGTCCAGCTTCCGCCATTCCAGAGACAAGGCAACCAGCTCGCACTCCACTTTCCAGTTCTGCCTCGTTACCAACATTGAGCCCTCATGACGATCCAAGATTTGCTCCTTTGCTCCTGTGGGGCATTCCACCCACTCTTAACCGTCCCAATACTGGTCTACACTTAGCCCTAAAACGCCTGGGAAGTGATGATGAAAATTCACCCGGACTTAAGGTGGCCTGTCAAAGCTGTATAGGGTACACGGAAGTGGCTTTTCAAACCGCTTCGGCCTGAGATCCATAGTGCGAGCGGAACGTTGGCAACCTAGGTAGGTACCTACGGTACCTTGGCTAAAACCTGGGGATTCCCGTCTACGGTATAAGCATAAGCGTGCCTTTCGGATGATGGGTCGGACTGTGCCACTCAAGGATTGTGGCGTCCCGGGATGGTGGTATGCCGAACGCGGAGGATTTTATACGCGGCAGATCTGCAGCGACTAAGATAAGGCAAAGAAGGGTCCCCTTAGGCCAAGGTGGAGGATGCAGAAAGGACTCAAGGTAATTACAGTACTTCGTACAGGGTCATATATCAATGGTTGATATTGTACAGCGCACCGAGGCCATTGGAGGACGGCCACATAAAGTCAAAACCCAAAGTCCTCGGCCCACACCCGGATATAAGGTATGCGACACTATAGGAGTAGGTAAGCAAAATATTTGTAAGAGTATCGGTCATAAGTCATTGCACAACCAAAATTTCGGCTAAGTCCAAATAATCTACATAAGCGATTCAACCACGCAGGTTTTACTAGTATTTAGGTGCGTGGTGCATAGGGTGCATAGGGTGCATGTTTAGGTGTGGCTAATTATAAGGTTTATTTGGACTCAGCCAAAATTTTGGTTGTGCAATGACTTATGACCTATACTCTTACCTTATCAGGTTTTGTATCTTATATTCGTTATGTTCGTGGGGTGGCTAGGAATTTTGCGCCTTGGCTTTGTACAACGCTCTTCAGGGCTGAGGTTCTCTACCCTATTGGTGCGCGTGTGGTAAACATGGACCTTCACTCCCAAACCCTCCTCAGTGAGCGAATGCGTTCATCCAGAGTCGAGTGCGCGCGGCATGCGTCCGATGGAGGCTCTGGTACGGTATATATGGACCCGCTATTTGGTGCAAGACGCAATGTATAAAACGTCCTCTACCCTCCTCCAAAATCGTCCAACATCCTGCTCCCAAAGTTCCCTCGAAGCCATCAAGACTTTGGAGATCGGAAGTCTGTACCTTCAACCTTCAAAAACTTGTCAAGAGATATTTCTCCAACATGAGGCAAGTGTCCACCGCGACATCCAAAGCTGTTGGACAGTTACCCCCCGGATCACAATCGTGCCAAGCGCAGCCGCTAACTCGGCCATGGACCATAGCTCTTCCAACGTCCACCGATCCCAGTGCCCTCACTCCGAAGGAGGGTGTCGAGTATGCCAACAGTCCCGCCGAGTCAACGAGTACCTCCGAGAGGTCAACCCCTCCGAGGCCTTCGCCGCAACCGGTCAGGGGACCTCCAGTTCCAGACAACAGGACATGTCGACGTATCTGGAACAATGGAGCAGGGGGTATAAGCATCTAGAGACAGAGCCTGGCCGGCCGGACCGTGCTCAAACTAGGTAAGTATCCTCCCTATGAATCCTCACTGAAGGGGAGACCCTCTCGGCTGAGACGTCCTTGATCCAGGGGCCCACGCTAGTCGGAGGGGACCCCCGACAGGGCTACACTGCACGGATGCCTCCACGACCACGAAACGATAATGAGCCATGGATTGGATGAGCAAGCAAGGAGCTTGGAGTTTTTTGCTTGATGTCCGCTGATTGATCTTACTGCTGTATGTTTAGTTAGCGATAGATATAGACTATAGTGAAACCCATCCAGACACATACGCACCCAGATCAGAGGACCCAACCGATCCCAAACACGCAGAATATTGTTTTCAACGCCTGGTACTTGTGATCTTGCGACGACATCATGCTGTCCGACGCGTGTGAATCGGTCCGTACCAGGTAGAAAGTTGTTCCTATTCGTTTACGCCATGTAGAGTATATATAGGAAATGATGACTAAGACATAAATAGGGGCGCTTAGTAAGAGATGAGTAAGCAACGATATCACGCGCGCGCGCGACAAACTAGGCACGTGACCGATCGTCGCCAGAGCAGCATCTTGCACAGGTCTCAAGGGCATGCGCGCTGGGGGGCTTGCCCCGGTCGAAGCGAAATGGAAAGAGACAAGCTTCTCGCGGCGTTACACGGAGCCTCTTCATACCATTGTGATCCTTCTGGATTTCGTATCATAGGCGTGACACCGAGCGAGGAGCAGAGACAAGCTTTCACGGCCTTGCACGGAGCCTCCTCATACCACTGCGATCCTTCTGGATTCCATATCATCCTTCCAATAGACCAGTTCGACACAGTCTTGGGGCGAATGTAGCTCCTCCGGCCCGGGTGTGGGTTGTGGAATCTAGCTTGAAACTTCGCGACGCAGATGCTCGCATGCACCTGGCTTGCATGTAGGTAGGTAGGTTGCATGTTGGTAGGTAAGGTAGCTTGCATCCATCCTAGCAATCTACTAGGTAGTTATACATACGTTGAGGCTGCCTCGTGGCTGCTCAGGCGCGAGGCTCCGAGCGGAAGGACTTTGAAACGATGTCGTCGAATTAGGGCGTTAACGTCACGCGCACATTAGTGTGCAGGCGCTTGTGGCGTGAACCGTGCCGGGTATTTGCCCCCAGCTTCCGAAGGTACTTCGTACGAAGTACCTACCTGGTACGTGCGCCTCCCGTCAAAGGTTGTCGGTAGTAACTTAGTGAGCTGAGCAGCATCTCAGTCTCCTCCTGGCGTTGCAGTAGTGACTTAGGTAAAAAGTTAAGCCAGTTAAGCCAGTTAAGCCAGTTCCCGATTACACATGTGGCTGCCATATCCGCCAGCGTAGCGCCCTAAGGGTATGACGACCCTTGAATTTCGGGGCAAGGGATATAGCACGATGCGAAATCTTGCAATGCTACTGTACGTTGGATGTTGAGGCTGCAAAGGATGAGAATCATCCTACACGAAAGGTAGAGTATGAGGATAGAGGGTGCTGCTATACAGTGTATTGTATTATTATATGTAGGTTCTGTGTTGTGTACATGCTTCCTGCCTAACCTTTCCGCTTCAGAAGCCGGGCAAGACATGAGTGTCCTCGGCCACTACACCTTGCAGCTCCTTCGGGTTATAACCCAAAGCTTTTAAGATGGTGGGAGCGACTTGTCTCGTCGAGACTTCACATAGGTATTTTGTCGGTCGCAGTTTCGGATTGCTCACAAAGCATGCTACCTTTCTATGCGGCACCATGTTCATTAGTTCTCTTCCTCGAGCAGGCTGATGGTCATTGGGCTTACCGGTCATCATCACTCAAACCGCCGTGTTCGGCGATCTTGGCGTTGCTGGTTGTGTAGATCACCCCCAGGTCGGGCCTGACAATGATATCTGGCACAGCAGGGTCTTTGGAAGGATCACCGAAGCCAAGGGACGTGAGTCTCTCCCCATAGATGATGTCCTGGATCCCTAAGCTGTTGCGGTCTCGGTTTAGGTTGTCGACTGCTGTCTCGGTATCCTTTTGGTTCTTGAGGAAGATAAGTGCAACGTCGTCAGACTGTTCCCAATTAGCGACCTTATATTAATTTCAAGTACACGGAGATGACTTACTGTCTGAAATGCAACCTCGACCTTGGTCGCGTTGGTGACGGCCTTGGGGGCAATCTTTCTGTATTTGGTCGGATCGATCGGAGCCTGGCCATGCTTGGAAGCAACGATGATTAGGGTATCTTCAAGAAGGCCCTTGCTCTTCAATTTGTCCACGACCTTGCCAAGAGAAGCGTCCACGAAGTCAATGGCTCTCAGTAAATCCGGTGTGAACGCGTTCTCATCTCCAGCCTGATATCCTTTCGTCTTCTCAGCAACCGAAACTATTTCGAATCAGCGCTGACGTCCCTGGACAGTGGATCCGACCTTGAATCACCAGACTGAAAGTTGCCTCCAAATAGCGTGGGGACCCCCTTCAAGCTTCCTTCGGCATTCTTGGGGCTGGTACCATCCAGCCAGTCCAAGTAAGCGTCCACGTGAAGCTGATCGTACGCAATGGTCGCATTGACCCTATTCGCGACAGCCGCTATCTCCGGGAAATATCCTTCGGAAAGACCCTGCCCACTAGGACCCCTTACAATATCATAAGCCGGGTGCTTGTCGGTATACGCAGTCTCCTTGCCCTTCGAATGTACGACCTCGAAAACGGTGTTGACACGAAGACGTGAATGCGGGTAAATGGCAGTACATTTGCCATTGACCAATGCTTCTGGCAGATTAGCAGGGTCTATGCCGCCCGAGAAGAGTGCGGTAGAATTATAGTCGATGGATTCATCGTACGCCACTGCATTGGAAAAGGGGTCAGCCAAGATGTTGTAGCTCGAGTATGATGAATTTACCCTCGCTGCCCGGTGCTCCAGAGCAGTTACTTCCAGCAGCGAAGAAAGTCCGATCGTAAGTATCATCGTACCAGACGCCGGTGGTCCTCGGTGACGCCCCCGTGAATTGGTTCATAGTCCCCGGAAAGGAGTCCGAAGGCGCGGAGGTGAAGGCGTCCGTGTATTCGTATCCGGTGCGAAGTAGCTTTGCTATGGTGGAGGATTTCCTCAGAGCTACGTACTTTTCGACATCACTGCTGTGGAAGCCGTCAATGCTGAAGACTGCGACATGCGAATATTTGTTTGAGTCATCGACGCAATCAGCAGACACTGGGTCGAGAAGTGTGATGCAGAGGGCGGTAGCACCCAGTGCAAGCTCCAAGAGGCGCATGTTGTCAGTTTCTCAATGGTCGGGTGGGACTCTATGATGGTCAGCTCTCTGTCCCTCTCAGTGGGGAAAAACGTGTGCTCACTTATAAACGATTGCGAGCTTGGCGGACCGTACATCACAGAGGGCTCGTCCAGTCAGGGACGAGCCTGGTTTTATATTCGAGCCATCCAGGTTCCCAGGAGGTAGTCGTCCGTAATACATGATTGTCTTTGGGGTCGTGCAGGGTGGGGTCGTGCAGGGGACGAGCGCAGCTTCAGCGCCTTCCGATGGCGCATCTTGGGCATGTTGGTACTGAGTGAAAGAAGCAAAGATGAGGTGGTGGGCATCGAGAACGCCTCAGATTTGGGCGGGTTGCGGATTAGGCGTATGAAGGTGAAGGCTACAAGCACGTGTATGGACGAGGTACTTGGTGGGGTGAGATGAACCAATAATGTATCCCACGTTCCTGATCCGCAACACCATTGTTCCTGGCAATGTGGAAATGTGCCTGCCTGAGTTACCTTCCTGTACCTTATAGAGAGTGGTTCCGGATGGTCGAATGCCGAAAGCCGAAGTCGAATGCCGAAAGCCGAAGTCGAATGTCAACGAAGGCGAATGCTGTCTTGACAGCCACAGTATAAGGTAGCCACGAGGTCGGTCTGGATGGAACTTGGAGCTTAGGTACTGTAAGCTTGAAGTTGAAAGCTTGAAGCTTGGAGCTTGGAGCTTGGAGCTTGGAGCTTGGAGCTTGGAGCTTGGAGCTTGGAGCTTGGAGCTTGGAGCTTGGATAAACCGGCGTTAATTCCTCGAACATCAATAAGCATATTCTTGACAGCTGTTATTTGCATAGACTGACACGATCTCATCATCGGGATCGCGGAGGTGCGAGGTACGCAACAGCCAACAGCAGAACGGGACACCTGCCTCAAGGCCCGCAGCTTGAGCAACACCACTCTACTCCGGTTCAACTTTGCTTCCCTATTATTTGTGTTTGCCACAAGGATCGTATCATACACCTTACGGCAAGATGGACAAACGAGCGGCTGTGGCTCCAGGCCTGCCTCGCCCCAATCCCACAATCTCATACTGGCAAGATCCTCCAGATGCTATAGCTGACCTTCACTCGACTCCGTCCCTGCCCGAAGTAGCAGACATAGCCGTCATTGGCTCCGGTATTAGCGGGTCATGTATCGTCTACAACATATTGGAGCGCTTGCCAGGTACGAAGGTGGTGATGCTAGAGGCCAGACAGGCTTGCAGCGGTGCGACTGGGAGGAATGGTGAGTCTCTTGATCGCTTGGCAATCCGCGGGCTATGACATGTTCCGTCCATGGTAGGTGGTCACACCAAAGCCGCCTCGTATCGTTCTTTCGTGGACAATGCAAGATCACTCGGCGTTGTGCAAGCGATCCAGGTCGCACGGTTCGAGTTTGACTGCATCAAAGCTGTGCATGCCTTTGCTAGGACCCATGGCATTGAATGTGACTCCAGAGAGCTCGAAACGGTTGATGTGGTGTACGACCAGGGACAGTGGGATCAAGCCGTGGAAGCTATTCAGTTCATGCGCAGAGTGATGGGAGCAGACGACCCGGTAGCGCAGTACAAGTTTTGGGGCCCTGAAGAAGCACGTCGGAGGTATCTTACCCCCGGCGCACTTGGGGCGATCTCATATCAAGCAGGAAGCTTGAGTGCATACAAGCTTGTAGTAGGCATTCTCAAGCTGGCCCTGGCCAAAGGGCTAAACTTACAAACGAACACCCCTGTCACTTCAATATCCCGGGCAGCGGACACTCCAGGCCATGGACAGAAATGGATAGTACAGACGGCAAGGGGCGAAATAGCAGCACGAAAGCTCGTACTCGCCACCAATGGGTATACAGCACATTTGTATCCGCCGTTGCAAGGCGTTATCGTTCCTTTGCGCGGTCATGTCACAGCACACCGACCTGGAAGGAGCATGCCGAAAGGTGGCCTACCCACTACATATTCTTTCATCTACGATAACGGATATGAGTACATGATCCCACAGCCATCAGGCTCGAAGCATGCGGCAGACATAGTCATCGGTGGTGGGTTGACTAAAGCAGTGGAAGAGGGTCTCTACGAATATGGTACAACAGATGATACAACAACAGATCCCGTCATCATCGCGTATCTGAGAGAGACAACAGCAGTCTATTTCGGGGATAACTGGGACGAGGATGACCCGGCAGGACGGATCCGTAGAGGGTGGTCTGGGATCATGGGTTACTCAGCAGATGGGTTTCCCCTAGTCGGCCATGTGCCTGAGCAAGAGGGTCTCTATATAGCAGCATCCTTCCAAGGCCATGGCATGGTGCTATGCTACCTATGCGCCAAAGCGTTGACAGAGGTGCTATTCGGCACCGATGACAGGGAGCTAGATTCCTGGTTTCCGAAAGCCTTTAGGATGCGGAAAGAGCGGTTTGCGGACAAGTTCGAAGGTAGGCTACACGTCAAGGCTGCGAGGGAACTGGAAATCAAGAGGCAAATGTAAATGGATGTCCCCACGACTGGGTATACCTCAGCAAGTGATACTCTTTCTTCGGAATAGTCTGGGCTCGCCGGAGATCTACGCTGTATCAACGCAAGGACAGGGTCTAAACGGCTTTCTCTAGCCCATTTCACGTCAGGATGGCTTCAAAAAAATTCATACCTCACATTATGACTTATCAGACGCTCGGACGGCGGGAAGTATGTCGTTAGAACATGCCCATAAGGTGGCACGGTCAAGTCAAATATATTCGTACCTTGGTACCTAGGTACGGGTTCTCACGTGGGCCTTAATCAAGCTCCACCAACATGAATCTGGTATACTAACGTACAATCCAGTGCCGAAGAGCAATAGCAATAGCAATAGCAATAACACGGCGTCAGAAGCTTCGATAAAAGTGCAGTATACGACATGCAATCAGCGGCCCACTCATCTCTGATGCCACTCGATCAAGTTCGGATTGTTCCCTTAGGGTTCGGGATGGTCCGTGTATGTTTAGCACTAGGCCTCTTTAGGATACCTCGGTAAGTGTCCCGTGACCAAAGTCGAGATCGGCCCAGTCCCCAGCACAGAGTGGCTCGCTCCTATTATTATTCCGAGCAATGACTTACAATTACTTCTCATGATTATTAACAAGTTCATAATGATGACGTTACATATTTTAACGGACCCCTCTCAACAGTCCCAAGGACTTGCTTCTTTCAACTGCCGTCATGGCCTTCATGATTATCTAAGTTCACCGGCGTCGAGACGTCAAGACGACTAGCGAGGTTTAAGACCCTGAGAGATGTCGCGATTGGCGGCCTGGCGGGCATATTCACAACTTAACATGTCACTACTGCACGGTTTACTACGTCAAATCTAGCCATGAGATCTTGGGGTCCTTCCATCCGGCAGAAAACTTGACTTCCTTGTCTCCCCCCACACCGACACAGGCGGTGGCGTTTCTCAGCCTCGGGGAAACCACCGTATACATAAATAGTCCCACTACCCTTTACTCCTCCTTCCCTCTTACCACTATCATATTCACCCCATTGATAACCATAGGGCCAATTCGAACGATGGCTTCCACCGCCATCGACCACGGCCGCTTCTCGGAGAAGGAGCACATTCCTGCGACTACGCAATTCGTCCAAACACCTGTGGCCAAAGGTGTCGCCGATGACCCAGCACTGGGCAACACCTACACGCCCCGGGCCTCATCCTCCCCTTCCGACAACGAGAGTCAATTGAAACCGATCTACGACAGCACGCACAGGAAGTTGAAACCAAGACACATCCAGCTGATCGGCATTGGCGGTACAATCGGGACGGCGCTGTACGTGCAAATCGGGCACGGGTTGATCAATGGAGGGCCTGGGAGTTTATTCCTTGCATTTACGCTGTGGTAAGTTGGTTTTCTTGGTGTGTGATGGGTGGTATGGTCTGGTAAGGCGCGAAGGCTATGGCATCGGATGGAACACGATAAGTTAAGAGACAAGTTTGGTGAAGAGAGAGGGAGTGGTGGCAAGTGAGAAAGGCAACGGGCTGGATTGGCAGAGCTGGAACCCTCCTGCCCCTTCTTTGTCCCTCCTTGCGTCCTTGCTTTTCTGTACGTTGTGAGGAACAACTAAGTGTCTTATAATATACCTGTGCGATTCTAGGTGCACATTTATCTTGGCCGTTACAAACTGTATGTCGTCCAATTTCTACTCGTGATCGTGTGAGCACGTCTGGCCTCCTACCCGACCCGCAACAGACGGCCCGGAGCACCCAGCGACAAGCCAACGGAAGCAAAGCCAGGATTGCCCAACGCACCAATCAACAGTCGTCACGGAAGGGATTGCCCAATGCACAACCAACGAGCATGGCGACAGGGAAAGCAAACACACCATACGTCCAAGTCAATGAATGCCCAAAGCACCAACCGCCAATCGTTTCGCCGCCGATATTGCCAATCCTAAGCCCAACTCCAAGCTTGAAGTTGTCTGGATACTGACCATGACCTGTGGCGTCCATCTAGGTATGGCGGAAATGGTCACGTACCTGCCCATCTCCTCGCCCTTTATCCGGTTCGCGGGACGCTACGTCGACGAAGCCTTCGGCGTCGCTGCCGGCTACAACTTCTTCGTCTTCGAAGCGGCCCTGGTGCCGTTCGAGATTGTCGCTTGTAACGTCATCATCCACTACTGGAGCACCGCCGTGCCGGCTGGAGGCATCATCGCCATCGTCATCGTTCTGTACGGGTACGTTGCACACTTTCCCTGCCCCTTTCTCGCGCGCTCGTATGAGTGCTTGTAGATTATGCAAACGACCAAAGCCGGCATCTGACCCTCTACAGACTGATCAACGTCTTCGCCGTCAAATGGTACGGCGAATCCGAATTCTGGCTCGCGCTCGGCAAAGTCATCCTGATCGTCGGCCTGATCCTGTACACCTTCGTCACCATGCTGGGCGGCAACCCGCTGCACGACCGGTTCGGCTTCCGCTACTGGCAAAACCCCGGTTCCTTCGCCGAACTGTACAAGACGGGCTCCCTCGGCCGCTTCCTCGGCTTCCTGCAGTGCCTGATCCAAGCCAGCTTCACGATCGCGGGGCCGGACTACGTCAGCATGGCGGCGGGCGAGGCGGAGAACCCGCGCGTGGTGATGCCGCGCGCCTACAGCGCCGTCTTCTACCGCCTGACGGCCTTCTTCGTCCTCGGCAGCTTGGCCGTCGGCATCAACGTCCCTTACAACGACAAGGAGCTCCACAACGCCTTCTCGGCCGGCTTGCCCGGTGCGGCTGCCAGTCCCTACGTCGTCGCCATGAATCGGTTGAAGATCCACGTCCTTCCGGATATCGTCAACGCCATGGTTCTCACGGCTGCCTTCAGCGCCGGTAATAGTTACGTCTACTGTGCCAGTCGCAGTCTATTCGGCCTCGCGCTCGAGGGCAAGGCGCCGCGCTTCTTGACCCGCTGCACGCGTAACGGCGTGCCGGTGTATTGCGTCTTCGTCGTGCTGCTGATCTCGCTGCTGAGTTTCCTTCAGGTGTCGAATAGCGCTTCGGTCGTGCTGCAGTGGTTCGTCAATTTGGTGAGTCTCCCCTCCGTCCCAGCCGCCGTTCCCCCTCCCGTCCCGGCCCGTCCCGGCCCGTCCCTTCACGTCACGCCACAACCACATCAACCCCGCCGGCAGCCCACCAAATACTGACGTACCCCCTCGCGCACAGGTCACAGCCTCGCAACTAATCAGCTTCTCCGTCATGGCCTACACCTTCATCCACTTCATGCGCGCCTGCCAAGCCCAAGGCCTCTCGCGCGACTCGCTCCCGCACAAGGGCTGGGGCCAACCCTACGCGGCGTGGTACGCGCTGACGGGCTGCTTCATCATGACCTTCGTCGGCGGCTACACCGTCTTCCTGCCCGGCAACTGGGACGTGCCCACCTTCCTCTTCAGCTACGCCATGATCGGCGTCTTCCCCGTTCTGTTTGTCGGCTGGAAACTCGTCAAGAAGACTCGCTGGTTGAAGCCCGAGGAGGTCGATTTGCTGAGGGATGTGCCTGAGATCGAGGAGTATACTCGGAATTATGTGCCTAGGCCGCCGAGGTAAGGGCTTTCGTTTGCTTTTCTTTCCCTTGTCTTGCGCGTGTAGAGCTGATGGGGTGTTGTATGCAGGAATAAATTCGTCAAGGTCTTGGAGAAGGTCTTCAGCTGAGCGGACGTGCCTTGCGCGGGTGATGATTTGTGGACCGTCGGCCTTGGGGAACTTGGGAGTCGTTGACCTGTCGTGAACACCTCCGAAGCGGACGAAGCTGATTTGCCCCGCCGGTTCTTTTCTTTTCCTTTCCTTTCTCTGCGGGTGTGTGAGGGGGGTGAGTAGGAGGAAAGGGCTACTTTGTTCGACCCGAAGCCGCGGCGGACACGAGACGGGAGGACGGGAATCACAGCACCCCTTGTATTCAGTACTTCCCGAAGGGCGAGAGATCGCTCGCTGACTACATTTTCCTACTTGTATAAACATAGATGCACTTGGGTTTGCATGTACATATCTGTTTCGAAACGAAGAGATTCATCCCGCAGCAATGGCACTAACCAACAAGGATGTCTGGACCTTTCACCGTGAGTGAGTAAGTGAGCAAGTGAATGAGTCTTCCTCACCGTCCCGGCGATATCTGTCGCGGTACCCTGTCGACGAAGCACTGTGAGGCAGTGCATCACAGCATCTCCACGATAGCAAACCTCAGCCCACATCCACCCCGAATTCGCACAGAAGCCGCTTTTCCCCCTCTGCTCTGCTCTGTTGTCCCATCCGCTCTTTCTTTCGCTGTCGTTGCTACGTACACTCGTATGTGCAGTGCGGCACGACGCTTGTCGATCAGTGCGCCTTTGCTAACCTTACCTACTGATCACGGCTCTCCCGATG
>JAABUJ010001248.1_pt1 | contig 38781 bp, 32 predicted proteins | sample 5559131 | NCBI WGS metagenome assembly JAABUJ01 (sample SAMN10711875, study PRJNA513366) | rock metagenome | isolation source: Antarctica rocks | place: Antarctica: Victoria Land, Mt New Zealand nord | collected 2016-01-07 | reverse complement strand
GCCCTCGCTCCTTTCGAAGCGATGCCGCCGGTTCGTTTCGCGCACGCGCTCGCGACCCACGCGGACCCCGCCCTCGATGAGGTTCTCGACCGCTTCCTGCGCGCGACCATGCTGACAGGCCCCCCTCCCCCGGTGGCCACCGCAGGGTTACGGTAGCCTAGTTCAAGCGCCCTAGATATGGACGCCCGAATGGCCGAGGTGCCGTCATGCCGAGCGCTCGACTTGGCCGCGTGCCACGGCGGCGACGTCAGCCCGTCGTCGGGTTCGGGCGGTATTGCCCGCTGTTCGCGGGAAAGCGTTTACGCGTCGATGATCGCGTCGAAGTTCAACTGCAGCCCAGGCGGCGGCGAGCCACGTTCGTAAACCTTTCGCGTGTGAGGGGTTACCGCCGCACCATACATCGCGCCATGCTCGCAAAACATGTCGATCTTCGCTTCGGCTTCCCCCGGCTCGTCGCTTTCCGACGCAACCTCGATCACGACGTCGGGAACCACGTTCCAAAATCCCGTGCGGTCTTCGGGGATTAGCGCCGCGAGATGGGCAGCGCTCAGCCAGGAGGCGTCCGGGCTGCGAACGCCGCCTCGCGGCATCTTGAAGCCAGTTGAGGAATCGTAAACCTTGCCCCCGACCGATCGCATGTAGTCGCCCAACTGCAACAGAGCTTCCGCGCTTTTTGCTCCGCCGGCACTATAGGTTGGACTCATCCGAAGCGTCCCGTTATCGTCACGTTCAAATCGATACCGCGGGTTTTCATGCGAGAGTCGCACGAGATCATCGTCGGAGACCGGCGCCAACCCGGTGAAGATCGCTGACATTTGCTATGCTCCCTCGAGCGTCATTCATTCTGCGGGCCGAGGCCTCCCGGTTGGCCTCAGCTGCTTGTTACGGTGCTCAATTCCGGTTCGCTGTCGGGGTGCGAGCGGTCGTTGGACCGCCGAGCGGCCGTGGCTTGCCGCGCTCGCGCAGGTTGACGATCATGACGTAGATGACCGGCACGAGGAACAGGTTGAGGACCGTCGAGAGAATCATGCCGCCGAATACAGGCGTGCCGAGTGAATGACGGCTTGCGCTGCCGGCGCCGCTCGCGATGACGAGCGGACGATGCCCACGATGAACGCAACCGGGGCAATACATCTTCCGCAGTTCGTTGAACCGATCCCCAATGAAAACGCGTGCCGGGACGTGCGCTTATCGGACTCGCGGACTGCGGCGCCGTGCGCTCGCTACGATGCTTCGCGCTTATGCAAGATCACCATGTTACCTTGGGTGTCGTTTATCATAGCTAGGAACCACGCGGCCGTTTCGTGCTCCGTTAGGACCGGTATGCCGCGCTCCTTGACGGCGGCAACGGCGGCAGTGAGATCGTCGATGGCGAATAAGATGCCGTTACCAGTGCTCACTTGCAGAGTTCAGCGTAAGTATCAGTGGGCTTGCTGGCATGGACCTTGGACGCTTGCCATTCAAACGGCGCCGAAATCTCGTTGTACGCGGCCACAAACCGGTCGATCGTCTCGCGTACTTGCTACGGCGAGGTAAACTGGCACCGCGAAGCGCTTGACGCGACAGAATGCTAAACCAGCATTCAGCCTGGTTAAGCCACGACGCGTACGTCGGCGTAAAATGGAAATGCACGTTGGGATGGCGTTGGAGCCAGCGGTCGCATTTGGGCTTGTGCGTATTGAGACTGTCGAGAACGACGTGGATCTCCCGATCAGGGTACTCGGCGACAACGTCATTCGTAAAACGCAAGACCTCCCGGCGACGGCGGCGTCATTGGCTATGTACGCTTGTCGTAATCTGCGTGGACCCTCTCCCGTATCCCCATAGCCGCGCAGATCGGGCGCGATCACGCGATAACGCTCGGCCAGAACCGGAAACTGCTTGCGCCAAACCACGTCTCGGGGAAAGCCGTGAGCAAGATTACCGGCGGCCCGTCACTCGCCTCGGCGTAGTGCTGACGAATCCCGTTGCGGTAGATGTTAGAATGCCTGAGATCACGCATTAAGGCGAACTTTTACCGTCACCTGATTTCATCGCATACAGAATATCGAGCACGACGATGGGCGCCACAGCGAGCGTGCCCATGAGCGTGCGCTGGCGCAGTGGGTTGTTCTTGCCCAGACCACTGGCGAGTAGCGCGCCATCAAAACCGTCTCCCAGCACGCGGATCCAGAGCCGGGCATCGGGTTCCTCAGCAGCCAGAATCACGACACCGGACGCAATTTCCCGCAGCCCGAAAAGTCGGATAAACCTGCACGGCCCTCGAGGCCGACCGCACGGCCGACAGCGTTCGGAGCGAAAAGCTCAACGAGGCCGAGGCCGATTCCAAACCACCCAAGCCCGCACGCAACTTGTTTTGAGTTCACGATCGATAGGGCTTACCCGTTTTGAATCACGTGAACGCTCGAGTCGGCGCCCGGCCGCTATGACTATCGGGTGCGCTCGCGGTGCCCCAGAAGCGGCGGCACACCGCGCTCGTACACTTTTCGTGTGTTAGCTAGTTACCGCCGCACCATATATCGCCATATCGCCCCATGCTCGCAGAAATGTCGATCTTTGCTTCGGCTTCGCCGGCTCGTCTCTGTCCGAGTTGAACGACTTTTCGTCAGTGCGGACGAAAAGGTGCGCCCGGTGCATTCCTCAATCGCTAAGGCCGCCGAATAGCGCCGTGAAGCACGCGTAGGATGCGGACTTCGTCGCCGATGACGCGATACGGAATGATGTAGGGGGCTAAGACGAGTTCGCGCGTCCACCGATTCGCCCAGGACGGCCGCTTCCCGGAAAAGTCCCGAGCTGTTCGACCGCCGTAAGCAGGTCAACCGCCAGCCGGTTCGCGGCCCGAGGTTTGTCGCGAGCGACGTACGCTCGCACGGCTTCGAGGTCGCGAATCGCCGCTCGCCTCCAGACGATCCGCACTGGTTACGGAGCAGATGTCTCGCTCGCAGTATCCCACGAGTGCAGCCACTTCGCGACCCTTTCGTGAGCGATCGACTCCGCCCCACGATCATCCTCGGCCACCGCCGACGCGATAGCCTCCGACTGCCATTGTTCGCGTTCCGGGGTATTCCGTCACCGCGCGGGTTACGTGATACGTCTTTGATCGTTGGGTCGCAATCGCCAAAGTCTCGAGATCCTCATCGAGCGGCGCCGGGATGCGAGCGGTGAGCGGCTTTGTATTCATTGTATGGCACTGTATCACACGCGAGTACAAAGCCTCAACATGTCGGCACACCGCTCAGAACGGCCGCATGCCGCGTTACGGCTGCCCCATGCCGCGTGCGGCGGCCGCGATTTCCGGAGCGCCGTCGGTACTCGGGCGGCCGTTGGGCCCGCCGTGCGGGTGCGCTTTGCCGCGCTCGCGCAGATTGACGATCATGACATAGATGACCGGCACCAGGAACAGGTTGAGAATCGTCGACAGGATCATGCCGCCGAAAACGGGCGTACCGAGTGAATGGCGGCTCGCGCTGCCGGCGCCGCTCGCGACGACGAGCGGCACGATGCCCAAAATGAACGCGAACGATGTCATCAGGATCGGGCGCAGGCGCGTCTCCGCCGCTTGCCGCGCGGCGGCCGCGGGCGAGAGTCCCTGCGCGCGCAGCTGGTTGGCGAACTCGACGATCAGAATCGCGTTCTTGCTCGCGAGGCCGATCAGCATCACGTAACCGACTTGAGCGTAGACGTCGCTGAGCACGAAGCCGATCGGTGGCAGAATCGCGGCGAGCAAATCGCGCAAAATCACCGCGAGCAGTGCGCCGAGGATCGCAAGCGGGACCGACACGAGGATCACGAGCGGGTCCGTCCAGCTCTCGTACTGCGCCGCGAGCACCAGAAACACGACGATAATGCCGAGCGCGAAGATCAAGACCGCTTGACTGCCCGACTCGATCTCGTCGAGCGAGATGCCCGACCAACTGTGCGAGATGCCGGGGGTTTCGAGATGCGACGCAAGCTTGTCCATCTCCGCGATCGCGTCGCCCGAACCGTAGCCTTGGCCGGGCTGACCGTTGAGCTCGATCGAGCGGAAAAGATTGTAGTGCGTGATGACGGGCGCGCTGCGTTCCAGCCGGCTGCTGAGCAAGGTCGTGATCGGCATGATCGCGCCCGTGTTGGACTTTACGTAGATTTGCTGCAGATCGGCGACCGTCGCCCGGTACGGCGTGTCAGCTTGCACATACACGCGATAGGCCCGGTTGAGATAGTCGAAATCGTTGACGTAGAGCGAGCCGAGGTAGATCTGCATCGTGTTGAAAATGCCGGCGAGCGGCACGCCGAGGGATTGGGCTTTGGCGCGATCGGGATCGACGACGAGTTGCGGGCTGTCGTCGCGAAATCCGGTGAATACGCCGCTCAACTTCGGATCGCGGGCCGCCGCGCCCATGAAACCGAGCGCGACTCGATCGAGCTTCGGCAGCCCGACGTTGCCCACGTCTTGCAATTCGTACTGGAACCCGCCGAAGTTGCCAACCCCCTGAATCGACGGCGGGTTGAACGCGAAGACCTGCGCGTCCGGGATGCGGGCAAATTGGCCGGCTAATCCCTTGGGCGGCACATACAAGATCGCCGTAAGCGAGTGCATGAAGCCCGGCCGGTCACCCCAATCCTTGAGGCGCACGAACATCGTCGCCTTGTTCGGACCGTTGCCGGTGAAACCGAAGCCGTTGACGTCGAAGATATCGAGCACTTCGGGCCGCGAGCGAATGATATCTTCGACGTGGCGTGTGATCGCTTCGGTCGCGTCCTGCGACGTGCCCTCGGGCGCTTGAACCGTCGCGATGAAGTAGCCCTGATCTTCGTCGGGCGTGAAACCCGTGGGCGTCGACGTGAACAAGTATCCCGTGAAGGCGAGTGCGACGACGAAGAGCGCGACGATCGCATAGCGGAAGCGGAACGTGCCGCCGAGCGAGTCGTGATAACCGGCGCGGACCCGTACGAGGCCACCGTTGAACGCACGGAAGAAGCGGTTGCGCGGCCGCTCGCCCCGCCCGAGCAACAGCGCCGAGAGCGTCGGCGTCAACGTCAACGCGTTGAAGAGCGAGATTCCGATCGAGCAGACGATCGTCAGCGCGAACTGTTTGTAAAGCTGACCCGTCGTACCCGGAAAGAACGCAACGGGCACGAACACCGCGAACAGAACGAGCGACGTCGCGACCACGGCGCCGGTGATCTCAGCCATCGCTGCCGAAGCGCCGGCCAGCGGCGACATCTTCTTCTCTTGGATGAAGCGCGCGATGTTCTCGATGACGACGATCGCGTCGTCGACGACGAGTCCGGTCGCAAGGGTCAGACCGAACAGCGTCAAGGTGTTGATCGAGAAGCCGAGCACTTTCATCAACGCGAACGTGCCGATCAGCGAGACCGGGATCGTGATCGCCGGGATCAGCGTCGTGCGCCAATCCTGTAAGAACAGGTAGATGACGAGCACGACGAGCACGACGGCGATGATGAGCGTGATGATGACGTCTTTGATCGACTCGTTCACGAACGTCGTCACGTCGAAGGCGAGTTTATAGTACGTCCCGGGCGGAAACTTTTGCGAGAGGCGATTCATCTCGGCCTGGACGCGCTTGGAGACGTCGAGCGCATTTGCGCTCGGTAACGCGAGGACGCCGAGTCCGGTCGCCGGGCGGCCGTCGAAGTGCAAGTCCGAGGAGTACGTCTCAGCCCCCAACGTGACGCGGCCCACGTCGCGCAGGAACACGTGACCGCCGTCGGGCGTGTTCTTAACGATGATGCCGGCAAACTCGGCCGGCGTCGAGAGCCGGCCAAGCGCGCGGACCGAATACTGGTAAGGTTGATGACCGTTCGTCGGAGGTTGACCGATTGCGCCCGCCGCCACCTGAACGTTTTGATCCGCGATCGCCGTCGTCACGTCGGTGGCAGCGAGCCCATTGTCGGCCAGTTTTTTAGGATCGAGCCACACGCGCATCGCGTACTTACGCTCGCCGAATATTATGACGTCGGAGACACCGGGGATCCGCTTAAGGTCGTCCCTGATGTAGAGATCGGCATAGTTGGACAGTTCGAGGGCGGTCGTCGATGTGCGGTGTGACGAGAACCCCATGCCCATGATGAAGTTCCCGGAATTCTTGCTGACGGTGACGCCGGTCGCCTTAACTTCGTTCGGCAGTCGCGCCTGCGCGGTGTTGATCGCGTTCTGGACGTCGTTGGCCGCGAGGTCGAGATCGCGTTCGAGATCGAAGGTGCAGGTGATCGTGCTCGTGCCGTCATTGCTCGACTGCGACGAGATGTAGCGCAGTCCCTGAACGCCGTTGATTGCCTGCTCCAGGATGGTCGTTACGGAGTTTTCAACGGTCGCTGCGCTCGCGCCGGTATACGTCGCCTGCACGGTCACGACCGGCGGTGCGACTTTGGGGAATTGCGCGATCGGCAAGGTAGGGATCGACACGAGTCCGGCCAGCACGATGATCAGCGAGCAGACCATCGCGAAGATGGGCCGCCGCAGGAAGAAATCGATCACCTCGTTATGACGCTCCGACCGCCTCGAATGTGTCAGCGCGAACTTCCATCACTCCAACGATCCGGCCGGCGACGTTACGCACGACGGGGCGCGCGAACTGGGCCAAGGCCTCCGCCTCGCCCGGCGTGAAGGCGCCAAGCTCGTCGAGCAGTGCGATTGTCGCCGGAGGCACGGCACGTTTGCCGCCGTCGACCACCTTCACGACCAGACCCAGCGCTTCACGCGAAATCGCATCCGCGTGCACGCCTTCGGCACCTGCCTTGCCGACGATGCGCCCGCCGGTCACGGCGAGCAGCGCGCTGTCGAAACGCGCCGTTCCACCGACGTACGCCGGCTCCGCCGTCATCGCTTCACGCACCGTTTGCAGCGCCTGCGCATCGGAGTCCGAAAGGCCCGCCAGTGTCGCAACACGCGCGAAAGCGAGCGCAGCCGAGCGCAGCGATGTCGCGAAGACGGGAATGCCGCAGCCATCGACGCCGAGCGGGAGCTCGTCGAGCGATTCATCGACCATTCGCGCGCAGAGCGCCAGGATGCGCTGCTGCGCGGGGTGCGCGGGCTCCAAGTACGTCGCCGCTTCGAAGCCCAGATGCACGCACATCGCAAGAATGCCCGCGTGTTTACCGGAGCAGTTGTTGTGCAGTGCACTCGGCGCTTCGCCCGCGGCCGCCAGCGCCGCCGCGGCCGGCTCATACGACGGGGGGTGCGTGCCGCAGAGCAGATCGGCCGGCCCGAGGCCGACCTTCGCGAGGATGCCGCGCACGGCATCGACTTGAAACGGTTCGCCGTTGTGCGAAGCCGCGATGACGGCAAGTTCACGCGCGTCAAAACCGAAGTGCGCCGCAGCGCCGGACTCCACGATGGCCGCGGCGATAAACGGTTTTGCGGCCGAACGCAGATAGACCGGTGCGTCGATATCGCCGTACGACAACGCGATCTTGCCATGGATATCGGCGGCGCACGCAGCGATCGCGTGCACCGATTCGACAACGTCGCCGCGCGTCACCGCGACGAACGGCACGCCTGAAATCAACTCGGTTGCGGCCCCTGCACGACTTGCACGAAGGCGCCCGGACGGATGTACTTGGCGAACGCTGCACGCACTTGCGCCGCAGTCAAGCGCGCATAGATTTCCGCGGCGCGGTGCCGTTCATCGAGCGGAAGTCCGGCCAGCGACTCTGCCGCAAGCGACCCGGCGACGGCATCTTCGCTCGACTCGGCAAGCGGCAGTTGACGCAGAAGGATCGCCTTGGCCTGTTCAAGTTCAGCGGGACTGACGTCGGTCGTCTGCATCGAGTGCAGATCGCGCACGACCAGCCGCCGCGCCTTCGCGACGTTGGGAGGATCGCTGCCGAACGAAACTTCGTAGGTGGAGCGTGTCTTGCCGGCGCTGAGCACGTTGCTGACGTTGTAGACCAGGCCCGCAACCTGCCGTAGATCGTGATACAGCCGCGTCGCGTAGAAGCCGCCGCCCAGCACGTGATCGCCGAGTTCGAGGGCATAGTACCCCGGGCTCGTGCGCGAGATCGGCACCGTCTCAACGAGCGTCGTCTGGTCTTGAACTCGCGTCGCGTCGGGAACGACCGCCGCGCCGGGCTTATTCAGCGGAACGCGCGGCAAGTCGATCTTCGGCTTGGGGCCGCTTGCCGTCCAGTCGCCGAAGTACTTTGCGATCGTCGCGCGCGCGTCATCCGGTGTGACGTTGCCGATCACGACGATCGTCGTCATATCGGGCCGGTAGACCGACGCATGATAGGCTTTGATATCGCCGAGCGTCACCGATGCAACGCTTTGCGGCGTCGCCGCGCGCAGGCCCGGATCCCCTGCGGGAAGGATCGCTTTCGCGATCGCGCGCCGCGCGAGATACTCCGGGCTTTGCTGTTCACCTGCGACTTGCTGCGCCGCCTGCGTCCGAACGATCGAGAAGTCGGCAGGCGGCAACGCCGGATGCAGTTCATCGTCGGCGAGCAGTTGCACGCCGCGGTCCAAATTCGCTTTGAGGATGTGCAACGAGAAGGCGGTGCCGGCAGACTCTTGCGCCGCGATGTCGTCGAGCGCTTTTTGGAAAGCGAGTCGGTCGAGCGACGTCGTTCCGTAGCTGAAGAGGCCCGCGAGCACGGCGTCTTCGCCGTCTTTGCCGCGCGGCGTCTGCAGGTCGTTCTGATGAGCGATCACGCCGCTCACCGTCACCGTGTCGCTCGTCGTCTCCGGCTGTACGATGATGCGCAAACCGTTCGGCAAACGGGTGTCGCTCGGGCGCAGGGTTGAATTCGGAACGGTCACTTGCGCGAGTTTGGCTCGAGCCCACGCCGGCAATGCCACCGGCTTCGTCGGCTGCGACGTCAAGGTTTCGCCGCCGCCGAATCCCTTCGCGCTGACCGCCTTGCCCGAGGGCTTGGGGATCAAGGTCGCGGTGACGGCCTGCCCCGTATCGAGGTATTTTTTGGCGACCCGGTTCACGCCCGAGAGCGTAACGGCGCGGATAGCGCTCACGTCTTCATCGGGCGACGTGCGCCCTTCGTTTGCAAGCGCATCGGACCACGTCGACGCGAGCTCGTCGATCGAGTTGCGATCGTATTGCGCCGCTGCGATCTCGCTGCGTTTCGCGGCGTCGACCAGCTCTGGGGGAACGCCGTCTTTCGCGTAGCCGGCGATGACCGCTTTCAGCGATTTCGAAAAGGCAGCGACGTCCGCGCCGACCGGCAGCGCGCCGTATGCAAGACCAAGGGCAGCCTTCGGATACGTTGCGGCAAGTTGAAAGCCGCTGCCGAGCGCCTTGCCTTGCACCGTCAACCCGTAGACATCGGCGCGTTGGCTGGCGAGCACGTCGGCGAGAATCTTCGCGGCGGCAAAGTCGGGATCGCTCGAACCCGGCATCCGATACCCGGTGAACGAGAGCACGTACGGCAAGTCGCTCGTCAGCGTGAACGACTCGGCTTTGACCGGCTGCAGGTCGACCGCTGGCCGGGCCGGGAGCGCGTGCGCCGGAATCGAAGCGTACAGAGATTTCACACTCGCGAGTGCCGCCTGCGGATCGACGTCGCCCGCGATGACGAGGATCGCATTGTTGGGCGCGTACCACGCCCGGTCGAACGCCTTGAGCGTCGTGCCTGTCGTTTTGTCGAACGACGGACGCGTGCCGAGCGGATCGTGCGCATAGGGAGTGCCGGCGAACATGTCCTCGCCGAGGCGCGAAAAGGCTTTATACGCGGGATTGGAAAGGTCGCTTGCGACTTCTTGTTCGATCGCCCCACGTTCTTGCTGCCACTGCGCCTCACTATCGTCGATTGAGCGCATGCACGCGCTGTCGACGTGCAGCGCGACGTCGAGATCGGCAGCGGGAATCGTCGAATAGTATTGCGTGATGGTTTGCTGCGTGTCCGCGTCGCCCTCGCCGCCCAACTGTGCGAAGATCGCCGAGGTTTGATCGGCGCTGACGCCTTGGCAACCGCGAAACGCCATATGCTCTTGGGCGTGCGCCATTCCGGGAAAGCCCGGCGGCGTTTCGTCGGCTCCGACGAGATAGTTATCGTAGACGGTAACGACCGGCGCCAGCGGATCGCGCACGATGACCACGCGCAATCCGTTGGGGAGCGTCGCCCGCGTCACGTTTTCAAGACCCGTCGCGACGGGCGGAACCGAAGGCACCGCGGCAGGCGAAGAGGTCGCGCCCGGAGCGGACGGCCCGGCGGCGGGCACCGCTGCACCGGGGCTTGAGGCGGGAGCCGGCCCAGAAGCGCCGAGTAAGATGCACGCCGCAGAAAACGCAGCGCACCGTGGTAAGGGTAGCAAAGTCAAGCAGTCCTCTTCATGGAAACGGCCTGGCAATGTTGTACGCGCGCGGTGCCGAGACCCGGTAGAATATTTATGCGAGCGCCGGTTCGACGACGTGTTCTTCTTGATCGGCAAAGACGGCGTTTGAAAGATAGCGTTCGCCCGTATCGCAGGCGAAGGTAACGATCGTTTTCCGCGCCATCTCCGGACGCGCGGCGACTTGGAGCGCCGCAAAGATGTTTCCGCCCGCCGAGATGCCGACGAGCATGCCCTCCTCGCGAGCGGCGCGGCGCGTCATTGCGATCGCCTCATCATTCGTCACGCGGATCACTTCGTCGTAGCATTCGGTGTTGAGGTTTTTCGGAATGAAGCCGGCACCGGCACCCTGAATTTTGTGCGGCCCGGGCTTGTCGCCGGAGAGAACCGCCGACGCGTCGGGTTCGACTGCGATCGCGCGGAACGACGACTTCCGCGACTTCAGCAGTTCCGCAACGCCCGTGATCGTGCCGCCGGTGCCCACGATCGCAACGACGACGTCGACTTGCCCGTCGGTGTCGCGCCAGATCTCTTCGCCCGTCGTGCGGCGATGGATCTCGGGATTCGCCGGGTTGTCGAATTGCTGCGGCATGAAATACTTGCCGGGATCGCTATCGCGAATCTCCTGCGCCTTTGCGATCGCGCCTTTCATGCCGTCGGCGCCGGGCGTCAGCACGAACTGCGCGCCGTATGCTTTGAGCAGATTGCGCCGTTCGAAGGTCATGGTATCGGGCATCGTCAGCACGATCGGATAGCCCTTGGCAGCAGCCACGAACGCGAGCGCAATGCCGGTATTGCCGCTGGTCGGCTCGATGATGACCGTGTCGGGCCGCAGCCGGCCGTCCCGTTCGGCCGCTTCGATCATCGCGACGCCGATGCGGTCCTTGACGCTGCCCGCGGGATTGAACGACTCCATCTTGACGAGGACCGTCCCCGGCAGGCCTTTATTCAGACGTGGAATCTTGACGAGCGGCGTGTTGCCGAACGTGTCGGCCAGGTTATCGTAGATGCGTGCCATGCGAAGTTACTTCGACCGTTGCGGGGAACGTACATTCGGCCTTCACCCGACGTCCCACATCAGGCCGAGATCGCGCTTAGAGAATGCGCGGAACGCGATCAGCGTTTCGGTGCGGACGATGCCTTCGAGGTTCGCCATACGATCGGTCACCAAATCGGAGAGTTCTTCGTGGCGGCCTACCCGCGCCACCGCGACCAGATCGAAGGGGCCCGCGACGCTGTAGATTTCGGCGATGCCGGGGATCTCGAGCAGTTGCTCGGCAAGCGGTTTCACCTTACCCGGCGCAATCGTCAGCAGCACGAACGCGGTGATCATCGGTACCTCGTTGAAGCGGCATAGTAAAGAATGATTGCGTTCGCGCGCACGTGTGACGACATTGCTCGGACTCGGGCGAAAACGCTCAAGGTCGAACGCTTGGCGGACTACATCCGCGCGCTCGGCGCCCAGGACCTGCGCGCGGCCGTCCGTTTCTTGAGCGGCAATCCGCTGGCGGCCCACGATGAGCGCAAACTTGCGATCGGCGGCCGTACCCTGATCGCCGCGGCGCGTAACGTCTGGAATCCGAGCGACGAAGAACTCGCGACGGCGTTCCGCGCGACGGGCGATCTCGGTGACGCGCTCGCATGGATTGTCCGTGAACCCCGCGCTGCCGGGCTGTTCGTCGAAACGCTGACGCCTGCAGACTTCGCCGGCCTCCTGAACGACCTCGCCGCGGCGGAGGGGAAGGCGGCCGGAAAACGGCGCGAGATTGCGTGCGAACGCGCTTTTCGCGCCTGCCGGGATGCGCGGGAAGTAGCGTACGTCGCAAAAATTTTACTCGGCGAACTGCGCATCGGCTTACGTGAAGGTCTCGTTGTCGATGCGATTGCGAACGCATTCGAAGCCGATCCGAAGCTCGTGCGCCGAGCGGCCATGGCGGCGGGCGACATCGGTGAAGTGGCGGCCGCCGCAGCGGAGCGGCGGCTGAAAACGATCGCTATTCGGTACGGCAAGCCCGTCGCGTTCATGCTCGCGACCCCGATCCCGTTCGGGCTGTCCTTTCCGCAAGTGGCGAGCGGAGAATGGCTCGTCGAAGACAAGTACGACGGAATTCGCGCGCAAGCACACGTGCGCGCCGGAAAAGCGCGTCTCTTCTCGCGAACGTTCAGCGACGTCTCACGCGCCTTCCCGGAAGTGATCGAAGACCTTGCTCGCAACCCCGACGTCATCCTCGATGGCGAGATCGTCGCGCAACGCGACGATCGGGTCCTGCCGTTTCGCTATCTGCAAGCGCGCTTGGGACGCATCGATCCGTCGCCCGAACTGCGTGCCGACGTGCCCGTACGGTTCGTTGCTTTCGATCTGCTCGCCGTCGGCGAACGTTTCGTACTTGACGAACCGCTCGCTGTGCGGCGCGGCCTGTTGGGCGAGCATTTCGTGAGCGGCTCAGCACTCGAAACGGCTCCCCGGCACACGTTGGAAGCTCAAGCCGCAACGGATTGGATCGTTCGACTCTTCGCCGAGGCCCGTGCGCGCGGCAATGAGGGGTTGATGCTCAAGCGCAGTAACTCGCCCTATGCACCGGGACGACGCGGCAAATGGTGGCTCAAACTCAAACGTGAACTCGCAACGCTCGACTGCGTGGTGATCGGCGTCGAATGGGGCCACGGGAAGCGCCGCAACGTGCTTTCCGACTACACGTTCGCCGTGCGGCGCGGGGCCGGTGACGATGAGCTGCTGCCCATCGGCAAAGCCTACAGCGGTCTCACCGATGCGGAGATCGCGGAGATGACGCAGTGGTTTCTTGCGCACCAAACCGGCTCGTTATCGGGGCAGACACTCGCAGTCGAACCGACGGTCGTGGTCGAGATCGCCTTCGACATCATCCAGAAAAGCCGGCTGCACCGCAGCGGCTTCGCGCTGCGGTTTCCGCGCATCGTGCGCCTGCGGCCCGACAAGGGGGCGGCCGATTCCGATACGCTCGGCGACGTCGAACGCCTGTACGGCGAGATGCTGGCGCGCGAAGGAGTCGACGCCTAAGTAGAGCTCAAGTGCTCGGAGAGAAACGTACGCACGCTAGGCCATACCGCGCGGGCGCCGTCGTTTGCATCCGGACCGGCCCGGAAGAAAGCGTGATCTTCATCGGGATACACCAGCAATTCGAACCGCTTCCCGTGCTCTTCGAGTGCGGTGCGAATCGCGGCTACGTCGTCCCCCGAAATGCTCGCGTCGCGTCCGCCGAACGCAAGCAGCAGCGGCGCCTGAATTTGGGGCGTTAGCTCGATCATCGGCGGCCGCGTTGGCACGGACGAACGCGCGATCTGGCCGCCGTAAAACGAGACGGCGGCCGCGACGAACGGCAACGTCGCACTTTAGAAAAGCGACCGAACCGCCGAAGCAAAAGCCCCACGTGGCGATCTTCGCGTCGTTGCCGAGTTGCGCGCGAAGGTAATCGGCTGCGGCCGTAAGGTCGGCGACGAGCTGTTGAAGATCGAGGGCTCCGGCCGCGGCGCGACCCTTGGCGATGCCGGTTTCGTCGTGTTCGGCCCAGAAGTGAGGATCGGTGCGATGGAAGAGCGCCGGCACGATCGCAAGGTATCCTTCGTCCGCGAGTAGAGCCGCGGCGCGCCGCATCTCGGCGTTGACGCCGAATATCTCTTGGATGACGATGCCGCCGCCACGTGTTACGCCGCGCGGGAGCGCCGTGAAGACGGGCATAACTTCACCCGTGACGTCGACGTCTACCCAGCGTTCATCCGCGGCGGCCGAACTCACCGCGGTGTCCGATACCGGCACATGCGGCGCGCGTTCTCGTTTCCGGTGCGGCGTTCCGCCACTTCACGTTAAACTTTATTTGCACTCCGCCATGGATGATCGAGGAACCAAGTGATAGACGAACCCCGCTACGGACGAGACCGAATCACGCAGCGACTGATCCGCGCCCTGCTGATCGCCGGCTTGGCGCTGGTGGTCGGCGGCCTTTTGTGGATGGCGACGGCCGTTTTCGACCGCGTGCATAATACGCTGGTCGTCATCATCTTTTCCATTCTCTTTGCATACTTCGTGTATCCGCCGATCAAATGGCTTGCAGGGCGCCGTGTTCCCGTCGCTTTGGCCGGCCTCATCGTGTACGCGGTGCTCGCGGTGCTCGTGCTCGGGGCGATTGCGTGGCTGTCGCCCGCGATCAGCTCGCAAGCACAGGCCCTTACGCGCGATTACCCGCACATCGTTACGAACGTCCAGCAGCAAATCGCCGATCCGCGACACTCGCCGCTCCTGCGGCGACTTCCCGCCGGCGCCCGCGACGCGATTGCGAAGAACGCCGGCCGGGTAGGAACGCTCGTCGGCGGATTCGCCGGCGTCTTCGGCTCGCAAGCACTCGCCTTCGTGCAAGGCACGACGGCCGTGCTGATCGACCTCGCGCTCATTCTCGGCCTGACCTTGTTGATCGTCGGGGACCTTGCCAACATTCAAGCCTTCGGCGTGCGTCTCGTGCCGCGCGCGCATCGGTCGGGAGCGATTTCCTTCATGGACGAGGTCGACACGGTGATCGGCGGCTTCGTGCGGGGGCAAGTGTTGCTCGCGGTCGGCGTCGCGATCGCCGGCACGATCGTGCTGATCGCGGTCGGTGTTCCCTACGGGCTGCTGCTCGGATTGCTCGCGGGCATCGCAAGCATCGTGCCGATGATCGGTCCGATCGTCGCCATCATTCCCGTTTTAGTCATCGCCTTCTTCACCGTCGGCATCGTCAAGACGATTGTGGTCGTAGCGCTCTACGTCGTCATCATCATGGTGCAACAGAACGTGCTCGTGCCGGTCGTCGTTGCGCGTTCGGTCGGCGTGACGCCGCTCGTGATTTTCGTCGCGCTGTTGCTGGGCAGCGAAGCCTTCGGCATCCTCGGCGCGCTGCTGTCGTTACCGATCGCGGGCATCCTGCGGGTCGCCTTCGAACGTATCTTCCCACCCGACGCGAACGCGGATGCGCAACTGCGCGAGGCGCGGGACCGTGCGGGCGAACCCGAAGCGGTGACGCGGAAAGCGACGGGAGCCGAAGCCTGAAGTCGCATTAACGCGAAGCAAAAACGGCCGGGCGCTTTTCGAAGAACGCCTGCATGCCTTCACGCAGGTCCGGACTTTCGGAAGCTTCTTGCTGAAGCTGCGCTTCGGCTTCGAGCCATTGCGCTAGGTGGGGAAGCAGCGCGCGGTTGAACGCGCGCTTCGTGGCGGCGAGCGCAACGGGCGACGCTTCGGCGAGGCGCGCGGCGAACGCAAGACTGTGCGCTTCGATCTGCTCGGCTGCAACGATTCGGTTTACCAAACCGATGCGATGCGCTTCCGCGGCGTCGATGCGGTCGCTCGTCCATGCGAGTTCGAGCGCTCTTCCCAGTCCCGCGAACAACGGCAAGAGCAGACTTCCGCCGCCGTCGGGAATGAGCCCGATCTTCGAAAAGCCGAGCGTGAACGTTGCGTCGTCCGACGCGATGCGGATGTCGCACGCGAGCGCAAGCGACAGGCCGAAGCCGGCGGTGATGCCGCCGAGCGAAGCGATGACCGGCTTTTCCATGTCGCGCAGCGTCAGCGTTAGCCGGTTATATCCGCGTCTGAGGTGCTCCGCAACCGAGACGTGATTGTTCTCGGTCTGCATCTGCACGAACGCTTCGAGGTCCTGACCGACTGAAAAGCTGCGGCCCGCGCCTCGCAGGACGAGCGCACGGACGCTTTTGTCCTGCGCGGCGGCATCGAGGGCCGCGATCAGCGCATCGGTCAACGCCTGATCGAAGGCGTTGAGTTTCGCAGGCCGGTTCAAGGTCAGTGATAGCACGGTGCCGTGCCGCTCGGGCACAAGAACTGGAGCATCCATGCTCCACGTTTCCGGTGCCGGAGGGGCGGCTCCCGGGGGCGCCTTGGGAAGCGATGATCATGGCGCTCGCGGCCGATGGGAGGGAGACGCGCCCGGCACGCGCCGCGAATGTGGCGACCGTAACCGGGCTTACGGCGGGATCGCAGCCGACTGAGGTATGCTTGGGTTATGGGAGACGACATGAACAGAACCAGTATGATCGGCGGTCTATGCGGCATCGCCGCTTCGCTTGGGATTGCGAGCAAACCGGCCGACGCTTCGCCCGAACACTTCGCAGTTCAACATAGCGACGCGGAGTGGCGGGGGCGCCTTTCCCCGCCCGCTTTTGGTGTGCTGCGTGAGCATGCGACCGAAGCGCCGGGATCGAGTCCGCTCGACCATGAGACCCGCGCTGGATTATACGATTGCGCCGGCTGTTCTTCGCGGCTCTTCGATGCCAAAACGAAGTTCGACAGCGGCACCGGCTGGCCGAGTTTCTACGAGCCGCTGCCCGATGCCATCGAGACCTCGCGAGACTCGTCGCTTTTCATGGCACGAACCGAGGTCCATTGTCGCCGGTGCGGCGGCCATCTCGGACACGTGTTCGACGATGGACCCAAGCCGACCGGGTTGCGCTACTGCATGAACGGCGTCGCGCTGCAATTTCATCCCAGCCACCACTAACCTTGGCTGGCACGCCATCGGGGTCTAGCGCTTCTTCGGCGTTGCGGCCTTCGGCTGTTCACGCTCGGCGACTTCGTTGGCACGGAACTTCGCGATGCGTTCAATCAGGCTCACGGGAACCGGTTGCGAGAGCGGAAAGCGGATCGTACCCTTGCTTATCTCGTATGGTGCAAGCTCATCCTTAAATGCAGCGACGACGCGGCCGTTGGCAGGATAGAGAGAATAGTGCTGCTTCCACCCTGCGAAATAGAGCACCGTGCCCCCGGGCAATTTGTACGTGGGGATTTTATACGAGATCACTTCCTGCGCTTCCGGCACGGCCTTGCGGATGGTGCTTCGAACGCGTTGGAGCACGCCCTGAATGGTCTCCGGTTGCGAGGCAATGTACTCGTCCACGGATTCCGGCATGATTGTCGACATCTGGCCTTGCTCCTTAGCTATCACTCTTGACGTAGAGACGGCAGTCCCTATAGGGGATGTTACGGGACCTCCGTACGACCTCTCTTGAAAGCCTGTCCCACGCTAACGCTACGCCCGGGGTGGCGACGATCGCCTTCCGCATCGCAGGCAAGACGGTTCCAACGAAGCGGGACCAGTACGAGCGGATCAGCCGAAGGCCCAACGCCTGACTTGCGTGGAGCGCAACTCGAGACGCCGCGCTCGGTTAATCGTTCGTGCCCAGGGTACGACCGAGCGATGCCCGACTGCTTTTGGCACGAGATGCCGTTCGGCGCACAAGTAAGCGCGGAAGGGGTGCGCTTTCGTCTTTACGCGCCGAGCGCGACGGCAGTCGACGTTGTTTTTTCGACGGACGGTGGCGAGCGAACAACGTCGCTTCTCGGCCACGGCGCCGGCTGGTTCGAAGTCGTGGAACGCGCGGCCCGGGCGGGAACGCGGTACGCTTTCTCGCTGGACGGCGCCGCACTGCGCGTGCCCGATCCGGCGTCCCGCTTTCAACCCGGCGGCGTGCATGCGCCAAGCGTAGTGGTCGACCCCACCGCATTCGTATGGAACGACGCCTGGAACGGCTTGCCCTGGAACGAACACGTTTTCTACGAGCTGCACGTTGGCACGTTCACCGCCGAAGGCACGTATGCTGCGGCCCGAACGAAACTCGATCATCTAGTTGCGCTCGGAATCACGGCGCTCGAGTTGATGCCGCTTGCCGAATGCCCGGGTGACCGCAACTGGGGCTACGACGGCGTGCTGCCGTTCGCGCCGTCTCACAACTACGGAACGCCGGGTGACCTCAAGGCGTTCATCGCCGACGCTCACGCGCACGGGCTCGCCGTCTACCTCGACGTCGTGTACAATCACTTCGGCCCTGAAGGTAATTACCTGCATGGCTACGCGCCGACGTTTTACACCGAACGCCGCCAAACGCCGTGGGGCGCCGCAATCGACGTCGACAACGCTGACGTGCGCGGGTTCTTCATCGAGAACGCGCTCTACTGGACGCACGAGTATCGCTTCGACGGACTTCGTCTCGACGCGGTTCACGCGATCTATGACGGGCAGAACCGACGCTTCGTGCGCGAGCTTGCGCACTGCGTGGAGGACCGTTCGGACCGGCGGGTGTTCCTCGTGCTCGAGAACGACCACAACGAAGCACCACTCTTGGAAGCGGGCTTTCGCGCGCAATGGAACGATGATGCGCACCACGCCATGCACGTCATCGTTACGGGTGAAGGGGACGGCTACTACCGCGACTACGCGGGCGATCCGATCGCGCTACTCGGAAAAACGCTGACGCAGGGCTTCGGGTATCAAGGCGATTTCTCGCCATACCACCATGCCGTACGCGGCACGCCGAGCAGGGAGTTGTCGCTGGGCTCTTTCGTGACGTTCTTGCAGAACCACGATCAGATCGGAAACCGTCCCTGCGGCGATCGCATCGCCGCTCTGGCGCCGCCCGACGCCCTGCGAGCGATCGTCGCGGTCTTTTTGCTCGCGCCGTCGCCGCCGCTGCTCTTCATGGGCGAGGAATGGGCTGCAGGCTCGCCGTTTCTCTACTTCTGCGACTTCGAGCCCGAACTCGCGCGGGGCGTCACCGAAGGCCGACGCAAAGAGTTCGCGACCTTCGCTGCGTTCGCCGATCACGCCGCGCGCGAGCGTATCCCCGATCCGTCCGCGCGTTCGACCTTCGAACGCAGCAAGTTGAATTGGAACGAACCCGAACGTGATTTTCACGCCGCGTGGCTTGCATACTACCGGCAACTGCTCGCGATCCGCCGCACCGCGCTTGCGCCGCGCATCGCGAACGTGCGCGGAACCGACACGTCCTCGCAGAAGATCGGTACATGGGGTCTGCAGGCGCGATTCCGGCTCGAAGGGGCGATGTTGACGCTGGACGCAAACCTCGGCACGCACGACGAGCCCGGCTTTGCGGCACAACCGGGCGGCTACGTCCTGTTCTCGACGCACGATCCCACCTGTCTCGACTCGTCGGCACCACCTTGGAGCGTACGCTGGACCCTTACGTGACGCGAGACCCGTGACGCGCATCTCCTCGACGCCCCTCTCGACGTATCGCCTTCAGTTCACGCCGCGCTTCGGTTTCAAAGACGCCCTCGCGATCGTTCCGTACCTCGTCGAACTCGGTGTCGGCTATCTCTACGCCTCGCCGTATCTGAAGGCACGTCCCGGCAGCGAACACGGCTACGATATCGTCGACCCGAACGCCCTCAATCCCGAGATCGGCACGGCCGCCGAGCATGCCGCACTCATCGAAGCGTCGCAGGCCGCGGGCCTCGGGCATCTGCTCGACTTTGTGCCGAACCACATGGGCATCGGCGTGCAGAACGCGTGGTGGCAGGACGTACTCGAATGGGGCGAAGCGTCGCCGTACGCGGAGTTCTTCGACATCAATTGGCGTCCGCTGCGGGCGGAAATGCACGGCAAGCTGCTCATTCCGTCGCTTGGCGACTATTACGGACGCGTACTCGAACGCGGCGAACTGACCCCCGCGCTCGATGTCGAGAGCGGTACCTTCGCAATCGCATATTTCGACGCGCGCTTTCCGCTCGCGACCAACACCTACTCCGATATTCTCGCGCTGGCCGCCGAAAAGCGTGGCGGCCATGCCTGGCCGCTGCGTGCGCTTGCCGCCGAGTTCGCCGATGCAACGCGCCAACGCGCGCTTGCACTCAAAGGCGAACTCGCCGGCGTCGCGACCGACCCGGTGAACCGCGCCGCAATCGAAGCGGCGCTCGATACGTATCGCGCCGGCGCGGGTTCCTCGGGCATCGACCGGCTCGATGCCATCCTGCAGCAGCAGCACTATCGACTGGCGTACTGGCGTGTTTCGGCCGACGAGATCAACTACCGGCGCTTCTTCGACATCAACGATCTCGCGGGGCTACGGATCGAGGACGCGCAGGTGCTCGGACAAACGCACCGCCTGGTCTTCGAGCTGATCGCTTCGGGACGCATTCAAGGGCTGCGGATCGATCATGTCGACGGGCTCTACAATCCGGGCGGCTACTGCCAATTACTGCATGATCGAGCCGCAGCACTCGGGCATCCACAATACCTCGTGGTCGAAAAGATCTTGGCGCGCTTCGAGTACCTCTCGCGCGACTGGCACATCGCCGGCACGACAGGCTACGATTTCATGAACCTCATCAACGGGCTTTTCGTCGACTCGCGAGCCGAACTCGCCTTCGACCGCATCTATCGGCGCTTCGCCGGCATCTCAGGCACGTTTGACTCGTTCGCATACCGCGCCAAAAAGGATATCATTCGCACGGCGCTCGCAAGCGAGCTCGAAGTCCTTACGACGATGCTCGACGCGATTGCCGAAACCGACCGGCGTTCCAACGACTACACCTATAACGTGCTCCGCGATGCGCTCGGCGAAGTCGTCGCGTCGTTTCCGGTGTATCGAACCTACGTGACGAGCGAAGATGTCGGCTCAAACGACCGAGCATACATCGCCCTTGCAATCGATGCTGCCCGCAAGCGTAGCGAACTCGGGGACGAGCACGTCTTCGGGTTCCTCGAAGACGTCCTCACGATGCGCCTCCCGCAGGAGTCGCCCAACTACGATCGCCGCTCGGTGCTCCGCTTCGCCATGAAGTTTCAACAGTACACGAGCCCGGTGATGGCCAAAGCCGTAGAAGATACGTCGTTTTACCGGTACGTGCGACTGGTATCGCTCAACGAAGTCGGCGGAGATCCCCGCCGCTTCGGAACCTCGGTTCCGGAGTTTCAACGAGCCAATCTCGAACGCGCCGCGACGTTCCCGCACGCGATGCTCGCGACCGCGACCCACGATCATAAGCGCGGCGAGGACACGCGCACGCGCATCGACGCGCTCTCCGAGATGCCCGGTGTATGGGAGCGTACCATTCGGCGCTGGAGCGGCTTCAACGCCGGCTGCAAGGTCTTCGTCGAAAGCAGTCCCGCGCCGACCGAAAACGACGAGTACTTTCTCTATCAGATTTTGATCGGAACGTGGCCGTTCGAGTGGCTCGACGATCACGCGCCGCTCGAGCGGCAAGCGCTCGAAGTCTACGTGCAGCGCATTGAAGCCTACCAGCGCAAAGCGATGCGTGAAGCCAAATTCCGCACCAGCTGGACGAATCCGAACGCAGCCTATGAAGATGCGGGCTTAGGGTTCACGCGGGCAATTCTCACGTCGCCCGAGTCGGCGCCGTTCGTGCGGGAGCTGCAGGCGCTCGCACATCAGTGCGCGAGGATCGGAGCCGTCTCGAGTATCGCGCAGACGGTGCTTAAGTTGACATCGCCCGGCGTTCCCGACATCTATCAGGGCTGCGAGTTCTGGGACCTGTCGCTCGTCGACCCCGACAACCGTCGCTCCGTCGACTACGATGCTCGCCGCGAAACGCTCGCGGAAATGCGCACGCGCGTCGACCACGGCGAAAGTGCGGTCCTCGCGCAAGAATTACTCGCTTCATGGCGCGATGGACGCCTCAAAGCGTACGTCACGTGGCGGCTCATGCATTTGCGGCGCGAGCGGTCCGCGACGTTCTTCGGCGCCGCATACACGCCTCTCCAAATCAGCGGCACACGTGCCGACCACATAGTCGCCTTCTCACGCGACCGGATCGTCGTCATCGTACCGCGCCTGGTGCGCCGACTACTTTGCGATGACGGCTTGCATCTTGCGTTCGGAGACGAGACCGTTCGCCTCGCTACGCAGGCACCGGCGCTCTTCACGAACCGCTTTACCGGCGCGATGGTGGTAACTCGCGAAGATTCCGACGGCACCTATCTTGCCGCCTCCGAACTCCTGGGCCCGTTCCCCGTCGCGGTACTCGAACGAGCGGGCTAGTTTCGTTCGCTTCGGCGAAGTACGAGATCCATTACGCGGATCGAAGTTTAAATTGAGGTCGAGAATCCCGTTACATCAAGCCGCGCCGAGCGGAGCGGCGATGTCTTCGAGCGGCCGGCGTGCTCCTTCGACGCCGAGCCATAGCTCGATGAACGCGGCAGCGATCATCGCAGCGCTCGCACAGGCATAGCCGACGAAGATCGAGCTCGGCTGCTTCGTCGCAATCAGCATCCCGAAGAACGCGGGCGCCGCGACGCCGCCGATCAACGTGCCGATGCTGAAGACGATCGCGATCGCCATCGCTCGGATTTCGAGCGGAAAGGTTTCACTGACGGTCAGGTACGCGGCGCTCGCGCCGGCCGACGCGAAAAAGAAGATTACCGACCATGCAATCGTTATTGTTGTTGCGCCGAGCGCGCCGCGCATAAACAAGACGCCGGTTGCAAACAACAGGAAACCCGAAAGCGCGTATGTCCCCGCAATCATCGGCTTGCGCCCGACGACGTCGAAGAAGCGCCCCAACAACAAGGCGCCCAATAAATTGCCGACGGCAAACGGAAAAATGTAGTACCCGACCTTTCCTGACGGTACACCGAAGAGCGTGGAGAGGACGAGCGATTCGGTGAAAAAGATGCCATTGTAGAAAAACGCTTGCGCTGCCATCAAAGCCAGCGCGACAAAAGAACGAACGGGGTACGTACGCAGCATCGTCGACGCGACGTCGGCCAAGAACCGGCGTCGGTGTGCAACGATGAGCATGCCCCCGCCGGGGCTCGGCAATGCGCGACCGTGGCGATCTTTGACGATCCGCGCTTCGATGGCGTCGAGTGTACGTTCCGCTTCAGCACCGCGACCGCGCATCAGCAGCCAGCGCGGGCTCTCCGGGATGTTTCTGCGCACGAACACGATAGCGACCGCCAATACCGCGCCGATGCCGAAGGCGATGCGCCATCCGTACGGACCCGGCACGATGTTGCGATCGAGCAACACGATGCTCGCACCCGCGCCGAGCATCGCCCCGATCCAAAAGGTGCCGTTGATAGCGATGTCGACCCAGCCGCGATTGGCCGCCGGAATCAGCTCGTCGATCGTCGAGTTGATTGCCGCGTATTCGCCCCCGATGCCCAAACCCGTCATGAAGCGAAAGGCGAGGAAGCTCCAAAGATTCCACGAGAAGGCGGTCAGCAAGGTCGCGCCCATGTACCACGCGAGCGTAATGATGAACAGCTTCTTGCGCCCGTAACGGTCCGTCAAGTACCCGAATCCGAGCGCGCCGATGACGGCACCGAGCAGATACGCCGTCGCGGCGAAACCGACGTCCCCGGCACCGAGGCCAAGGGCATCGCGGTCCCCCAAGCGCGAGCCGACGGAACCAACGACCGTTACTTCCAAGCCGTCGAGAATCCACGTGATGCCGAGCCCGATCACGACGACCCAGTGGAAGCGGCTCCACGGCAACCGATCGAGCCGCTGCGGGATGTTCGTTCGAACGACGCTCATCGAATTCGAAGGACGGTCATCGCCGCGTCACGCCCGAACCGAACCACGGGCGCGGATGCGTTACGGCGGGTTCACTACGAAGCGACGACCGCGGGCACCTCGGCTTGCGCCACAAACTGTTCTTGTTCCGTCGAGCCGTGTAGCGCCGTCGTCGATGATTTCCCTTGTGCGACGACCTGGGCGATCGCGTCGAAGTAGCCCGTGCCGACCTCGCGCTGATGGCGCGTCGCGGTGTAGCCGTCGCGCTCGGCATCGAACTCGGCCTGCTGCAATTCCGAGTACGCGGCCATCCCGCGCGCCTTGTAGTCGCGCGCCAGCGTAAACATCGAATGGTTGAGGACATGGAAACCCGCGAGCGTGATGAACTGGAACTTGTAGCCCATCTCCGCAAGTTGGTGCTGGAACGTCGCGATGTCATGCGGCTCGAGCTTCGCCTTCCAATTGAACGACGGCGAGCAGTTGTAGGCCAGCCATTTGCCGGGATATTCCGCATGGATCGCGGCGGCGAAACGCTCGGCTTCGGCGATGTTCGGTTCCGACGTCTCGCACCAGACGAGATCGCTGTACGGCGCATACGAGAGGCCGCGTGCGATCGCCGCGTCGAGGCCGCCGCGAATCTTGAAGAAGCCTTCTTCGGTTCGCTCACCGGTGATGAATTCGGCATCGACGGGATCGATGTCGCTCGTGATGAGGTGCGCGCCGTTCGCGTCGGTGCGCGCGACGATCAGGGTCGGCACGCCCATCAAATCGGCCGCGAGCCGGGCCGCGACGAGATTGCGGACCGCGGTCTTGGTGGGGATGAGAACTTTCCCGCCCATGTGACCGCACTTCTTCTCCGACGCGAGTTGATCTTCAAAATGCACCGCGGCCGCGCCGGCTTCGATGAACGCCTTCATGATCTCGTGCACGTTGAGCGCGCCGCCGAAGCCCGCTTCCGCATCCGCGACGATCGGGACGAAATATGACAGGTCGTCTGAGCCTTCCATCGTTGCGATCTGGTCGGCTCGCGCGAAGGCGTTATTGAGCCGTTTGACGAGCGCGGGGGCGGAGTTGGCCGGATACAAGCTCTGGTCGGGATAGGTCTGCGCCGCTCCGTTGGCGTCGGCTGCCACCTGCCAGCCGGAGAGGTAGACGGCTTGCAAGCCGGCCTTGACCGCTTGCACGGCCTGACCGCCCGTCATCGTCCCGAGCGCCGCGAGATACGGCTCTTCGGAAAGGAGCCGAAACAGTTTCTCGGCTCCCAGCCGCGCCAAAGTGTAGTCGATCTCGACCGAGCCGCGCAGCCGAACGACGTCGTCGCCACGGTACGGGCGGAGCAAGCCTGCCCAGCGGGGATCGGAGGCCCACATCAATTCCAGCTGGGCGGCATCGGTGAAATTCACGATCTTCGGTCTCCTGAACGGTCCGGGGGTGCGAGCATTCTACCATTGGACTGGCCATTTCTAACCGCTGGCGGGGGCAGTCCGCATCTATATTTACCCGATCGCTCGTGCCGACGCAAACCCCCGATACCAGGGGCCGCCCAGGGAGAAAGCGCGGCGACGCCCCTATTGCGGATCGTGAAAGTGAAGATGGGTGCCCTCTTCTGCCTCGTCGAGAACCTCGCGAGCTTCTGCTAACGCGGCCGCCGATAGATCATCGGCGCCATCGATCGAGCCGTCGGGACCGAGGAACTCGCATTCGACCCAGTCCTCCCACGTTTCGAGCGGCTCACCGTCGACATCGGCCGGGAAGCGCACGCAAAACCCGTGTTCGAAGTGCAGTCCTGCGACCATCACGCGCGTCCCGCGCGGGAAGTAGGTCCCGTCCTTCCAAAGGGTTCCGTACGTGGTCTGGTACTGTTCTCCGATGCGTAAGGCTTGGATCGTGTTCGGCTCCGCGAAATGTGGGTCGCAGATATTTACCCGGCCGCCTTTGGAATCTTTGCCTGTTGCCGCACTGCCGACGAAGCAGGGTGTAGCGTGAAGAATCAACGCGCGCCCGGTTGGCGTATCGTCGATTCCAAGATGGTCATCGAAACCCCGCATCTGCGTTTGCGCTGCGACGAAATCGAATTACCGAACGGCAAACACGTCGGGCCCTACTACGTCCGAGAGTCACGCGGCTTCACGGTCATTTTCGCCGTCACTCCGGACGAACGCGTCGTGCTCGTGCACCAATATAAACATGGCATCGGTCGGTACGTGCTCGAACTGCCGGCAGGCGGCATAGACCGTGACGAAATGCCGGGGGCCTGCGCCCGTCGCGAACTGGCTGAAGAAACGGGCTACGTCGGCGAGCCCGCGGACCTCGAGCTGCTCGGCACGTATGTCTTCGATCCTACGAGTTCGACGACGACATATCACCTCTACCTCGCACGCGATGCGCGCCCGTTGCTCGCGCAATCCTGCGACGACACCGAAGACATCACGCTGCGACTCGCAACGTTCGAGGAACTCCGCCGCTACGTCGCGGACGGCACGATCGAAGTCGGCATCCACATCGCCTCGATCTACACAGCGCTGCAGAAGCTGCGCAAGCTCTGACTACTCAAGCGGTAGCATTTCGGAGGCGCGCTACGCCGTCAATTTCGTGGCGCGTCTTGCGTCGGCGGCGCGGCTCATACGTGCATGTTGCAAAAATCCTCTAAAAAGGTTATAAAGGTAGCAAGTACCTGACGATGTCGAACCGACCGTCGTCAGACGGAACGGTTCGCGGAAAGGATGACTACCAAAACTAATGGCAGTCAAGAAGACTTCAACCCGCAAGAAAGCAACCCGCAAGAAGACAACGGCGAAACGGACGTCGACGCGTAAGACAGCCGGCAGAAAGAAGACCGCCGGAGCCACGACGCGCAAGAAAACCGCGAAAAAGACCGGCGCCCGCAAAACGACTCGCAAGAAGTCGACGGCAAAAAAAACCGCCGGACGCAAGAAAACGGTCCGTAAGACCGGCGCTCGCAAGACGACGGCACGCAAAACCACCCGCAAAGCGACACGTCGCAAGGTCGCAAAGAAAGCCTAGAGTCACCCGAGCAGTGGGGATCGCGCAAAGCGCGGTCCCCACTGCATTTCAGGGTGCGACGAGCGCGGCGAAGCGCGCGAGATCGTCATCGTGGCGCACGCGCCGCCTAGGCAGCAAGTACGGCCGCGCCAGTCCATCGACATCGCCGGAAATCTCCGTGAAGGCTGCACGCATGCCGATTTCACGCATGACCGACACGGTCGTCGCGTCATATTTCCCGGCTGGATAGGCGTAGGTCGTCGGCGCCGGCACGCCCAGAAAGCGCGCGAAGCGTTTCATGCACCCGCCGGCCTCACGCATCTGACCGGTGCGGTCGAGCGTCGAAAGATCGAGATGGAACGTCCCGTGGCAGGCGACTTCCATGCCGTCGCTGCGCAGCGCGCGCATCTGCCGCCAGCTCAAGTGATGCGGCGTGCCGATGAAGCCGCTGGAAACATAGAAGGTACCGCGCGCACCGTAGCTGCGCAGTAGCGGCAATGCGGCGGTCGCGGCGTCGGCGTAGCCGTCGTCGAAGGTCAGCACGACGACGTTGCGCGGCCGCTCTCCGCGCGCGAGCCGCGCGATGAGGTCAGCCGCGGTGATGGCGGCGATGTGCCGCTCGTGCAGATACCGCAACTGCGCCGCGAACGCCCCGGGCTCGATCGTTAGATCGCGACCGACGGCGTCGCGCGGAACGTCGGCATCGATGCGATGATACATCAGCACCGGAACGCCATCCCATACCCTGGTTACGGGTGCGGCCGCCACCGCGCTACGTTCCGTCCAGCACACGGCGCCTGCGCATGCGAGGACGAAGACGAACCCGAGCACGGCCCCTGAGAGCCGCCGACGCGCAGCATGGCTCACGTTCACGGACCCCCCGCGACCACGACCGCTGCGTTGCGAAACGCGAGCGCACCACGCGGATGGGCTCCCGATGCGCTAGCCGCGGCTCCGAGTGGCGGCACCACGTAGAGCGAAGCCAAACGCACCGGCGGATTGAGATCGTCCGGTAACGCGATCGTGCGCGTGCGCCAACCGCTCCAGTCGATGCTCTTCGCAAGCGTCAGCGCACGGCGTTCACCGAAGCGATTGACGAATGCGACCCGAACGAGCGCCCCGCCGCCGTCACCTTGCACGTCGACGGAGAACTGCAGCGGTTCGCCCGGCAAAACGAAGCCGACGTCCGCCGTTGCGACGCGACGTGCGCCCGAAAAATCATAGACGAGACCAAGCTGCGGTTGGAAGATCGGTAGCGCGATGCGGTGGCTTCCGACACGAAGCGTCATGTCGGCCCGGATGCCGCCGGCCCGCGCCACGATGCGCGCATCGCGATCGGTCGCCCGATACAGCCCAGGTCCGGCGAAGGTTCCGCGATCGGCCGTCCACTGAACGCGACCGCCGAGCAGTACGGCAGCGTCGGATGCATCGTATCCCGTTGCACGTAATCGTACGACGCCGTTGGGCACGGCGGCACGCACGTCGCTTTCGATGTCGAGCCGCGTAAGACGGTCGACTACCCGCACCGGCACGCGCGTTTGTAAGCCGCGCGCATGCAGCGCGACGTCGGCGGACGTGGTGTCGGCCCGAACGACCGCGCTCGGCGGGGAGGCCAGCAGATGTCCTGCAGCATCGACGACCGCAAGGCGTACCGTAACGGCGGCATCACGTAAGGCGACGAGCGACGACGGGCGCGCGACGAGCGCGGCCGGGGGTCCGAGCGGTGCATCACTGTATGCGAACAAGCCGTCTGCCACCGGCCGTTCCGCGCCGTCGCTCGATGAACCGAGCACGCTCGGCGCAGCATCGCCCACTTCGCGCGCGACCAGCGTCGCCGAACCGCCCGAATCGAAGGCCATCGCGTCGTTTGCACCGAGTGCGCGAAACAGCGCTGCAAATTGCGGACGCGTTACCCCGATCGAAGTGGCCGCATTACGGCCGTCGACGTTGACCAGCAGCAGCGTGTGCGTAGACGTCGTTGCTGCACCCGCAACCGGAAAGCGTACGTTGCGTTCTTCTGGAGCCGGCGCACTCGGATCGTCAACGACCGTTCCGCCTTGCAGCAGCAACGGTCCGCCGCCGAGCGCACAAACGACATCCTCGAGCGGCGGAGTCGTCGTCATGGCGATCGTGACGCCGTCACCGGGTACCGGCGGGGTCGCGAGCGTCTGCGCCGCCGGGCCGAGGCCGAGCACGATACCGTGAGAGGTTTGCGCGATCGCGGGACCGACCGCCGCGACGCGGTACGTACCGGCGAGCGCAGCACCGTGGACGCCGTCCGCCGGAACCAGCGTCGCAACCGTCACGCCGAAGGCTGCGCGCATAGCACCGAACGCGGGACCGAGCACGCTCGCGCCGCCCTGCGGCGGCCATTCGTCGACGCCCGTCAGCGGAATCGTCGCTGCGCCGTACTGCACCGTCCCGTTGAACGTGAACGTATCGAAGTGGACGCTGCGATCGCGCCGCACGTCGAGCGCGACGCGCTGGGAGGGCGTGCGCAACAACACGCCGTCGCGCACCACCACGTTGAGCGGTTGATTCGTCTGTCCGATGTCGAAGTAGTCGCCGTTGACGCCGGCGACGGCGCCCGAGCGGCGACCCATCGACGACACGGTTTCGCCCGGCGACACGAGGCGGTCGCGCGAGAGCATGACGCCCACGCGCACGGTGGGCTCGGCGAGATCGACTGCGACGACGTTGACGACGAGCGGTCCGTCGGAGGTGGTCAGGCGATACGTTGCGCGGCGCATGCCGGGTGCAAAAACTTCTTGCGCCCGTGATTGTGCGACGATGAGCGGAAACGGCGCGGGCGGCGCAAGCTCGGCCGGCAGCAGCGGACCGATCACGGCGACGGCCTCACTTCAGGCACCGGCGTCGCCGCTTGCGCGGGTGCGACAAGCGTCGGCGGCGGCGCGCTACTGTACAGAAAGAGTCCGTCGGAGACCCACCGTTCGGCGCTGTTGTCGGACGGAACGTTGCGCACGCTCGCGTTCGCGTCGCCGGGGGCACGCGACACAAGCGTAACCGAGCCGCCGGAATCGAGCGCCATCGCGTCGACGCCTCCCAAGCGCAACAGCAGCGCTCCGAATTCGGGTCGCGTCATGCCGACGGAGCGTTCGGGGTGGCGTCCGTCGACGGCTACGAACATCAACCGGCCGTCGCCCGTGCGCACAAGCGCGATCACGGGCCAGCGATAACCGCGTTCGTCCGGCGCCGGGGCGTGCCGATCTTCGAACCATGCGCCGTTTCGCAGTAAGACGGGTCCGCCGCCGATGCCCGCGACGACATCGTTGACGTACGGCTCGAGCGCATAACTCAGGCTCACGATTTCGCCGCGCGCGGGCAGCGGCGTCCGTACGAGCGGCCCGATCGCGATGCCGAAACGCGGCATCGTCGGCGCGTCCATCGGCACGATGTCCGTCACCCGAAAGCGCGTGCCGTTGCCGCCGCCGAGCGGTTGCAAAGCGACGAAGGTCCGGCCGGGCGAAGCCGGCAGAACCTTCCCGAAGGCGGGCGTGATCACGCACACGTCGCCGGGCGGCCAATCGTTGACCTCCGTGATCGGCATGCTGCCCTGTGCCGTGCGCACTTCGCCGCGAATGTGAAACTCGGCGATCGTCACCTGCTTGTTGCGGTCGATCACCAGTGCCGCGCGATCGGTCGGACCGCGCACGAGCTCTCCATGACGCACGAGCATCCCCTGCGGCTGATACGAGCGCCCGATATCGAAATAATCGCCGTTGACGCCTGCGACGGCACCGGTGCGAACGCTCATGGCCGAGGTCCGCTCGCCGCCCGAAACCACACGATCTTCCGCAATCACGGTATCGAAGCGTAACGTCGGTTCGGCTGGATCGAGCGCAAGCAAACTGATGGCGAGCGGACCGTGATCGCTTGCCAGCGCGTACTGTGCGTAAGCGAGTCCGGGGGCCGTTGCTTCGAGCTTCACCGAACGCAAGCGCGGCTCGTTTGCGATGCGCGTGAGTAACGCGGTGCGCGCATCCAGATCGCGTACACCGCGCGGGTGAGCGCCGAAGAGTGCGTGCAGTTCGCCCGCGAAGTCGAAGGGAACGTCGTCGAGCCGGCCCGCGATCTCGCGCGATCCGATGCCGTCGCCGGAAAACACCAGCTTGCCGTGGAGACCGCGTAGTTCGTGCTGTTCTCCGAAGGTGACGGACGCGTCATCGAGCCGCGCAGCGCCGTGCGGCGCCGGTCCGCCGTCAATCTCGAGGTCACGCAACCAACCGGACCGCAGACGCAGCGGCGCGTCGTCGGGCAGCAGCGCAGCGAAGGGCTCGAGAGGAACGGCAGCCGCAGTCCACATGCTCGCGCCGTGGCCGGCGTGTCCGGTTACGGGATACCGGTTCGTGCCGTCAATGAGCCCCATCGCGACATCGTAGCTGCTTTGGGTGGGTCCCGAGTGCACGTCGGCATTAATGTCTTCGCAGGTGAGCACCGGGACCGGCACCGTGCCGCTCGTCATCACGAGCGTGCCGTCCCGGATCGTCACGTGCATCGCTCGATTTCCGAGCGGCAGGCGCGCCTCTTCTTCGGCGTGATAGCGAAGCGGCGAAACGACGATGTGCGGGTGTTCGAGTTCAATCGTAACGCCGCTCGCGCCGAGTGCCAGGCGCGCGCGAGCTGCGCTTACGAGCAGTGCGCCGTCGTGCGTCGAGGCCGTCATATCGCGCAAGAGATATCCGCTGGCGGTCCGCGTTACGTCGCTTGCATCCAGCCGCAAACCGGTCGCGTGCTCGGCGTACGAGAGGAACGCCAGGGATTCAAGCTTGCCGCCGGCGGCAAACCCGACGGCGAGTGCAAGAAGTGCGACGATGCCGACGAGAATGGGCGCACGGCGTCCGGATACGTTTATCAACCACGGGGAGACTGCGCGGCCATCGGCGCAACACCCTTCGTCATGCGTGCCCTTCGCTCTATCATCGCTTGCTTTGCCGCATTCTGCTGCAGCCTCGCAGCGGGATTGTGCGCTGCACGGGGCACGCTGCCGCAGGTCTCCCCGAGTGGGCGCACGCCGTACGTTGCGGTTCTCGTCTGGCACGACGTCTTGCCGAGCAAAGAGGTGTGGTTCGACACGACGGCAGCGACCTTGGGGCATCAACTCGATCAGATTGCAGGCGGCGGCTTCCATGTCATTACGCTCGCCGCGTTGCGCGATCACCTCGTACGGGGAACGAGCGTGCCTTCGAAATCGCTCGTTTTGACTTTTGACGACAACGGCGCCGGCATCTACCGCTATGCGTATCCGCTCCTACGTGCGCACCGCTTTGCGGCAACCCTCTTCGTGCACACCAACTACGTCGGTAAGACGACGAGCAAACACCACAACACGTGGGCGCAGTTACACGAAATGATCGCAAGCGGACTCGTCGACGTGCAAAGCCTGACCGCAAATCACCCGCCCGACCTCACGAAGCTCTCCGATGCCGACATCGTGCACGAGCTTCGCCTCCCGAAATTCTCGCTGGAGCGCCGCTTGGCAAAGCCGGTCTATGCGCTCGTCTATCCCTACGATGCGTACGACGACCGCGTCGCGCGTCTCGCGTCCCAGAACGGCTATACGCTCGGCTTCACGGAGGATTGGGGAGCGGCCGGCGATTCATCGTCACTGCTCGAAATCCACCGCTACTCAGTCCTGACCCGTTTTGATCAGGCGCTATCGGACGTCGCTGCGCACACCTCGAACGGCGGACGCTAGTTGGTTTAGCGCTCGCCGCCCCGTGCCTGATTCCGCTAAACCGGCTGAAGACTTCCCCGGCTTAACGCCAACAATCGACCGGGGCAACCTTCGCGGCCTCTCCTGTTGGACGCAGTCGATACGCGTCTTCGAGCGTGCGCAGCACGTTGTAGTGATCGATGCGCTCGGCGTAGCGCCCGGGCTTGACCATCGGGCCGTAAAACATCGTCGGGATACTGTCGGCAGCATCGTAGCCTTCATCCCACGTGAGAACGACGAGCGAATCGTGGGAGTCGGCCCATGCGACGAGCGACGCAAGATGCGATCGCAGCCACTGGTCACCGGCCGCTATGGTGCCGTCGTGCATGTCGTCGTCGACGTCGGGAATCACGAACGCGACGGTCGGCAGCAGATTGTAAGCGGGCAATGCGACGAACGACTTGGCATCGACCGGCGGCACGTTGCTGAAGGCGACCCACGGCGCATGCTTGCGTGCATAGGTGCCGGCGGAGCAAACCGCAGAGCCCGTGGCCGGCAAAGCTTCAGCGTAACCCGTAAACGTCAAATGCTTGCTGAGCAGTTCGCTCGCCAAATTCGGAGCTTCCGGCGAGATGCCGGTTGCGGGGCATCCGTCGCCGTTATCGTTCGTCCGTCCAGAAAAAAGCGCGAGGTAGTTCGGGAGACTGGGGTGCGTGACGCCGTGGGCATTCGTAAACAGCGCGCCGCGTTTGGCCAGCGCGTTGATGAACGGCGCCGAGCCGTTGCCGACGATCTGCGCGAAGGTCTTGTTCTCTTCGATGATGACGATCGTGTGCGCGGGGCGAGGGATGCGTGCCGCCGTAACGGCCACCGGAAGAAGCGCAATCAGCGCAACGATCAACGGAATAAGACGAACCATATGCGCGATTTCGAATTGCACGCCTTGCGCTCCGCTTTACGGCAACCGCGGTTGTCCCGGCAGCTTGCCCGGCCCTGCCCGACTTCCATTTTGTGCATGATTCGACTTTGTGCATGATTCGACGCAACCGAACCGTGCACGGATTGTGCGCAGATGAATCCTACTTAGCTGGTCTCTTCCTGGAGTGCCGCTTGAGTATCGCCGAGTTCCTTGGCGTGGCCGTCGTCGTCAACGTCGGTTTCTCCCGGATAGGCGTCGGTTTTGCGCTGCGGCTCGAGTGGGTCGGTGTCAGCGTGCGTGCCGCTGGTCGCGTCGTTCATCGGTCGTCCTTCTCCGTGTTGCCTTCTTGCGCTTCGGCGATGCGACTTTCTTCGACATCGTCCGAGGCCGGATTGCGCATACGGCTGGCCACCTTATCTTCGGCGGTGACGCGCGCGGTTTCGGGCGAGAGGTTGAACGCGTTTTTCAGGGTCGTCGTTTGGTCGTCGACTTCTTCGCCGATGGTGCGTTTGCCATCGTCGCGGCCGGTATCGTTACGATCGTTCATGCAGGCAGTTTCTCCACATCGGCGCTCGACGAATCCGCGACTCGCGTGAATTGCCCGCCGCGCAATCCCCGCGTTTGATCTCCGCCCCTCCCGTGCGCCGCGAGGAGAGCCGTAAATTCCGTGACGCGCGCGAATTCCGACGCGAACGGTCGGGCGCGCAACAGCGGCCATTCGACGGCGAAGGTTACGAGCGACGCCATGCTCAGAGCGGCAGCCGCTGCCGCAAGCGTGAAAGCCAAGCCCCAAGCGGCATCGCCGTGAGGATCCACGCCGTGCCGGCTGAGGATGCGCCGGTCCAACAGGGCGTGCGCGACGGCCGCGTGCCACAGGTAGAGATTAAGAGATTATAGGAAACGAGCGACAGAAAAACCAGGAGCGGGTTAGCGAGCACGCGTTGCCAAGCCGGGACCGCCAGAAGCGCGCCCAGCATTGCGCACCCGAGCGCGGCCGCGAGGCCCGGGCGACCCCAGGCGAGCCACGCCGCCGGCCAGTCGAGCTGGAGCCTTGCGCCATAGGCTGCTTCGATCGTCGCGATGAAAGAACGGCGACGCCGAGAAATCCCGTTTCCGGTATGGCGTTGAAGTCAACCAGACCACGAGCGTGATCGCGATGCCGCGTAGGCCGTCGAGCGGGCCGAGGCGCTCCCTCATACCGTACGCAGCACCGGATTGCTGAGCCAGACGATGACGGCGATGATGAGTGCGAGGATGCCGCCCGCGATCAAGCTCGTGGGCAAACCGACGAGCGACGCGACCGACCCGAGCAAAAGAGAACCCGCCGGAACCAAACCGAGGATGATCATCGCGAATACGGAGATCGTGCGCCCGCGCATGTCATCGGGCGACAAGGTTTGCAGCAGCACGTTGGAGTTGCCGGCAAACGACATCACCGCGAAACCGATGAACACGAGGATCGCAAACGAAAGCGCAAACGCGTGCACGGCGCCGAGCAGGATCGTGCCCGCCGCCAGCAACATTGCGCTGCTGAACCAGACGAAACCGCGCCGGTGCGTGCCGAGCAGCGCCGTCACGACGGAGCCGATGATCGCGCCGCTGCCGCTAGCCGCCAACAGCAAACCCAAGCCCCGTGCATCGACGTGAACGACGTGCGCCGCGTATGCCGGCATCAACTGCGAATACGGCCGGACGAGCAGTGACGTGGCGACGAGCAGCAACAGCACCGAGCGCAGGACGCGATCGCCCCACAGGAACCGGACGCCCGCGAGGATCGACGCCAGCACATTCTCGCGCACGTTCGAACTGGGGGCCACCGGCCGCATGAACACGAGAGCGACGACGACCGCGAGCGTCGCGACCGCGTTGACGTAGAACGACGTCGCGATCCCCACGCTCAAAATCAAGACGCCCGCAACCGGCGGCCCGACGACGCTCGGTGCGTTGAACGCAACGGAGTTCAAGCCGATCGCGTTGCCGAGATTCTCACGCGGCACGAGCAGCGGCACCCAGCTTTGGCGCGCCGGTGCGTCGAACGACTGGCCAGTCGAGCGTAAGCCCGCAATCAGGAAGATTTCCCAGAGAGCGATGCGATGCGTGCTCGTAAGGACGGCGAGTGCGAGCGCGAAACATACTTCGAGGCCGTTGGTGACAAAGAGCACCGCTCGGCGCGGGTAGCGGTCGGCCACGACACCGGCAAGCGGTGAGAACAGCATGACCGGAACGGCCGACGATGCTCCAAGGATGCCGACATCGAGCGACGCCAGTTTCGCGGAACCGGCGAGCTTCACGACGAGGTACCCGAGCGTCGTCAACTGCATCCACGTGCCGAGGTTGGAGATGATGAGCCCACTCCACAACAATCGGTAGTCGCGCGAGCGAAACGGAGCGAGAACCGATGTGCGAGGCTTGGGGGCCGCAGACTCGAGCGGCGTTTGGGGCCGAACGGCGCTCACGTTTGCGACCGGGCCGCAGCGAGCGCACGAACCGCCGTCGCCACGAGCGTGACGGCGCCATCGACCGAAATGCGCGAGACATCGATGATCAGATCATAGGCGTGGGGATCGCCCCAGCGTAGATCGTAGCGGTCCTTCGCGAGCTTCTTACGCGCCGCGTCGATCCGGTCGATTGTAGAAAGCGCGGCGTCCATATTCCAGCCGAACGCCTCGACCAGCCGTGCGCCGCGCCACGCCCGCGCCGCCACGAGGAAGACCCGCAGCAGGTCGGGACGCGCGCCCAGAACCGCGCTCGCGTAGCGGCCCAGAACGACGACGTCGCCGCGTGCAGCGCGCTCGCGGATCGTGAATTCGATTTCGCGGCGGACCGATTCGTCGAAGTCCCCGCCCGGCGCAGCGAGGCTTGCGGCAACGGTCTCCGGCGTGCCGGCATCGAGCGACGCGAGAATCCGTTCGCCGAGCGAGGCCTCGGCGTTCGCTCGCGACGCCACTTCCTCGGGCGACGTCCCGAGTCGCGCGGCGACGGTCTTGGGAAGGTCGTCGGTCAACAACTCATAGCCGAGCGCGCGAGCACTGCCGTCGGCGACTGCGAGGCCGGCAGCGCCGTACTCGCGTGAAACCGTCACGATCACGATCGGAGTGCGGCTTCGTGCCCGCCACCAGGACGCCCCGTTCCATCCGCTGACGACTAGGGCGCGAGGAGTTTGGTTCGGCGCCGAACGAACCGGAGTAACATGAGATACGGACGCGCTTTCTTCGCCCTCGCGCTTGCGGGCGTCACGTGCGCTGCTTGTGTGACCATTGCGCGGGGTGCCCCAGCATTACCGGGCTGGCCCGCACCGCCCGCATTGCCGCCGCCGCGGCCGGTCACGGATGTGTACGGGGGCACGAAGGTCGTCGACCGCTACCGCTACTTTGAAAATCTGAACGACCCGGCCGTGCAGGCCCTCTTCCGGCGGCAGAACGCGTACGCCCGTGCGGTGCTCGCCAAACTGGAGCCCGGGCGCGGAAACGTGCTCGCGCGCATCGCAGCGCTCGACAATGCGGGTCCGACCGTAACCGGCGTCCAGCGTTTCGGCGACCGCTATTTCTACGAAAAGCGCGCGCCCCACGAAAACACGCTACGGCTCTACGTTCGGACCGTCGGCCAGAACGACGAACGCGTCCTCGTCGATCCCGACAAGCTCGTCACGAAAGCAAGTCAACACTACACGATCGAATACTTCAGCCCGTCGTTCGACGGCGCGTACGTCGGCTACGGCGTCAGCGAAGGCGGCTCGGAGAACGCGACCCTGCACGTCGTCGAAACCGCGAACGGCACGATCTTACCCGACACGATCGACCGCGCAAAGTACGTCGGCGTTACCGGGTGGCGCCCCGATGGTAAGTCGTTTTACTACATGCGGTTTCCGAAGCTCGCTCCGGGCGAATCGCCGAACGACTCGGAGTTGCGGCCGGTCGCGTACCTGCACACGCTCGGAAGTGATCCTGACAAAGACCCCGCCGTTTTCGGTTTCGGCGTCGATCCGTCGCTAACGTTTGCGCCGACGGACTTCGCGATCGTCGGCACCGCACCGAATTCGCCCTACGCGCTCGGCGTCGTCGCGCACGGCGTGCAGAACGAGCAGACGATCTACGTTGCGCCGCTCGACAGCGTCACCAGCGGCCGCGTCCCGTGGAAGAAGGTCGCCGACGTGGCCGACGACGTGACCGGGGCCGACGTCGAGGGTTCGACGGTCTATCTGCTCACACACAAGGACGCGCCGACGTATAAGATCGTGGCGAGCAACCTAGCCGCGCCCGACATCGCCCACGCGCAAACCGTCGTTCCCGAGAGTGCTTCGGTCATCGAAGCACTCTCGGGGGCGAAGGACGGACTCTACGTGCGCGCACGACGCGGCGGGTTCGGCGAAATACGACGTGTCGCATACGGTCCCGACTTCTCGCCCGGCACGCAAACGACGACGGTGACGCTTCCCGTCCAGGGCGCGATCGGTACGCTTGCGACCGACCCGCGCGTCCCGGGCGCAACGTTCGATCTCGTTTCATGGACGACGGCGCAGCGTTATTTCGATGTCGCGGCAAACGGCACGGTGACCGACACGGGTCTGCGTCCGCCTTCGACGATCGACACGTCGAGTTACACATCCGAAGAAGCGCTAGCGACGAGCCCCGACGGCACGAAGGTCCCAATCTCAATCGTCTACCGCAAGAGCCTCGCGCGCGACGGCACGCACCCCGCGTACTTAGAAGGCTACGGTTCGTACGGCATCACGATCGAACCGTACTTCCTTGGCACGCGCTTCGCGTGGCTCGATCGGGGCGGCGTGTGGGCGGTATGCCATCCGCGTGGCGGCGGCTGGTTCGGCGAAGATTGGCATCGCGCGGGTAGGATCGCAACCAAGCAGCACACGATCGACGACTTCATTGCTTGCGGACGCTATCTCGTCGCGCAAAAATACACCTCATCGCAGCACCTCGCAGGCGAAGGCACGAGCGCCGGCGGCATCACGATCGGACGTTCGATCACCGAAGCCCCCGGCTTGTTCGCTGCCGCGCTCGACGTCGTCGGCGTGAGCGACGCGGTTCGCTCGGAGTTTTCGCCCAACGGTCCGCCCAACGTTCCCGAGTTCGGCAGCGTGAAGGTTCCGGCCGACGTCGCACCGCTGCTCAACATGGACGCGTATCTGCACGTCGTCAACGGCACGAAGTATCCCGCCGTCATGCTCAACACCGGCATCAACGATCCGCGCGTCTCGCCGTGGGAACTCGCGAAGTTCGCCGCGCGGCTACAAAGCGCGAGCACGAGTGGCCGCCCGGTGCTGTTGCGCGTCGACTACGATGCCGGCCACGGTTTTCTCGATACATCGCGTACGCAAGCCGAAGGTTTGCTCGCCGATCAGTTCTCGTTCTTGTTGTGGCAGCTCGGCGATCCGCTGTTCGCATCGTTACCGCAGCGGATCGTCCTGCCGAAGCGAATCGATCGCCGCGCAGCGGAGCGTTAGTACTACTGTGTCTTAAAATCAAGCAGTGTGCTATAGTTGATGCATGCCAAAACAGTCGTTATCCGCGACGGAACGGCGCTTTACAAAATACGTAGACGACCTGGCATCAGCCCTGGGGCACGCGGATCGCGTCGCCCCTT
>JAABUJ010001247.1_pt1 | contig 38793 bp, 24 predicted proteins | sample 5559131 | NCBI WGS metagenome assembly JAABUJ01 (sample SAMN10711875, study PRJNA513366) | rock metagenome | isolation source: Antarctica rocks | place: Antarctica: Victoria Land, Mt New Zealand nord | collected 2016-01-07 | reverse complement strand
TATCAGTCATTTTCTCATAAGAATAAATCATTGATTGTAGTTCTCACAAATGAGAATTGAGATGAGTTGTTGCTTTGTAAAGAAGTTGTTGAAGTTCATTGTGATGATAGTTGACATGTAGTATAAGAAGTGAATAAAGTAAAGTAATGATGTATGCATCAAAGATAATGTAAATAAAACAAATAGAAAGCTTTTATGTCTCTTATTCTGTAAGATAATAATGCTTATTCATCTCAATGACTTGTATTAAGCTACTGATGAACAGTGCTTTCTGAGCAACTGTGAATGCTTATTTGTCTACTGAAGACATGTATTAAGCTGCTGAAGAACAGTGCTTCTGTAAGTGACTATAAATGCTAATTTTTGTTGAGATTAATTCTTCATGAATCTTCTGAATCAAATGTACTCAGCTACTGAAGATGCTTGTTTGTCTAACAAACACATATCAAGCTGTCATCACTGTACTAATTTCACTAAAGTTAAATTTATCATGAATCTCAATAGTCAGTAACACTGCTAAAGTCAGATTCATTGTGAATCTTAAAAGTCTGCAGACTCAGCTGTTACATACATTAAAAGTATGCACTTTCTCTGAGAAGCTTCTTGCTAACTTGAGCTCATAATCTATTGAAAGAAATGAATACTCATACTATACTATGTCATTTAGTGAAATCCCTAAACTGTGTTGTCTATGGGCACATCTTGATTGAGAAAGTTACAGAAGAAGTAAAAAGAATATTGACTGCAGTTAATGTGAACAGAGTCTTTACTCAGTCTCTGATGCTAGTTCTACTCTGCTTCATAGAAGCAGCTAGAACATCACTTCTCAACACTTATAATTATAATGTTTACATCATCAATTTAGCTTGCTGCTGTGATCTTAAGTTGTGAGTCATTGACTAGATCTAGCATGTCAGCATTGTAAAATAGATATAAAATAAATGATAGTGATGAGTTCTAAAATATATTTATATAAATTGCAAAGTCTTCAAACTTATACTCTGATAACTTAAATGTTGATATTCTTTCTTTAAGAAAGCTGTCTATTCAGTTTACTATCTTCAATGATAGTTAATATTTTCTAAGATTGTACAGCAGTCTTTTGTGAAAAATATTATTAAAGATCTCTGAAACATCTAGCATTAATAGTGATGTAATTGACATGCTTAATTCTTATAACTTATATATCTGCTTCAGAAATGTATGTATTATCTATTCAGTGAATACAATTTTTCAATTTCTCAGCAGTGTCTTAAGTAGCAGTTAATAGATCTCTGTTATGTAACTTATTCTTTACATTATCACTGACTTCAGAATCTTTCTTATGATGTTCAGAAATGTCATTAATCAATATATCTAGGCTGAGTGTAGAGTCAAGTCAGGTTGAAAAAAAGTGCACTCAATCTGAACTCACACTAAAGTCTGAGTCAAGTCAGATTGAGTTCATACACAGATCAACTCTATTTACAATCTGCATGAATATCTGCACACAGATAAGACTAATCATAATGAGTTACACTGATCTCAATTCTATGCTCTATTGAGTTAGTATGTAGCATAAGTTTATCATATAAATTCAGACAACATCACAATCATATTACAGTCATATTTCTAATGTGTATTTGTAACAGATTAAGAACAAGTGTGATTTTATCATAATGAGTTAAGCTACACACATTGTAGTTTACAGACTACAACTGTAATACTATCTTTAAAGATCTGAGAAGAACTCAAACAACATCAATTTATAATAGAAGTAATAAATCAACTTTATGTTCTTCATTTGAATAGTTATGCATTTCACATAAATTGCACACAAGTTGATGTCTAAATATCTATTAGTAGTTGATCTCAACATCAATATGTAAAGTATTACTCTCAAGATATTTTATCAAGAATGTCTTCATAGTCTCTTGTACAGCCTGAATAGCAGAGTTTTGTCAGTGAGTAGATATATCTGATTTGTAAAGATAAGATTTAAACAAGATATTCTGTGCAATCTTTTTAATCAGTTGCTGAAATAATAGTTTAAGAATTAGAGACTTCACATTCTTTTAATAGTGTCTAATCTTTCTGAGCACAATCACTATAGACATGTTAGAAAGTACTGTTAGAAAATAGACAGAATGTATATATATTATTAGTCTTGAATCTTTACTTCTTTAATGACTGTAATGTAATCTCAGCTGTCATTTTCTTCTTTAATTTTACAGTCACTCAGTCTTCTTCTTTAGCTGTACTTCTCATTTTATTGTAGTTTGTCACTCTGCTTAACTTCACTGTCTTTGAGATTCACTTTGTTCTGATCATATTATTTAGAACTGTTAAAATCATTCATTAGAAATGAGATAGATGACTCTGACTTGATAGATGATTTAGTGATGATTGTGATCTCATAGAAATAAGATTTGTTATGAAGATATAATGAAGGTGCTTCTGTTTTAATTAGACTGTTAAAATGATGCATTAGAGACAAAGAACTAGACATATCTGATGTTGCTGATGACTCTGTGAACATAATGTCTGAGATGAAGACTTTCAGTAGATGTAAGTGTTTTGTTTTAATGTAAAATGTATTATTTCAATCTAAGATTATCAATGTAGTGTTACTGAAGCTATGTTGTTGCTGTAATGTTATTGAGAAATTCACTGAATAAATAAAACAAATTTAAAAGCTCAGCTTATCTTTCTTTACACAATCATTCAACTCTGAACATCTCATCTTCATCAGCATCATCAAAAATATGAGTTTCAACATTTATATTTCTTCTCTAACTGACATGCACATTGAAATTATCTAATAGAAATAATACATATTATGATGTCTTCTGAAACTTCAAAATGCTGTGTCACATCTTCATTAATGTCATTGTCTTCAAAGAAGTGTCACAACAATGATGATAAGATATATTTTAATGTCTGTTTCTAACACATTAATAACATTTAATGTGTAGAGAGACTCTGTCATGAATGTTGTTGTCAACATGCTCACAAAATACTATGAGAACTTCAAGATAAGTTAGAACATCTATGTCTATCACATTAATAATACTTAAAATATAGAAAGACATCATCTTGCATATTATGTCATTTAAGACTATCATCAAGAATATTTCTTCATCTGCTGAGCCTAACAATACTGACATTGATGTAAGTTCTAATACTTATTTCTAATGCATTAATAACATTGAGCATGTAAAAGTCTGAAATTGAAGTCTGTATCTTATAATGATGACTGACAGAGATGTATGAAGTTGAATCATTAAGAAAAGCTGAACAACATATTAAAGATGAAAGTGACAGTCTGCATAAGAAGAAGAATGAATATTCTTAACATCTTTATATTGCTGCAGAGCAAAAACATCAAAGCAAGCTGTCTCTTAATGCTTGTCTTCTTAATTAAGTAAATGATCATAACAGATTGACATGTCACTATGTCTTAAGTAAGCTCAGACTGACATCAGTATGAATTAAAGTCAATGTGAAGATGAGAAAGCAGATGAAGAAGAATTTGACAGAAGATATCATAAAGAATTGATATTAAGCTCAGTAAAGTGATATGTTTATGAGCTTTATGAGTCTGATACTGCTAACAGACATTAGTGAAATGACTGAAATTAAAGATTAACTGAGAGAGACAGAAGATTGTGAGAAGACAGAAGAAGTAAAAGATGCAGATAAAGATTGAAGATTTTGTAATTGCAAAGAAGAATAAGAAGAAAGTGAAGTCTTTAATGAAGAAGAAGGTTACTGAAGAGATAAATATCACATATATATGTTAGAAAAACTCATTAGAACTTATTCATTATATGATAGATTTACTCAACAATTAAAGAGACAGTGAAGCAGAACATTGATTTTGTAATTCAGCACTGAGAATAGATAAGCTATCTGAGAGAAAGACACAGTCTTTAAATAGCTGATGATCTCAAGTTAAAAATGCATATAAGACACTTTTAGCAGCAGATGACAGACTCTGATAATATCATGAACATAATAGTGAAGTAAGTGTTTTAACAGTTCATTCTAATATGTATCTACTTATCATTAGTAGCTACACAATTTCAGATTTAAAAGAACATATCTTGAAGCTTAAATTCTTCAGTGCAGTCAAAGATCTTAAAATCTTAAAGAAGATGTGCATTTTTCTTTTTGATGATGAGAATTCTGTCATGACACTGAGCACAGAGAATGATGATGAATTCTAAATTATAAAGTTAAATTTAGATGAACATAAATATTCTAATGAATTCATAATCAAAGTAAGAGAATTTTAACAGTTATTTCTAACATATTAATGATTATTATAGATGGTTGAGCTCAAGAAATTTGTTATTGTTATTTTATCAGAAGAGAGTTTATGTGTGAAGAGGAATGCTGATGAAGAAGAGAAAGATGTGATTAAAGATGTTGATGAGAAAGAAGTTGTGAAGAAGAATCTTAATAAGAAGAAAGTTGTGATTAAAAAGAATGTTGTGATTGAAGAGATGATTAAGGAAGAAATTGTAAAGAATGATATTATTGAAGAGAAAGTTGTAATTGAAGATGTTGCTGAGAACAAAACTGAGAAGAAAGATGTCAGTAAGAAGAATGCTGCAGTTAGTGAGACAGTGATGAAGATAAAAGAATTTTAATAGATAATTCTAACATGCTTATGTTAATTGCAGACTTCTGAAGATGTAAAGAATAATTTAAGAAGAATTTCTGAAGAACTGAATTCTATAATATGATTTTTATTAGCATTACACACATCATGATTCAAGAAACAGATTGTTGACAAGACAAAGCTTATAAAAGTGATCATATTGTCTTAAGTAAAAGCTGAAAGACTCTGAAATAGTTAAAAGAAGAAAGTAGTCAGTGATGCTTTGACTTGCTGTACAAGTCATAAATAAATAAATGATTTTGCTTTCTCTTTCTGTATAAAGATTAACTCTCACTATCTAATTCTTTTAGTGCACTTTGAAAATGATTACATTCAATAATATTTAGACTGAAGAAGACAAGAAGATTGCATATCAGAAAAGTCTGTTAAAAACATTGATTTTCAACTTTATTTCTTTAATTACAATGATGAGTGTTATGTGTTAAATGTGTTTGAATGCATCACAATATCATAGAAGTAAAGATGATCTACAACATTCATAGATTACACAGTACAGCTTTTGAATATATCTGTAGCAAAGTCATTAACATAACTTTTGTCTCATCTTCTGATTTCTTCTTAAAAAAGAGTGACAAATATATGAGATAGATAAGGCAATTACTGCAACAATCAAACTATATTGCTTTTCTTAATTCAACTGAGAGTAGCTCACTCAGTAATCAAATTAAGAGTTTTTCTCAATTAATGAATATCTAAAATGAAGGCAGGGCTCTCTGCAGTCATTGCACATTAGAAAAACACATTAAAAACATTAAATAGCAATTGTGTTTGATTCTTAACTTCTAACTATGAAGTATGTTTATGTCTTTGAATGTGTTGCAATTCTGTAAACACATTATATACACTTCACAGAGTAATTTTCAAAGCTTTGCATTTCTATAGCTTAATCATTTACATGACTTTTAGTCAGTCATCATCATCTACACTTTATAATGATGTCATCAATTTTTAAACAGAATCTTCAAATACTTCAATTAAATCATTTCTGAAATCTTCTTCAAGCTTGAAATTCATTGACTTTTAAAGATATCTAGTTTAATATTCAGAACATGATGACTCAGTCAGAAAGAATAAGCTGCAGAGTGAATTTAAAGAGTGATGAATTTTGATTAACTATGAACAAAAGAACACTGATGACAGTCAATTTAGTATTGATAAATCTAATTGAAAACACTGTACTATGTAATGAGATGATCATCTTCATGTCAGCAATGAGTAACAAAAGTATTTAAAGACAGCACATCAATATATTGATGTATCTTGCTTAATCTGCTGTTGTTGTGATGAGAATATAGCTCATTCAACACTGATTAACAGTGATATAAATTCTTTTTAAAATCATAGATTAATCAAGAACTGTTTAGCTATCATTATAAATATCTACTCAAGCATAAATATTTGATTCACTTTCAAAAACATTGATTTCTGCTTTTTTAACATATGTTTCTAACACATATCTCTGACATAGCACAGCAGACAAAACTTGACAAGAAATCAATAAATAAGTATTTCAGTGCTGAAAACTTCATTAAATAACTTTTAAATGACTTTCTCTTTTTAAATCTTTCTTTTTGAGCACTTAAGAATTCTGAATTCTGAAAACTCATTTAAATGCTGCAGTCAGGTATGCTGATGCCTGATAGACATTGATTTGACAATTTAGTAAAGATGTAACATTAAAACATTCAAGAAACACTTCTCACTGAGCTTAAACAAACTATCAAAATCTTAATTGCACTTAATAACTGAATCAGTCTCAGTCATCTGACCTTTATGAATGTTATCACTTACTTTATCAACAAGAACTAAAACTATCAAAAAATTCTTCTTGTCTTTTAATTTCTTTACAGTCAACATACTGATCAATTAATGACTACAGAGATCTTTGCAATTCTTTAAGAATATAAGCTGAAGAAGTGTCTTCTTACAGTGACTACAGACAACTGCAGCAACAATGAATTTATATAAAGAACTTTGAGTGAGCTCTTAGAAAGAAAAGATATTGTATGACAGACTGTAGTCAATGTCATTTCTTGCTTTGCACATATCATTTAGCTAGCTGTTAAGAATTTACTTGACTCATTAAAGGCATTGACAATCAATGAGTCAATTACTTTATCATTTAATGAGAATAATTTGACACAAATCATCAAGAAAATCACTCTGTCTGACACTTTGTTCAAGATATATTATTATCTTGTTTCTAACAGATAGTTCTAACAGATATGACTAACACATTCTTAAATATCTAGATTCAGCAGCTTGCTATTGCTACAAATTTCTCTTCACAACAATACAAAATATTTAAGAGAATTCAGTGTCTCATTCATTTACATTCTGCTCTGACACTTATACAGAATGTCAGAACACAATGAAACTCTATTTATAATATGATGTAAAGAATCTATCAACTTCACAATGATATATGTGTCTGAATCAGTCAAGAATGTGATAAAATCACAAAATCAAGTAAGAAGCTTGAGACTCTATGTGTATTTGAGCAGAAGTGACAGCAAGTCATATATATAATAATGCTTCTTCAATTCTTCAAGAAGTATATAGAGTCAATGAGTCAAATACATAATTCAATCATGTATAAAGCATTTCTTATGTACATCAATCTTTTCAATCATCTAAAGAATCAGAATAACATAAAGAGATTAAACTCAATCTTGAAGTGAACAGTGAAGCTGAAGATAGCTATTGAGAAAGCATTAATTAAGATGAAGAAGTATTATGTGTGAACAGAAGATGAGAATGACTTGTTATATAACATTGTCATCATTCTTGATTTTACACAGAAACTTTCACTGTATCAGATACATTTTCTACTGATCTTTTTAACACATATTTTTAATGTGCATCACTAATTACTGAGATGTGCAGTCAGCTAAGTGAGGTCAGACATATTATGCACAGTATTGAACTGAGTTTCAGGCTTATTACAAAGATCATTATTGTTTATATGAGAATGCTTTGTTGCATAATTGTATCTGAAATTCAACATCATCTGTCATCAAATCATTCATAAACCTCATCACAAAAGCACAGCAATTCAAGACTCAACTTAATGACATCACAACTATTGATTTGAAAGTTAATCAATATTTAGATTCTTTACTGTATTCAGTTAATGAGAATGATTTTAACATTCTGAAGTACTGAAAATTGCAGATCATAATCTTTTCAGCATTAGTTACAATGATTAAGAATGTTCTTGCTATATTTATTGCTGATGTTGAGATTGAATAACTGTTCAATCTTGCTTGAGATGTCATTACTTATTGAAGAAATCAATTAAATAAAGTCATTATTGAGATCATTATGATGATCAAGTTCAATTTACTTCAACATTAAAAACTGAATTATCTCATAACTGAAAGAAAGAATGTTGCAGAAGACTTGTTTTCAGATGAAGTTAATATAGACATGAAGCATCTATCTTATGTATTTATTCTGAATCACAACTCTTCTAACATTGCAGATAACAGCCTGACTAATACTTTAAATCAAATCACTTATGACATTTCAGAGTACAATTCTCACAATACTTCAGATGATGACTCTGATGATCTAAACAAAGATATGAAACTCAATATCTATGAAGACAGCTGACTGATGCATGTATGTTAGAATTTCTCATTAAAAGACTAAAATGCTGCAATCTAAATGAATCAGTCAATATCATAACATCTTCACAATTAATTACATTATTAATCTTCTCAGCTCATCCTGAAAAGAGAGTCAGAAGAGATTTGCTTAGTAGTTATGTCAATGAATGCAAAAAATTCATGAAACTACAATCTGTTCAGAACACAATGTCAACTTCTCTGCTTTCAAGAGAAATACATTGTGCATCAGAAAGAACACTTGCATTTGAAGAATGAAAAGAAAGAAGAGAATGAAGAGAGATAAGTAATGAGTAAACTTGTATGAGAGTAATTTGACAGTGAATAATGTTAATTCTTAACAGTGAATATTAAATTAACTTTAATCACATTGTCTTTACTCACATCACTTCTTCTTCATGCTTCACTATTTCATCATTCATCACATCACTCAATCACACAGTCAGGAACCTTTGATCTCTGATGAAATTATATAGTTGAAGACCTTCAATCTTCAGTGAAATCACACAGTCAGAGATCTTCAACCTTCAGTGAAATTACACAGTTAAGAGTCTTTGATCTCTAATGAAATCACATAGTTAAGGGTCTTTGATCTTCAATGAAATCACATGATCAGGAATTCTCAATCTTTGATGAAATTACATAGTCAGGAATTCTCAATCTTTGATGAAACTACATGATCAGAGATTCTCAATCTCAGGTAAAATCACATAATTGAGAATTCTCAATCTTCATTGACAAAACAATGTCTAACATTACTCTGTTAACAGAGTGATGTTCAACATCATTTCATCAACAGAGTGATGTTAAATGATAATTGTTTGTGTCTTAAGTCTCTTAATGTTGAAAGATATAGATCTTTGAACAGTGAATGAAGATAAATTCTCATCAATAAATAATGATGATTGTTCTAAATGCTGATTAGGCTTTGTAGCATAGAGTCATAGTATAGTTGATGACAACATCATTATATACTTTCAAAGAATAGTACATGCTATGATTTAAGATAAAATCTTCATTTCTAATGCATAATTCTAATGTGCACACTATCAAATTAACTGACAAAAACTTCCACATATTTATATTAACTTATACTTGCTTAGTCAGACTAATTCTTGCTTACTCAGTCTGCAAATAATCTACAATCTGCACAGAGTTAAGTCAGATTAATCTGCACCTAACTTAAGTCAAAAAAAGTTCATTCTACCTGACTCAACACCTGAACTCAACCTGAACCTGTGTAACCTATAGACAACCTGCACACTCAGTCTAAATATATCTTAAGCTGTTAATAGTCTTCTTTATTGAGCTTTTACAGCATTACTATAATTAAGTGTTTAAAGATTCTTAAATGTCTTTCACTGTTTAGACATATATTGTATAGTGAGAGTAATAATGAAAGTAACTGCAGCAATATTCAGTGCAGAACTTAATTAAATATTCTGTTCAGTTTTAATGTCTTGTTATCTGATGTTTACAGTATTGCATTTTTGAGTTTTATCTCTGTGATTAAGAACATAAATATTGACTTTAAATATTCATAATTTATAATATCACTGAGATCTGTCTTTAATGAAGTTAAAAAGAAAGTTACTCATAGTAACTATGCTTTGTTGTGCAGCTCTGTAAGTTTCAGTCTCTTTTCTTATTTCAGAGTCAAAGTGAAGATCTGACTTGCTGCTTCTCAATTTCTGACTTATTTTGTTAGCTTTCATAATTTTTAAAAGTTTTTAAAAATCACTTTTATTTACTCTCTGTAGCTCATCTTCATCAATTTCATCAATCTCTTCTCTTTTGCATTGTAGATACAACAGTAAATCTTTTAAATATGTTCACTCTGTTTTCTTTATCATTGTTAACAGACTCTATTTATCTTTCATATGACTTCTTTTATCTTTAAGTCAAAATCTAACTTGAATCATTTATTAAGAATTGACATCAGTACTGCTTTTTGAATTGCTGTCTAAATTATCTTTATTATAACTGTTATATATTGTTTTATGTCAGATTCATTATAGCTGTGAAGTGATTCTGATAGCTTATTCTTCAGAGTTTGATTAAGAACCTTAATATTAACTTAATTTCACTTTTAATAAAACTGCAATATGATCTTTGCTGCTGACAGAAGAAGATGAATGACAATAAAATAATGATTAAAGTCATAATGTTATTGTTGTATTTCATAGCTAATCAGTCACTGAGCAACTTCAGAGCTGCTCAGTATTAAGTTTATGATGCTGCATAAATATTAAAATCTTTACATAATGAAGCTTTATAATAACAGCAGTGAAAGCTGTCTCTTATTCAGTAATTATATAAGCTGTTTTATATGTGAATTCTTCTTCATTCTTAGATCTCTTTATATCAGATGATGTAGATTAAAGTTTCTCATCATTAGGTATTGATAGTGATCATCTTTTAATAAGTTATTTAATTATTTCAGAGTCATTATGATGTCTTTTTGTACTGCTTTTCTGTATACATTGTGAATGTATAACTTTTTAGACTGATCATTCTTCATATATTGAAGCTTTAAAGTCATAAGATCTTTGCTGTATTCTTATATTATTTAATGTTGTTAAAAGGTGGCACCACACTAATAGCATAGCTATTGTGAGTTATATATCTAACACTTTCCCTAACCTGCAATCGGCCCGCAACCGACCTGCAGGTGTAAAGGGTGCACACAGACAGTGGTTTGAACTCATGACCTTTTGGACTTACTCTCTCACCATGGACTTGAACCACTGGCAGAGGTGGCCTAGGTGCCACTTTACGCAAGTTATCATGCACTAACCCAGGCTCATAACCTGTTAAAAGGTGGCACCACACTAATAGCATAGCTATCATGAGTTATATATCTAACAAATGTGTTCAATTTAATTATATATTGATGTAGAAGCAAATTCAAATCAATTCTTCTTCTATGAACTCTGAATACATCAGATGAAATTGATCTTTACAGAGATGATAAATGCTATTATTGTGTTTATTGTGTTATGATTCTTAAATGATCAGTATGTTGTATTTTTATGTAATTAAGTCACAAAGTAAAGATGTCATGATCTTGTTTCTAGATTTTATAGTGTTGTACTGTAAAATGATGAGATTTAAGTATGCTAACATTACAATGTCATTGCAGTGATCTTTAATGTTAATATATTCTTCATACTTATATTCTCTGTTAAGAAACTACTCTAACTAACAAACAGTGAGCTTTCTAAATTCTATTTAAAGATACTTTTCTGTTTCATTATTAGGCTGAGTATAGAGTCAGGTCAGGTTGAAAAAAAGTGCATCTGACCTGAATCTGCATGAGAATTCAGATCAGATCAGGTTGAGTTTGTGTATAAATTAACTCTATTTACAATCTGTGTGAGTACTCACATGCAGATAAGACTAGTCATTATGAATAAGGTCAGGGCTAGAGCTCAAAAATGTGAAAGCTTATTGATATATTAGTTATAATAAATTACACCTTAACTAGCCATATAGGGATAAATTACACAGTCACAAGATATATTACTGAATAAGTTATGAAAATCATGACTTTTTGCAAAGGTGCATGTTAGAAACACACATTAGTAAGCATGTGTATGTGCTTACTAAGTGCATACACATGCTTACTAAGCGCATACACATGCTTACTAAGGCTATATATAATCTGCAAAAAACTCATGACTCTACACAGATCAGGTCAGGTTAACCTGCACCTGACTTAGCTGAATAAAAGTTAGCTCAACCTGACCTGATATCTGAACTCAACTCTGACCTGTGTGATCTATAGATAACCTGCACACTCAGCCTATTCATTATTTAGCTATCTTCTAAATCTATTCAGTATATAAAGAACTTAATGCTGCAGTGACTTGCTGCTGTCTTTACTGTAACATCTGCTGCACAACTCTTTAAAGATCTAATCATAATTCTTTTATTTCTATTGTCATCAACTGTCTTTAAAGAGATTCAGTTTGTACTGATGAATAATATCTTTATAAATAATTTTGATCACTTTTCATTCTTATTAATGATTGTCTTTAAGACTGATGTTAAGATTAATAAGATTCTTATAAGTATCTTAAATATAAATATGCTTAATCTGCTAATGATGTCTCAGTCAGCACTGATTGTTGTGTTGAGTATAAAAGTTTTATTTTTATCAGCATTATCACTGTTGCTGCTGCTGCTGCTGTTACTGTCACTGTTATTGTTGTTTTTACTTTTATCAGCTTCACTATAATAGTTACTGCTGACTCTGCTTATCTTCTTGCTGAATATCTTAAACAGTATGATATTCTTAGATTTGACATTTAAAGCTTATATTAATATTTATTATTAAGTTTGTTTAATATTGTATGCTAACTACATTCATATTGTCTCTTTCTAAAAGTTAAGACATTTATTGTTTCATGTCTTATGTGAGTCTTTACAGCTTGCACACTTTCAGATACTGAATCTCAAGTTCTTAAAGAGACAATTCTTGAATCTGTAATTTTCTACATATATGTTACATTTTTAAGTATCACTGCATTGAGTACTTATATAATCATACTTATAATACTTAAAACATTTCTAAATGCAACAAATTTAATTATATAGTTCTATCTTCTTGTATTCAGAATCTTAAATCAATTCAGTTTGCAGTGTCAGATTAATCTGCTTCACATTGATAAACTTAATCATCATAAATCTCACTATACATTTTGAGTTGCATAGTCACTCTACATAATTGATAGAGATATTGCTGTCAGCATTAATCTTATAATTTTTCACTTATATATGCATCACTATGACTCACTGATCATTCATCTTGATGCTGTGCACAGATATGTTATATATAATGATTTCATATATAATGATGACTATCTTGCTTTCTACATTCATTGATGTAATTCATTTAATGTTACTCTGCAGTGACTCTTTTTCAGTCACTGTAAATGTGTAGATTGTTAAATTATCTAACTTTAATTGCTTAACTGCAGCAATTTTTATAGCAGCAATATTTTGATTTACAGTGATGTGAATGTGACTGTTAACACAGTTACATAATATAATTGATGATAGAATGTGTCAATAATTAATAAAAATGATATTAATGAGTTTAATAATGATTCTGTAATTATTTAATGTAGATAAATTGATATTGATGTTTCTGTCTGCAAATATTAATGAAAAAAATGCTGTTAATGAAGATAATAACATTTTTACAATCATTTAAGCTCAAATATGAGTGTATCTGTAGTCTATTGTGACAGAAAGAAATGATGTAAAGTTTCTGCTAATAAAGATTTTTAGAATGTTCTTTGTGACTGTAATGTTGTGTTGTACTGTGTTCATGGTTCATTGTAGAACTTTTAGATCAGCTACAATTTAAATTATTTTAAATTGATTTAAAACTCTTTCTATAAAGTTCTGAACAGATCTGATAAAGAATTTAATGTAAATTCATTGAAAAATCTTTTTAAACTTATCTTTCTTAATCTTTGAATTCATAAAGATCTGAAGTTGAGTTGCTTCATGTTTTAATTGAGTGACATGCTCTGATAAAGAGAAGAATTGCACACTCACTGCTGATCATGAAGATCTCAACATTGTGATCTATATCAAGTTATAGAATGCAATGAGAAGAGTTACTGACTAGATTTTGAGCTTTTTTGATGCAGTTTTGATGGAGTTATTCCAAAAATTCAGTTTGAGCTGGAGGAGGTGTTTTTTGCGGAACACATGCTGTTCTGGAGTTTGACCGGGCTATCACCGATGCCGTTAGTGCTCCGTGTGTTCCTTCCTGCCAGTTATGCACACCCCACGTTGACATACAGCTGCGGCTCAAAGCAGTACACATAGCTGCCCCACCAACATCATCTGCTGCTGATCATCAACGTGCGTATAGCTCTGTCACGGGTATCGAGAAGCAGGAACATATCAGTTAGGTGCAGCTCTGCCGGCCAAGGGAAGATCCTGAAGATGGGAGGTATTTCAACAGCCTGTTACGCTCCCTGCCCAAATGCTCATTCCAATGGAACATGAGACGGTTCAGCACGAGCATGAGCTATCACTACTTTCCAGACAAGCTGACTGACATCTCTACACAGACTTCCAAAGTATAGCCAGTGAGTTCTAGACCGTTATCTGGCGCGCAAGCCTCCGTGCACACTCGCCAGCGCAAATGTTCGTGTTGGCGGAGACTAATTCGTCCAAAGAGCAGTTTACGGAGTTCTACTACAACACCTTCGATGATCAGCGACAGAATCTGGCGGCGCTATACGTATGGGCTACGTAGTTTTCCAGTGTACATTGTGCACAACATCTCTGACGAAGGGCCCGGTATGCAGCGCGACAACTCGATGCTCACATTCGAAACCTCCGCGGTCCAAGGTGTCGCCGCCATTATTGAGAAGCTCACGGTGAGTCTGAAGCAAAGCTAACAGGGGATCTTGTCATCAGTGTGTATACTGAATAACTCGGTTCCAGACCCTACCGTTCACCAAAGTCGCACACAAGCTGAGTACCATGGACGCTCAACCTTCGAATGAGAGCGGCGGGATCTTAGTGTTGGTTACTGGACAACTGCTGGTCTGTTTCTCAAACGCCGTGTCTGCAGACTTATGGGGGGCTAATGCGATCTGCCACTGTACTAGGTCGACGAGGAACAACGGCCGATGAACTACACGCAAACCTTCCAACTACTGCCCGATGGCGGGAGCTATTTTGTTTTTAATGATGTCTTTCGTCTTGTTCTCGGAGATTCCTAGCGGCGTGCATGTCATATTATCGAAAGGCGCGCGATGATTGTTAAGAGGGTTAAGAATGCAGTCCAGCCGTCGGATCGGGACACGAGTGAAACACGACGCTTTCCATCCTTCTCTCCGTTTTTGTCCGTTCTTTGGCACCTGAGCCGTTTCTTGACATGTTTCAGAGATTCGGCCAATTCACGAAGTATAGATAGAAGTGTTTGAGATATTGAAGAATTGATACGAGCTTTTTCGTGGTCCTGAACTTCGACACGACCCTAAGTGCGAGAGATTATTGTTGGAAGAATAGGATCGGTTTGACGGCCAATGGTTGTCATAGGAACAAGTTCTGGGACTACCTGACATCGCCAGCGAACTTTGTCTGCGGCTCTGTCCCCTGTCAATTTCCTTGCTTTGATACTGCGGACTAGGTGTGCAGTCGGGCGCGCGGAGCCTTAAGAAACTATGATGATGGCGTATGTGTTGAATTCTTGGTCTGAATTGGCTTCCAGATCATGACGGCATCCCATCCATCGGTTTCTGAGTGTGACAATGGATCTGATCAGCCTTGCTGGAATGCTAGAGGGATCACGTGCGTAAGGACTTATGGCGATGTGGATTGGAAACGTTCAGTCCAAGTCTAGAAGGATCCCGTAAATCATGACGGTGGTATATGCAGTTTGTGGTAGCAGGGTTTCCGATGGATATCGGTCCCGTCAATCGTTTGCTCGGCTACAGTAGTAACAACAAGAAGAGAAGTAGGAGAGCATTGGAAACGCAGAACTATCGCATATTGCACCTTGCTAGGTAGTATATCCAATCCATGGTGTCGCAGAACCTTCATTCAGACCCTCGTTATTCATCGCCCAAGACTCAATTTCCTAACTCCTACCCTCCCACGTCTCACATTAAATGGTCCCTGAGTAGCCGCTGGTTCATGTGCTGTCAAACATATACATCGATGCAGAAAGGAATCGTGATAGCTTCTTGACGGTTGTATACTAGGAAAGAAAAACCCTTGCTACACAGCAAGCCGCTCGGCTTCAAAAGTGATACCTGTGTCGTTCAGTATCGACGCTCGCTCAGTGTTGCCATTCTTCCTCTTTTTCGACTTTCTACCCGGAGGGTCTTTTGGGGCGTTGCCTTGTGCGCGCTTGCTGCTTTGCCTAGTGACTCTGCCACTCGTTTCTGGCGTTGGATCCCCTTGGGGCTCGGCGGAGTCGGAAATGTGTCGTTCTGTGCTGGAGCCTTCCGAATCTCGCTCATCCCCTTCCTCCAGTGACGATAACGGGGTTGATCGGGTCCTGACTTGCGATTGGGCCGGAGCTTCAGGGCTAGGTTGCGGTGGAGCGACTGTTGCATTGTAAAGTGGTTTGCATTCTTCTCTGAGGTTGTCTCTGACGTCCAGAAAGTAATCCCGGAAATTCCTCGCCTTCCTGCGAGCTTTCTTGAAATCACTAAATTTGAGACCACAGGTGAACAGGCATAGAACTCTTGTCATATGATAACTACGCTCTTGCCCATCACTGGATTTATCAACCCAATGAATATTGCCCACGACAGTGTCTCCGTTGAATTCGATCGAGCCCACCCTTGCCGTTGCCCAGGATTCATCTGGCTTCTTTTGAATCTTCTCATAATACTCATGGTAGGCTCGCGACGCAATGGCACCACGATGTCTGTTTTGAAGGTGGGCAGTATACATTGACATGTCACGTTTAAGCTCCACAAGGAAATTCGGAAAAGCTGTGACCCCACTGGGAATTGCACACGCCCCGACATCGTTACGCACCCACCCTGGTATTGCAGATAAAGCAAGGCCTTCTGTGTAGTCAGGAGAAGTCTTCTGTAATGACTCAAGGTGGGAGCCGCTCGCCGTTATGGCAACACCCTTGGTCCATACCGGATCATTCTCCTGTCTATGACCTTTTTTGATCTCGAGCGGGATTCCAAAAAAGCGAGGGAACAGCCTCATCAACACTGCTTTTTCGCTGCGTGAATGGAGGACCGCCTCCGTATACTCCTTGTAGTCAAGAGAGCTTGGTTCGGGAGAATGTGCTCTTCTATCCTGTATTGCAGAGAGAATGTCCTCGTAGTTTTTCGGTACGACGAGCTTCGATTCCCCCGCTATAAATTGCGGCTCCAAGACACCAATCTCCTCAAGGACATCAGCGAACTCCTTATTGTAGGCTGTTGTACGACTTGCTGACTCTACAGTCTTGTTGGTGGGAGTTCCACGTGTGGGGGGCGGCATATCGCAGGCGTTTGGGGTCCGTCTGAACTGCTGAAAGTGAGCACAGCTATATAGAGATCGACTAGGTACCCCTACCGCTGAAAGTTCCTCAGGCAGAGGGTCGTTTGCAGTTTTAATCTCTAACGATTGAAGTGCATCGCGGCTCAGAACAGCTCCGGCAATTCCTTGCTGAGGATCGGCTTCAGATTCAGGACTCCTGACTGCTTCCGCGGTCAAAGTAGGTTGAAGAGGTTGCGGAACGAGGTGATTCGCGGCCAATCGTTTTGAAGCCCTAGCTTGCTGTGGACCCGTCTCTCCTGTGACTCGATGGCTTCCACGTCTGTTCTTGCTCAAAGCTTTGCGCTCAATCTCTGGCAGCTTGCCCTTCGGTCGTACTAGGGGCCTCTTTCCTCGAGTCTTTGATCTCTCGATAGCAGATTCCTTTCGAGGTGGACCTCGCGAGAGCCGCGAAGGTTTCACCAGACCGGTCGTTTCTTTGACAGTACGACGGCCTAGCTTTGGTTGGGGTTCGGTGGCTTTGACTTCGTTGATGTTGCGCTTCTTCGTGAGCTCCGCAATACGAGCCGATCTCCGTGGGCCATCAGGCATTGCAGTCGTAGAAGGGATGCCATCAGGCCTAAAAGCATGAGTCATTTATCGAGGAGGCAACGGGTGTGGAACACAAGTGGAAAACAGAAACCTGCCATTCGCAGACATGCTAAGCTAATCTGGACTGGGTACAACTTGACCAAGTGTCCTGACAGTAATTGGTTACCAGAGAGGTAGACCACTATAAAATCATTGAGAGGGTGTTTCTCGCGCAAATATGAGAGGACGACCAATGCGCCATCCTGTGATTGAAGCCAAGGTAGGCAAGTAAGATGCGAAAAGGTAAGGTCCTCGCATATACCTGTGCACCCCACAGCACGTGCATTCGGGTTGGCCAACGAATCATCGAGTAGCGACTATTAATCATCCGCTGTCAAAAGAAAAACAAAACACACACATTTGAATTTGGCGACAGAAGACATGGAATTGGATATGATGTTAATATGATTTTGATCAACAATAACGCAGGCTGCTGCTCGGATCCGAAGACGGCTGCTGAGCTTTTGAGACCATAAGAAGGATTGTCCCTGTATGTATCGCCAGAGCTGAACTGCAGCATGTAGAGTTGACACGAAAAGAACGTCTGATTCTCTGTTGAATTGGAGGCTACCTTAGCCCGGAGACGGCACACAGGGCTTCGGTCAACAGGGCTATTTTGGCACAAGTTATCAACTGCGACTGTAATTCGTAAAGCTGGAGAGACCGCTATGCATGGCCACGCAGGGTCAAAACACCCGCATAGTAGACTGTAAATTTCAAAGAAGATTTCAGATACTCCGTAGAGAGACATGAAGGTGTAGACATGGTTCATCCAAAGGTAAGATGAGTGAAGCATTAAACGTTCGATGGAAGCCTACCTGTAAGTTTAGGTACGAGGGTACATACCTTAGGTAAGACGAGACGTATTCTTTGCTTACTAATCATTTACCCTGTTGGTTGAACATGAAACCTTGCCATGCTTTGAGGCTGTTGTCAAAACTGACGAGAAGGTAATTAGACCAATCCTCACTATTACAGACGTGACGACCCCCTCAAAGTACTGGTCAGAGAGAGGATCCTACACGTGCAGTATCACGCCATCTTGCCGCTTCTTGGGCCCTTTCTGTTCTGAAAGCTTTCTGCAACGCAACTTCAGCCTGGTGCCTACAGCTTCTAGAGAGCTACCAAGATCCCACGTTCGCATCGTGGTCGCTGAAGGAGGTTCACGATGACGTTAGCAGAGGAGTTTAGGTCGCGGAATTTCAGTAAGCACAGCACCACCTGCTGCGACTTGGTTCAAGGTGTTGCACGGCCAGAATGCTGACTTACCATAGGTATTTATGGGCAATGGTGAGTCCGTAAACACGTGTTTGCTACCGCTCTCTACACCGCCATCTATTGTTTTCAGATCTCAAAGACTGTAAAGGGGGTTTTCAAAACATGGTCTTGCAAAACAACTGCTTGGGCACGATTGACATCGCTGTGTGACTGCATCGCGTGAGGCCAGATCGTTCGACGTCTACTACATTGCGGCGCAGGGGAAGAGCGTCTTCGGAGACTTTACGCCCGTCGCGATCCGCGAGATGTCCTTAGAGAATCCGTGTACAGCATTGTGGTGATAGCAAGCTGACCACAACAATCTTCGCAGGACGGGAGTGCTATGCATCATCCTGTGCTTCGCCCTCGGCATCGCCAATATCTTTCACTTACACCTTGTCATACTCTTCAGCATCATATGCCTGTTCGTTCCCCAATACATCGCGTGTCTGGAACGTACTTGGAAGCACCGCTAATAGCTGGACAGAATGTGCTCATTCATACTAGTCTTCATCGAGATTCCACTTCTCCTCCGCATCTGCCCAACATCATCCAAGTTTGACTCCATCATCCGCAGGTTTACGACGAACTATATGCGCGCCGCCGTGTACCTAGCGATGAGCATCATACAATGGTTCAGCTTATTCGCGGCTCATACCAGCTTGGTCGCTGCGGCTGTGGTGCTGCTCATCGCTGCGGTGTTTTACGCCCTGGCTGGTGTCAAAGGGCAGGGCTTCGTGGGAAGCAAGACTTTGGGTGGGCAGGGGGTCGCGCAGATGATCGTCTGAGTGGGTGAAGTTCCGGAGCGGTACCGCACAACAACGCTCGTACAAAAGGGCAGGGGAGCACCCAAGCGGCCTTCCGCACGCGGCAAAGTCGGAAGACCCTTGACCGAAAAAACCCGCCTGTGGAAATTGCGAGGGTTAAGCTCGAGTATCTCAAGATGTACTATACCGTCAGACAGGACTTTTACAATTCGCACACGGCGTGGTCCAGCTTTCATGTTTGCTTTATATTTGTATAAGCTTTTCATTGTTTCTTTCTCTACGAGGCAAGCGTGGATCATGGAGTTACCGCGCACTCTCTGTTAGGCTTACCAAACATCTTTGGGCACAATGGACACATTTACTTTGACGCATGACTTTGCCTCTGCCAGAATGGAGAGGTTCTAACGGCAGACAGAGAGCGGACAAGTGCGGACAAGCTGAAGCATTGTCGTTGCCATCGTCCTCAGTCCCCTTTCACCGTCGCGGCTGTAGTGAAAGCAGCGGCGTATCGTACGCTTTTCGGCAGTAGTTCACTACATGATCTCTAACATCGAAGCCGTCTGGAACCGCGTATGGTGCCACAGTATCTTCTGGATATGGCTCAGGAGAACAATACCTAGAAGCGAATCGGAAAGTCGAGCTAATCTTTCAACGTTCTCCCTATCAATATGAGAAAAACAGAAACGAGCAACCTGCAGCCATGCACAATGCACAATGCACAATGCACAACTCTGTATTTTACCCTCAAGATGAGATCTTGAATTTGTGCAACCACATGGCGTACTGTAGGTATGCAGCTTTTATATGCGAGTACATATATTTAAATACAGTAGAATTGTTGAGGGGATCAGTGCGGTATTTCTTGCAGCGTATTAACAATGATGTCAAGGATATTTTATCAACCTTAAACCCACGAGGTGCTGTGCAGGACGTGTATAAAGTTATGCGCGGCTAGGACTACCACTTTTGCTTATTGTTGATCCCACCTCTCCCCTCAGCTGTCATAGTTAGAGCCTGCTCTTCCTTGCTCTTCTCCTCTGAGAACGCTCCCCGAGTTATCATCGCTCTCCGTGCAGCTGAAACTACTTCTTCATACTTTATACTGGTAAGTCATCCTCAGAGGTCCTGTTCCTTTCTTAATCACTGTCCTTCGGTCCCTGAATTGCTGTTGCATGATACAACCGAGAATAACCACCTCGAAGACCTGATAGCATCAGAGCTCCCATGTTATGGATTTTCATCTGGACTTAAACACTGTTCAGATCTGCATTGCCCCATCACACTCAAAGCTCCATTGACTATAACTGGCGGGAGCCGTTGTTGGTTCTGATCAGAGTTGCATCTACACATTCCAAATTTTGACAAGCAAGCAAGCACCAACTGATCTCGAGACTCTCAAATCACAGGGAATCATTCAAAGCGTTCATACGAGCTTGAACAAGCAAGAAGATGTCAGGTCCTGTAGTACCACCGCGCCCTGCTCGATCGACGAACCAGCAAACTGCCACTGCAGCTAGCTTGGAACCTCCCCAAATCCCTCCACGACCTTCAAACCGGCGTCCAGATCGGTCCGAGTCCCCACACCGTGATAGTTTTGCTCGCTCTCCACTCAACGAGACCTCCTTTGCTACGAACAACGGCAACTTGGATGGTACTATTTACAGCAGCAACACCCACAATGCCTCGAACACTAGTCTCGGGCTGCCACACCGCCCACCGAGCGTTTCTTTACCATCAGTGGGTCAGGAAGGCAGTGAATATGCAGACATCGAGTACGACAGCTCCGCGGACCATTCTATAGGCCAACACAGCGGTCCCAGTTCTCCAACGCAGACGCGGAACGTAGGTAGTGATCTACCGCTGCACGCTCCCAAGCCATCATTGTCGAGTTCAAATGCGAAGGCGAGGCTCGCTACAGTGACCCGTGCAGACTCTCACCAAGCGGCAGCTGCAGGTATTGGTAAAGCTGGGACACCGTACCAACTTGACGATAAGGACCCCCACGCTCGGCCGTTGAAGCCAAAGGGCAGCTTCACAAGGACGGGGTCCTCTGCTTCCACGGAACGCCCCGGCTCCGTTCAGCCCCAGGACTCTGAACACGGCATACCTGAAATCGGGCAGCGTGTGCCTATGTACCCCAACGCTGGCGATGTACAAGCTCCTTCGCCCTCACCTTTCGCGCAGCAATTCCCCGCCGGCATTGGATTTCACAATGATGGTTCACACAAGCGTCACCATCAGCGCACCCGGAGTGGCAAGGAGGTCTTCCAGGGTCCACCAGGTAGTTACGGTTTACATGGACATGGCGTCATAAACACCGATAAATTCGAAAAGGCCTGGTATGATAAGCATCCGGATGCTCTAGTGAAGGAGGAGCATGGTCAGTACGGTCCTGGTCTCGATGGTGGTAGAGCAGAATGGGCTTTGAGTAGTGAAGACTTGAACACGATTGTCAGAAATACCGCCGTTAGAGGCGCCGGACTTGGTACAACTCTTCTACACAATCATACGCGAATCGTGCGAACTAATTGTCTTCATGTTAGGGACTTCACCCGCTGTGATCGGGACTCCCAACGAGCAGATTGGATATATAGCATCGGAAGAGTACGCCTTGCGCATGAATTCTCCGCGTCCACAATCGGCGACACATCATCACAAAGCGCATTCGAACGGCTCTCAGGCGCATGTCGATTCACCTCTTCGCAAGGCGAGTTTTCCTGTGGATGCCCTCGAAAAGAAGGAGTTTGAGAAGACTAAGGATACGGATTCTAATCTCCGCCATCAACATGACGTCGCCGTGGAGAGCGAAGTAGAGGACGAAGGAGATGTTATCCACGTTGATCCCCCATCCCGACGGACGAGCAAGTTCGGTGGTGGTGGCTATGATCCCCCGACCGAGGATCTTGGTCCACATGGGGGAAATACGTCGGAAGAGGGAGGGTGGGTGGATGAGCGCGGTTACGGCGTACCGATCCTAGCGTCGGATGAAGTAGCCAAGGAACGCGGCTCAGAGTATCAGCAGCCTGCTGTATCACCTCACCAAGAACAGAGAGGTAGTGCATACTTTGCTGAGACTGACGCTTTACACTCCTCCCAAAGCGGAATCCGGAACGGTAGCCGCGCGTCCAGTGCGTCGGGCAGTCGACCGACCAGCAGGCCTGCAAGTATCCATGGTGGTTTGAGGTTCACCCCTCATGATGATCGTGAAGATATGCACACTCCGCTAGAAGACGTTGAAGAATATGAGCCACTATTTCCGGACGACGAAAACAAGGAGAGTAGGCCCTTGACCGCGGCAGATAGATTTAGACGTCGTCCAGATATAGGTCGCCGATTTCCTAGCCAAGATATATGGGAGGACACGCCAAACAGTTTGCGATTAGAGACCACGGTTTCGACCCCGGAGGTGCCGGAGGAGAAAGCGCCTGGGGATGACAAACCGGCGTCTGCTATCTTCGAACTTCCAGAAACCGAATCTGCTCGCAAGGGTGAAGTCAGCGAGGAGGACAAAGCGAGATTGTTGCCTAAAGAGCAGCGCTGGGCGAATTCGCATTTCAAGCCACATCTCAGAGACGAAATGTCCATCAGGCCTGGCATGAAGCAAAGGTTTCCGAGTCGGGATATTTGGGAGGATACTCCGGACAGTGCTCGCCTGGAGACCACAGTTGGGGAAGCTCAGTCTGACGAATTAAAAAGCCCACTCGACGAAGGACTAGTCGCTGGGGCAGTGGTTACTACAGCCGGCAGACCTGGAGTTGATAAGAGTGTAGACGAAGACGCTGGAGCGGCCACTGCTCGGACCGGCGCAACGGCAGGTAAGCCGGTTATACCACCGAGGCCTTCCAAGACCAAGCTTGCAGAAGGGCCACAGGACTCTGCTGCACCTGCACAACCTATAGTACCACCTCGACCATCTCAAAAACAACTGCAGTCTCCTTCGGCGGCTACAACATCACAGCGAGGTCCGTCTGTCGAGACCGAAGCAAAAGAAAGTTCCTCAACTGAGGTATCCCCGATAGAAACTCGCAAAGTGCCAGGCCTTCCCGACCGACCCAAGCCGCAAGTGCCACCCAGACCCGCGAAGCCGATTACTCGAGAGTCATCAGACAATGTACCTCTTACAAAGATCACGTCGGGCAAATCCATAACATCTATCAACAGCGCCGACGATGGTTCTGAATCTCCAAAAGAACCCAATTCAGTTACAGGGCTGAAACCGAAGCCAACGGTACCCATTCGCCCAGTGAGTGGTAAGATCGCATCGCTCAAGGCCAGCTTCCTCTCTGATCTCGACAAACGGCTGCAACTCGGCCCACAAGCTCCGAAACAACACAAGAAGCCTCCAGAAGAGGACAGGGAGGTGAAGGAGGAAGAGAAAGCTCCGCTCAGTGATGCGCGGAAAGGCCGAGCCAAAGGGCCCGTTAGACGGAAACCAGCGGCTTCACCCGCTGCCGTTGTCGAAGAGCCATCTGCGACCCGAGGCGGCAAATCGGAGATATCAATGCCCTGCACTGTCTGGCAGATCTCGATGAACGGCGACCTCGACGTCTTTTCGACCGAGGCACCGACGGCGGCAAAGAGTGTTGGCCAATCGAAAACGACGCAGGTTCCGGTGCCATTGTTGGCGACCAACACAGCAGGGGAGTCGGTACATTCGCCGGCTCATGCCGGTGGCGAAGAACTCGCCCACAAGGGTACATCGACGCCTGCCGACCTCGCAAGCGCGCGCAGCAAATCAGACAAAGCTGCAGAAGAAGTACACAAGGCACACGTCGACAGTCAAGCCTCGGCTGCTCACCAAGCTACGACAGCCGAACAACCGGAGCAGCAACCCACGATCTCCACAGCACCTACCGATCATTCGGCCATCAGTCATGCAAACCAACACATAACGTCCGACATGACACCCACAGACACGAACCCCCCGTCCGCGAGCCTCGCGCAACCGGCACAAGCGGCCGGCGGCACTGGCGGCACCGAAGAGCGTCCTGGCCAACCGCCGCATGAAGGACAGGGCGCGGAGAGGGAAAAGGTGTTGGCTTCTCTGGACCAGAATCAGCAAGGAGCAGAAGACGGAGACGGAAAGGGCGGCGATGAAGATGGAGATGTGGACTTGAAGACCGGTAAGATCTAAGGACAGCTAGTATACGGAAACCAGTCCGTTCCAAAAATGACCAAGAGAGTAGAATTTTCTATAGTTGCAAGTCGGTAAATACTTCGGGTAGAGTAGTCGCCGTTGGCGGTCTTTGCTTGGCAAGTCTGTTGCACAAAAAAGTTGCGGGCGTGAGTGAGTAATCTATTCAATTGAGAGTGGATTCTTCAGACGCAGCGTGTACTGTGGGACTGTGATCGCAAAGGACATCCTCTTGACGCTGAATGTAATCGTAGTCCCTAGAAGCAAACTATTGATAAATGGCTAATGAGGGAGGTGTTTGTAGGTGGCAATGTGAGACGCTACGCCATAATTACGGTACGATTTGATGGAGTCCGAAATAGGGTCCTTGTATTGATCCAGACTAACAACTAATGCTTCGCTGTGGTTACACAAGGTCTGGACAACGATGTCATGTGTGACTGCACATCGTGACAATTGCCTCCCCTCCTATGCACCGGTCCTCCAGTGCAGTTTTGCACCTTTTTAGTCACTACAGGTGGTTGGGTTATATGCCTATGGTATGGTAGCATCTTATCTTCTCATTGCAGCCCTGGTCATAGGTAGCTTGGCAAAGGTTCACCGGAGTTGGCTAACTTAAGCATCATCAGCATCAACAGCATGCCCAATCAGGCCAAGCAAAGTGTTTTCTTGTTTGATTTAATGCCCGCAACATCTCCGGACTCCTTCTAACTCGTATCACACGTACTGGCTGGCTATATATGTGGTTGAGCAGAGCGGCGAAAGGACGTTTGGAGGGCAGTCGTTGTCACGTGGCCTAGGTTGAGGCAGAGGACTGTATGTGGCGCTTTAAGTGGGTATTTGGGCTGAAATCATGAACTAGGGTATTCAAAGTCGTAATGCTATCAACCAGCGGGTGGCGAAGTTGGAGGTGGAGGGTTTATGAGCATGCTGCAATATGAGCGACGGTCGAATGCAGTGTGATAACTGTTGCGTCGATGGTATGAGATGCATGCCGGAGCGAGAGATATGCTCGATGGCGAGGATGGTAAGGGCGTTTTACATGGGTGACCTTTGAAGTTTTGCATGGCGCAGGTGGTGTTGTTTTCCTGTGACGTCGATGCCGGCATCGTTGGCTAAGGGGGGAAGTGCCAGTTGCTGCTTTGGTGCCACTTCGAGACCGATTCCTCCTCATCTGTCCATGAAACCCAGTCCTAAGTCCATTGGCGCCTCCGCGAATGCTCCGCGTACAAAGCAGAGTGCACTCGGCTCCTCCAACTATCGAGGGGTCTCCGCCGTCCGTATGGCATTCCATTGCAGTGTGCTGTGCACCCTACAACTTTACGATGAAGCGCTATCTCCAGAGGAGTCCATCTGCCAGACATCGGTTTTCCGAAAAAAGTCTTGATCCCTAGTGATTCCGACGCCCGCTCCGTCGACAAACGGGAGTGCGCTCGGCTTCTCGACGGCCACAGTGACGAGCTCTACGTTGAAGTCCACACATACTATCTTCGCGATGAACGTCGCCAGAGCTTCGATAGTCTCGTAAGCAGAGTCCTCGACGTCCTGCTCTCTGCGTCAGGCTCCGCAAACCAGCTGCCATCAACATATTACGACCTTGCTGACTCACCTCTGCAACAGCCTTCACTATCGACTGCCCGTTCATCACCAAGTATTCCCGTCGAACACCCGTCATCCTTAGATCTATCACCACCATCTGTTTCTCCACCTTCTCGTGGTCATTGACGCCAATGATGCACGGCACTCTCAGTTCTTTCACCACCAGAGTCTGGGCCGTGACTCGGTAGGCTTGCATCGAAACCTCGATCCCCAATCCGCCCTCCACTCGTAACGCGCCTTTGGGCAGTAAGATGTCGATTTTGGTGTCCTTTAGCTCGCCCTTCGTTTCTTTCTTCGCCCACGCCATCGCCATCTTTCCCACTTCGTGAGCGCACTCGTTTAGTGCCCATTTTCTCTGGTATCCGCAGACGAACTGCGTAACCTCTTTACACAAGATCCCGTAATTCAGTGTCTTGTCGACGTCGTCTTTGGCAGCGGCGTCGACGAGATTGTGAGTAAGGCTCAGAGAGAGAACGACAGGTTGTTCTTTGCCGGAGCGGTGCCATCTGTCGGGGCCAATGGCGGCGTTGAGGTGGAGGTTGCGGAGGTAGATTGTGTCGGACATGGTGGTTTCTTCTTGCCTGATTTCTGTGGAATTGGAAGAGCTACAGGATCTTATTTTCTCAGCATAAATCGCTTCTTCGTCGTAACATACAGAAAGGGTTTGAGCTCGATCTCTCGCTCTTGGCTTTGCTGATGTACCCTATGCTGTAAAGGATTACGTAATCATGGACGCGAGAGTTTCACAATCGCACAGCCTCGTGTCGGCGGAAGCTTAATCGCCGAGCGGGTTCGTGGCTCGGTTACCCACGGTAGGTAAGGTATATACATTACATGATTTATGATGCTCCGCACCTATCTCTAATGAACAATGCTCTATAGAGCCTTCACTCTGCCTTTGGCAAGGCGTAGCTTTACAAGTTCAGCCGGAGTCTACAGAACAGCTACCAGATCGCAGTCACTATCTGCCCCTCCGCGGCGGCATTGTATAGCGGGGAACCCGCGCTCTATCGCTATCGCTGAACGGAAAAGAGCAATATCGACAACGCCGGTCAGGACGTTGGCCCAAGTAAATGAGTCTCTAGATCCACGTCTGCAATATCGGGAGAGCGAAGAGGTCGATGTTTGCATCGTAGGCGGAGGTCAGCCACGGCTCTTCGGATTGGGATTGATTGGTCGCTGAGCCAGATTTAGGTCCTGCCGGATTGAGCGCTGCCATTCGTCTCAAACAGCTTGCGAACGAAGCCGGCAATGAAAACTTCCGAGTGCTCCTCCTCGAGAAGGCCGGCGAAATTGGTGATCATGTTCTTTCGGGTAACGTGATCGAGCCTTCCGCCATCAAGGAACTCTTGCCAGACTGGCTCTCCGAAGATAACCCTAACCGCTTTGAACATGTCACACCTGCTACTGGAGACAAGATGCGCTTCCTTACCAAGAGTATTTCGATACCGATACCTGCGCCGCCGCAGATGAACAACCATGGCAACTACATTATAAGTTTGAATCAGTTCTGCAAGTGGCTTGCGGAAAGGGCCGAGGAGATTGGTGTTGAGGTCTACCCGGGATTCGCCGCCAGCGAACTGCTCTACAAGAAGCTGGACGGCTCAGTAAAAGGAGTGGCAACAAATGATGTTGGGATTGGGAGAGATGGGAAGCTGAAACCGTCGTTCGAACGGGGCATGGAGTTTAAGGCAAGGGTCACCTTACTTGCTGAAGGCTGCCATGGTAGTTTGACCAAGCAAGTTACGAAGAAGTTCGACATGCGAAGAGATAGTCAGCCGCAGACGTATGCCCTCGGCCTGAAAGAGGTTTGGGAGGTGCAACCGGAAAAGTTCAACAAAGGGCAGATCGTCCATTCCATGGGGTATCCGTTACCGAGGGATACCTACGGTGGTGGTTGGATGTACCACTTTGGAGATAATCTTGTGAGCTTGGGCCTTGTGGTGGGTTTGGATTATCCAAATCCTTGGCTATCCCCATATGGGGAGTTTCAAAAGCTCAAGCACCATTCCTTATATAAATCGGTAATTGAGGGTGGCAAATGCCTCTCCTATGGGGCTCGAACACTGAACGAGGGTGGTTTCCAGTCGATACCGAAGTGTGCCTTCCCAGGAGGGGCTTTAATAGGAGACTCGGCCGGATTCCTGAATGTACCAAAGATAAAGGGGACCCACACGTCTATGAGATCGGGCATGCTAGCAGCACAGGCAGCTTACTCCGCACTCACAACGTCGGATGACAACACAGTCTTTCTCTACGATTATGAGGACGCCCTCCGTGAGTCTACCATATGGAGCGAGCTGAAGCAAGTCCGAAACATGCGGCCGTCCTTCCATTCAGCCTTGGGCATCTACGGTGGCATAATGTACTCCGGTTTGGAAGCGTACTTGTTCAAGGGGAAAACACCATGGACGCTTAAGCATGGCGGCACGGACTACGGTGCTACTAAGCTTGCCGACGAATGCAAGAAGATCGAGTACCCGAAGCCAGATGGCAAGATAAGCTTCGATATTCTCACAAGCGTTTCACGGACGGGCACCAACCATGAAGAGGATCAACCTGTACATCTGGAGGTGGAAGACTGGGATAAACACGCGGAGATGGAGTGGCCGAAATATAAGGGAGTCGAGAATCGGTTCTGCCCAGCAGGGGTGTATGAGTATGTCGAGGACGCCGAGAAGGATCTTGGAGTGAGATTTCAGATCAATGCTCAGAAGTGAGTTTCTCGATGCATCTGACGTGAGGAGACTGCTGATGATTCCCAGTTGTATTCACTGCAAGACGTGTGATATCAAGGATCCGAGTCAAGATATAACCTGGAGGGTCCCACAAGGCGGGGAAGGTCCGAAGTACTATTTGACTTAGGGCATTTCACACTTGAAGGGAACGACTACTGAACTGCATTAGCTGTATAGTAAGGTATCGAGCGGCCGGCGGCCTATTTTGTAGGATTCCGTTGATTTCCCCCATTGTGGCTGCTTTCCTTGTACATATTGGAAACTCCTGCAGGTGTACATATTTGCCTATGCAATCAGTTTGTACCAGGTTTACAATGGCCCTGGTCCAGAGAGAGAGACTATTCGTATACGGTGACGAGAGCCGAATGCTGAGTCCATGAGAATCTAGAAGTGTCTGCGGTCTGTGCCGTCTTGAGTCGTACGAGTTGAGGCTCTTTTTCTCTACGCCCGGCCATCGTGCCCAAAATGGCTTGGCAAGGTGACCGTACAGCCAGCAGTGCATTAACTTACACACCACCTTCCATCCTTTGAGTCTTTCACCATTACGCCCCCACCACGGCTTGTCCATCCAGGTTGTAGTACCATATCAATTTTTGTCTAGCAGGGATCGAAAACTATCTCCGTGACCGTACCTGGTATCTTGCCTCACTTTTCTGTCCATCTGCCAACTTTTGAGCACCGTGCCACCGGGTTGATCCGCTCAGTTGCGACCGACAGCTTCAAGGAACAGCCATCATGACGGAGGTGTCATCCACGCGTCTTTACCTGGGCAATCTTCCCCGCAATGGTACGCAAGCCTGATCATCTCTATGGTTCCGTTTGGGATTCCGTCCGATCTGCGGCCCAGAAGATGTCGTCTGGTATCTGGATCTCGCGACCTTTATATTCATGGATACGGGATGTTTCCACTTCACGTCGATCAGATCACTGATGGATTCCTCCACTACAGCCACCAAGACGGATGTTGAAGCTCATTTCAACACTCATGGCACTGGCGAGATTACTGAGATCAAGCTCATGAATGGCTTTGGTTTCATTGAATACAAGGATGCCATGGATGCCCGAGATGTGGTTCCCGGTGAGTTATACTCCTATCTGTGTCCGACCCTGGGGTTGTGCTCTGACTGATTATATATGTGCAGCTTTCCGTAGGTCATGAGCGCTGCATGACTGTCCTGTGCTTTACTAACATATGGTATGAGATGGATCCGACTTTATGGGAGAGCGCTTGACTGTGCAGTTCGCACGTGGACCTCGTCACCGCGATACTTTTGCTGCTCCCGATCGTACCGCTCCCCAGCCAAGGCGCACTGCGTACCGTATGCAAATCTCAGGGCTCCCGGGCGAAACCAGCTGGCAGGTTAGATAAACTCCACTCCGTTCTTCATTGGTTGGATCCATCAACTATGGAACCTTTTCTGTTTGGAGCCATGATAATACTCCAAGATGTATGATCTCCAGACTTGGTTTGCATCTGCGTATGTCTAGGTCGGGAGGTGTTCCTTCGTCGGCCACTGCCACCTCCTACGAGACGGGACGCTTGACTCCAGCTTAAGCTTGGTCTAACGCCCGTTATGTTCTCTCTGGATTGCTTACCTGTTGCATGTGGCCATCATATTCGTCTCCTTGGATCTTGTACCTTCTCTGACAGGGGCATTTTCACATCCCTTGGCCTATAACCATTCGGTCCGCTCTATATTTATCATGCTTCAAGGCTATCATATACTGGTCTAGAGCTGGGCTGGACCCTTTCGGCTTTGGGGATTGCAGCCACACGTGTCACGCAAGGATTGGACTTTGGACTTACGCAGGACCTATAGGACCTCAAAGACTTTGCTCGTCAACCCGGACTTGACGTCGTCTATTCGGGGACCGGTCGTGAACGCGACGGCAAGGGGTGAGTCTTACGTTTCCCGGAGACAGCCTAGTATATCACTGACTTGATCAGGTTTGTCGAGTTTGAGAGCGCCGCGGACCTAAAAACGGCTGTGGAAAGGCTGGACGGTCGCGAGTTCAAAGGCGCGCGTGTAACTTGCACACCCGATGTAAGCTTACCCCTGACCATCTCACTCACCCTCAAAACTCACCACAGGTGGATAGACGCAAGAAGAGCGCCCACGCGAACGCTTTGGACGTTCTCGCTCCCCTAACCGCCGTGGATACCCTCCGGCTGGGGATGATTATGATCGTCGTGCCCCACCTCGTGGATACAGCCCTCGTCGTTATGAGTACCGGGATCGATCTCCTCGTCGCGACTACTACGACTCCCGTTACCGCTCTCCTCCGCGTGTGACGAGAGGACCATCGGAAGACTACCCTCCCCCACGCCGTGCATACCCCGAAGACCCATACGAGGCGCGTGGTCCAATGCCACGTCGTGGTTACGAGCCCGACCCGTACATGAACGGGCATGATAGGCCTTATGGTCGTCCGCCGAGACCGAGGAGTCCGGGTCGTGTATATGGAGGCTACGACGAACGCCCTCGCTACTGGTAGAAGATCCCATCCCTCGTTTTGCTTGCTTCCTTTTCCCGGACGGGTTGGGTCGTCTGCTTCATGGATGTGATCGCTTATTCTACTAGAGATCGCCCGCCCGAGTTTCTCTCATGTGCCGATGTTGAATGAGTGGAGAGGCAAATGGGTGTTTAAAACGTTGGTGGTTGCTCTATCTCACCGGGCGAAGTGTTGAACGAGTCATGGTATCGTCTGTTAAGTCTTGGGCGGAAGGACGAATAGAGGTTTTCAGGACGCTATGACCGAAGCATCTCTACATGGATCAACCACCATCTCGCTTTCTTTACTTTCTTTACTTTTCGTTTGCGGCGACGGCAATGGTGAGATGTGAAACCACAACTGTATGTGCTGGTTCTGAACAGAGGAGCGGAAGGAACGAAGATTGATTAGTTACTGAGTAGGTACTAGTAGTCAGAATGACCAAGTTAACAATACACTTTCTGCTGCCGTATGTGGTGAGAGAGCAGTCGTACTACACGCCAGCCCATCAAACCACACTAACTTGATCGGACAGCTTTCCTGATTATCGTCGAACGTAGCACGAAGGGGGAGAGCTCCCGTCCTCATAGAGGACCTCAGCGGTTTTTGATCCATCATCATCACTCCGTGATGATACTACTTCCACCCAACGAGAGTCAGAGCTTTCCAGATAGTATCGTCGAACGTAGCAGAAGAGGGGAGCTCCAAGTTGTTTCTCATAGATTCTTTCCACTGTAATCTGATGTACGACCATCACCACTCGGTGAAGATGCGCCAATCTGCTTCTCTCTCACCGGATCCGGAATGTTTTCATCAATCATCGTCGAATGTCTACGGGATTTCTATCGCTCAGGGAGGGGCCCCAACAATACTGAACAAGGTATGCAATCCATCCTCAACCGTTCGCAGCACTCTCACACCCCTTCCTACCCACCGCCGGGCTGCTTTCTTTGCCTCGCTCTTCATAGATGTGCCACACCTCTGTTGACGATGCTCGCCTTTCAATGTTTCAAACCCGATCGTACAATCGCCACCTCTCCGTTCTTCGGACACAGCAACGTTCCCAATTCATTCAGAGCGATCAACGTCAAGGCCGTCGGACTCAACCAATCTTTGGAAAGAAAGAAATGCCGTTTATGCTTGCTATACACCGGCTCGACTGCCCACGTGCAGAGCCAGAACTGGTGATCCATGAACACAATTCGGTCCTGGAAGCATCCGATCAGACGTCGGACATGTTTGGCAAGCCCGTCGATCCGCTGCCTCCTCGAGGTCTCGATGGGCCTTGAACTCTGCAGTTTGTGCAGATCGAGCACCTCTATGTGTCGATTCTGGGAGCCAACATAGTTGCGGCTGGTAGCCACGATTTCGAGGACCAGCCAGTGGCCTCGAACATGAATCGTTCGTCGGACCGTGTAAGAGGAGTCAGCCAGATCAACGACTTCTGGCGAGGGACAGATCGGTTCATCTTTCGGTTCAAGGGTCTTCCACAGATATTGGCGCTCTTGACCGGCTTCGATCCTGACCAAAACTGTTGGGTCTGTAGGATGATTGATCCACACTCCGTCCATCGAACGTGGATGACGAGTATGACAAAGCTCTTCTTTTGTCCTCAGATTCATGACACAGGCAGTAGTTCGGCCAGCAATGAGGAGAAAATCCTCGCGACTGCTGAAGAGAAATTGTTCGAATGCTTCGTCGACACGTATTTCGAATAGCGGATAAAACGGCCCACTTATCTCTCACGCTGGCAGGTGATTCGAGTCGTTTTGCGATAAGACGTCCAGAGTCATCTGCAGATGCGAGATATTTCTCTGAAGCAGACCATGCGAGTTTGATGACCGAGACCGAGGAGGAGTGGCTGATAATTTTCCGTACTTTCTTTCCCTCTGGGATATTATACATCACAACGGTACCATCCTCCTTTCCACAGCAGTAAAACTTGTCAGAAGAATCGCAAACCAATGCGGTGATTGGCACGCGAGTGTTGTTGTCTTGTGATATCACTGGTACTGAAGTGATGCTCTCGTAGTTACTTGACATATCCTCATGATCAAGATCACTAGGTCGAATAAGGGCATCTGGTTCCCAAACATTGCAGAATGTTCCACGAATGTCATAAAACCGAGTCCCATCAGGCGAGAAGGCCAAGTCTGTCACAAGCTCTTCGTACTTGAGCTGATAGGTGAGCCGGTATTCAGGAACCATCCAGATACTCAGTGTTCCGTTCACGTCGCTTGTAAGGAGAAGGTTCCCATCTGGACTCAGGACCATCCCTCGTGCACCCATGTGATCATATTGCATTTGCTCGTCGTCTGCAACATTCCAGTCGACAATCTTCGTGTCCTCATACAGAATCAGAAGGTGGTCAGTGCCTGGCTGCCACAACGCCACTTCCGGGGCGTTCCACGCGTCACCTCCGACTGCTGACCGCATATCATCTTCTGTCAGAACGCATCTTTTTGGCGGTATGTATGTGAAAGACGAGTGTTGAATCGTCCACACCACCACAGGCCTGCCACGAAAAACTATAGCAATCTGTGTCAAATCTGGACTGAAAGCCATATACCGCGCACAGTTGTGATCCTGAGAACCTGGCTCTTTCGCTAAGAATCGCCAATTCTCCTGAGCTGTCACCAAGTCAAAGCACTGTACAGAACAGTCGTCATAAGCAATAAGGATCTCATCATCATTTGCTCCAAACGCAAGTGCTCTGGTGTGATGGCGACGCTCCTTGGGCAAACGAAACAATTCCCCGCCTGTAGTGATGTCCCATATCCGCGTCGTCTTAAATCCTGCTGTAGCAACGAGATTTGATGTTTTACTGCTGGTCATGTGAGTGACGTACTCCATGTGAGTAAACCTTCTTATCTCTTCACAAGTGTCGGAGTCCCACACTATGAGAGTGCTGTCAATGCCCACAAGAGTAACGAAGAATGTGTCCTTGCAAAACACCTTAGAAGCTGTTTGGTCCTCGCCCATGGTCAGCCTTGCCAAACAGTCATCCCAGTTGTTTGAGGACATGCCCGTCACCGAGAACATTAATTGACCTACATGGCTGAAAGACCTGCTGATAATGGAGTCCTTAGGGCAGAAAGGTACGACATGTTTGTGAATGGAGGACGGGTTTTCAGCAACGTTGTTTCCGAAACGCCCAACCACACGGATGAGATCATTCGCCCATTGGCGTAATTCACCATCACGAGCCAGCGTTAAGCATGTTGACGGTCGCTTCGCAGCGGCATATGCTCTTCTCTTGACACATGTCTTAAGATGTTGAGCTGCTTGCGTTAGGATGCGGAGATTTTGGAACAAAGCAACTCCATTGATCCAGAGAAGACAGTTGGTCTCCAAGAATGCCATGACAGTTGCTAAAACATCCTCTGAATCTAGGGAAGCAAGGCTGACATGATAGGCTCAAAACGACAATGCATAGGCTAGAAATGGGTATTCGTCGAAGACTGCAACACAGACCAACGGAGAGTTTGATTGTCGATATGCTTGAACCGTGGAGAAGACTCGTCGCCATTTAGAAGTATCCGAGAGGAAATCGATGCAGACAATGGCAATGTGCCTGTGACCTTCGCTCTCTTCTATTCTGATCGGCAGATCTGACGTCTTCCGAAGCAAAAAGTGAGCTGCTGTCTGATGAATAAGGGAGATTCTTGACTTATTCACTACCACAAATTGCCCACAGATTTCCTCGACCGTGTGTTTAAGGCTGACAAAGTCTCTGAATTCCGGGTTCAGGGCGACTTCAAGCTCAGCTATTTCGAGAGGTCTAAACGAACATGCAACCCATGTAAGTATCCGAGTAGCCATCTCACGAGGTTTTGAATCTTGACCGGCGATGATCTCAATCATCCTTTCGTACAGTGGTTCCATCCCTTCGGGAATCTCGGTAAGTGCAGCTTGAATGTCATCCTTGGTATACCAATTATCCCTGATCCGTTCCAAAGCCAACTTAACCCACAAAAAAGATCCTGATGCTTTGGACAGAATCTCTTGCACCACCTCATCTTGTGTATGATTGCTGGGTAAGATTCGTTGAATGGATGAGCGCACATAGTCTCGAATGTCATCCAGAGTATCATCAGCAGAGATAGTCTCATGAACAGTTGTCGGCAAATAATGATTGATGTCTTTCAAAAGATCTTTCGTTGCCCGACTCACAAGAAGTACATTGATTCTAGTAGCGGCCTTCAATTTTGAAAGAAATCTTATCAGTTCTGTGAGTGATTCAGCCTCATCTAGACCGTCGAACACCCAAAAGAGTGGGTCTTGAGAGGGTAATCGAAATAGAATTCCCTCAAAGATCTTCTCCCAGATTATGATGGCTTTCTGTTGGCTGAAATTGATTCCAGTGTTTTCGTGAAGTTCTAAAAGCCGTGAGCAGAAGGCCTTGTGAGACAATGCTGCCTGTAGAGCAACACTTCGAAGAAGATACGAAAGCGGTCGCTTTGTCTGATGACCCATGAGGAAGAAATGATAGTGACAGGTCCCAGCAAAGGACCTTTTTTGAGCAAAGCTATGATGAAACTCGCCAGTATGGACTTTCCTGACCCAGGAATCCCGGTAAGCCATAAGATTCCAGACGTGTTCGGGCTGTCTGCAGCCCAGTCCTGAAAAGCTTGCCTTTGTAGAAGCCATTGACAAGAACCTTGCATTTCCCTATCTGTGAGGAAATCCAGGTCATCTTCGGCGTTCTCAGATATCCCTAGGAGGTTAACAAGCCGCTTCTCAACAGGCAGTTCGCTTGACGAAGTTATAGAGAGTTTCGAGGTATTCATGACTACCTGACTATCTTGAAAAGTGGAATCTTTGGCAATACTCAGTGGTAAGTTCTCACGAGGTCATTGATCTTAAAGGAAACTCACCGTGCTCTGATGTGTCTTCGCCAACAATTTTCCTCATCAGCCATCTCAATACATTTTTGACGTTGCTGTAGTTTGTGTCGAGGAGATTTTTGAACTTCGCCATGCCATGATGATCTGCGATCAGAGGGCTTGAGGTTTCGCCAGGATATTCCAGAAGTGCGGAATCCTTGTCCACAGTCTGTCTCGATCAGAATAGTCATGAGCCGAAGTCGAGGTAGTTAGCAGATTGTGCACCAACCATTCTCTTGACACCTGCCCCAAGGCTGGTTTTCAAGGTTTCATAGAAAGAGACAAGTGCCAGATCTCCACAGACGTTTCGGAATTGCTCATTAACATCTTGCAGAGAGCTAGAATTCTTTTCCAACTCTGCCAAACATAAGCTTTTGCAGTCACACCAGGCGATGTTCGAAGTATACTGTTAAGAATTTGAGCGTATCCTGAGCCTTTGTGCGGTGTAGCAAGAAAGACCATCGCTGATACATGCTGGTCAGACTTGCCGATGATATATGCCTACAGGGTCTCAGTTTGGCTAAAGTACAGAGACGGTCATTGACATACCTTTTTACAACGAGGCCTCCCATTGAATGTGCTACAAAGATAATTGGAAACTGGGAACTAATCTTAGTGAGTTATACAGTTTGGAGAACATTGGGAACAAACCTTTGCGATTGGTGTACTATCCTGCTGATACCCTCCTGAATGTGTTTTCATCCGAAAGAGAAGGTCTTTTGCAAAATCAAGAATGTTGAGAGAGGTGTACTGCCCTGCAAAAGCAGCGTTATATCCAAAGGTGAAAATTCTCGTTCTGGAGAGCTCCGAGTCCTCAATGAGCCATGGTGGCCAAAAGTTCACTGGATCACGTTCCCATGACCATGTTCCTCTTGATGTTCCACCTAAACCATGAAGGAATATCAACTCCAATGCGGGGTCCGGATAGGCGTACACCAACGTCAAGCCCAAAGGGTCAGTCAGATTCGAACGAGGCCCAACCTGTGAGCTCGATGCCAGAAACTCAGATCCAGCAACAGACACGTTTCGTCGTATTTGGCTATCCGAATCCCACGCATGTCCTAGTGTAGAAGTGTAGCGGATAAGAGGCTCAGAAGCGCGTTTCTTTTGAGCCCCAGCTGGCCGGGCATCAAAAGCGACACTATCTGCTTGCTTATCGTCGCTATCTCTGACTTGGTCTTCTTCAGAGCGATACCGGTTCAGCTTCTCCCTGTGCTTGCGAAACTAATCGATGCCGCATAGTTAGTCTTATTAAGGCGGGATTGTCATCCGAGGATTTCAAGCTGCGAGCCTCGTCAACTCACCATATCCATGCTTCATGTATTGATTTGACACCCGGGCCAGTGGCACAGTACATGGCAATCCATACAACTCGAACGATTGACGAAGGCGATGGAAAGGGAATTAAAATAAGGAGAGAAGAAAGAAAACAGGAAGAGAAAGAGAAAGAGGGGCACAACGCTCGCTTCAATCTCTCCACCAGTAAGGTACTATCAGCCTCATACAGTCCCGCTACTAACACCTTAGGTACAGCCAGATGACCGAATGCGGGCGAAACACCACTGAGAAGTGGACAGACAAGCACATATAAACCAGAGCACTTCAACAAGCTATATCAACACCACAAGCATAATTCAGACTGATTTTGACGAATATGAATCTCAGATCGTCATATCCTAATTCTATAATAATCAGAAGATATAGGCTTAATATGGTGTTGACCAATAATTAGGCTGGGTGCGCGGGTTGCCTATAGGTCACGCGGGTCAGGGTCGGGTCCGGGTATCGGGTCGGGTTGGGCTAACTTTTATCCAGCCGGGTCGGGTGCGGGTTAACCCGACCCGACCCGCGTAGGGTCACGGGTTTTTCGCGGGTTATATATAGCCTTAGTAAGCATGTGTATGCGCTTAGTAAGCACATACACATGCTTACTAATGTGTGTTTCTAACGCGCACCTTCGCGAAAAGTCATGATTTTCGTAACTTATTCAGTAATATATCTTGCGACCGTGT